>Ga0157370_10008615_pt1 | contig 10982 bp, 10 predicted proteins | sample C35metaG_FD_113463 | JGI IMG/M metagenome (GOLD analysis project Ga0157370, IMG submission 113463) | Corn rhizosphere microbial communities from Kellogg Biological Station, Michigan, USA - C3-5 metaG | ecosystem: Host-associated > Plants > Roots > Rhizosphere > Soil | place: USA: Michigan... | reverse complement strand
CTGAGCCTCCCGGCGCAGGCTGGGGTGACGCCGTTCCCTGCGGCGTTCCAGACAAAAGACATCAGCGTCGAAGGCGTCAAGATCCATGTGCGCGTCGGCGGCAAGGGGCCTGCCGTGGTGATGCTGCACGGCTTTGGCGACACCGGTGACATGTGGGCGCCACTGGCGGCGAATCTGGCCAAGGACCACACAGTCGTGGTGCCGGACCTTCGAGGCTTGGGGTTGTCGTCGATACCGGAAAGCGGCTACGACAAAAAGACCCAGGCCGGTGACATCCGCGGGGTATTGGCGGCACTGGGGATCGAGCATTCGGTGGTCATCGGCCACGACATCGGCACGATGGTCGCCTTCGCCTACGCCTCGCGTTATCCGCAATTGACTGATCGCCTGGTCGTCATGGACGCGCCGGTACCCGGCATTCCACCCTGGAACGATATCGTGCGTTCGCCGATGCTCTGGCACTTCGACTTCGGCGGACCGGACGCCGAACGCCTGGTGGCAGGCCGGGAACGCATCTACCTGGACCGGTTCTGGAACGAGTTCGCAGGCGACCGCAGCAAAGTCGATGAAGCCACCCGCCAACATTACGCCAAGCTCTATGCCCGCCCCGGCGTCATGCACGCGGCCTTCGCTCAGTTCCGCAGCATTCGCCAGGACGCGGCGGACAACGAAGCGTCGATGAAGACGCGGTTGAGCATGCCAGTGCTGGCCATCGGTGGTGAAAAATCCTTCGGAGCCAATGAAGCGATCGTCATGCGCAATGCGGCGGACAACGTGACCGAAGTGGTGATACCGGGGGCCGGTCACTGGCTGATGGAAGAAGCGCCGGCAGCGACTATTCAGGCGATTCGCGATTTCATTGCACAGTGATGCCAATCGACAGGGACGAGTGATTGGCAATGCAGTTCCACGGCGAGGCGGTCAAATGATCGCCACGCTGTTTCATGGCTTGATACAACCCCGTTACGCCAGCTGTTACCTGCCGGTCCGAATCAGTGTTGATGACCACTGCGACTGTAACGCCAAGACACTTCGCCGCCCTTTTCTGCCCGCCTACAGTGAAGCCGTCAATGTGCTAACAGGGCCATTGATTGCCCAACACATCACTCCAAGGAATAGGGAAATCATGAGTAAATCCACTGCGGTAAGTGCCCATCAAAAACAGCTGCATGATGACGTGCAGGCGGCCGTCAAATCGATCATGGCCGCACCAACGGCCTTGAAAACCTCCGACTACAGCAAGGTCCTGACCTCAACCCTGGCGGCCACGCAAAAATCGGTGAAGATCCAGATCGCGTCCGGCGACCTGACCACGCTGAAACAGTCCGGCTACAAACTGTGCTTTGCCAAGAAAGTCGGCACCGAAGCCTATAACGTGGTCTGGCAGTCTTATGTCCAATACTTGAGTAACAGCACCTTCAGCTGGACCCCGCAATATCAGCTGTTCGGTTCCAACTCGTTCCAGGCCAACGTGCAAGTGGATGTCTCGACCAACATCGTCAACATCGGCCTGGGTCAACAGTCAGTGCTTGATACTTCCGGCCTGCTTGGCTCGGCGACGACCGGCGGCCCTGACACATCGATTACCCTGATCAATAACTACGGCGCGATCCACCCAGGCATCAGCCAATTGTCCACCGGCATCGATGGCAAGCAGGTCAGCACGCCAATCTACGTGGCGTCCAATCAGATCGTCACCGGCTCCACGGTGTTGACCCCGGTCGAAACCATATTGGTCTGGTTCGAACAGAACGTGCAGACCAGCACCATGTTCAGTACCTCGCGCTCTCAATCCGTCGAAATAGACCTGACCTTCGACAACAGTGCCACCCGCCTCTACTCCGGCGGCAGCTGGACCGTCGTGTAACACGGCATCCGGGGCGACCTTGCGGTTGCCCCGCTTTCTCAAGCGTCACCGTCGCCCCGGGCGAAATACCCGGTCAATGACTGGCAGATAGACTCCGCCAAATCTTCCTGAGTGGCGATGCCGTAAGGTCGATTGCGATCAAACTGCTCTGACCAGCGAATCCGCCCCTGCGCAATATCGATCAGGCGCACCGAAGCCCGGACCCGGGTCGATTCAACCCGCACGCTGCCCTCCAGTGAATAACTGCCGCGCCCGGCCCGCACCAGGTCCGGGGCTTTGACGCTGTTGCGCGCGACCTTCATCAATACGTGGTTGCCTCGGCTTTGCGTCTGCTCGAATGACTCGAACAGCTTACAGCTCAACTCTTCGCACAAGCCCCGGGCGAAGTCATCGCCGTCGCGGGTGATGCAGGTGAATGGCTGAATCTGCAAGACCGGATGGCGAGTCGCGATCCCTTTGGGCCTGAGCCGCTGGTAAGCCAGCCGATAACACCCGGCCGGTATGCTCAGGCGTATCGCGTCTTGTTGGCCGGTGGTGGCGTAATGGGTGGTGAGCTTGCGTCGCAACCGCCCCACTTGCACGCGCACCACCGGATCATCGCCCGTACAGTAAATCGCCGGATCACGGCGAAACACCGCCAGGCCGATGGCGTGCTCGGTGAGCGCAATGTTCGGACATTGAAGGTCATGATCGACCAGAAAGCGCAGCAGACTGCCCATTCGCCGGGACTTGGAAAACACCGGGCTGGCCAATAGCTGCGCCAATACCCGCTCCATTTCTTCACGATCAAGTGGTCCGGGGACACCCCCGGCACTTGAATTGCCAACGTGCTTGATCACCATTGCCTGCCTCCGTGCAGGTTATCGACAATCACTCGTCGTACTCCATGGCCACGCGCAACGCCTGCCCTGAAGTGGCTCGGGCGCTGCAATGTCGAAGCTTAGCAGCCGTAGAATATTGTGCTGAGCGCAACGCTCACAGAGGCATTCAGCAGCAACGCGTCGTGCATTGCTTGCCGCCGTAGCGAGCCTCCTGACGCTCGCGAATAAACATCGAATGGCTCATGACCGGCTGATCTTGTAGCAGCTGCCGTAACACCGACTTTGTAGCAGCTGCCGAGCCCGCGAGGCTGCGTTCGGCTGCGCAGCAGTCGTGAGATCAAACAATGCGGTGTGTCAGGCCCTCCTTGTACTCAGGGTTTACGACTGCTGCGCAGCCGAACGCAGCCTCGCGGGCTCGGCAGCTGCTACGGGATCGCGTTATGGCCACTGATCCGCATTTTTCTGCCGACTCTGCCGCTGTACTGGTACCAGCGCTGGTCCGACAATGAGCAACGCACCGCAACAGTTTGTTAATATCCACCCGCTTTTTTCGTCTGATTTATCAGCCGCCACAGATTTCACGTCGCTACACAGGATTTCCCCCATGAGTACGTTGTATACCCGTCGCACTGTCCTGCGCGGCATGAGCCTGCTGAGCCTCGGCCTGTTGGCCGGCTGCGATGACAGCAGCAAGCTGTCGTACAAGTACGGCAAGGACCTCAGCGACAAGATCATGGGCCGTACCTTCAAGCTCAAGGACGCCGACGGCGAAACGAAGATGCTGACCAGCTATCGCGGCATGATGCCGATGGTTTTCTTCGGCTTCACCCAATGCCCGGCGGTGTGCCCGACCACCCTGGCCCGCGCCGCCCAAGCGAAAAAACTGATGGGCCGCGATGGCGAAAAGCTGCAAGTGATCTTCATCACCCTGGACCCCGAGCGCGACACGCCACAGATGCTCGACAAATACGTCAAATCGTTCGACCCGACGTTCGAAGCGCTGCACGGCACGCTGGAAGAAACCGCAGCCACCGCGAAGGAATTCGGCGTGTTCTTCGAAAAAGTCCCGAACGGTGACAGCTACACTCTCTCCCACACCGCGACCAGTTACGTCTTCGACTCCCGGGGCAATCTGCGCCTGGGCCTGTCCGCATCCCTTACCGCCCAAGAGTGCGCAGAAGACCTGCTCACCGTCATGGAGGTCTGCTAATGACTTCAACCCCCTTCAAGCGCATCAAACAACTGGCCCTGGGCCTGTCCCTGATCGGCCTGGCCTTTCAGGTGTCGGCTCAAACCCAGGTCCAGGACGCCTGGGTTCGTGCGACTGTGGCCGACCAACCGTCGACCGGCGCCTTCATGACCCTGCAAGCCGACAGCGACAGCACCCTGCTGAGCGTTAAGTCCCCGGCGGCAAAAACCGTACAGATTCACCAAATGAGCATGAAAGACGATGTGATGAGCATGCGTCAGGTCGACGCTGTGCCGCTGCCGGCCGGCAAGCCCGTGAACTTCGACCCGCATGGCTACCACGTAATGCTGATTGACCTGACGGCTCAAGTGAAAGAAGGCGATAAAGTGCCGCTGACCCTGACCGTGAAAAATGCCAAGGGCGAGCAGGAAACCATCGAAGTACAAGCCGAAGCCCGGGCACTCGGCACGATGGACCACAGCAAGATGCATTAAGGCGTTGGGCGTGATGCCCTGACCGTGCAACACCCTCCCTCCAGACCCGCCATCCAGGCGGGTCTAAACGTTCTGCCTCAGTTATTTATACTCAAATGCCAGCTTAATAATATTTTACCGATACAGGGGTGATCCCTAGTCTTGAGCCCAAGAGATGGCAGGCCATAAGCGACCTGAATCCCACTTCGAAGGGTAGAGAGATGACCACAGAAAAAACAAAAACAGACACGCTGATCGTTGGCGCCGGTCAGGCTGGCGTGGCCATGAGTGAACACCTGAGCAAACTTGGCGTGCCGCACCTGGTGCTGGAGCGCAACCGTATTGCCGAGCGCTGGCGCACCGGGCGTTGGGATTCGCTGGTGGCCAATGGTCCGGCCTGGCACGACCGTTTTCCCGGCCTGGAATTCGACGACCTCAGCCCGGACGGCTTTGCCCCCAAAGAGCGCGTGGCGGACTACTTCGAAGCCTATGCGAAAAAATTCAACGCACCGGTACGCACCGGCGTCGACGTGCTCAAAGTCGAGCGCAATGTCGGCCGTCCGGGCTTCACCATCGAAACCTCCGAAGGCGTGATCGAGGCCAACCGTGTGGTAGCCGCCACCGGGCCGTTCCAGACGCCAGTAATCCCGCCTATCGCGCCTAAAGATCAACCGTTCTTGCAGATCCACTCGGCCGACTACCGCAATCCCGGTCAACTGCCGGAAGGCGCTGTGCTGGTGGTTGGCGCCGGCTCGTCAGGGGTGCAGATCGCCGATGAATTGCAGCGCTCCGGCAAACAGGTTTACCTCTCGGTCGGTGCGCACGACCGCCCGCCTCGCGCCTACCGCAACCGCGATTTCTGCTGGTGGCTGGGTGTGTTGGGTGAATGGGATCAGGCCGCGATGAAACCCGGTCGCGAACACGTGACCATCGCGGTCAGCGGTGCACAGGGCGGCAAGACGGTCGACTTCCGGGGGCTCGCCCATCGCGGCATGACCCTTGTCGGTCTGACCCAATCGTTCAACGGCAGCGTGGCGACGTTTCAACCGAACCTGGCCGAGAACCTGGCGCGCGGTGATGAAAACTACCTGGCGCTGCTCAATGCCGCCGACGCCTACATCGAAAGCAATGGTCTGGACCTGCCGGAAGAACCTGAAGCGCGCATGACCTTCCCGGATCCGGAATGCGTGAAGAATCCGATTCTTGAACTCGATCTGGCCAAGGCCGGCATCACCTCAATCATCTGGGCCACCGGTTTTGCCATCGATTACAGCTGGCTGAAGGTCAACGCCTTCGACGACAAGGGCAAGCCGGCGCACCAGCGCGGTGTGTCGAGTGAGCCGGGGGTGTATTTCCTCGGGCTGCCATGGCAGTCGCGTCGCGGTTCTTCGTTCATCTGGGGGGTGTGGCACGACGCCAAGTACGTGGCCGATCACATCGCCATCCAGCGTTCGTACCTCGACTACCACGATACAGCGCAGCGTCAGGCTGAAAGCGTGCCGGTCGCTCACAAAACCACGGTCAGTGCTTGATTTTTTATTCAGGAGTTTCAGATGTCCACGCCAACCCATACCCGAATTCGCATGTTCAACACCAAGGAAACCTACCCGAACCAGAGCCTGGACAACGATTTGTGCCAGGCCGTGCGGGCCGGGAATACCGTTTATGTTCGCGGCCAGGTCGGGACTGATTTCGAAGGCAACCTGGTCGGTCTGGGCGACCCGCGCGCGCAGGCCGAGCAAGCGATGCGCAACGTCAAACAGTTGCTGGAAGAGGCCGGCAGCGATCTCAGCCACATCGTGAAAACCACGACGTACCTGATTGATCCGCGCTATCGCGAGCCGGTTTATCAGGAAGTCGGCAAGTGGCTCAAGGGCGTGTTCCCGATTTCCACCGGGTTGGTGGTGTCGGCGTTGGGGCAGCCGCAGTGGTTGATGGAAATTGATGTGATTGCGGTGATTCCTGAATAGACCGGGTCGCCGCCATCGCAGGCAAGCCAGCGCCCACAGGTTAGTCGTCGTACGCAAATCTGTGGCCACTGAAGATCCCTGTGGGAGCGGGCTTGCCCGCGATGGCGTCCGCCCAGACACCTTATTCGCCAGGCTAAACAAGGAGCACAACCATGACCTTCTCCATCGCCGCCCGTTGCCCTGAAACCGGCCAGTTCGGCATTGCGATCAGTTCCTCCAGCATCGCCGTCGGCGCCCGTTGCCCGTGGCTGCTTCCGGGTGTCGGCGCGGTCTCCACGCAAAACATCACCCTGCCCTCGCTCGGCCCGGAAACCCTCGCGCTCATGGAGCAAGGCCTCGCGCCTGCCGAGGCGCTGGACAAAGTCCTGACCCGCAACGGCTACAGCCAATACCGGCAAATCACCGCCATTGACCACCTCGGCCAGACCGCGCATTTCAGCGGTACACAAACCCTGGGTAACCACAATGCCGTGTCCGGCGAACAATGCGTGGCGGCCGGCAACATGCTGGCGGATCGCTCAGTGATCGAGGCTATGGTCCACGCGTTCGAGCACGGCGAAGGTCAACTGGCCGACCGCTTGCTGGCCGCCATGAAAGCCGCCATCGCGGCTGGCGGTGAAGCCGGGCCGGTGCATTCGGCGGCATTGGTGGTGGTCGGTGAACTGACCTGGCCGATCATCAACCTGCGGGTGGATTGGGCGGACGAAAACCCGATCGGCCAGTTGGAAAAACTCTGGGACGCCTACCGTCCACAAGTCCAGGACTACATCGACCGCGCCCTCGCCCCTGACAAATCCCCCGGTTACGGCGTCGCCGGAGACGACCGATGAGCCACAGCCGCGATTTGCTGAAAACGCTGGTGGCGTTCGACACCACCAGCCGCGAATCCAACCTGCACCTGATCGAGTTCGTTGGCGACTACCTCGAAAGCTTCGATGTGCCGTGCGAACTGATCTACAACGAGCAGCGCAGCAAGGCCAATCTGTTCGCCACCCTCGGCCCGGCGCATCTGCCGGGCATCGTGCTGTCGGGACACACCGACGTGGTGCCCGTCGACGGCCAGCCGTGGACCGTTTCGCCGTTCGAACTCACCGAGCGCGACGGCAAACTCTACGGTCGCGGCACGGCGGACATGAAAGGCTACATCGCCTGCGTGCTCGCCCTGGTGCCGTCGCTGGTGAAGGCCACGTTGCGCCGGCCGGTGCACATTGCGCTGTCCTACGATGAAGAGGTTGGCTGCCTCGGCGTGCGCTCGCTGCTGACGGAACTGCAACAGCGTCCGGTCAAACCAATGCTGTGCATTATCGGTGAACCGACCGAACTGAAACCGGTGCTCGGGCATAAAGGCAAACTGGCGATGCGCTGCGATGTTCACGGCCAAGCGTGCCATTCCGCCTACGCGCCGCAGGGGGTCAATGCGATTGAATACGCCGCTGAATTGATCGGTGAGCTGGGACGCATCGGTCACCGACTGAAGGCGCCGGAGCTTCACGATGCGCGGTTCGATCCGCCGTTCAGCACCGTGCAAACCGGCGTGATTTCTGGTGGCAAGGCATTGAACATCGTCCCCGCCGATTGCCGTTTTGATTTTGAGATTCGCGCATTGCCTTCGCATGATCCCAGCGAGGTTGCGCAGGAGCTCAAGGCCTATGCCGAGCAACAAGTGTTGCCGCGCATGCGTGCCGTGAGTGAACAGAGTGAGATCCGCTTCAGCGAGTTGTCGGCGTATCCCGGTTTGGTGACGGATGCACACAGTGAAGCGGCGGAATTGATTGCTTTATTTTCGGGCTCAAGAGCGTTCGGCACCGTGGCATTCGGCACCGAGGGCGGCCTGTTCGACGCTGCCGGAATTCCCACCGTCGTCTGCGGCCCCGGCAGCATGGATCAGGGCCACAAACCCGACGAATTCGTCAGCCTCGAACAGCTCAACGCTTGCGATGCCATGCTGCAACGGATGCTGCTATCGATCAGCTAATCCGCCCCCTACACATCCCCCTGTAGCAGCTGGCGAAGCCTGCGTCCGGCTGCGTAGCAGTCGTAAAATCTGACGGCTCGGTGCATCGGGAAAGACCGCGTGCGCAGGGTTTACGACTGCTACGCAGCCGGACGCAGGCTTCGCCAGCTGCTACATGTTGCGCGGTGTTTCGACGATCCAACCCCCTCTAATCCCACAGTTTTCTAGCGACCAACCGGCATACATTTTTTAACGTCTATACCCACAATCTTACTAATTTATCTCTCGCCACCCACCGCACATCATCAACTCCAACAAGAAAAGCGTCGCCCTGTGCGGCGCTCACCGAAGTACGTCCACGTACTCAAAATTGCCTTGGAGTCCGTCATGGTTACCGCTGCAACCACCACCGCCCCGCTCATTGAAAAACACACCATCGGCTACGTGCCGCCCGAAGATCGCCACGGCAAAACCCGCGACCTGTTCACCCTCTGGTTCGGCGGCAACATCGCGCCGTTGCCCATCGTCACCGGCGCCCTCGGCGTGCAAATGTTTCACCTGAACCTGGTGTGGGGCATCGTCGCCATCCTCGTCGGCCACCTGGTCGGCGGCGTGCTGATGGCGCTGCACTCGGCGCAAGGCCCGCAGATGGGCATCCCGCAAATGATCCAGAGCCGCGCCCAATTCGGCTCCCTCGGCGCACTGCTGGTGGTGCTGATCGCCGGCGTCATGTACATCGGCTTCTTCGCCTCCAACATCGTCCTCGCCGGCAAGTCCCTTCACGGCGTCGTCGACAGCGTTCCGGTGCCGGTCGGCATCGTCATCGGCGCCCTCGGTTCCGGCATCATCGGCATCATTGGCTACCGCTTCATCCACGTGCTCAACCGCATCGGCACCTGGGTGCTCGGCGCCGGCATCGTGCTCGGTTTCGGCTACATCTTCACCCACGTGCAGACTGCCGACTTCCTCACCCGTGGCAGCTTCAACCTGTCCGGCTGGCTCGCCACCGTGTCCCTCGCCGCGCTCTGGCAAATCGCCTTCGCGCCGTACGTCTCCGACTACTCGCGCTACCTGCCGGCCAACGTACCGGTCGCCGCCACGTTCTGGACCACGTACCTGGGCACCGTCCTCGGCTCCAGCCTCTCGTTCATCTTCGGCGCCGTCGCCGTCCTCGCCACGCCCGTCGGGATGGACACCATGGACGCCGTCAAACTCGCCACCGGCTCCATCGGCCCGCTGATGCTCGTGCTGTTTTTGCTCAGCGTCATCAGCCACAACGCCCTCAACCTCTACGGCGCCGTGCTGTCGCTGATCACCCTGGTGCAAACCTTCGCCTACCGCTGGATCCCCACCGCAAAAAGCCGCGCCGTGCTCTCGGTATTGATCCTCGCCGCCTGCTGCTTCGCCGCCGTCGGCGCCTCCGCCAACTTCATCGGCCACTTCGTCGACATGGTGCTGGTGCTGCTCGTAGTGCTGGTGCCGTGGACCGCGATCAACCTGATCGACTTCTATGCGATTCACAAAGGTCATTACGACATTGATTCGATCTTCAAGGTCGATGGCGGGATTTACGGGCGGTACAACCCGCAGGCGTTGTTGGCGTACGCGATCGGGATTGTGGTGCAGATTCCGTTCATGAATACGCCGCTGTATGTCGGGCCGATTTCGGAGCACATCAATGGGGCTGATTTGTCGTGGTTGGTGGGGTTGCTGATCACCTCGCCGCTCTACTACTGGCTCGCCAACCGCGACACCGCTTACAAACGCCGCCTCGCCACCGGAAAACTGGCCACCTCGATCTAACTAACCCCGCAACTCCATGTGGGAGCGGGCTTGCCCGCGAATGCGGTAGGCCAGGCAAAATTGAATGACCTGACAGACCACCATCGCGAGCAACCCCGCTTATGCCTAAACCACAAAACCCAAAAATTAATGAACCCTGCCCACCATCACTCACCTAACTGAATGACCATCAGGAGGGTGACTCATGCAGTTCGAAACAACCTGGATAGTACTTACGGCAGTTCTTCTACTGATCGAGCTATGGGCAATCAACAGAGTCCGCAAAGCCGACGGCAAATCGAGCAACAAACTCTTGTGGATCGTGGTGATCGTGTTCGTGCCGATGATTGGGGTCCTGGCATGGGCAGCGTTCGGCCCGAAAAACACCGAACACAACCCGCATTCGCCGCAGGACCGACAATGACGTCGAACGATCCGCAACATCGTTTTTGGTAATTGCACAAAGCCCCAACGATTCGGGGCTTTGTCGTTTCGGGCCATCCGAAAAACATGTAGGAAACCGCCCCCTGTGACGAGGGAGCTTGCTCCGGCTGAGCAGCGAAGCCACCCCATCCCTCACCAAACTTTTAAACAACCCAAAACCCTGTAGCAGCTGGCGAAGCCTGCGTCCGGCTGCGCAGCAGCCGTAAACCCAGCGAGCAAGGTTCACCTGACACTAAACAACCTTTGATTTCACGCCCGCGACCCAACTGCATTCACCGCAGCCACCCACCGAAATGCCCAGTTTGCGTCCTACAACCCCGTTTGCAGCCACCAAAATCGACGCCTATATTCGACTCGTTGCTGACCGCAGTCAGCGATAGGGTTTCGCAGCCCTGAAGAAGATGACGCACCGCTAAATGACAACTGTGGCAAACTTTGCCGCCGTTACGTTTTATGGCGGCTGTGTGTGGGAGACCTTCGGG
>Ga0157370_10008612_pt1 | contig 10984 bp, 9 predicted proteins | sample C35metaG_FD_113463 | JGI IMG/M metagenome (GOLD analysis project Ga0157370, IMG submission 113463) | Corn rhizosphere microbial communities from Kellogg Biological Station, Michigan, USA - C3-5 metaG | ecosystem: Host-associated > Plants > Roots > Rhizosphere > Soil | place: USA: Michigan... | reverse complement strand
GAGGCACAGTTACCTGTCTTTGCTCTGTTCAAAGCGGACAGGGAGAGCAGTGATGGCGATGCCGAAGCAAAAAATCCGCTGCAGCAAGCGGTCAAGGAGGCTCAGGCCGAGCTTCAGGCCCAAATCACTGAATTAGAGCGTCAAATTGAAGCCAGCGTATTAGAAGTGGCTGCTCGCACCCTCGACAAGTTGCGAGAGATGGCACCTGAGCTTGCCAACGAGTTGACTCCGCGCTTCAAGGATAAGCCGAAGTGGGTATTTAACTTCACCTTGGATGGTGAGAACGGCATACCGATCAACAAACGCGGGAGCGGCGTACGTCGCCTCATTCTTCTCAATTTCTTTCGCGCTGAGGCGGAGAAAGCCGTAGTAGGCACCCAGCGCGACGTCATCTACGCCATCGAGGAACCAGAAACCTCTCAGCATCCGAACTACCAAGTGATGTTGATGCGGGCGCTACTTGAACTGTCTCTGCATCCAAACCGGCAGATCATCGTTACCACTCATGTGCCAGCCTTGGCTGGTCTTATGCCCATAGAGGGCATCCGTTACGTAACCAAGGGCGAAAACGGTTACCCGATCGTCAAAATGCCTAGTAACGACGTACTGAAGGAAGCTGCTGAAAGCCTCGGTGTACTTCCTGAGACAGGTCTTGAGCGCGCGCGCGCGGTCGTATTAGTAGAGGGTAAGTCAGACGTGATCTTCCTTAGGCATGCAGCCAACACGCTCAAGGCTGCTGGGCAGCTTTCCTCTAGCTTGGAGGATCTTGGAATCGTCCCAATTCTGATAGGTGGCTGCGGCAGCGTAAAACATTGGGTCACCCTCAATCTCGCAGATGATCTTGGACTTCCATGGTGCGTTTTTTTGGATTCGGACATCGGGGGTACTGCCGAGCAAATGGCTGCGATTACCAAGCGCAAGGGAGAGGTCGAGGCGCGAGGCCGATCGTTCTACTCCACGCGCAAACGAGAAATCGAAAACTACCTTTGCCCCGATTTGATCGAGGCCCAACTCGGAGTCAGAGTGGTTTTCTCCGATACCTGCGACGCCAAGAAGTTAATCGGATCAGCAGCGCGTATTAACCCTAACGACGTCATTGACCGATTCTGGCCGTTGATGAGTGCTGATCAAATCCTCCAGCGTTCCAGTTATCGAGAGAACGATGTTGATCGCTCCGAGCTTAAAGAGTTAATTGAGGGCTTGCAGACCTTAATCGCTTGAAGACCGTGCGCCAGAAGCAGCATTTTTGAGGCCATTACTTTTACCGAAGCCTGGCTGATCTGTTTCGCGGCTGGCCGCTATCGGCCATAAGCGGACGCTCGGAAGCGACTGCTACCGGCCAAAAGCGGCCCCTGGCGCCAGGCAAAACTCACATAGCATAGGACGAAGATGTCTTCCGGAGCGGGGACAGTCCACGCAGTGTCGGTTACTGTCCAAACACGTAGTTAATAGCAGTGGAGAAATAAATCTGTTCCCTTTGCGTGAGTGGCTTAATAATCAGCTCGACCCGCCTAGGGCAATGCACGCATTACGTAATGATATGGATAGCTAGGGGAAGCGATGCAAATTCCAGATTTCAGGCTGGTGGATGACCTGAGCCATCAAGATTTTGAACACTTTGTGAAGGACCTGCTGCTTGCATCGGGCTGGCAGGACGCAGTGGTCACAGAGACTGGCAGCGAATATCGCTATGGTGATGGTGGGGTTGACATCTTTGCCTACCGTGAAGGACGTAAGTTTGCAGTAGAGGTCAAACAACGCAAGCGGGACAGCACGGTGGACGTCAGCGCCCTAAACCAATTGGTCACCGGGGCTCGGCTCGCAGACGTGAAGCAGATGATCTTAGTCACCAACTCATACTTCACCTCCGAGGTCAAAATACGTGCCTTACGCCTAGGCGTTGAACTGATTGATCGGGACGCATTGAAGAACTTGTTTGTGGTTCGCGGCTCTGAGATCGGCCGAAGGATCAAACCACGTGAATATCAGGTTGAGGTCATTCAACAGGCGTTGGAGCAATTCGACGCAGGCAAGCGAAAACTGCTGATTGAGATGGCAACCGGCCTGGGTAAAACCTACACCGTTGCGTTGTTGATAAAACAGTTACTCGAGCGCGCAGGAGAGGGGCAGCGTGTCCTATTTATCGCTCACCAGATTGAGATCCTTTTGCAGTCGGTGACTGCCTTCAAGAACGTGCTGGGTTTGGGGAGCTACAGCTTTTCTGCTTGCTTCGCTGGATCTCGACCTGAGAATACTGACTTAGTCTTTGCCAGCTTTGACACGCTGTATGGTCAACTCGCCGAACTGTCGTCCGGTAGCTTCGATTATGTAATCGTTGACGAAGCGCACCACACCCCCGCCAGGACATATTCGAGCGTTGTGGAGCACTTCCAACCTCGTCTACTTATTGGTCTTACCGCTACGCCTTGGCGCACCGATAACAAAAGCGTTAGCGGCTTCTTCGGCGGCGCGGACAGCCATATAGGCCGTTATGACCTGGTTTGGGGGCTGCAGCACAAGAAACTGGCGTTTCCCAAGTACTTGGTTCTGCTCGACGACATTGACCAAGATCGTATTGACCAACTGGAAAGTGGCCTGTCGATTTCAGATCTGGATAAACGCCTGTTCCTGCATAAGAAGGATCAAGAAGTCGTCCGCCTGATCGAGGCTACGGTCGAGCAGAAGAAATTGAGTAATGTAAAGGGAATCGTTTTCTGTCGAAACATCCGACATCTGCGACACCTACTCGGCTTCTTCCACCCTGGCACCGCTACTAGTGTGCATTCAAGGATGCAGGATGGTGAGCGGCGGGAAAACATCCGGCAGTTTCGCGAAGGCGATCTCAAGTACATCTTGGTGTGCGACCTATTCAATGAGGGGATCGATATCCCTGAAACCAATCTGCTCGTGTTCATGCGCTATACGGGTTCAAAAACCGTATGGCTGCAACAGCTGGGTCGTGGCTTACGTAAAACGAACAACAAAGATTGTGTTCATGTGCTCGATTTTGTGGGATCTCTGGATCGCATCAAGGATGTTCAACAATTGGTCAAGGCTGTTATGCGCAGCAAACCAAGAAAAAAGCTGACTGAGGGCGATCTGGATGAGGTTCACGATGATCAACACGATCTGCACGATGACACTATCGAAGTAACTTACAGCCAGTCGGCTGCTCGTGTGCTGGAACTTATCGAGCGCCTGAGGTATCGACTCAATAGCCGTGAGGAAATGATCGATCAGCTGAGGCGCCATCAGAACGTCACCGGTACCGTACCATCAATTGAAGCGCTAGAAAGTAGTCTGGAAGACGTCTCTGTGGACCAGGTAGCCACGCACTTTGATTCCTATCAAGGTTATCTTCAGGCCGCGTTCGGCTGGGACATTGATACCGCAGCCATCAGTAGCGAAGTCTCTCGTTCCTACAGGATCTATCAGGACAAGCACGGGGTCGCACCTAGCCCCAAGGCGTTGTCGTTGGAGTTCCAGTACAAGACGCTGCCGTGGTTCACTACAGCAGAAATAGCGCGTTTGATCGCCGGGTTAACACCGACACAGTTGCGGGACACCATTTCTTATGGCCGGCTAGGGGCTGCTGAGTCGGAGGTAATTACAACGCGGGCCGAACCGGTCGTACAGGCTGCCCCATCACCTTTGATAACTGAGGATCAAGCTAAGCTCGAGCTCCTCGCAAAATATCGCGGTGTAGTCAGCAGCCGCGCGGATCTGTTGACGCTGCCAAAAGAGCAACTCGACCAGATAACCGCCGTATTCCGTTCCACATCCGTGTTTTTGGTGCGGTTGAGAGGCTAGTAGAAATGCACGATTTAACCGAAATTGGGACAGCTGCCCGTTCGCTGAAAGCGCAGATGATCGCAGCAGGTCTGCTCTTCGCTAGCGATACATCCGGGCGCCTGGACATCCTGATCGCCAAACTGGATGTAGAAGACTTTCTTAACTTGCGCGCGCTTCCAGCTTTCTGGGAGCTGCTGGCTCTTTGGCAGATACCGGCTGATATCGAGCACACGACTATGCCGCTGAAGGAGGCAGAGTGTTTACGACCACATATAAACGGCAATACTTTGCCCCCTATGTCCCCTCTTGACTCTCACACGAACATGGAGTCAGAGCTTTCGGGAACTGACGTTCCTCCTCTTCTCCCACATCCTAAGACCCTGATCGGTGAGGTACAACTCGGTGGCCGGTTCGATAAATTGATTGCCCGACTGTGCCGAAGTGCAAGCAGCAGCGCCAGAATTACGGTCAATTTCGAGCGGCTTGAGGATATTTTGAACCTGCCAATTGATAGTCTGTTCAAGCTCGATGGCGTCGGTAAGTCCTACAGGGAAGACTGGCAAGAACTTAAAGTTCTGTATTTACAGGCAACCGACTTTCTGCCTGTCCCACCAGATTTGTCAGACTTCGTTGAACCTATTGAGCTCGTTCGAGATGACATGCGACTTAATCTGACGCAGTTAGACGCTGCCGAGCTGAAAGTCGTCTCCAAACTTGAGCGCGTAATCGGGCGCGCTGACATCCGGACAATTTTGAGCTTCGACTCATTAGAGGAGGCGGCAAGTAGAATAGGTGGTCGCACAAGAAGCCAACTAATCCAGGTGCAGGCACGTCTGGCTGCCGAGCTCCGCCTCATTGCGGCTGGCACTCTGGACTACTTTGCGACCCCATCCTCGTTGATTACCGCCACAACACAATCGTTCGCATCGGCGGCGGCATTAGGTGCATTTCTACTTGAGCGGGTGGATGTTTTTCTGGCGACCCTCGATGAGAAAAGCCAGCTGATCTTCCAGCACCGATGGGGATTCGTGGATGAGCGCCTGACACTTTCAGAAATTGGCAAAAAATTTGACGTCTCAAGAGAACGCATCCGTCAACTGGAAAGCAAGATTAATGAGCGGCTCAATAACTATCTTGCACTAAATTCTGCTGAGATTTGGCACTCCGCCACAAGTATGTCGCATGAAACGCTGCGCCTGGAAATGGCAGATCTGTCCGAATGTTTTGCGGAGCAGGACCATTTCCATGAATTTTTGTCATTCGTTAGTTATGGCCGTATCGCCTTTGAGGGGGCTTTGGCGCACCCGCCACTGACAATACTTGATAGCTACTTTGCCCAGCATGGCACGGCTATTGACCAGTCAGTAATTCTTCAATACCTGCAGCAGGAGCTGGGCGGCGATCAAAAGGATGTATCCAATGCGCTACAATTCCTTCATGCTCAAAGTCAAGTGACACTAGAAAGCGGGCTAGTGAGACCGTTGAATTTAGGAAAGCGCGAGGCTGCGGCGGCGGTTCTTGCTGAGCATCCGAATGGCCTGCCGTGGCTAGATATTGCACGACACGCAAATAGGCGCGGCATCTCCAGCAGGCCGTTTTCGGAACAGACCGGTGGCTATGCACTGCAGGACTCCACCTTGATGTATGTTGCCGGCAAAGGTGTGTACCGGCACACCCGCTTCGTAGACTTTTCCACCTTCGATGAGCCCGCCATTTTCCAATCCCTGCATTACTACTTCGCTATGTCTGAACGCGAAGTGGCGCACTTAAGTGAGGCGTTGGCGGAATTACCGGAGCTGCGTAAGTATAACTACTACATACTTCGATATTTAGTGAAGATGCACGGAGAAGGTCACGGAATTTACTTTAACGGCAAGTCACAAACCGACTCCATTAGTCTGAATCCGGAATTCGACTTGTTCTCGCAGAAAAGCGTTATTCTGCAGTATATGCAACAAAGACAAGATCCTTTGACCACTAACGAAGTGGCGCAATTACTGAAAAGCCGAAGTTTGCGACATGCGATGCTTTATCTAAAACAATTAATGGACACCAATCAAGTCGTTCAAATAGATCGTATGCTTTACACTACCTCAGAGAATGCTTACAAAAATATTGATCTGGACACTATGCAACATTCGATAGAGCTGGTTTTACGACGCCACGGCAAGCCCGTAGATCCTTCCATAATTCAACATGAATTGAATACGCTGCAGGGCGAAGCCTACTCAAAATACTTCTATAGTTCGCTGGCGCGTTATTTTGCTCAACTCGGGCATTGGGAGCGCCGCCACAGCTTGTTCGCTTTGCAGCCAATTTCCTTTGGCAGCTTAACTGATGCAATCGATAAAATATGTAAAACAGAAGATAGCGTTGAAAAAAACTCCGCATCTCTAAGCCTGCATATCGCGATCAGTAAGGAAGCCGCCAGAGTATCCATCTATAACTGGAAAGCAGCGAAGGCACGACAGGCCGCTGGTGTAGCCGTAACTAAATTGGACATTGAATTAGAAGATGAGCTGGAAATCGACTGAATAAGTAGCCCTACCTCTCTAGAGACCTTCAGCCCCCCAAAGAGGGTCACTTTGTTCGCTTTTGCCTGTGGCAGTGAGTGGTGACGGGCCGCTTTTGGCCGGTAGCGGTCGCCTGCCGACGTCCGCTTTTGGCCGAAAGCTGCCGCTTACGGACGGCCGCTTGCGTACGTCCGTTTCGGCCGAAAATAGCTGTCGTTATTGGACGTAATCGCAGTTAAACGCAGATTATTCGGGCCGCAATCATCGTGGATGGCCATCTGCTGCCATACAACCATCCTTTTTTACCAGTTACCCTGCGCACCCCGCGAATGACAGGAATCAGCCGTTTGGGCACAGCTTTTTAGGTTTTGTCCTACAGCCAGCATTTGGGCTTTTCGATAGCGTCGGACTGTCAGAAACCCAAGCCGGGATTCCCGAAGTGAACAAGGATGATTCATGAGTGAAATTGGAAACGTACCGAGGCCCGCGCAACCTAACCCGCCAAGAAAAAAGGTCTACCGTGGCGTAGAACCGACCGACCTGCACGCCAAGCACTGGGCAGAATACCCTGAGGCTCCGGCAGAGAAACCGGCTGCTGCGAAGCCAATAGCGGAACCCGGTTTCTACATCGTTCAGCAAGTCATGCCGCGCTCTGCTCTGGAAGCAGCATTGTTCGATAAGCCGGACGGCGCAACGCTTGAGAAATTCTCGCGCCTCAATCCTCACGTCACCGGTTACGCCAAGCCCGGGCAGCTCATCGTGTTGAGCGATCCGAACAATCCCCGGTGCACACGTGAAGAAGCGTTGCTCATGGAAGCGGCTCAGAAAGTGGACGCAGCACTAAAACCTATGTCCGACGAAGAAGCGAGCTTCATGGTCCGCTATCGGAGCCAGATAGAATCGGTTCTTTCGCAAGGCTCTACATCAATCGGTGTTGGTGAATCGATCTTCGCCAAGAACCTTGAAGACGTGAAAACGTCGCTAAAGGAAATCGAAACGCTGCATCAGAAAAGCTTTCAGCTTGACGGCCACTTGCGTAGTTCGGAGTTTTTTAACGAGCGTGCCCGACTGTTTGCCAAGCTTGATAGACAGCTCACCGGGTTAACCAGAAAGGGCATCGGTTTCCCTGATCATCCAAGTCTGAAATCAGCTCTCGGCATCTCAAGCAAAAGCCTGGTACATCACTGGACCCTGGCCGGTGCTCCGGGACAGATCCCCGGTTACGCCACTCACGCAGAAGGTGTCGCCAGAGCAGCCAAGGTTGTGAAGTATGGTGGCTGGGTGGGTACAGCCGTAGGTGGCGGGGCTTCTTACATGAAGGTTCAAGAAGTTTGTGCAGCAGGTAATAAAGATGCCTGCGAAAAAATCAAATATACCGAGGGTGGTAACTTCGTCGGAGGAGTGGCCGGCGGTGCTGCTACCGGGGCGTTTTTGACCGGTTCCACAGCGGGGATTATCTGTGTTGGCTTGGGTGTGCCAACAGGCGGTATGGCAACCTTGGCATGTGGCGTCATCGTCGTAGCGGCAGGCTCATATGCGGGTGGAGCCCTTGGTGGGGCTACAGGCGAGTGGGCTGGTGAGAAGATCTATGAGGCAAGTAAATGAGTTTGAACGTCGTTGATAAGGTACTTCTGTCCATTGCCATCGCTGATCTGGCAGGGCTTGTTCTTTGGATAGGAGTCTGTTTGCGCCTTGCCTATACGAAGATGGATCTGATGTTGGAGCATCTGAAGAATTGCTCAGCCATCATGACTCGCGCTCCGCTTCGAAATGGAGGGCCTTGGGGAAAACTTCTGCTCGTTGGTGGCATTTCGGGAATAGTGACGTTCCCTAATTTTTATTTGAAAAGGGGTGAACTGAGCCCTGAAGATTTGGCCAATTTCCCAGCCCCCCTCAAGCGGAAGCTAGTAGTGCTGCAATGGAGCGTCATTTCGTTGTTATTGGTCATGATCAGCTTCGGAGTAGCTGTGAAGTCAGGTTTTGTTTAGCGCGCTGTGCAATTCGCGTTTCCCATCCCTACGCACCGTGAAACGCCTCGTCTGGACACTCGGAGGGACTACAGACCAAGGCGTCACAAGAATGAAAGAGCTTTTAATCGCAGTGATCGTCGCCCTTTTGAGCGTGCTTTACGTCGGCTACTACGAAGCCCTTGAGGACGGAGACATCGACACCGTTGTCTTCATTAAGAAGCACCCGACGTTTCAGATGAAGTTCTACAACATCCACGCCAACGATGGAGAAATCAGGAAGGTAGAACGCCTGACAGCAGAGGAGCGGGGATGGATTATTGATTACTGCGGATACCGCTTGGGGATAGACACAGGCCTGAAGACTCAGGATGACGTCGAGAGGTGCCGCAAAAGGTAGAAATGCTCATTTGGCCGAGGTCGTCACTCACACCTGACAACCTCGGCCATTTTCTTTCTGTCTAATAAGCTACTGCGACCAGCCAATCACGTCACCTCAGCATGCATGGCAAAATGGAATCGCCTCACCGCATTAGCCTACACTGCGTTCCTTTTAGATCGACATATCGAAGGAGCGAGATCTTGATTGAAAAAATGCTAGAGCTGGCATTTGGAAAGCTGTGGCCCACCGTAGCGGCTACCGCAAAGGATGCACAGATACTCTTTCAGTCCAACACGTCTTTTCTGGAATTGATGAAAATCAGGTCAGAGATCTGCGCGCGGGCATGTCTGTTCGGCGTCGTCGTGGCTATCGGACTGGGCGTTTTAGGGTTACCAGCCCTGAGGTCTGCAGGGGTGAAACCAAGTCTCGAACTTGCCGGTGTGATGACACTGATGAACTGGTTCCTGATTGCGATCTATGGGGTATGTTTCGGTGTTGCCGCTCGTGTGCTTGGAACACCTCGCCAAATGACGGTGAGTGTTAACACCTTTTTCTATCTCTCAGCTTGGCTTGTTGTGCTAAAGCTCCTCGAGATGCCAGCTCTTGGTGCGCGCTTCAGCGCTATCGCCCAAAGCTGCACGCTAGATGGCTATGAGACGGCCGTGCACGCGGCCATCCGGGGTAATCAGATGGCCTATAACTCAGACTGGTTTGTGGTCATCGGCTACCTAGGTTTTGCATTCTTGATAACTCGTATGCAGAAGACTTTGCACGATTTTGGATGGACGCGAGCTGTGAGCGCAATGCTGCTAGGCATGGTGTTTTTAGCCCTGGTGGCTGGATATGTTCAAGGCCCAATCATTTCGCAGTTGATTTGCAGCTATGGCCGCGACTTGTAGCAGGTAAGACGCCCATAAATTCTGCAACAGAGAATGGGGGGAGGCTGAACATCAAAAAGCCTCCTGTTATTGGAAAATTGGAGCCTCTTTGCGTGAAGCTACATACCCCGCAGACATATCATCTTGAGCTCTTTGACGATGGCCCCTACCGACTTTTTTCGGATGGAGCGGTATGCACATTTTCGAAACCCGCGAGTACCAAAAAACACCCAAAGCTGTACACGTTGTCAGCAGCTGGCAAGCTCCTTTACGTAGGAGTCGCCTCACAACCGATGTCTTCGCGCCTTTCGTTTGGTTTTCGGGCAAAAGGTAAAGGCGGCTACCACGGGTACAAATGGAAAAAGTTAAGACACAGATTGAATCTCAGTATTTGGACTGCCGAACTCGAAGGTAATATCACGACGCTACGGGATCTAGAGACAGTAGAGGCAGAAGTCGCATTTTTATGCAGACAACAGTCTGGTCAATGGCCGGAGTTTCAACACGAAATTCACTTCTATCCTTCGCTTGACCTCCATAGGGACGCAGCCCGAGAAATTTATTTCCACGCTATTCAACAAGTCGCCTGATAGCAAAGGATCAGTCCCGTTTGAGCTAGAGGTCGTCAGTTACCCCTGACAACCTCGGCCATTTTCTTACCGGCAGTTGGACTACAGCGATCAGCCGATCACATCCTCACCTCAACATGATCCAGCGCCTGATTCACCGCCAGTTCCCCCAGCATCACCACCTGCGCAATCCCCAGTGCGGTTTTGCGGTGGGCGGGTTCCAGGATGGCGGCTACAACGAGCCAGTGACTAGCCGGAGTCGCCGCTATTTGGGGCTGGAGGCGAATCAGGACATTTATCGGCCCATCGCGTAACCGTCATGTTTTTGAGCTGCTCACCCATGGTATCGACGCGCAAGCAGGCGCCTTTCCTTGAATAGAACAGGATGCAGCGCGAGCTATCAAACGAGCAGGTATCGAGTTCCAGGAAATTGAGTGCGGCCAGTTCGAGCTCGACACCACTGTATTCATAGCCATCGCTGGTGTGCATCCGGGTTGGCTTCCAGCCTTGTTTGATCAACTTTAACCTGGCTGACACTAAGGGCTCATCGACGGCGATGCCTGCTGGGCCGTGCTTGTCGTTTGTCGCTTGCGAGCCGCCGGCGAACGCCAAGCTTGTGCCCGTGCAATAAATTGCGAGGAGCAGGAGGATCGTGGTCTTCATTTGATAGTTCCACATAAAGGAACAGTGGGCCTGCCCCCTTTGTTTACTCTGACCGGCAGCCGTATCAAGACCTGCCTAGTCGCCCAAATCACCGGCATTGCCGTTAGCCCGGACATAATAATTATCGAATTCAGCGCTTTCGACGAACACGAAGCCATGGCGAGTGTAAAAACGATTTGAAGCGCTTTCCTTCAGAGCACCGACCTTGATGGGACGCCCG
>Ga0157370_10008610_pt1 | contig 10985 bp, 9 predicted proteins | sample C35metaG_FD_113463 | JGI IMG/M metagenome (GOLD analysis project Ga0157370, IMG submission 113463) | Corn rhizosphere microbial communities from Kellogg Biological Station, Michigan, USA - C3-5 metaG | ecosystem: Host-associated > Plants > Roots > Rhizosphere > Soil | place: USA: Michigan... | reverse complement strand
CGTTGCCACGGATGCAGCCTGCCGCAACCGCCTGCTGCACTCTCGCCCCATCGACGGCTCCGAGTTTCTGCCCCGGCTCTGGACAGCGGGGCTGCGCGGCTTTCGGCTGCTCTTCAATGTTCGGGGCGATCCGGTCTTCGAGATCGTCTCGCGCTATCGCGCGGCGCTCGATGCGCTGGCAATGAACACTCCCGCGCCAGCGGACTCCGTGCGATCCCTTCTGGGCCACGCCTTCACCCGGGGCCATTTTGTCCGTGCGGTCTAATGCCTGCAGAGGCGACGCGATGATGGCGCAGCGCGCCCCTTCGTGCGCCATCGTCCGCGCATGACGTCACGGCCCACAATGGAGGCGGCGACCGAGGCACTGCACCGCCTCTTCGGGTACGAGACGTTCCGCGCGGGGCAGGCGGATGCCGTGGCAAGCGTGCTTGCCGGGCGCGACACGCTGGTGGTGCTTCCCACTGGCGGCGGCAAGTCGCTCTGCTTTCAGGTGCCGGCGCTGCTGCTTCCGCACCTCACGGTCGTGATCTCGCCGCTCATTTCCCTCATGAAGGATCAGGTGGACGCGCTCACGGCGCGCGGACTGCCGGCCACGTTCATCAACAGCACCCTGACGGGTGCCGAGATATCGGCTCGGCTGGCGCGTGTCGAGCGTGGCGAGATCAAGTTGCTCTACGTGGCGCCCGAGCGCTTCGACTCCGGACGCGCGGCCGAGCGATTGCGCGCCACAGGCGTGTCTCTGCTCGCGGTGGACGAAGCCCATTGCATCAGCGAGTGGGGCCATGATTTTCGTCCCAGCTACCTGCGTGTGCGCGACGTCCGCCAGCAGCTCGGCGCGCCGCCAACGGTCGCCCTCACCGCCACGGCCACGCCGGAGGTACGACGTGACATCACGCGCCAGCTCGCGCTGACCAGCCCGAAGACCGTCATCACCGGCTTCGATCGCCGGAACCTGCACTACCACGTCGTGCGCACGCGAACGGAAGCGGACAAGGATGCAGCGCTCGTCGGCGCCCTCCGTGAACAGGCCGGGCTCGCGGTGGTATACGCGTCCACCCGCCGTTCGGTGGAGCGCATCACGGGCGTGCTGGCGCGGGAGCGCATCGCCGTGGTCGCCTACCACGCAGGACTCGACGATGCACAGCGGCACGATGTGCAGAACGCGTTCATGCGCGAGGACGTTCGCGTGATCGTCGCCACGAACGCGTTCGGCATGGGCATAGACAAGCCGAATATCCGGCTCGTCGTGCACCATGCCATGCCCGGGACCCTGGAGGCATATTACCAGGAAGCCGGCCGCGCCGGCCGCGATGGACAGCTCTCGCAATGCGTGCTGTTGCATGCCTTTCAGGACCGCTTCACGCACGAATATTTCATCACGAGCGCGTATCCTGAGCTCGAGCAGGTGGAACGGGTGTACGCCGTCGTGCAACGTGCCGCCGTGTCGAACGGCGTCGCACCGCTCACCGCCGCCGCGATCGCGGCCGCCACGCGCGGTGGCATCAAGGAGCGCGAGGCTGAATCGGCGCTGCGCATCCTGACGCACGGCGGGGCAGTGATCACGGAGCCGGCGTCATCGTCGCGCATCTGGGTGCGGCTGCTCGCCACGGCGGAGCGGATCAAGCTCGAGCTGGGCGAGGATGCAGCCGCCGAGCGCGATCTGTTGCGCGCGCTCTGGCGCAGTGCGGGCGCCACTCTCCACCAGGGTGCGCTGGTAAATCCCGATGGGTTGCCGCCCGGCTTCGGGGGTGCGTCGGGTGTGGCAGCCATGCTGGACTGGCTGCAGGCCCGACAGTTCGTGACGTGGGAGCGCACGGGTGGGGGACTGCGCCCGACACGGGGTGCCAGTCCGCTCTCGGCCTTCCCCATTGACTGGGAGGCACTGCGCCGCCGGCGCCAGGCCGACCTCTCCAAGCTCGACGCCATGCAGCACTACGCGTACGCCCGCGGATGCCGCCGGGGCTTCGTGCTTCGCTATTTCGGCGATCCCGCCGCGCGTCAGTCCTGTGACGGGTGCGACAACTGCCTGGGAACGCACCGCGAGTCGGCCGCCCCCGCGCGCAAGGCCACCCGCGCCGCGCGCCGTGCACGCAGCGCGCCGAGCGGCGCCGCCGTCGCTCCAATTGCCGGCGCCGAACTCTCGCCCGCCGACGCCACGCTCGTGGCGTCGCTGCGCAGCCTGCGCGGCACGATCGCGCGGGCGGAGCACCTCCCCGCGTACTGTGTATTCAAGGATCGAACACTTGCCGAGATGGCCGCGCAGCGTCCGCGGTCGCTCGAGGCGCTCGCCGCGCTGAGCGGCGTAGGGCCGGCCAAGCTCGAGAAGTACGGCGAACGCTTTCTCGCGCTCATCCGCGGCGCGACAGACATCGAGGCTGCGTGACCATGACTGATCTTCCGTATTTTACCGAGCAGCACCACGCGCTCCGCGAAATGGTGCGCGATTTCGCACGCACCGAGGTGGCGCCGGTCGCCGCCCGCTGCGACGCCGATGCCATCTTCCCCTGGCAAAACGTCCGGAAAATGGCTGACCTGGGCCTGCTCGGCGTGCCGTGGTCCGAGTCGCTCGGCGGAGCCGGGATGGACTACATCAGCTACATGATTGCCATCCATGAGATGGCCAAGGTGGACGCCTCCCACGCCATCACCATCTCCGCCCACACCACGCTGGGGACGTCGCCCATTGTCAACTTCGGCACCGATGCGCAGCGGGCGCGCTACGTGCCGCTGCTGGCGACAGGTCGCGTCCTGGGCGGCTTCGGCCTCACCGAGGAGTCCGCCGGCAGCGACGCCGGCGGCACGCGCACCCGCGCCGAACGCAAGGGTGATCGCTACATCCTGAACGGCAGCAAGCGATTCATCACCCATGGCGGTGTGGGCGAGATTTTCGTGGTGACCGCCGTGACCGATCCCGGCGCGGGCAGCCATGGCATCAGCTCCTTCGTGCTCACCAAGACCACGGTTGATCCCGACGGCGCCCGCGCCGCCGGCATCGGCCACGAGCCGTCGCTCCCGAACATGACGGGATTCACCTCCGGGAAGAAGGAGGACAAGCTCGGCTGGCGTGCGTCAGATACGCGCGAGCTGATTTTCGTGGACGTCGAGGTGCCGCGCGAGAATCTGCTCGGTGATGAAGGGCACGGCTTCGTCAATTTCATGCAGACCCTCGACTCGGGGCGCATTGGCATTGCCGCGCTGTCGCTCGGCATTGCGGAAGGTGCCTTCGAGCAGGCACTCGCGTACGCATCCATCCGGCGCCAGTTCGGGCAGACGATCGCGAGCTTCCAGGGTGTGCAGTTCCAGCTGTCCGACATGGCCACGGAGATCGAGGCGGGGTGGCATCTCGTCTACCATGCGGCCTGGCTGGCACAGCAGAAAAAGGAGTACGCCAAGGAAGCGGCCATGGCCAAGCTGTTCTGTTCCGAGCTGGCGATGCGGGCCACCATCAAGGCCGTGCAGATTCATGGTGGCTATGGCTACACGCGCGACTTCCCCGTGGAGCGCATGATGCGCGACGCCAAGGTGTGCGAGATCGGCGAAGGCACGTCGGAGATCCAGCGCATTGTGATCGCCCGGCATCTGCTCAAGACGCTGTCCGACTGAGAGCGCGGCGCAGCGCCGCGACGCGAGACCTGATGCACTGGCGGTGCCGTCCGGCGTTGCGGAGAGCAGCAGCGGGTCCGTATACTGTAGCCACACGGTGACGCGGAGCGTCACCCGGAATGACCAGAATTGATTCCTTGCGCGCGGCCGGCCCGGCGACCCGGGGGCGGTCCGCGCGTGTACGCAGTCGGAGCGGCAGGGCGGCGTTTCAGTCCGCCACGGTTCGCTCCGCGCGCCCAACGGTGTTTACCGGTGATCTATCGCATGACCCTTCGAATGGTCCTCGAGCCGGGGCTGCCGGCGTTCATCATGGTAATGAGCGCCTGGTGTGTGGCCGCGTTCGAGGCGAGGGCGTCATGGACGATCGTGCGTCGTGCGGCCGCAGGGCCGTGCGCGCCGGGAGCGTATCGCCCCGTCATCGGACTCGCGCTCGGCATGCGCGCCCGTTCACTTTCCACCGAGAGCCGTTGTCGCGTGTCGGGCGCAGGGTCGCCGCCCGGCCGACGTGGCACGACCCTGCATGAAACGAGATATCTACATCAACGCGAGTTCACGAGAAACTCGCGTGGCCATCCTGGAGGATGACCAACTCGTCGAACTGATGATCGACCGTCCCGACAATCGCCGCATGGTCGGGGACATCTATCTGGGCAAAGTGGAAGCGGTGCTTCCCGGCATCCAGGCTGCCTTCGTCGACATTGGCACGGAGAAGAGCGCGTTTCTTCACGCGAGCGACCTGGTCTTTCCAGGCGACGAAGACGACGACGAGGAAGAGGACGACGACGACACAGGGCAGGAGGAGGAAGAGGGGAGCGCTGGCGGAACCCGCGCTCGCCGTCCCAAGGCGCCGCCCATTCAGGATCTGCTCAAACGCGGCCAGGACATTCTGGTCCAGGTGTCCAAGGAACCCATTTCCACCAAAGGCCCGCGCGTCACCGCACAGGTGTCACTCGCTGGCCGGTTTCTGGTCTACATGCCGTCGGCATCGCGGGTGGGGGTCAGCCGCAAGATCGGAGAGCGCGCGGAGCGCCAGCGATTGCGCGAGATGGTACGGGCGGTGCTGCCAGCGGACTCGGGCGGCGTCATTGTGCGCACGGTGGGCGAGGACGCTACGCAGCAGACGTTCCAGCGCGAACTGGACACGCTCATGGGCCAGTGGAAGCGCATCAAGCGCAAGACGCACTTCGTGCGCGCCCCGGCCCTCCTGCATCGCGAGACGAGCCTCACGCGCGGACTGACCCGTGACCTCTTCAGCACCAAGGTGGACTCGCTGGTCGTGGACTCGCGGCAGATCTACAACGAAATCACCGAATATCTCAAGGGTATCGCGCCCGAGCTTATCGAGCGGGTGCAGATGTACGAAGAGCCCGCGTCGCTGTTCGACAAGCTCGAGATCGAGGGCGAGATCCGTGACCTCTTCAAGCGGCGCTGCGATCTGCCTTCCGGCGGCTACCTCATCATCGAGCAGACCGAGGCGCTGGTGTCGGTCGACGTGAACTCCGGCCGCTACACAGGCAAGAAGGATCCGGAGAAGACGATTCTCAAGACCAACCTCGAGGCGGCGCACGAGGTCGCCCGGCAGCTCCGCTTGCGCGACATCGGCGGGATCATTGTGTGTGACTTCATTGACATGGAGACGCGCTCGAATCGCGACCGGGTGTTGCAGGAGCTGCGGACGTATCTGGCGCATGACCGCGCGCGCACCAAAGCATTCGCCGTGAGCGAGCTGGGGCTGGTGGAAATGACGCGCCAGCGCGTGCGCGCCGGCCATTACCACAACCTGACGGACCCGTGTCCCACGTGCGGCGGCACCGGACGCGTCTTCACGCCCGAGAGCACCATGCGTCGCCTCGAGCGGTCGGTGAAGCGTGCCGCGGTGGAGGGGAGAAAGGACAACCTGATTCTCAAGGTTCACCCCGATGTCGCCATGTACGTGCTGGAGGCCGAGCGCGATTTCACGAAGAAGCTTGAAAAGGGCCTCGGGTTTTCGGTGGAACTGCGCGACGATCCGCTGCTCAAGCCGGATGAGTTCAAGCTGGTGGTGAAGGGAGCGGAGCGGGACGTGACGCAGCGTTACGCCGTGGCATGAGGCGCTGGCGGCCTTGACCCGTTCCGGCAATCGGAATAACTTGTTAAGTCTGTACCAGTTACCTTACCAAACGACTCACCTCGCCATGTACGCAGTCATTCGCACCGGTGGACGGCAATTCCGTGTCGAACCGGGTAAAACGCTCAGGGTTCCAACACTCGCCGGCGACGTCGGCGCGCGAATTACCTTCAGCGAAGTGCTCCTCGGCTCCGACGGCACCACCGTGCATACGGGCGCACCCCTGGTCAGCGGCGCCTCGGTGACCGCCGACATCGTGCGCCATGGTAAAGGCGAGAAGATTATCGTCTTCAAGATGAAGCGGCGGAAGAATTACGCACGCAAGCAGGGACATCGCCAGCCGTTCACTGAAGTGCGAATTCACGATATCTCCCTGGGCTGAGGCACCGGTATCATGGCTCACAAGAAAGGCGTTGGATCCACGCGTAATGGCCGCGACAGCAATCCGCAGTACCGCGGCGTCAAGAAGTTCGGCGGCGAGCGCGTGCGCGCCGGAAACATCATCGTGCGCCAGTGCGGCACCAAGGTGCACCCGGGGCGGAACGTCGGGCTTGGCTCCGACTACACCATCTACGCGCTCATTGATGGCGTCGTGAAGTTCGAGCACAAGAGCAACACCCGATACAAGGTGAGCGTCTATCCCGAAATCGCGGTGGAGTCGGGCTCGGCCGCGTAAACAAGCATCCGGTCTGTTCTCTGCACCTGACGCCTCCGCTCATGCGGGGGCGTCTCGCGTTGCGGAAACTTTCCCTGTGCCACGGCGTATGGAGCAATGACGGAGACGGCGGACATGGATCGCACGCGCTCCGGATCGTTTCCAGCACGACCACCGTTGACGCACGGAAGGTGCCGGCCATGCCACTCTGGGACAAGGTCAAACAGGAGCTGGATCGCGCAGGACAGGCCGCGCAGGGCGCGCTGGACGAAGGGAAGACGCGGCTCGACGCATTGCGCGCGCGACAGCTCGCCAACAAGGCCGCGCAGGCACTGGGCTATGCGGTCTATCGCGCTCGGCAGAAGGGCGCAGACGTTGACGCGGATACCTATGCGCGGCTGAGCAGTACGCTCGCGGGCCATGAGGCCGAAGCGGCGGGTCTCGAGCAACGCCTCGACTCCTTCGTGGAAGGCCGTCGCGCCAAGTCCGCAGATCGCGATGTCGCGGACTTCACCGCCACGCCCGAGGCGCCGCAACCACCGCACCCGTCGGACGCTCCGGAGCCACCGCCCGCGGCCTGACGGCGTTTCACGCGCCATACGGCGCCACCATCCCGCACAGGCCGGCCATGCGCCGGCCTGTTGTGTTGACAGGCTCAGCATTTGTCCGCAACGTTCGCCTCTGCTGAGCTCGCCGGGCTGCACCAGCCCGCGCGCCCGTCAACCGATGTCCTGTCCGACTCACGCGGAGGGTCCAATGGCAGGGATGCGCTCACCCGCCCAAATCCCGTTCGACCCCGCCGGAGATCCGCTCGCCGTACGTGTCTGGTGCGGCCACGCGCAACTCGGCACGTATGATCTGCGTCTCTACCAGTCCACGCGCGGCGAGCCGGTTGCCGGCTGGCGTTTTCATGGTTCGCTCCACTCGCCCGAGCAGGACACTTTTCCCCTCCCGGAGCCCGCGGGAGACAATCTCAAACGTGTCGTCCGTTGCCGCTTTCGGATTGGCGTCCTGCCACCCGACAGCGTCTACACGACCTGTCTCACGCTGCTGCAAGGCACGCGCATCATTGGCGATCTCATGCAGCGCGGCGACGCGACCGAATCCACGGTGTCCGTCGTCATGCTCGCCAGGTTCGTGCTGCGGCAAGCGGTGACGTCGCCCGCGTCGCTCTCCGCCGATAGCGATGAGGACGAGCCATGAAAGGACCGCTGGCCCTTCTCCTTGTTGCGGCATTGGGCGCGACGCCTTGCTCGGCGCGGTCGGCGACCGCGCAGCGCACATTCCCGCTCGTATCCGCCGATACCGTTCGCAAGTACTTCGCCATCCCCGAGGCCCCAGCGTTCTCGCTGCTCGATGCCCAGCCCAGTCGCATTCTGCGCCCCGGCTCGGCCCGCGACATCGCCATTGGCATCGTGGGCGCTCTCGACGGCTCCATTGACGTCCCCAACTCCTTCGCGGTGGAGTTCGCGCCGCTTCCCCTCATCGCGGGCGATCGCCTCACCCTCGGAAGGTACCAGGCGCACCCGGTGCGGTATCGCACGCGCCTGTCATTCGCCACGCAGCGTGTGAAGATGCGCGCACGCTCTCAGATCGCCCTGGGACTGCGAACGAGCCTGCTCGACGAGAGCGACCCGCGCACCAGCCGCATTTTGCTCAACCGCCTGCGCGCACTGCTGGAACGACACGCGCGCAACGATGACTCCCTCGAGGCGCGCATTGAGGCCGCCGGCATCAACCTGCTGGCCGTGGACCGCGGCTCACTCGCGCCCGCGCAGCGACGCATTGTGGACTCGCTGCGCGCGCTGCACGACGCGGTGGAACATTCGCTCAACACGTCATTCGCCAATCGGCTCAGGGAGTGGGATGAGGACTCCGTCTGGAATCGGCGCATGCTCGACGTCGCAGTCGCGGCGCGCTGGTCCACGCGTGACTCGACGGCGCGTGGACTGCGCAGCGACGCGTGGGCCGCCTGGCTGACGTACGGCACGGGCTACCGACGCTGGCTCCAATGGCTCGTCGGGACGCGCCTCGCGCTGGAGCGCGACTCGCTCAGCGCACGCCACGTCGCAAGCACGGCACTCACCACCCGCTTGTACCTGGGCGCGAACCGCTACAAGGTATTCGGCGAAGTGCAAGGCGAAGCCCGCCAGTCGCGCGCGCCTGCCTGGCTGCTCGGCACTGGAAGCGAGCTGGCGCTCGACCGCTCCATCTGGCTCGTCGTCTACGCAGGGTGGCGGCGTGACGGGTCCGAAGCGGGGCAACTGCTCACACGGCTCGGACTCGCGCTGGGGAACTGACGAAGACTCCCGACGCGAAATGGGGGATGGGCCGCTGTCGCCTGCCCATCCCCCCGGTGGCGCTGACCGATCCATCCCGCGTTACGGCTTCTGATACGCCGGCGGCAAGGTCTTGTACCGATCCGTGAGCTGATCCTGCCGCGAGTGATCCTGATAGCGCCTGCCACGCACGAACACGACTTCCGCATGTGAGGCAAACTCGAACGGATCGCCATCCCAGACGACCACGTTCGCCTCGCGTCCCGCGCTGAGCGATCCCACGCGATCCGCCACACCGAAGATCAGCGCGGGGCCGAGCGTCACGGCGCGCAACGCGTCATCACGGCTCATGCCATAGCCGACCGCGTTTCCCGCTTCGAAGCGAATGTTGCGCACGTTGAACAATTCTTCATCACCACCGCCGGCGTTGCCAACGAGCGCGACCTCCACGCCCGCCTTCCGCAACAGCGCGACGTTATCCTGCCGCGACCCCAGCGCCGTGAACGCGTACGGGATGTTCATCATCGCGCCTGCCAGCACGGGGACCTTGGCGGCGGCCAGTTCGCGCGCCACCATCCACGCTTCCGCGCCCCCGGCGATCATCACCTTCAGCCCGTACTCTCTGCCAAGCGCGATCGCCGCGAGAATGTCACTGGACTTGTCCGCTTCAACGAGCAGCGGCACGCGACCCTGCACGACGGGGATCATGGCGTCGAGATCGGCACGCCCGGCGGAGAGTGATCGCGTCTGCCCGCGATCGAACTCGGCCCGGTGGCCCGCATAGTACCGCGTGTCCTCGATGAACGTGCGAAGTTTGGCCATCAACTGCCCGCGGTTGCCCACGTCCGCATCATCGTCGCTGCCGACTTGCGCCACCATGACGGCCGGTGCGCGGACGAGCATGTCCGGCGCCGTTCCATCGACGAGATCCAGGAACGCCGCCTGACCGGCGATCAATCCGCCGGCAGGCAGTGAGACCACACTCGTCACGCCGCCTTCGCGCGCCGGCGCAATCATCACAGACCGGGGATTGAGTCCATCCCACGAGCGTGCGGCGGCCGCGATGCCGTCAGGCGTTCTGGGGTTTGTCTCGCGCGTGCCGGCACCGAAGCCCACCTCCACAAGGCCGAGCTGGGTACCGGCATTCACGAATCCAGGGGTGACGATCTTGCCGGTGGCATCGATCCGCTCCGCGCCCTCGGGCACGGCCACGTTCGCGCCAACCGCCGCGATCCTGCCATCTCGCATGAGTACGGTGCCACGCTCGATAACGGGCCCACTCACCGGATACACCGTGCCACCGGTGATGGCGATAGTCTGCGCAGACAGACCCGCCGTGCACGCGGCCATGACGAGCGCAGCGCCAACCGGAATTCTCGTCGTGTTCACTTGTTGCCTCCCGTCGTATCGGCGGGCACGAAGCCCAGTTCGAAATCCGTGCGCCAGTGTTCGGCAGGATCGCTCCGGTCGTAGAGCAGCGCGCCATCGATCCACACCTTTTCCGTGTGCGTATACACGCTGAACGGATCACCCGACCACATCACCACGTCGGCATCCTTGCCCGGTTCCAGCGATCCGATCTGCTTGTCGAGATCGAGTGCCCACGCCGGATTGATCGTCATCCACTTCACTGCGTCCTCTTCACTTACTGGAATGCCCGCGTCGTGTCCCGCCGCCATTGCCTTGGCGACCTCCTGATTCAGCCGCTGCGACCCTGATGGATCGTCCGAGTGGATCATGGCGCGCACGCCCGCGTGCGACAGCAGGGCAAGATTGGCGCGCACCGCATCGAGCGCTTCCATCTTGAACCCACCCCAATCCGCCCACACTGCCGCGCCGACGCCCTCCTTCGCGAGCAGATCGGCGATCTTGTACGCCTCCACGCCATGGTGGAATGCCTTCACCTTGAAGCCGAACTCGTGCGCGATGTCCAGCATATTGGCCATCTCATCGGCGCGGTAGCAGTGGTTCTGCACCAGAATGTTGCCCCGCAGCACTTCGGCCAGCGTCTCCAGGCCAAGATCGCGCGCAGGGGGATCGCCCTTGTGGTCGGCGTTCCACTTGTCCCACTTGCGGCGATAGTCCTCCGCCCTGATCCACTGCGCGCGGTAGCCCGCCACGTTTCCCATCCGCGTGGATGGGCCGCCCTTGTTGCCGTATACACGCTTGGGGTTTTCGCCGCACGCCATCTTGAGGCCGTACTTCGCGCCCGGGAATTTCATCCCTTGCACCGTGCGCGCAGGCACGACCTTGAGCACGACGCTTCTGCCACCGAAGAGATTCGCGGAGCCGGGCAGGATCTGCTCGGTCGTGACGCCGCCGGCAAGGTCACGCGGGAACT
>Ga0157370_10008609_pt1 | contig 10985 bp, 7 predicted proteins | sample C35metaG_FD_113463 | JGI IMG/M metagenome (GOLD analysis project Ga0157370, IMG submission 113463) | Corn rhizosphere microbial communities from Kellogg Biological Station, Michigan, USA - C3-5 metaG | ecosystem: Host-associated > Plants > Roots > Rhizosphere > Soil | place: USA: Michigan... | reverse complement strand
GCCTGAGCGTGGAGCCGCTGGAAACCGAATTCGGCCGCAAGCGCACCATCAACCAGAGCAGCTGCAACAAGGACATGAGCTGCCTGAAGGGCTTCTGCCCGAGTTTCGTGACCGTCGAGGGCGGCCAGCTCAAGAAGAAGAGCAAGAGCAAGGGCGCCACGCCGGCCGAATTCGGCCTCCTGCCCGAGCCCGCGATTCCGTCGCTGGCGGGCGGCAAGGTCTGGGGCGTGGTGGTGGCGGGCGTCGGCGGCACCGGCGTCATCACCATCGGCCAGCTGCTGGGCATGGCCGCGCACATCGAGGCCAAGGGCATCGTCACGCAGGATGCGGCGGGCCTGGCGCAAAAGGGCGGCGCCACCTGGAGCCACGTGCTCATCGGCGACACGCAGGACGACATTCGCACCACGCGCGTGGGCACCGCGGCGGCCGACCTGATACTGGCCTGCGATCCGCTGGTCACGGTCAACGGCGAGACGATGGCGCGCATGCGCGAAGGGCGCACGCACGTGGCGCTCAACAGCCACAGCTCGCCGACGGCCGCCTTCGTGCGCAACGCCAACTGGCAGAACCCCGAAGACGCCTGTGCCGCCGAGATCGCGCGCGCCGTGGGCATCGACGGCATCGGCACCTTCGACGCCGATGCGGCCGCCACCACGCTGATGGGCGACAGCATCTACGTCAACCCGATGATCCTGGGCTACGCCTGGCAAAAGGGCTGGATCCCGCTGGCGCACGAGTCGCTGATGCGCGCCATCGAACTGAATGCTGTCGCCATCGAGAACAACAAGACCGCCTTCGAATGGGGCCGCCAGGCCGCCGTTCGTCCCGAGGAGCTGCAAAAGCGCGTGCGCCCGGGTCAGGTCATCGAGTTCAAGAAGCGCGAGACCGTCGAGAACCTGGTGGCGCGCCGCGCCGAGTTCCTGACCGGCTACCAGAACGCCGCCTACGCCGAGGAATACAGGCAGTTCGTCGCCAAGGTGCAGCAGTCGGAATCGTCGCTGCTGGGCAAGACCGCGCTCACCGAGACGGTGGCGCGCTACCTGTTCAAGCTGATGGCGTACAAGGACGAGTACGAAGTCGCGCGCCTGCACACCGACCGCACTTTCCTCGACCGCGTCGAAGGCATGTTCGAGGGCGACTACAAGCTCAACTACCACCTCGCCCCGCCGATCATTGCCAAGAAGAACGCCAAGGGCCAGCTGCAGAAGCAGAAGTTCGGGCCCTGGATGCTCACGGGCTTTCGCTTCCTCGCGAAGTTGAAGGGCCTGCGCGGCACGGCGCTCGACATCTTCGGCCGCACCGAAGAACGCAAGACCGAGCGCGCGCTGATCGCCGAATACCGCGCGAGCATCGACGAGGTGATCGGCGCCCTGCGCGCCGACAACCACGCGCTGGCGCTGGAAATCGCGAGCCTGCCGGAGCAGATCCGCGGCTACGGCCATGTGAAGGAGCGCAATCTGGTGGCGGCCCGCACCCGCTGGAGCGAGCTGATGGCCAAGTGGCGCAACCCGCAAGGGCAGCGCGCGGCGGCCTGATTTTCGGCCGTTCCAGTCTTCGAAGAGCGCCCGCCGGGCGCTTTTTGCTATTCAAAACGTAGCAAGGAACGGCCGGACCGGATACCCTGAAAGCCCTCCCCGCCGCGCCGGATAAGCCGCTGGAAGGGCGCCTTGCCCCGAATACAATGCCCGGTGCTGTGCGGTGGCCAAGCCCCGCCGAGCTTTGATTTGCGGCCGGTTTTCCCGCGACCGCTCAGAGATGGAGTGGCAGGCCCGGCCCGCACTCCCCTCGCTTTCTTCTCTTCCCTCTGCTGGAGACTCTCTTGTTCATTTCCTCTGCTTTCGCCCAGACCGCGCCCGCAGCCGCCGGCGGCGGCGACATGTTGTCTTCCCTCGGCAGCATGCTGCCGCTGGTGCTGATGTTCGTGGTGCTGTACTTCGTCATGATCCGCCCGCAAATGAAGCGCCAGAAGGAAGCCCGCGCCATGATCGAAGCCCTGGCCAAGGGTGACGAGGTCGCAACGGCCGGCGGCGTGCTCGGCAAGATCACCTCGCTGGGCGACCAGTACCTCGGCCTGGAAATCGCCAACGGCATCGAGATCAAGATCCAGCGCAGCGCCGTGGTTCAGGTCCTGCCCAAGGGCGCCGTCAAATAAAAGCGTGAGCTGATCCTTGCGCTTTGCGGCGCAGGGCCCCAATTCACGCCGTGTCCCGTTTCTTGAAAAGCGCTTTCTCATGAACCGTTACCCGGTCTGGAAGTACACGATCATCGTGATCGTGCTGCTCGTGGGGCTCATCTACGCCCTGCCCAATTTCTTCGGCGAGTCGCCTGCGGTGCAGGTGTCGGCGGCCAAGTCCACCGTCAAGATCGATGCCTCGACCCAGGCCCGGGTCGAAGAGGTACTCAAGACGGCCGGCCTCACGCCCGACCTGTTGACGCTGGAGCCGACCGCCGTGCGGGCGCGCTTCGTCACCACGGACGACCAGATCAAGGCGCGCGACGCGCTGCAGCAGGCGCTGGTGCCGAACGCGGACGAGGCCTCCTACGTGGTGGCGCTGAACCTCGTGTCGCGCTCGCCCCATTGGCTGACGGCGCTGCATGCCTTCCCGATGTACCTGGGCCTGGATCTGCGCGGCGGGGTCGACTTCCTGTTGCAGGTCGACATGCGCGGCGTGCTGGACAAGAAGGCCGAGTCCTTCGCCGGCGACATCCGCGCAGGCCTGCGCGACAAGAAGGTGCGCGGCAGCGCGGTGAACCGCAACGGCCAGACCGTGGAGATCACGCTGCGCGACGCCGCCAGCCTGGAGATCGCCCGGCGCTTGCTGCAGGACCAGATGCCGGACCTCAGCACGGTCGAGAGCCAGCAGGGCACCGAATCGCGCATCGTGGCCAGCATCAAGCCCGAAGCCGCGCGCCGCTTCCAGGATGCGGCGCTCAAGCAGAACGTGACCACGCTGCACAACCGGATCAACGAACTCGGCGTGGCCGAGCCGGTGATCCAGCAGCAGGGCATCGACCGCATCGTCGTGCAGCTGCCCGGCATGCAGGACCCGGCCCAGGCCAAGACCATCATCGGCCGCACCGCCACGCTCGAGATGCGCCTGGTGGACGAAAGCGCCGAAGGCCGTGCCGCCGAACAGGGCACGGGCCCGGTGCCGTTCGGCTCCGAGAAATTCCTCGACCGCTCCGGCCGCGCCGTGATCGTGAAGAAGCAGGTGCTGGTCACCGGCGAAAACCTCACCGATGCGCAGCCCGGCTTCGAGCAGCAGACCAACCAGCCCAAGGTCGACCTGACCATGGACTCGAAGGGCGGCAGCATCATGCGGCAGGTCAGCATCGAGAACTACAAGAAGCGCATGGCCATGCTGATCTTCGAGAAGGGCAAGGGCGAAGTGCTCACCGCTCCCTCGATCAACGGCGAACTGGGCAACCGCTTCCAGGTCTCCGGCGCGATGACCGTGAGCGAAGCCAACGACCTGGCGCTGCTGCTGCGCGCCGGCTCGCTGGCCGCGCCGATGGAAATCATCCAGGAACGCACCATCGGCCCGACGCAAGGTGCCGAGAACATCAAGAAGGGCTTCGACAGCGTGATGTACGGCTTCGCCGCGATCATGGTGTTCATGTGCCTCTACTACGCGCTGTTCGGCATCTTTTCGTCGATCGCGCTGGCGGTCAACCTGATGCTGCTGGTGGCGATCCTCTCGATCCTGCAGGCCACGCTCACGCTGCCCGGCATTGCCGCCATGGCGCTGGCCATCGGCGTGGCCATCGACTCCAACGTGCTGATCAACGAGCGCGTGCGCGAAGAGCTGCGCAACGGGGCCTCGCCGCAGGCGGCGATCCATGCGGGCTACGAGCGGGCCTGGGGCACCATTCTTGACTCCAACGTGACCACGCTGATCGCGGGCATCGCGCTCCTGGCCTTCGGCTCGGGCCCGGTGCGCGGCTTCGCGGTGGTGCACTGCATCGGCATCGTCACCTCGATGTTCTCGGCCGTGTTCTTCTCGCGCGGTCTGGTGAACTTCTGGTACGGCCAGAAGAAGAAGCTCAAGAGCGTGTCGATCGGCACGGTCTGGCGCCCGCAGACAGACGGCACGGCTGTGGCCGAAACCAAGTAAGAGGCAGCAGCCATGGAATTCTTCCGGATCCACAAGACCATCCCGTTCATGCGCCACGCGGTGGTGCTGAACATCGTTTCCGTCGTCACCTTCGCGCTGGCGGTGTTCTTCCTGCTCCACCGCGGGCTGCACCTGTCGGTGGAGTTCACCGGCGGCACGGTGATGGAAGTGGCCTACAAGCAGTCGGCCGACGTCGGCAAGGTGCGCGAAGCCGTCGCCAAGCTGGGCTACCAGGAGGTGCAGGTGCAGAGCTTCGGCACCTCGGTGCAGATTCGCCTGCCGGTGGCCAAGGGCATGACCTCGACCCAGCAGAGCGACCAGGTGATGGGCGCCCTGAAGGCGATCGAGCCGACGGTGGAACTGCGCAGCAACGAATTCGTCGGTCCGCAGGTGGGCGACGAGCTCACCAGCAACGGCCTGAAGGCGCTTGCCATGGTGGTCGTGGGCATCATGATCTACCTGGCGTTTCGCTTCGAATGGAAGTTTGCGCTGGCTACCGTATTTGCCAACCTGCATGACGTAGTGATCATCCTGGGCTTCTTCGCCTTCTTCCAGTGGGAGTTCTCGCTGGCGGTGCTGGCGGCGGTGCTGGCGGTGCTGGGCTACTCGGTGAACGAGTCGGTCGTGATCTTCGACCGGGTGCGCGAGAACTTCCGCCGCTACCGCAAGATGACGACCTCGGAGGTGATCGACAGCGCGATCACCTCGACCATCAGCCGCACGATCATCACCCACGGCTCCACGCAGCTGGTGGTGCTGTCGATGTTCTTCTTCGGCGGCCCGACGCTGCACTACTTCGCCCTGGCGCTGACCATCGGCATCTGCTTTGGCATCTACTCCTCGTGTTTCGTGGCCGCGGCCATCGCGATGTGGCTGGGCGTGAAGCGCGAAGACCTGATCAAGGGCGGCCCGACCAAGCGCGACGGTGAATCGGAAGACGATCCGAACGCCGGCGCCGTGGTCTGACGGATACTTCAGGGTTCAACAAAGCGGGCGGCGGGGCCGCAACGCTGTTCCCGTGCAACGCCGGGCAGTGTCCACACTTGTGCGGTGGCGCTTCCCGATGCAAGCTCGCGGTTGTTGTTGCCGAACAGTTCCCCCTGGCCTTCCCGATCCTTCAATGAGCATTGCGCGGTCCGCCTCTTCCCTGCAGCTCGCACGCGAGACGCGTGAGCGTTTCGTATTGGCCACGGAGGGGGCCATCGTCCCGCTGGCCCGCGCGATCCGCGAGCGGCTGACGCAACTGGCCTCCGAGGTGAGCAACGCCCGCGCCATGCAGGAGCACCGCGACGACTTCGTGGCGTTCCAGGGCCAGGCCACGCAATGGGTGACGCTCTCGCAAACGAGCTGGCGCAAGGCCCTCGGCGCCACCGCCACGCCGACCGGCGGCCTCACGACCTTTCCCACGGCGCTGCGGCTCGAGCTGATCGGCGACGAGGTGGTCGAGACCAACATCCTCGCCTCGCGCCTCGCCCAGGTGATCCACGACAAGGCGAGCTTCGAGCTCAGCGACCTGCGCCTGCGCATCCAGCACCTCGAAGGCACGAGCGAGCTCGATTCGAAGGACGTGCTCAAGCCCGAGACGCTGGCCAGGCTGCTGGTGGAGCAGTGGCTGGCTGCCGGCCTGAGCCGCGAGCTCTGGGCCCGGGTGCAGGACACGGTGCAGCAGCAGCTGATCGATGTGATCGTCAAGGCTTACGAGAGCGCCAACGCCTACCTGATCGCCAACGGCGTGATGCAGGAGATCGACCTCAAGAGCTTTGTGCGGCGCACCGGCAATGCCGCAGGCGCCGGCAACAGCGCGGGCTTCAACACCTCCTTTGCGAGCGGGGTGGCTTCGGCAACCGCGCCGATGATGGACGGCGGTGGCGGTGGCGGTGGCGGTGGCTCGCAGCAGCGTCCTGGCTACGGTACGCAGTTGCCACAACAGTCGCAGCAGTCGCAACAGCAAGCATCCGTGCCGATGCCCGCCGCCACGTCGACGATCGGCGGCTCGCCGCTGATGATCGCGCGGCAGCGTGCCCAGACCGCGCTGCTGAGCCTCAAGCGATTCGTCACGGCGCGCATTGGCGGCGACACCACCACCACCGTCGCCGCTCAGAATTCGATCACCGGCACCGCGCCGATGGGCCGCGCGACGGGTCCCGGCGGCGGCACGCCGGGCACTGGCGGCAACACCGCCCCGCGGCAGTTCTCCCGGACCTTTGCCGGCGTCATCGCCGAAGCCGAGGCGGCCTACCGCATGGCCGCCACGCAGTACATGGACGCGTCGGGCGAGCAGGCCACGGTGATCCAGCAGACGGCAGTCGACCTGCGCCGGCGCAGCACCGAACTCAAGAAGCGCGCGCCCACCACGGCCGACAAGGCCACCGTGGAAATCGTCGCGCTCATGTTCCAAGCCATCCTGGCCGAGGAGCGCATCCCGTTCTCGGCGCGCGTGTGGTTCGCACGGCTGCAGATGCCGGTGCTGCGCGTGGCCATCGCCGAGCCCGAGTTCTTCGGCACGCTGCAGCACCCCGCGCGCATGCTGATCGACCGCATGGGCTCCTGCGTGATGGGTTTCGATGCGGCCGCCATCACCGGCAGCGCGCTCGAAGGCGAGATCCGCCGCGTGGTGCAGGTGATCGAGCAATACCCCGAGACCGGCCAGCGCGTGTTCAAGCTGGTGTTCGACGAGTTCGTCGCCTTCCTCAACCGCTACCTCACGCAGAGCGACACCACGCAGCGCGTGATGAGCGTGGCGCAGCAGGTCGAGCAGAAGGAAACGATGGCGATCCAGTACACCATCGAGTTGCGCAAGATGCTCAACGACATGCCGGTGCGCGACGAGATCCGCGAATTCCTGTTCAAGGTCTGGGCCGAGGTGCTGGCGATCGCCGCGCTGCGCTACGGCGCGCAGGGCGAGCAGACCGTGATGTTGAAGCGCGTGGCCTCCGAACTGGTCTGGGCCGCGAGCGCCAAGCCCAACCGCACCGACCGCGCGCGCGTGATTCAAGACCTGCCGCAACTGCTGCAGCGCCTGCGCCAGGGCATGGCGCTGCTGGGCATCGTCGACGAGCCGCAGGAGGCGCACATCAAGACCATCGGCGCCACGCTGTCCGACGCCTTCCTGTCGAAGACCGAAGCCATTCCGCAGGCCAAGATCGAGGCGATGGCCGAGCGGCTGGCGCACCTGGAAGACTTCGTGAGCGACGTGGGCGGCACCGCCGACCTGCCGCTCGATGCCCACAGCATCGAACTGCTGCTGGGCGTGGATGCAGCGTCGATCGAAGTCATACCGGACGCCGCCGGCGCCAGGGTGCCCGAGGACATGATTGCCTGGGCGCACGAGCTGCAGGTGGGCAACTGGTTCATGCTGGACCACAACGACCGCGTGAGCCAGGTGCAGTTCGTCTGGCGCAGCGACAGGAAACAGTTGCACCTGTTCGCTACGGCGGACGGTCGAAGCTTCCTGATCCAGGCGGGGCGATTGGCAACGTACCTGCAGGCGGGCCTCCTGGTGCCGGCCGAGGAAGAAACGCTCACGGTGCGCGCCACGCGCGAGGCGCTGGCAAAGCTCGATGCCAACCCCGAGCGTTTGCTGAACTAGCGCGCTGCGGTTCCCTTTTCGAGAGTGCCGCGGAACCGGCTTCGCCGGGCCGCAGGCACTGCCCCCGGAAGGGGGGTGGCGCAGCGACACGAAGTGCGTGCGCGCAGCCTGGTGGGGGTGAGCTTAGTGCGCGATGCGGCCTTCGCGGCTCTCGCAGAGCTCGTCGAGCACCAAGGCATCGGGCTCGATGCCGGTACTCCAGTGCACCATCAGCACGATGATCTTGAGTTCGTCGAGCGCCACCGGATCGCCCGGTGCCGCCATCGCGCGTTCGATCACGATCTCGCGCAATCCACACGGCAGCACGTTCGACGATTCGAGAAAGCGGATGAAGCCAAGGCATTCGGCGCCCAGGTGTTCCTGCTCTGCCTGGGAGTAGACGCGCATGGCGTCGTCCGACTGGGGCAGCGAGGCTTCGGGTGCGCCGCGGAAGGTGACCGTTGCGGAGGCATCGTCGTCGGCGTCGAGTTCCAGCTGCATGCCCTGCGTTGCGAGGCTCAGGCCGTCGAGCCAGTGCAGGGCATCGCGAATCTCGTCTGCCTCGAAACCGTGGGCGCTGAGCTTGCGGCCCAGCTGTTCGGGTTCGGGGCAGGCATCGCCGCGCCAATAGTTTTCGTAGACAAAAACAAGCACTTCGAACATGGGCCCAATATAGCCCACGAATGTGCAAGGCCGGCTAGGTAGATGCCGTTCGCTGAAACAGGCCGCCGGGCAGGCGTGAAATGTGCCCGTCCAGTTCAAGCTCGAGCATCTTGGCCTGCAACGCCGCGGCACTCCATCCGGTGCGGGCGCTGAGGGCATCGAGGCTCACGGGCTCGAAGCCGAGTGCGTCGAGCAGCGGGTCTTCGGAGGCCGATGCGTCGTTGCCGACTTGGCCGTTCGACAGCGCGGCGTTGGCTGTACCGCTTGTGCGCAGCGGCGGCAGCTCCTCGAGGATGTCGGCCACCGACTCGACCAGCTTCGCGCCCTGGCGGATCAATGCATGGCAGCCGCGCGATTGCGGCGAGTGGATCGAGCCTGGAATGGCGAACACTTCCTTGCCCTGCTCCGAGGTGAGCCGCGCGGTGATGAGCGAACCCGACGCCAAGGCGGCCTCGACCACCAGCGTGCCGCGCGCCAGCCCCGCGATGAGCCGGTTGCGCTTCGGAAAATTCTGCGTGAGAGGCGGCGTGCCGAGCGGCAGCTCGCTCACGATCAGCCCCTGCAAGGTGATGCGGTGCGCGAGGTCGCGATGGCGCGCGGGGTACACGCGGTCGAGACCTGTGCCGACCACGGCCACCGTGGCGAGCCGCCGTGCGTCGCCGGCTGCATCGAGGGCGCCCTGGTGGGCTGCGCCATCGACACCCAGCGCGAGCCCGGACACCACCGGCAGGCCCGCATCGCCCAGCGCCCGCGCAAAGCTGCGCGCGTTGGTGGCGCCTTGCGGCGTCGGATTGCGGCTGCCGACGACGGCGATGCTGTTCCGCAACTGCGTCAGGTCGAAGTCGGAGGCGCCGAGCACGTAGAGCATCAGCGGTGGGTCGGCCATTTCGAGCAGCGACGCCGGGTAGCCGGCATCGCCCAGCGTGACGAGGCGGCGGCTCACGCCATTGGCCTCGGCCGCTTGCAGCCATTGCCAGGTCTGGTCGACCGATGCCTGGAGGGCCAGGGGCGTTTGCTGCAGCGCCTCCGCCTGTGCATGGCTGACGATTTGGCGCAGCGCGGCGTCGGTCTGTGCGAAGACCGTTTCGGGCAGGCCGAAGGCCGCGAGCAGCTTGCGCGCGGCGCCGTCGCCGATGCCCGGCGTCAGTGAAAGCCGCAGCCAGCCTGCGAGTTCTGCGCGTTCCAAACGGGTGCGGGCGAGGACGTGAGCGCCGGAAAGCCGGTCAGGGGTTGACGAGGAAGTCGCCCGCCTTCGGGGTGTCGTTGATCTCGAGCACCAGGGCGTAGGACACCTTCTCGAAGGTGCGGAACACCATCAGGAGGCCGATGCGTTCGTTCGGCAGCTTGATGGTTTCCTTGCGCGCGCCGGTGCGGTCGAGGATGGTTTCGCCGTTCTTCAGGATGGCCAGCACATGGCCGCTGTCGATGCCGTCGCGCGTGCCCTTGTTGATGGCGACCACCTGGTTCTGCGCCGCGAACTGCACCGCGTTGCCGTAGACCGAGATGATCCGGCCGTCGACCTGCGTCGAAGGTGCGCGCGGCGCGTAGCTCAGCAGCTGGCGCGGCGGTTCGGGCAGCAGGCGGTCGCCGGCGCGCATTTCCTCGCGCGAGGCCACGATGTCGATGCTGGCGGGAACGACCGTGATGATGTCCTTGTCCTCGACCGTCTCGATGGTGGTCGATTCGCCGCGCTGCAGCTGGGCCTTGCCCAGGTACTGCGCCTCGTAGCCGAGGATTTCGCCCGTGCCCGGGTCCTTGAGCGGCGTGGCGTTGCGGAAGATGCGGAAGTTCTGGATCGGACCCGGCACTTCGACCAGCGGCGACTCGGGGTTGCCGCGGGCGTAGGCCCGGTCACCGCGCGACAGCAGCACGCGGCTGTCGTTGCCGGCGACGATGCGCGGCGCGCTTTCGAGCGTGTTGGCGTCCACCACGATCGGTTCGCTCAGGAACGGCTCGATCAGGCTTGGGTTGAGCGTGGGCAGGGCCATGCCGGCCAGCGAGTCGAAACGGGTGCGGGGCGAGAGCTTGATGGTGCCGCCGTCGCCGCTCACGCCACCGCGACGGGTGGTCAGGCGCGCCCGGCCGCCACTCTTGTCCAGGTAGAGAACCTGGCCGGGGTAGATGCGGTGGGGGTTGGCGATCTCGTTGATGTTCATGCCCCACAGCTCCGGCCAGCGCCAGGGGCGCAGCAGGTAGAGGCGGGAGATGGCCCAGAGCGTGTCGCCAGGCTTGACCGTGTACTCGTCGGGCGCCTTTGGCGACAGCTCGCTCAACGGCACGCCCGCCTGGGCGGTCTGCTGGGCCGTGGCGCGCTGCTGCGGCGTGACGGGGTAGTTTTGAGCCCAGGCCGTGGTGGCGCCGCAACTGCCGATTACCGCCAGGGCGGTCAGCGTGGCGAGGAGATTGGGGCGCTGGCGTTCGGTGGATCTGAGCTTTTTCATGTCTGGATGGGTGAGCGCACGACGTATCGTTGCGCATACGAATCTCACAATTTGCTACGAATTCTGCGCCCGAAGCCCTTGAGAGGGCAACGTTTTCGGGCCCGGAGGCGGCCTCGCGTCGCGGAATTGGCGAAAATAGCCACAACTTCCCCCCGATTTCATGGCCAAACGAATCATTCTGAGTTACCCGGACAAGCG
>Ga0157370_10008608_pt1 | contig 10986 bp, 6 predicted proteins | sample C35metaG_FD_113463 | JGI IMG/M metagenome (GOLD analysis project Ga0157370, IMG submission 113463) | Corn rhizosphere microbial communities from Kellogg Biological Station, Michigan, USA - C3-5 metaG | ecosystem: Host-associated > Plants > Roots > Rhizosphere > Soil | place: USA: Michigan... | reverse complement strand
TGGTACGACCGTCCGATGCGTTGGGCCCAGGTGGGCTTTGTTGAGGATGATCCAGGCAACTACGATCCGCAGTTCTGGCTCGATTACTTCAAGCGGCTGCATATTGATGCCGCTTGCCTCAGTGCGGGCGGAGTGGTGGCGTTCTATCCGACCGAAATCCCGATGCACTATCGCAGTAAGTGGTTGGGGAATAGAGATACCTTCGGTGACCTCATGAAGGGGTGCCGGGCACTGAGAATGAATGTGATCGCGCGGACGGATGCCCACGCATGCCATCAGGATGTATACGGCGCGCATCCGGATTGGATCGCGGTCGATGAGTTTGGCAAGAAGCGTAGACATCCGTCGGACCCGGACTACTGGATTACATGCGCGCTCGGTCCGTACAACTTCGAATTCATGACCGCAGTGCATGAAGAGATCATGACCAGGTATATGGTCGACGGTATCTTTACTAACCGCTGGGCCGGCTCTGGTATGTGTTACTGCGTCCATTGCCAGACAAATTTCCATAACTTTAGCGGCTTGGCGCTGCCGCATACGTTAGACCCGCAGGACGCGGCACGGCGACAATACGTGATCTGGCATCAGCAGCGACTGTTCGAACTGTGGCGTCTATGGAACGATCGGATTCAGGCGATCAATCCAAATGCGAGCTACATTGCGAATGCGGGCGGTGGCGCACTCAGCGAACTCGATATGAAGACGGTGGGCGAGTTAGCTCCGACGCTGTTTGCCGACCGGCAAGGGCGATCCGGGCTGATGGCACCTTGGGCGAACGGAAAGAACGGCAAAGAATACCGCGCGACAATGGGAAATAAAGCTATCGTCGGGATTTTCAGCGTGGGGCTCGAAGACAAGTACCGATGGAAGGATTCGGTACAAAGCGATGACGAGATCCGATTGTGGGTGCTGGATGGTGTAGCCCAGGGGCTGCGTCCGTGGTTCACGAAGTTCGACGCGAAGATCATCGACCCGCGATGGCTGCCGGTCGTCGAGGAGATTTACAAATGGCATGCGGCGAACGAGCGATATCTGCGAAACGAACGTCCCTTGGCAAGAGTTGGGATGGTTTACTCTCAGCAGACGGCGACGTTCTATGGAGGGAAGAATGCGCGGACCACAGTTGAAGATGCAAGTCTAGGCTTCTATGAGGCACTCGTCGAGGCGCGCATCCCTTTCGAGATGGTCCATGACCACCTGCTGGACCGCGAACATGTCGACCAGTTCCGTACGCTGATTCTGCCGAATATCGCAGCGTTATCGACTGCACAGTGCAAGCAAATTGAGGAGTTCGTGGAACGAGGCGGCAGTATTGTCGCGACCTTTGAAACATCGCTCTACAACGAGTGGGGCGTCCGACAGCAAAACTTTGGGTTGGCATCGCTGCTTGGTGTGAACTATACGGGCAAAATAGAGGGGCCGATGCTGAACTCCTATCTGAGCCTCCAAAAGGACCCCGTGACGGGACAGTTTTCTCCATTGCTAAAGGGTCTCGAGAATGCCGTGCGAATGATCAATGCCGTAAACCAGGTGATGGTGACGTCCGTAGGGAACGATATGTATCCGCTAGAGGTAGTGCCAACCTATCCAGACTTGCCGATGGAAGAGGTCTTCCCACGGAAAGGCGTGAAGGGGCAGGCTGGGGCGGTGATGCGCGAAGTGGGCAAAGGACGCGTGGTTTACCTTCCGGGAGATATCGATCGGACTTTTTGGGAGACGCTGGACTTTGACCAGGCTAAACTCCTGCGGAATGCGGTACTATGGGCGACGAATGAGCTGGCCCCCCTTACGGTGGAGGGGAAAGGTGTGCTGGATGTCGCGGTATGGATGCAGAAGGATTCCATGACCGCACACCTCGTGAACCTGACGAATCCCATGATGATGAAAGGACCCATTCGGGAGGTAATCCCGATCACAAAGCAGGAGATAAGCATACGGATTCCTCAGGGCCGACGAGTGCGGCGGGTTCACCTACTGGTGGCGGGCGTAGATGCGCAACACACAGACGAAGATGGTGTGATCCGGCTAACGGTTCCGTCGATTGCGTTGCACGAGGTGATTGCGATCGATCTAGCTTAAGGCGGGATGCGAATGTTGCGAAAGAACGCACCAAATCGGTGGCAACAGGCTGTCTGCTCTTCCCACGGATCATGCGCCCGGTCCGCAGATTTCTTGTTTTAGGTGCGGCTTGCCTGAAGCAGCATGTGGAAGGCACAATTGGTACGCACGAATCAAAAGAATTTTGTAGCAGAGCCCACTCCTGAATCTAAGCCGCAGCAAGCTGAGCGCTTCAACGGCCTGACGGTATAAGCAGACGCGAAAAATTCTATTGTTTAGAGACCGCGATGATGAGGTGATGAGAATGCAAGCGTTGAGCGAGGGTGTTGAGTTTGTGGCTCCGGTGACCGATCGGTACGCAGAGATTTTGACTCCGGAGGCAGTAGCTTTTGTAGCAGGTCTACAACGGGCGTTTGATGCTCGACGCCGGGAGTTGCTGACCGCTCGGGTGCAGCGGCAGAAGAGGCTGGATGCCGGACAGCGACCGGATTTTCTGCTGGAGACGAAAGAGATTCGCGAGAGTGAGTGGACGGTCGCGCCCTTACCGAAGGATCTCTTGGACCGGCGCGTGGAGATTACCGGGCCGGTCGAGCGGAAGATGATCATCAACGCGCTGAACAGCGGCGCTAAGGTATTTATGGCGGACTTCGAAGATTCCACGACGCCTACGTGGGAAAACGTGATCGAAGGCCAATCCAATCTGCGGGACGCAGTACGGCGGACCATTACGTTTTCGGATGCAAAGACCGGCAAAAATTACAAACTGGCTGACAAACCGGCAGTCTTGTTTGTGAGGCCCAGGGGATGGCACCTTGAGGAGCAACATGTGCTCGTGGATGGCGCTCCCATGTCGGGTTCGCTGTTTGATTTCGGCCTATATACGTTCCATAACGCAAAGGAACTGCTGGCGCGGGGGTCTGGGCCATATTTTTATTTGCCAAAGCTCGAGAGCCACCTGGAAGCTCGGCTTTGGAACGACGTGTTCCTGAAGGCTGAGGCGGACCTGGGAATTCCTACCGGATCTATCAAAGGAACCGTTCTGATCGAGACGATTCTGGCCACATTTGAAATGGACGAGATTCTTTGGGAGCTCAAGGACCACTCGGCTGGCCTGAACTGTGGGCGCTGGGATTACATCTTCAGCTACATCAAGAAGTTCGCAGGTGATCAGAGCATGCTCCTGCCAGATCGAGGTCAGGTGACCATGACCACGCATTTTATGCGGAACTATTCGAAGCTGGCGATCAAGACCTGCCACAAGCGCGGCGTGAGTGCGATGGGGGGCATGAGCGCATTTATTCCGATCAAGAGTGATCCTGTAGCGAACGAGACGGCTTTGGCGCAGGTACGGGCGGATAAAGAGCGTGAAGCCACTGATGGCCATGATGGGACCTGGGTGGCTCATCCGGGGTTGGTGCCGATCGCGCTGGAGGTGTTCGATCGGATCATGCCGCAGCCTAACCAGATCGATAAGCAATTACCGGACTTTCACCCGACCGCTGCGGATCTGCTGGAGGTCCCAAGGATCGATCACTTCGGCTGGCGTGAAACAGAATGTTGCAGTGGGGCTGGGATATCTGGAGGCCTGGCTGCGCGGGATCGGCTGTGTACCGCTCTTCAATCTGATGGAGGATGCTGCCACGGCGGAGATCAGCCGTGCGCAATTATGGCAGTGGGTGCATCACCATGCTGTTACGGCGGAAGGGGCACCAGTAACGGTGGAAATGGTGGATGAGGTAATTGCAGATGAGCTCCGTCATGCGAAGAACTCCGTGGATGCTCAACGGTATTCCGCCTATGAGGAGGCCGCACGGTTAATGCAGGAGCTGGTCCGAGCGCCTAAGTTTATGGACTTTTTAACCTTGCCTGCTTATAAGCGGGTTTTAGCAGAAGGGCTGTGATTCTCTTCGGGGTCGGGAATATTCGGCCCCTTTGCTCTATGATCTTGCAAACGATTTTTTGCAGAACAATCTGCCAACTACAGTTTTAATAATAACTTTTGAAATATTCGGTGACTCGTCATGCTCTCATCCACCGTTATCGCTGAACTCAAATCCGCAGTTGGAGCGGATGGCGTAATCGTGGAACGTAATCAACTTCAGACCTATGAGTGTGATGGCCTTGCGGCGTTGCGAACGATCCCTGCTGCTGTCGTGCTGCCACGCTCGACGGCGGAGGTTCAGGCTCTGGTTAAAATCTGCGCGCGACATCAGATCCCGTTTGTCGCCCGGGGTGCAGGCACTGGACTGTCGGGCGGAGCGCTGCCCGATGCTGCTGGAATCGTTATCAGCTTTGCCCGCATGACCAGAATTCTCGATGTCGATATTCCGAACCAACGCATTACTGTGGAACCCGGGGTGATCAACAATCACGTTACACAGCGAGTTGCGCCTCACGGGTACTTTTATGCCCCCGATCCATCGTCTCAGACTGTATGCACGATTGGCGGCAATGTGGCCGAAAACTCGGGAGGAGCGCATTGCCTCAAGTATGGCTTCACCACAACGCATGTCCTTGGTCTTGAAGTGGTGCTACCTACCGGAGAGTTGGTGAGGCTTGGAGCGCCCGCGCTTGATGCACCTGGTTACGATCTTGCCGGTGTCTTTGTTGGCTCCGAGGGAACACTTGGCGTAGCCACGTCCGTTATATTGCGCATTGTGAAGAAGCCTGAGACAGTGCAGGTGCTGCTGGCCGCCTTCGACTCCATCTCTGCGGCTGGACAAACAGTCTCCGACATTATTGCGGCAGCAATTCTGCCCTCAGCGATGGAGATCATGGACCGCCTCTCCATACGCGCCGCAGAAGTTTCAGTGCATCCAAACTATCCTGATTGCGAGGCTCTCCTTCTCGTTGAGGTGGATGGTTCCTCTACTGAGGTGGAGATTCAGATGCAACAGGTCCGCGCATTTTGCAAGGCCAACGGCGCGTGGGAAGATCGGCTCGCCCAGAGCGAGAGGGAGCGCATGTTGGTGTGGAAGGGCCGCAAGGCGGCGTTCGCCGCCGCTGGCCGTATCGCGCCAAATTACATCGTTCAGGATGGCGTCATCCCGCGGACGAAGCTGCCCATCATTCTCGAGGAGATCGGCCGGATGGCAGAGGAAACGGGCCTCCTTGTTTCAAATGTATTTCATGCCGGCGATGGCAATTTGCATCCAATCGTTCTCTATAACGCTTCGATTCCGGGACAGGAGGAGATCGCTATCGACCTCTCCATGCGTATCCTGCATCGCTGCGTCGACCACGGTGGTTCAATCACCGGTGAGCATGGAGTTGGGAAGGAAAAGCAGCAGGCCATGGGTTACATGTACTCAGAACCGGACCTGGATACCATGCAAAGGGTGCGCTGCGCATTTGATCCGCAGCACATAGCAAATCCCGACAAACTCTTTCCTCGTCCGCGTCTTTGCGGCGAAAAGACTGGACCATATCATCCCCATCCGCTGGAGACCGCGGGAATAGCGGAGTACTTTTGAATACCTGAATCTTCTTTGCGGTGAACAACGAGATACACCATTGATTGAACAAATCTCCAATCCGCATAGGATCGCCACTGATCTGGCAGCTATCGTTGGATCTGCGCATGTAAGTATCGTCGGCGATACCGTTGCCGTCGTACCGGAAAATACGGAGCAGGTTTCTTCGGTCCTGCGATTTTGCAATCGAGCTGGATTCTCGGTCAGTGCTGTTGGCGGTGGCACAAAACAGAGGTGGGGCACCCCGATCCAATCAAAGATCATTCTCCACACCCGACGATTAAATGCGTTACTGGAACATACGTGGCAGGACATGACCTGTACCGTGCAGGCTGGTTGCACCTGGTCTGCCCTGCAGAATTCGCTCGCACAGCACGGCCAATTCGTCGCACTGGATCCATTGTGGCCGGATCGCGCGACTGTGGGTGGCATTACGGCGACAAATGACTCAGGTGCTCTCAGACTAAAGTATGGCAGTCTGCGAGACCTTATTATCGGTATGACGATCGTTCTTGCAGACGGCACGATTGCCCGCACTGGAGGCAAGGTGGTCAAAAACGTTGCCGGCTACGATCTTCACAAGCTGATGATCGGAGCCTTTGGCACCTTGGGCCTGATAACGGAGATCACATTCCGACTGCATTCACTGCCGGTCCATCTAAAGAGCTTCACGATCATTTCGCCGGCAGCAGAGCCGCTCGGCAGCCTTCTGCTCCAGCTACTCGACTCTCATCTCAACGTTCAGAGCATGCAGTTGCGGACCAAAGGCGATGTCTTCGGCCTGGACGTCCAGCTTTCTGCTCTTCCTGAAGTCCTCAAAGATCAGACGATACTGCTTTCAGCGATTGCCCACAAAGCGGAACTCTCGATCGAGGAAGCATGCGCTGAATTGTGGGACAACCGCGTGCTTTCTTTCACCGGAAGCGACGTCTTCACGATGAAAGCGACGATGTTGCCATCCGATATCGCAAGATTTACTCGCATCATCCACGATCTTGGAGGAACCGCCGTGACTCAGGCAACGGGCATTATGACGGCTTCGCTTCCAGTTACGTTGGAGCACCAACTTCCGCAACTTCGTCAGCAGTTCATCGATGCCCAGGGATCGTTCACTATTCTTCAGCAACCTGCATCTACAGACGTCGATCTCTGGGGCCCAATGCCTGATTCCTTTTCTCTTATGCAGAGGATCAAACAGCACTTCGATCCTAACCGCACTCTTAACCCTGGCCGCTTTATGGGTGGCATCTAACTATGGCCCATCTCACTACAATTGAACAGCCGAAGCCATCCAGCTTCGACCATCACCATCCACCCAATCCTGCCCTGATGGATGATTGCGTCCATTGTGGCTTCTGTCTTCCGGCCTGCCCAACCTATGTCCTTTGGGGGGAGGAGATGGACTCTCCGCGCGGCCGGGTCTACATGATGAATAAGTCGTCCAAAGGAGAAGCTCAGCTGGACCAACGCTTCCGGCAACATATGGATAATTGCCTTGGATGTATGGCATGCATGACCGCCTGCCCGTCGGGAGTGCAGTATGACAAGCTCATCGAAGACACGCGCGCCCAGGTCGAACGTAATATTCCGCGTACGCTTTCGGACGTTCTCTTTCGTAAGATGCTCTTCGCTACCTTCCCCTATGCCAATCGTCTTCGGCTGTTGGCACTTCCATTGCTGCTCTATCAGCGTTCCGGACTGCAAAAGCTGGTGCGTACCACCGGCCTCCTCCGCCTCCTTCCCAAACAGCTGTCGGCGATGGAGTCTCTTCTTCCCCGTGTTCCGGCGACGCTATTTCGAAAGCTGCCTGCCCATATCAAACCCGATGCGAAGCCACGACTACGCGTCGGTATGCTTGCTGGCTGCGTCCAACAAGTCTTTTTCCAGCACGTCAATGAAGCGACCGCCCGCGTTCTCACTGCGGAGGGCTGCGAGATATTCATTCCACCGTCACAGCAGTGCTGCGGAGCCCTGATGGTTCACTCAGGCCTTGAGGACGCCGCTGCGGATTTTGCTCGTCGGATGATCGCCGCCTTTGAAGAGGCAATTGTTGACGTTATCGTCATCAACGCCGCAGGTTGTGGCTCCACTATGAAGGAGTATGGGCATCTCCTTCGTGACGATCCGGCATGGGCGGCGCGGGCTGTAAGTTTCAGCGCGAAATGCAAAGATATCTCGGAAGTCCTCTGTGAACTGCCACCACAGTCTGTACGTCACCCGTTGTCGATGCGGGTTGCTTATCACGATGCCTGTCATCTTCGCCATGCCCAGGCAATCTTTGAGCAGCCCCGCCGTCTGCTTGCTACGATCCCCGGTTTAGAGGTCGTAGATGAGGAAGAAATGAACCTTTGCTGTGGCTCCGCCGGCGTCTACAATCTCCTGCACCCGGACACCGCCAACCAGCTTGGCGACCGGAAGGTAAACAACCTTCTCGCAACCCAGGCAGAGGCCGTTATCTCGGCGAATCCCGGCTGCCTGATTCAATTAATGAGTGGCCTGCGAAGACGCGGATTAGATGCCATGCCGACCTTCCATATGGTGGAGTTACTCGACGCCTCCATCCGGAACGTATCGCCTTCAGCGCTGCTGAAGCCCAAACGCTCAGTAGCTGCGAACAGAGCGGATGACAACTGAGGACGCATCGCAAACCATAGATGTGAGCCGTAGACGTTTCGGTCTCCTTCCCGGTTACTAGCGAAGGATAAGCTCGGTGAGCGAAGGAAAATAGACGAGAAGCGAGACCAGAATGCCCATCAGGCAGGCCAGTGCGAGGCTATGAACAAAGACGAAGCGCAGAATACTTCCTTCGCTGCCGTAGGTACCTGTCGCGGTGCTTGCAACAACAACACTTTGCGGGGCTACCATCTTTCCCATGACGCCACCGCCAGAGTTCGCTGAGGCCATCATGTAGGGAGAGATGTGAAGTTGTTGGGCAGTGAACTTCTGCAAGCCGCCAAAGAGGACGTTCGATGATGTATCGGAACCGGTCGACGCGGTGCCGAGCCAGCCGATAAGGGTCCCAAAGAACGGATAGAGCACTCCTGTTCGGGCAAAGGCAAGGCCTAGAGTAGCGTCGAGACCACAGAAACGAGTGATGTAGCCAATGCTCATGAGAGCAGCGATAGTAATCGCCATGTAACGAGTGGACACAACCGTTCGCATGAGAACCTGTGCGATAACTCGTGGGCGTAGCCCCATGACCACTGCGGCAATAATGGCAGCGATAAAGATGCCGGTGCCGGTGGCTGAAAGCCAGTTAAATGTAAAGACGGCGGTTTCTGCCATGGGCACCGGAACTACAGGGGGCATGCGGAAGACGACGCGGTCAAGACCATGGATAGGAACCTTAAGCGTACTGAGACGATCAATCCATGCAGTGAAATGAGGTGTTCCCCAAACCGTGACGAAGAGCGTCAGAATAATCCACGGGATCGCCGCACGTACAACCACTCTGGCATGATTCTTATCCAGCGAACGCGGCAGATGGCTGATGTCCTGGCGGGCTGCATTGAGAATGCGCTTTGGCTTCCAAATGCGGAGAAATAGAACAAAGACAATCAGGCTGACAATGGAAGCGCTGATATCCACCAACCACGGACCGTGGATTCTTGCGATGAACAGTTGCGTAAATCCAAACGTAACGCCCGCAACCAGAATGGGCGGCCATACCTCGAACATCGCCTTGAAGCCTGAGTAGGCCCAGATTAGCCAGAAGGGAACCAGAATGCAGAAGGGCGTAAGCAGTGTAGCGACAACGCGGGTAAGCACAAGTGTATCGAGCCCGGTCACGCCGTGCAGCGCGATGACAGGGGTGCCGAGGGCACCGAAGGCGACCGGTGCCGTATTCGCAAGCAACGCCATACCAGCAGCCTGAATAGGCGGAAACCCGAGACCAATCAGAATGGTGCCGCAGACGGCGACAGGTGTTCCGAAACCTGCAGCTCCCTCAAAAAAAGCGCCGAAGATGAAAGCGATGAGCAGGAGTTGAAGGCGACTGTCGTCAGTGACTTTGACAAGGCACTCCTGCAAAAGCCCGAACCTTCCGGCACGAACAGTGAGCTGGTACATAAAAATGACAGGAAAAACGATCCAGAAGATTGGGAAGAGGCCATAGCCCGCGCCGAATGCGGCTGCAAGCCCAGCCAGAGGAGTTGGCATATGGAAGATCGCAATAGCTATCACCAGCGCTATGGCAAGCGACATAAGCGCTGCCAAATGGGCCTTGAGCTTAAATCCGACCAGAGCTACAAGCAGAATAACTAAAGGCAGCGCGGCCCAGAAGGTGGAAAGCCACCAAAGATGCGTAGGATTGTATCCCTGAAACCACGGGGTAATGTTCTCTGTCATAGGTCCTAAAGAGGAAGCTGGAAGTAATCCGATATTTTCGAAGGGTCGAATAAACATGCTTGGACAGGGGCCGCTCTGGATGCCTTTTGGATGCCGCCGATTATCAATGTTTTGAGCGGCAATAGTAAAGAAACTTTGGTTTGATGATCCGACTAAAATATATGAAGCAGCTTGAGCATAGAGTCTCGGCCGCTGCTTCCGAATGAAATCAGGCACTCATTGAAGTATGATTCCTCGCCTTGCCTCTATCTCGTTCAGGGGAGTCGTGCAGCAACGAAGACATTTCGGATGGAGGAGCCTACTTTAGCAGCATCCCAATGGACCGATACTCGGTGAGCAGAACGAAAAGATGAGCTTTCGATCGCATTGACTCGCCTAACGAGTGCTCCTATAGTGGGTGCCATAGAAATGTCTCACCGTGCCGGCCCCTAACTTTCCTCTTCATTTCACGTTGAGACTTCACGAGAAATTTGAGAACAAGGAGTCTGACATGAAAGTTTTACGCTTTCTTGGTTTAATGGCAGCTATTTGCTGTTCCACGGTACTGGCTGGGGCCACTCCTGTCGATTTTCACATGCGAGTCCTGGACCCGCCGCCTCCCACGGATCCCTCCTATCCGCTTTACCTCATCCAATCAACGTCTTTCGATGTCTCCTTCACGGGATGTGTTCCCGGTGAATTGCCGGGGAGTAATACGGCAGTCGGCTGCTTCGCGGGACGAAATATATCAGGGCAGGATTGGAACAACCTGCGGCTCACCTTCCCCAATATCGGGCCTCTGGTCGGCCAGACTGCAAATTGCGATCCGGGCATCTCTGATGACATCTACAGCAATGCGGACTGCGCGGCATCTCCTGACGATTCACTGTTTGCGCTGCTCTATTCGGACGGAGTCATTCCCAACGGCGGCTATTTCTTTATTACGGAAGATGGCGTCGATCCGGCAACCGACTTCCCGCAAGGGAGGGCGACTGTTCTGACGCCGGAACCTGGGTCAATCCTGCTACTTTCCACTGGAGTTTTGCTGTTCGGTTGTCTGCTTTATGGGCAATGGCTTCGCAGGGTGCGCTTCTCTCCTCTGTCATAGCTGTTTTCAGTACAGATG
>Ga0157370_10008604_pt1 | contig 10988 bp, 7 predicted proteins | sample C35metaG_FD_113463 | JGI IMG/M metagenome (GOLD analysis project Ga0157370, IMG submission 113463) | Corn rhizosphere microbial communities from Kellogg Biological Station, Michigan, USA - C3-5 metaG | ecosystem: Host-associated > Plants > Roots > Rhizosphere > Soil | place: USA: Michigan... | reverse complement strand
TGAGCGCACGGTCAACACACTGAAGCGGGCACTGGACGAGGTGATTGTTAATTAAGCCCTCTTCCTGCCCATGACTTGGGCCGCCCCATAACTGACTGTGGCGACAGGCAGAAATTGGCCGATATCGGTCAGTCGTGACAGGCAAAAAACGGCCAGAAGGAGTCATTCAATCTCGGGGTGCTAGCGGCTTGACAGCGAAATTTCGCAGTGGACGAGTACATACCTGACCCCATTTTCCCTCACACCACTATAGTCCGTTTAACTATTCTGACTTTCCGTGAACATCAGGTAGGGCCTGCCGATACTCTTGCCAGGAGTCCTTGGTCTGGTTGTCTCAGACCGTGCACGATTTCACATGGATTCATGGGTATCACCGACGACATGATGGCCACCGCATTGACCGGGCCAGAGGTGGCTGAGCAATATGCGGCTATCGTCGCGGGGTGAACGGTCGTGGCTTACAGCGTCTCCTTTGATCGGCGCCTATTGTCGCTGACCCGCCAGTGCCACGGACTAACCACCCCGGAGCTGACTACCGCCTGCGCAATGCTGCTGTATGCCTCATGGAATGGTGAATGGGTAGAAGGGCGCCAGGGCTGGCAATGGCGCTGGATCAAGCTGATCGAGGCCGCCAGCGAATGCGGGGCCGGAGGTCGGCGCCCACCGCGCCCGGGGCGATGCTCGAATGACTCTGGACGGGCTGTGCTACCTGCAACGTCGCACCAATGGACGTAAACCAACAAGCTGGCCTACCGTTAGATAACCAGTAAATGCTGCCAAAGCTAATTCAATTTTTCACATAGCTAAAATCAAGCGTCTTATGTCTATTGAAAGTATTCATCAGTACCAATAAGATGATTCTGTAACAACCCAAATAAATATTAACATCAAGGAGAAATGTTATGGCGCTTAAACCAGGCCCAAAGCCAATTGCTAAGTCAACCGGTGAACTTGATCAGCGTCGTCGTGACAATAAAGACACTCCGGGAAATAAACCCGACTTGAAACCTAGCAAGTCCTCAAAAAAATAGGTTGTCGCTGGCAGAAGCTACTTTAATGGTAGCTTTTGTCATTGGAGCTTGTAGGGGATGAATGCATAGCTTGTAATTTCGCCTTAGCTGACGATCATTACCCGTTCTATGAGCGCTATAACGACATATCGAATATCATCATTGCGGCATAACCTGAGAGTTAAAATACCCTCCAGGCTCGCTGCGGACAATTTTTTCAACTCTACCGGTGACTAAATTGCCCGTGATTTGCAAAGAAACTGAGAGACCGTTTTTGGCCGTTCCTTGCCCGCAATGATAGGCGGCAGATGGAAACGCTGACACTCGCCGGTATCTGCTGGTCCTTACCACTTGAGGTCTCACCCCAGCGACGCTTTACAGCAGAGTCTGATCATCCTGATAGAATCGATCAGGTTATAGATAACACCCTTCTGAGAATTGGCATGAATACAGAATTGATAGAAGATGAGATGCGCCGGGCGCTATTCGGTGATCCTGAGCCCTCTGCGCCGGCAATTCACTCGGACGTGCAGGACGCAGTCCCGGATGTTGTGATCGTGCAACCGGTGAAGGCAGAGAAGAAAAAGACAGTCTCAAAAGGCTTCACACCTAGGTTGAGAGTCACGCTCCGTGTGGGAAATGAATTTGAAGGCGAGATGCACGAGATGGTACATGAGGCCGATACGCTGAGCTCCCTAGTTGCAGAACAAGAAGCTACTAAGACGGCCAGAAAAAAATTCAGGTTTGTGGAAGTGGTATCGGTCAAGTCGATGTAAGTGGGTACTTCCCTTTGGCTCACCCGCCTGGGCATTAAACCGCATTCGGTTACCGCGGAGCACCCAACAGGTTCGTGTCGAATGAAGCCTCAAAGATTAGGGGGCGGTAGTCGTATCCCGGACTGGATTTAACATCATCACTCCATACCGCTCTCAATGTTAATTGCTCGCCAGCCCAAGCCACATAACTGAGGGTGGCGACAGGCAGAAATCGGCCAGAAGCGGCCTTTCATGACTGCCTAAATCCGTGTGGGGCTAATAGGGCTTGCTCAATATTATTGATAGCCCTCTCAGCTTCAGTCACGTAAACCTTGAGTTGATTTCCTATCAACTTATCCACTTATATGGCACTGATGATCTCAAATTATCTCATTGATATCTGTAATATTATCACATCCATTCTGAACACATCCCCGCGCACCGTGGACTCAATGTGGACACTTACAAACGACTCGGACGGCCAGCTATCACGTTCTTGGCTGCAGGACGCGTCCGTGTACCACCTAGGTGCGTAACCCGCCCACTTCGACTGATTGGCAATACTCTCTGTTTCCCTATATAGGTGATGTGCTTGCGACGCTAAAGGTAGCTTCTGAGGTTCATCGATGGAAAATATTGGTCGAAACACTCCTTGTCCCTGCGGCAGCGGCCGAAAATACAAACACTGTCATGGAAGCCATAGCAAAGAGGAGGACTCGCCTCAGCACAGCGCCTCCTACAACCCCATGCATGAAATGCTGCAGAAGTTGAAATCACACGAAGCCAAGGAAAGGCAGAGAAAGCGTCAACAAGGCCTAGGCCGTGGCATCGTCTCCACCGAGTTCAATGGTTATCGAGTCATTGCCGTACGCAACAAATTGCATTGGTCGAACAAATGGAAGACCTTTCATGACTTCCTGATCGCCTATATGCAACTGGTCTTCGGAAAGGACTGGTGGTTCAGCTGGATCGAAAAGCCTGATGTAGACCAGCACCCCGTCCTTCTGTGGGCCAAATTGTTATACAAAAACCAACAAGCCATCACCGAAACCTCTGGTGAAATTCGCTCGATGCCGGCTACCGGTGCAGCTGCCGCCTACCTTACGCTCGCATACGATCTTTATTGTTTAGCTCACAATGAGGAGCTACAAACGAAGTTGATTGAGCGACTGAAGAAGCTAGATCAGTTCTGGGGGGCTCGATACGAAGTATTCACCGCCGCTACGTTGATCCGTGCAGGTTTCAGTCTCGAATTCGAGGATGAAGATGACCGGACTTCTACGCACTGCGAATTCACCGCCACCTGTCAGGCCACAGGCCGCCGGTTTAGTGTTGAAGCAAAGCACTGCGCGGGTACGCAGTTCCGTTTCGGTCGGCAATTGAACCGGGCACTTAGAAAGTCCGCGAAATTCGAGCGAATCGTATTTATCGATGTCAACGCTCCCGACGACGCAACCGGCGCAGAGAAGACAAGAGAACTATTGCTTCGCGTGGTTAACGACGTGCGGAAATTCGAAAACCGGCTGATAAACGGCCAAATCTTACCATCAGCTTATTTAGTGATTTCAAACAACCCCCACCACCATCACCTTAATACATTAGAGTTCACAAATAGCGCCATTGTCGAAGGATTCAGAATATCTGACTTCAAGCATGATGCGACTTACACAACACTTCGCGCAGCCGTCGAATCAAAAGAATCACACCGCGAAATCCACAGTTTGGTAGCATCGATGCTAGAGCACGCGCATGTACCATCGACATTCGATGGTGAAATCGAAGAGTTCGTCTTCAGCGAGTCGCACGGGCGCCTACTTGTGGGCAAGCGATACCAAATTGAGTACGAGGGGAAAAGCTGTGTAGGACGGCTCACTTCCGCCGTAGTAGATGAAAATAAACATATCGCCTGGTGCACATATGAAATTGAGCAGAACGGTGCATCTGTCGTAACCATGGAGCAACTTTCGCAAGATGAGATCAACGCGTGGTCCAAGCACCCAGAAACATTTTTCGGCATCGTAGATGAGAGTGCCATACAGCCAGAAGGTCCCGTTGGCATTTATGAGTTCTTATTTCGAACCTACAGTAAAACAAGCAAAGAACAGCTGCTCGCGTTTTTGGCAGCCGACCCTAATATTGATCAATTGCGTCAACTGGATCAGGCATCTCTAGCCCGTGAGTATTGCATCCGTATGGCAACCACCATCCACTCCCGGTCATCCGAGACTTCGAATTAGAAACAAAAAAAAAACACAAACCTATAAGAGGTCACTATGAGTTCAACGATGCAAAGTTCAACATGGCAGCAGCTCCTTTTTTTAGAGAGCCATGACTCTGTTATAGCTTGGCACAAGCAAGTATTTTCAAGAACTTTGAATGCGCGTCGCGCACGAGAAATAACTTCAGCAGCAAGACAAGCACGAGAGTTTTTCAGAAACTCTGCCGAATCCAATGTTTCAGTTAAACCACTACTCACTTTTTACGGGGTCGCAAGCCTAAGCAGGTCCGTCGCTCTTCTCCTTAACCCTCAAAGCGGAGAATCCGGATTAAATCCAGGACACGGAATTACAACTGTAGAATGGCCAAAAACCTTGTCAGGTGATATATCCGTAGGACTAGCCGCACTGGGAGACCTTAAAATAAAAACCTGCAGAGGTCTATTCACAGACATCATCAAACAGACAGACAACACCATTTGTATGCACATAGACTCCTCGGCGGTCGAATGGCGGATAGCTTATAACATTCCTGAATTTGGTGACGAGTTGAATTTCGACGACTTACTGCTTCGCTTACCAGATCTAAAAGTAGAGCATGAACGCTCTTTACAAACATTTTTATATGCACCTTCTGGATCATTAAGCTTTAACGACGGTGACGGATTCAAGGCGCAGATCTCATCAAGTCAGTTATTAGAGTTTGTAAATATCTACCAGGCGTCTGGCTACCAAATTGCGCAGGAAAACAACGCCTACGCCTTAAGTTGTGACGCCGAAAACTTTCAAAACTTCCCCCCTCAATTCATACATACGTACATCAACAAAATGTTCGGAAGCATACCAATTCTAAATATCGCAAGACCGTTAAAAAGCGGCTCCCGCTACTCCCAAATTGCCATTACATATATACTGTCCTATTTTCTTGGCATGCTCAGCCGTTACTACCCCACGCATTGGACATCACTATTTAGTGGCGAAAAGGGTGACGTACGCTGGCCAGAAATGTATTTGACCCAAAAATACGTTGATTTAGGCTTTCCTGAATTAATTCTAGAGTATCTAGATGACAGGTTATCTTTGAGCAAAAAAAATACCGAGGATCACGTCTAGTTCGAGACATAAGTTATGCTCCTTAAATCGTGAAGAAGCGTATTAGCCTAGGGAACGCTGTGGAGCTTGGCCCCTAGCCAGATAGCAAAAACGGCCCCCAGTTGCCCCTCGCACAGGGCTGCTCTCGGCCAAAAGCAGACATCCGGTAATGGCGGCCAAAACCGTAGGGCAAGCTATTAGGAAATTAAATCTCGCCCTTCCTTCCTGGCCCGAAGTCGCACTTTTGGACGGGAATAGTTTCTCAATGCCTCTCCACCCTGAAAAGCTTTCCTATTAGCAGTCGAGCGGTTTTCCTAGCCTTGAACAGTTCGCGCATTTTCTCAATTGCGGGGGAATCACAAGTTCCTCGCATTTGGAGTCATAATGACAGTTCGTGCGAACTTCCTAGTGTTCCCACACGTCAGATACTCCTGCGCGGATCGCACCTGCAACAAATTTGGCAGATAGCAAGCAGCCAATTCGATGGAACGAGTCACCTTTATTCTTACCTCCATCGTCGACAACCGCTTTCGCAGCAAAAAAGGCGGTGCGCTTACTTGCGTGCCTCGCAGCCTCGTATATGGAGTAGACCTCCATGTCAAAGCCGGTCAGTTTTCGCTGCCCAACGGTAAGGGTCGCGGTTTTACCTTCCTCCGCGATAACTGCACTTCCGCTGCTAGTGATTGCATCAGATACAATCTTGTAACTGACCCGTTGGCAGCCTTTCGGCACCTCCGACGTCGCGGGATTTAGATCAACGAGAAGGCTTGACATCGCTTTGCTTGAGGCTACTTCAATCAGCTTGTTGTGCACGTCAACGTCCAATTGCACGTCGTAGTGTTCAGACTTGAAGCCCTTCGTGCTCCATTTGCCAGCATCGTGCTGATGACAACTCTGTGTTATTAATAAATCGTAAATCTCGGACTCTCCAGCAGCACCGCCGCAGATGCCACTCATGCAAATCAAGCGTGGCTCAAACCGTTCCAGCGCGAACGCAGCAGTAACTGCAGCACCGACGAGGCCCATGCGACCGGCTCGAACAATTACTGTCTTATATTGACCTATACGAACCTCTCTGCAAATTAAGCCTGAGATAGTCGTCACTGGCCCCCAAGTATCAGTGAGCCCTTCGAATGCTACGGCCTCCTTCTCCAATGCACATAGAATAACCACATCGAATTTTTTCGCGGGTTGAGCCGCCAGCAGTTTGAGCTTCAGCGCTTCTCGCCACTTTCCATGATCGTTGAATGGAATGACGTTGATATCGACTAGATTCAAGTCGTGCACAAAATCCCCTTCGTTAAGGGAGTGCTGAGTCAATACAATAGCAGGTGTCTTAAAGGACTTGCTATGATAGTCCCGCGTAGTTTCGACGAGCGATTCGTGGTGGTCTTCAATGCCACTGTCCCTGGCGGAGCGGGGAACTAGGAGATCAAGCAGAATCAAATCGAACTTTGTCTCGGCGACGGCGCGTGAGTAGTCTAGCCAGTTTTTCTTTCTCTGTATGGTAGCCTCAGGAACGATTTCGAGAACCTGCGCACTGACCTGTTCAAATTTTTCATCCTCGTCTTCCAGTACTAATATGTTCATAGGCCCTCCAAAATTGCGGTAATATCTGTCTTCCATTGATTGTCACTTTCTAAGTATCGGACGCAACCGGCCACCTCAATACCAAACTTCTCAAATATTTCATTTTTGGCTAGATCCACAGGTATTGGAAGGCTTTCTATCTCGATATCAGGATACTGGGTCAGAATAATGCAATGTGTATCATTTGGTATGCTTGCGATTTCAAACAGCACATCGAGTCCGCCAGACGAAAGAGGGAACGGAGAGCCCGCCCCAGCTTGTGGTTCATGGCTATGGATAGACATATCGATGATGGCCAAGTTAAAGACTTGTGCCCCCAATAGCGCGGTCGCGGACGCTAGGGCCTGACATTCAAATATCTCAATCCTGTCTTTAAAAATACTGTTCAAGTGGGAACGTATACCTTCCATCTTGAATTGATCGTCCTCGACGATCAGACACTTTAAACTATCAGTGTTCCAGAGCATAAATGAGCCTCGCTTGCACTTCGCTGCCAACTACGGCGTATTGATCAAGCTCAAAGTCTTGTCGATTACTTGCTAAGAGCAGTAATTTTGAGATGCCGCTCTTTCTGTCGTATAAATTCGCATCTTGGAAGCCTGCATTTTTACGCATTTCGATATTCAATGAAATCTCAGCAGGGTCATCTGTTGGCTTGATTGATGAGCTAATTTCAATAAACAAACGTTTCTTATCACCATGCACAATTTCAAATTTACGATTTAGCGGGCGACTGCGATCTGCATATTTCGCGGCATTACTAACTACGATCGCTAGAGAATCGTAGATTAGATGGTAGAAGTTGCCTACAAGTTCGATATCTTCCTTACTATGGTCGGTATTTTGGGGGTTGAAATCGGGAATTGTATCCTTAACTTCGGCAACAGTCGCAGCGAAGAGCAATGAGACTGATGCCTTCGGTGCCACGATCGATGGGCGCTTGAACCATCCGAGCATAGTTGAGAATTTTCGGTCGATAGCGAGTTCTAAATCTCGCCGAAAAGCCTCTGCGAGCCTCGTGTTGACCGCCGCCGCCGCCGGCACTAACTCTTCATCGAGAAACTTTTGGTTTTTCAAAGGCGTCTGTTGCGCTTTCAGGTACCGAATAACAGGGACTAAATCTAACTCCGCAAGTCGCCAGCAGTAGTCGATTATCGTTGGACAGACGTCAGCAGTCGACGTTGATTCAATATAGCTGTTGCTGATGTTCGTTACCGCCGCCGATAGCACATCTTGCTTCTGCGGAGTCAATACTTCAGGAGTCAAAAGACCGAGAGGCTTCGATTTCGAGTAAACATGTAAGCGCTCTGCAATGATCTTTTCAACCGAACCGTTATAAATATCTTTCCATGCGCTCCATTTTGTTACAAATTGAAAGTTTGTAAATAGCGATTTGAACTTGTCAGATTTTTCCAGCGAATTAATAACGCTAGAGTATACATGCCCATGAAATGTACCATGACGGATTCGTCGGCCAATATATGACGCGATACCAAAAACCGCATTTGAGCAGAATGCGTTGTAGCTTTGAGTCATGACCATCGAAATTACCGTCTCGTCGCAGGTGACGGATACTCCTTTCTTTCCCGACCCCGTCGAAGTCAATGCGCTCCCCAGCTCAATCATCATCTCGTCTTCAATCCACGAGGAAAAGCGGGATGGATCTACGTAGATCCTGTGGTCATCAATCTCGTTCCGAACTCTGTTGATTTGATGGTCGATCCTCACAGCACGGGCGCGCTGAAGATAGTGCTCGTCATTTGCGAATCCGGCCATCCACTCATGCAATGATGCGCGAATCTCCGGTATGTCTGCACGATGTGGAGCAAGTTTGGTTAGCTTTGCCAAGAAGTCTTCAGTAGCGATGTCATATATGTACTCGGATACATAGGGGTGAGACACCTCATAAAATTTTACAAGGTTTACCAGTGACCCGTCATGATGTTTGAACGTAATTTCCTCAAGAAGCTTTCTCAGCAGGAAGCTATCTAGTTCGTTCTTACTGCGTTTGGCTAGAAGTAAAAACAGTATTAGCTTTACTAGTTCATCTTTAGCAAGTTTAGCCGCTGTACGAACTGATTTAATCGGAACCGTACGTGCAAGCTCGCGCGTCAGCCCCATAAGAGTAAGAAGGTCTTCCTTTTCGAAACCAATCTGCCCCTCCGACTCAATCAGCCAGTAATTAAACAGTGCCGATCTCGTCACATTACCCGCCATCTCGAGCTTAGCAAGCGCAAAATAGTTGTGCTTGGTAAACTGCGTACTTCCAACGAGCGTATGGAGGGTAGTATCACCGGCCCAAGCCTCCAGTATTCTTCCGAGCTCGTCACTCATCACATTCACTTGTTCTCGAGATGCGTCATAATAACTATCGATCAGCACTCGATACTGTCTAACAGGCGCATACTCCAACCACGCACTGGATTGTTTGAAGAACACGTACTCGCTGTCGCTTGAGGTGGCATCGTAGGTCTCGACCAGAGATTCAAAAATTTCAGGTTGGCCGATAGCTTTTGAGATATCCATAATTGCAGGATAAGCACTAAATTGGAAAAAGTGGCAGTTGAACTTCGCTAAAATAATAACGTCGATCAGCGAGCACTTTAAAACCTCTCTAATGAAATGTCCTAAGTCCTGGGCTGACGACGCAAACGGCTGAACGCTAAGTTTTGATAACGTGCGGGTATAGCGATTAATGGTTCCCCGGTCAGAGATATTTACGACGGATCTTTTGCTCGTCAGAATACTTTGATCACGCGCATATGTGTGAATCAGTGATGAGACCACCACGCCCTTAATGCCGGCCCTTAGGACGAGATCTTCAATACGATCGTCAACGCAGCCCTGCCCAAGATTTTCACGTATGAGAATGATGCGTCTCAAGAGCGCGTGGCTCCATCCATCGCTCCTCAAAGTCTCAATAATTAGATCTATACATGCACTGAAGTCATTTTTAGCATATAGCTTGTCAATTTCTTTCAGTGAGTTGGCAAGCCGTTTTAGCCGTACTTTATGAGTCCGTGCGCTGGTTTCGACAATATTTAGTAGAGCATTTAAATCTAAATTCCGATGCTCTTGAAGCGTGTCAAAAAATGGCGGATTCTTCGGAAAAAAATCTGATTTTTTCACTGCCCTTGTTAAAGCCGAGCTACTTAAAATCGATTCCAATGCTTTAGTTTGAGTCGTTCCGAAATTTTTGCTTAGTTTCGCCAAACGATTGATAGCATTCCCATCCTCGTCGCTTAATATCGCTCTAAGTTTGTTTCTCGTTCTGATGTCAAACTGTTTTAATACTTCATCCCTGCGCATTATTAATTCCTAATAAGCATGACATGATCTGATAAAAGGAGCGAGACTCTTCTGCATGGAGGCAAGTTTTGTATTCAACGTTCTACGCTTCTTAAACTCCACGTTTCCCACAGTGGGTTTCAAACATCTCGCGAATTGTTGCCCCGTTTCAGGTTTTTTCCGGTATCGATCAGCAGTACGCTCATGGAGTTCGGGCATTTCGCGAAGTGGTTGAATACCTTGGTCGAGTGAGGGTTTATCGTCTTCAGCGCGACATTACCGTATGGAAAGGGCAAAAAGTCATCCGTTCAGCTGAGTTTATAGGAGATCTCCATAATGGCATAATAATATTGCTGGGCTTTGCCGGATATTTATGGGCTTTGGGTGTGGCACCTTCTACATGATTTCTCCGCGAAGCTGCTGAGCGAGCATTTCCCCTCACGGCCGTCTCTATTGATGGCATGACATTAAAGAACCTTAGCAAGGTTCGCGCCACCGCGGTCTTGCCGGTGCTGATACTACATATAACTGTTACAAAACTTGGCCGTCAATTACTGGAAATTGTTGAGGGTCAAACAGATAAATTCGCTAAACCAAGAAGATCAATGTGTGATGCATCCGTCGGAGAACGGCTCTATAAGACCCACCTTCGTAAGAAATTAGAGAGGTAACCGTGTCTCCGATTAGCACATAGCGGAGTGTTTCACGGTGATTCCGACAGTGATATCCCCAGAGTATCGTAGACACAAGCTCTATGGCTGATTTTGGCGTGAGCGGACGAATTCGAACGTCCGCTATTGGCCGATTTCTGCCCGTCACGACAGGCGGAAAACGGCCAATAGCGGTCGCGCAACTGCTTTACCCTCGCTTAAGGACCAGCCAAGTGATATACCGCGCTTGGGTCTAATGCATGACACAAACAGGCAGTCTCATGATGCGATTCTCAATTTATAGCGGATTGGTTTTGGTGGGCTACTCGGCGCTCGATTACGGAGATCCCCCGATGGGCGTTGCTTTCGGCCAATTCGAACCTGCCG
>Ga0157370_10008603_pt1 | contig 10990 bp, 8 predicted proteins | sample C35metaG_FD_113463 | JGI IMG/M metagenome (GOLD analysis project Ga0157370, IMG submission 113463) | Corn rhizosphere microbial communities from Kellogg Biological Station, Michigan, USA - C3-5 metaG | ecosystem: Host-associated > Plants > Roots > Rhizosphere > Soil | place: USA: Michigan... | reverse complement strand
CGATGCCCTGCGCGAGCCCGCCGTGCACCTGCCCCTCGACGATCAGCGGGTTCACCACGACGCCCACGTCGTCGACCGCGACGTAGGAGCGGATGCGGACCCGGCCCGTCTCGGTGGTCGCCGTAGCATCAAACAAGTGAGTGCCGTGCGGGAAGGAGAAGTTGTCCGGGTCATAGGTGGAGTCGGAGTCGAGCGACGGCTCGACCCCCTCCGGCAGGTTGTGCGCGGCGAACGCGGCGAACGCGATCTCGCCGATCGACTTGCCCTGATCCGGGTCGCCGCGGACCGCCCAGCGTCCCGCGTCCCATTCCAGGTCGTCGGGTGACACCTCGAGCATGGCCGCCGCGATGACGCGGGCCTTGTTCCTTACCTTCTCGCAGGCGTTGACGACCGCGGTGCCGCCGACGACGAGCGACCGGGACCCGTAGGTGTCCATGCCCTTGGGGGCGACCGCCGTGTCACCGTGCAGCACGCGGATGTCCTCGAACGGGACGCCAAGCTGGTCGGCGACGATCTGGGACCACGCGGTCTCATGCCCCTGGCCGTGGGCGCTCGACCCGGTGACGACCTCCACCTTGCCGGTGGGCAGCATTCGGATCGACGCGTTCTCCCAGCCGCCGGCCGCGTAGGCGAGCGAGCCGAGGACGCGTGACGGCGCGAGCCCGCACATCTCGGTGAACGTCGAGATTCCGATGCCCAGCCGCACGGGCGAGCCGGCCGCGTTCCGTTCCGCCTGCTCCTTGCGCAGCTCGTCGTAGCGGAACAACTCCTTGGCGGCCGCGGTGGCCGCCTCGTAGTTGCCCGAGTCGTAGGTCAGCCCCGAGATGGTCGTGTAGGGGAACTCCTCGTGCTTGATCCAGTTCCGCATCCGCAGTTCGAGGGGGTCGATGCCCATCTCGGCGGCCAGGTCGTCCATCAGGTGCTCGATGGCGTAGGTCGCCTCGGGCCGCCCCGCGCCGCGGTAGGCGTCGGTGGGCGTCTTGGTGGTGAACACGCCGGTGCAGTTGAACCGGTAGGCGTCCATCTTGTAGATCGCGTTGAACATGAACGCGCCGAGCAGCGGCACGCCCGGCGTGACGAGCATCAGGTAGGCGCCCATGTCCGCGAGCAGGTGCACGTCAAGCGCGCGGATGCGGCCGTCGGAGTCGGCCGCGAGCCGCAGCTTCTGGATCTGGTCGCGGCCGTGGTGCACGGCCACGTTGCCCTCGGACCGGGTCTCGGTCCACTTCACCGGGCGGTGCAGCTTGCGCGCGAGCAGCAGCGCCAGCACCTCTTCGGCGGTGACCTGGAGCTTCGAGCCGAACCCGCCGCCCACGTCCGGCGCGACCACGCGCAGCTTGTGCTCGGGGATGCCGGTGACGAGCGCGAGCATGACGCGAAGCACGTGCGGGATCTGCGTAGCGGACCACATCGTGTACTCGTCGCCGACCGGGGCGCAGACCACGGCCCGCGGCTCCATGGCCGACGGGATCAGCCGCTGCTGGCGGTAGGTGCGCTCGATTACCACCGGGGCGTCGCGGAACGCGGCGTCCAGGTCGCCGTTGACGAGCTCCCACGTAAACGACTTGTTCCCGGCCTCGTGAATCTTCGGCGACCCCTCGGTAAGCGCGGCCTCCATGTCCATGACCGGCTCGAGTGCCTCGTACGTGACGTCGACGAGCTCGGCCGCGTCGGCGGCGGCGTACCGGTCGCGGGCCACCACGCAGGCCACTATTTCCCCGCCGTACCGGACGGTGTCCACCGCCATCGACGGGTGATCGGGGATCACGATGTCCGGAGTGACGGGCCAGGCGCAGGGCAGCGAGCCCTGCTCGGCGGCGAAGTCCGCGCCGGAATAGGCGGCGAAGACGCCGGGCGCCTCGCGGGCGGCGGTCAGGTCCACGGACGTGATCCTGGCGTGCGCGTACGGGCTGCGCACGAAGGCGACGTGCACGAGACCGGGCAGCGTCATGTTGTCGGTCCAGTTGGTCTGGCCGGTGATCAGCCGGGCGTCTTCCTTGCGGGCGCGCGCCTTGCCGACCTCGGCCGGGATCTCTTCAATGGCGGTCATGCGGTCACCTCCGCCGCCACGTTGCCGTTCGCGGCCCGCTGGACCGCGCGGACGATGTTCTGGTAGCCGGTGCAGCGGCACAGGTTGCCCTCAAGCCCGTCCCTGACCTCTTCCTCGGTCGGGTGCGGGTTATCGCGGAGCAGGTCGACCGCCGCCATGATCATGCCGGGGGTGCAGTACCCGCACTGCAGCGCGTGCTCTTCATGGAACGCCTGCTGCAGCGGGTGCAGCTCGCCCGAGTCACTGGCGAGCCCCTGGATGGTGGTGACCTCGGCCCCGTCGGCCTGGACCGCGAGGACCGAGCAGCTCTTCACCGACCGGCCGTTCAGCAGCACGGTGCACGCCCCGCAATTCGAGGTGTCGCAGCCGATCGGGGTTCCAGTCCGGCCGGCCTGCTCTCTTAGGTAATGCACCAGAAGCAGCCGGGGCTCGACGTCGTCGTCGTACCGGACGCCGTCGACTTTCACGCTGATCCTCATAAACGCGGCCTCCTCGCCGTGCCAGATGCGCTTTTGCACACGGTAAGACCAGCGTCACGACCTGCACCAGCCCCCCTTCCGTGATGTAAAGAATAATTGCGCGATGCAATCAAAAATTGCGTCGGTTACGCTCCATTTGCGAGGTGCGGGCAGTCATCGCCCGCACCTCATAGAGGAATCAGAACGAGTGCGGCTGGCCCTCGCCCGGTCATCCGTTGCCCCGGATCAGGACCGGCGCGGGGGGCGAACACCCTCGCTTGGGTCTGGCGGGTCCGGGGGCGGAGGGCCATGATGATGACACGACGCGACGGCGGTGCGCACCGGACTGATGTTCCTTCTGGTTCCGGAGGTTTTGGGCGCTTCCATCGACGGAACGACTCGTCTAAGCTACGTTCAAGTTCGTAAATCGTTGCTTACCGTGTGAAAGTCGAAAGTAGGTGGGTGATGGCTACCGCTGAGGGCGCCCCTCCGGGGGCGATCGAGCAACAAGTAGATAAGGGCCTCAAGACGGGCGCCCTTGGACTGGTCTCCGCGACCGTCATGGGAGTGGCCTCGACCGCCCCCGCGTATAGCCTCGCGGCGACGCTCGGCTTCATCGTGGCCGTCGTCGGACTCGGTTCGCCAATCGTCGCGGTCATCGCGTTCATCCCGATCTTCCTTACCTCGATCGGTTACAGCGAACTGAACAAGGCCGACCCGGACTGCGGTACGACGTTCACGTGGGGGGCGCGGGCCTTCGGTCCGCGGACCGGCTGGGCCGGCGGCTGGGCGATTGTCGCCGCCGACGTGCTTGTCATGGCGAGTCTGGCCCAGGTCGCCGGGCAGTACCTGTTCCTGCTGTTCGGAGCGAAGGGGATCGGGAGCAACCCGACGAGCGGCTGGGTGCTGCTGGTCGGCCTAGCGTGGATCGCCTCCATGACCTACATCTGCTACCGGGGCATCGAGGTCTCCGCGATGTTCCAGCGGGTGCTGCTCGCCATCGAACTCGTCATGCTGCTTGTCTTCTCCCTGACGGCGCTGATCCGGGTCGGGACAGGGAATCACCCGGCCGGCTCCATCACGCCGGCGTGGTCGTGGTTCAACCCGATGCAGGGCGGCTTCTCCGGGTTTGTCAGCGGCATCATCCTCATGCTCTTCATCTACTGGGGCTGGGACACCGCGGTGGCGATCAACGAGGAGACCAAGGACCCGGCCAAGACGCCTGGCCGCGCCGCCATCTTGTCCACCGTCATCCTGCTGGTCACCTACGTCATCGTGATCCTGTCCGCGCAGTCGTTCGCGGGCATCGGCACCACCGGCATCGGCCTCGGCAACGGCGACAACACCGGTGACGTGCTCTCCGTGCTCGGCGACGCCGTCTTCGGCGGGTCGGGGATCGGCGTTTTCCTGTCCCGGCTGCTCGTCCTCATGGTGCTCACGTCGGCGGCGGCGTCGACGCAGACCACGATCCTGCCCACGGCGCGCACCACGCTGTCGATGGCGACCTACAAGGCCCTGCCGCGGTCGTTCGCGAAGATGCACCCGCGCTATCTCACGCCCACGGTCTCGACGATCGCGATGGGCGCGGCCTCCGCGGTCCTCTACCTCGCGTTCAACTACGTCTCCAGCGGCTTCATCATCGCGGACGCGGTGACGGCGATCGGGCTGTACATCGCCTTCTACTACGGCCTCACCGGCTTCGCCTGCACCTGGTACTACCGCAAGACGCTGCGCCAGAGCCAGCGGAACCTGTGGATGCGCGGCATCCTGCCGTCCCTCGGCGGCCTGATCATGTACGCGGCGGGCGGCTGGTCGCTGTGGGCCGACTGGGACGTGGCCTCGGAGAACAGCTACACGTCGTGGCTGATGCCGTTCTGGCAGTACTGGTACGTCGGCGGGGCGTTCGTGATCGCCTTCCTCTCGGCGCTCGTCGGGCTGATCGCCGGGATCTGGGTCAGGTTCGCCATGCCGGCGTACTTCCGCAAGCAGACCCTCACCAGGACCACTCCGACCATGGTGCCCGAGACGTAGCACCCGCAGAACCGCGAAGCCCCGTCCCTTCCGCGCGGAAGGGACGGGGCTTCGCGGTTCGCCAGGGCGGTGAACGGAACGCTTACGGCAGCGTGTCCAGCACGGACTTGAGCATGCCCGGGGTCTTGGCGGAGGGGTCGGCCTGCAGGCAGACCTCCTCGATCACCTCGAGGTAGGCGTCGACCTCGGTCGGCTTGTCCAGGTACAGGGCGCTGGTCAGCTGCTCGATGTACACAACGTCGCGCAGGTCGGGCTCGGTGTACCGCAAGATCGTGAAGGGGCCGCCCATCGCCCGGTGCGCTCCCGCGGAAAAGGGCAGGATCTGCAGCGTCACGGCCGGGTGGTCGCACATCTCGATCAGGTGCAGCAGCTGTTCCCGCATGACCTGCGGGCCGCCGATAACCCTGCGGAGCGCGCCCTCGTCGAGCACCGCCCACACCTTCGGCGGGTTGTCCCTGTGCAGGATCTCCTGGCGGGAGATCCTCGCCGTCGCGCGGCGCTCGACTTCGTCTTCTGACGGCAGGTTGCCGAGCCGGATGACCGCCCGCGCGTACTCCCGCGTCTGCAGCAGGCCGGGAACGAACTGCAGTTCGTACTCGCGGATGAAGGAGGCGGCGGCCTCAAGCCCGAAGTACGGCTCGACCCAGTGCGGCAGGATGTCCGAATACCCCTGCCACCAGCCGGGCGTGTTGGCTTCCCGGGCCAGGTTGAGCAGCGCCTCGCGCTCGGCACCGGGACCGACCCCGTACAGGGTCAGCAGGTCGGCGATGTCGCGCTCCTTGAACCCGACGCGACCATGCTCCATGCGGCTGATCTTCGAGTGTGAGCCGCGGATGCTCGCGGCGGCGCGTTCGGTTGTCATGCCTGCGTCTTCGCGGAGCCGGCGCAGGTGGCCGCCGAGCACGAGGCGCTGCACTGTCGGGCCCGCCGAGCGCGGGCTGAACAGCGGCTGTGGAGTCTCCTCCCAGGCGGAGTCCTCGGGCGAGAGCATCGCTACTCCTCGTGGCTGCGTCAGCTCATGAGCACGTGCATGGGTCAGTATCTTCCCACGTGATCATGGCCTTGCGGAAGAGGAAGCGATGACAATTGCATCGGTCGCATGTGCGCTTCACGCGCGGCCTTAACGCCTGTGCGTTGCCCCGGTGAGTTATCCGCGCGCCCGTCTTACGGCGATTGTTTATATCAACCGGTGTGCGCCGGGGACGCGAGGTTGTCCCCTTGGCGAATTAGATCACGTGGTCGAACTCGCCGTCCTTGGCGCCGGCCAGGAACGCGGCGATCTCCGCCCGCGTGTAGACGAGCGCGGGGCCGGACGGGAACCGGGAATTGCGGACCGCGATCTCGCCGTTCGGCAGGTGTGCCACCTCAACGCACGCGCCGTTGGGGTTGCTGTGCTTGCTCTTCTGCCACGCGACACCCGTGAGTTCTGGGGCGGGCATGCCGTTGTATGGCTGGGTCATGTTCTGTTCCTTCCAGTGACTGCAGTGAGGTTGTGTTACTGGATTGAAGAACCTCCGGCCCCACGGGGTGACCGGTCTAACACGCCATGAGCGCAATACCGAGTATGCCACGGTGTGCGAGCAAATGAACGTGCATCCTCATTTGCATGAGACGCATTTTTCCCGCTGCGCACGCCTGGGCCGACGGTCCCGTGCACGGGACGGATGCACGTTCATCCGCTCGTTCCCCGGATGAACGTGCATCCGGTCTTGCATCTGCACGGCATATCGGGCAACATATAAAAGAGGCATACCCCACATACTGTGACAGGCAAGGTCGGTCCTACCCCCCACGACGATGCAGGAAGCGGTTGCGTTGGCTCACCTGAGGGTTGCTGAGTGGGAGCCGGATGACGACGACATAGTCGTACCCATCCCGGCTCTTCCGGCGTCTCCTCCCCAGTTCTTGCCGGTTCCGTCGGCATGGTGGGAGACACCCGCCGTGACGAGCCGCGCGCTGAGCCCGGTGCCGGAAGAGGCGAGGACGGCTCGCCAGTTCGTCAGGGAACTGCTCACGTGCTGGGGACTCGACTACCTCTCGGACGACGCCGAGCTCATCATCGCGGAGCTGGTCGGCAACGCGGTCAGGCACGGCCTGCGCAGCGGCCCGCAGATCATGCACGTCGGCAGGGAAGTGCCCGTGCTCCGGCTGTGCTTGCTGCGCAGGATCGGCGAGGTCATGCTCGCGGTCACCGACCCGAGCGACGAGGCGCCCACGCCGAAGGCGCCGAGCGCGGACGGTGAAAGCGGTCGCGGCCTGCAGATCGTGGGCGCCCTCAGCTACGTTTGGGGCTGGTCGCCCATCGAGGGCAGCGGCAAGGCCGTCTGGGCGGTCCTGAAGTCCGCCTAGCCGTCTCGCGGCGCTCGGGACCGTCACGTTCCCGCTGACTTGACTCGCCTCCTAATCCCTCGTCAGATGGCGGATCGTTGCGAGGCCGGAACCTCCTAACGATCCACTACGACCGGATCTGGGCCCGCACAGCCCGCGCCCAGCGGCTCGCCGGCCCGGCCTTGGCTTACCAGTCCCTGAATAGCCCTCTTGTTCTTTTTCTTTTTGCGCGGAGCGCCAAGATTACTTGTTAATTGCCGGGTGGGCGCCTTTGGCGGCGCGGCGCCCGCGGCCGCCCAAGGGCTTCGCTATTCGATAATTTCCCGGTCAACAATCTTCCCGAAGGTGCCGGCGCCCGCCACGTAACATGGCGGGCGCCGGGCGGAGCGCGTATCCGTTCGGGATCACTTTGACGTAGATCTTTATTTGTGTGCCACCGGGGTGTCGGTCACATAGAGCACGTGCTCGATCAGGGTGATCAGGACTTCCTTCGCCGACTCCCGTGACCGCGCGTCGCACATGATGATCGGCAGGTTGGGATCGAGGTCAAGCGCCACGCGGACATCCTCGACCGAGTAGCGGCGGGCGCCGTCGAAGACGTTGAGCGCGATGATGAACGGGATGTCCCGGCGCTCGAAGTAGTCGATCGCTGGGAAGCAGTCGGCCAGCCTGCGGGTGTCGGCGAGCACCACCGCGCCGAGCGCGCCGAGCGCGAGTTCGTCCCACATGAACCAGAACCGCTCCTGCCCGGGCGTGCCGAACAGGTACAGCACCAGGTCCTCGCGGAGCGTGATCCGGCCAAAGTCCATCGCCACGGTCGTGGTGGTCTTGCGCTCGACCCCGGCCGTGCTGTCAATGTCTTTGCTGCTCTCGGTCAGCGGTTCCTCGGTACGCAGCGGCCTGATCTCGCTGACCGCACCGACCAACGTGGTTTTGCCTACGCCGAACCCGCCCGCGAGCAGGATCTTGATCGCGCGGTGCCGGCGGGCTGCCGTCCCGCTGTTAGCCTCATAGCCCCCGTAGGCCATGTAGGACCTCCCTGAGCGTCTCTCTGTCAACCTGATGCGCCTTCATCGGAACCGGCGCCTGAATCATCACGAGGCCGAGTTCACGCAGGTCTGCGAGGAGGATTCGGACGACGCCGAGCGGAAGATCGACGTCAGATGCGATCTCTACCACCGTGGTCGGCACCTGCGCGAGTTGCATCACCGAGAAGTGCTCGGGACCGAGCCCGCCGGGATCCGCGATCCTGGTCTGGGTCGCGGTCACCGTGGCAACCAGGTCGAAAGCCTCGCCGGAGTGCCTCGTCCGGCCCCGGGTCAGGGCGTACGGTCTGACGACCGGGCCCGCCTCCGCGTCGAGCCACCCTTCATCGTTCGACGGCATGAGCGCCTGTCCTAGCTGTCAGATATAAGGCGGAGCGGGTCCGCATGCTGACCTGAAGGTGGTCGCCGGTGCGCTGGACGAGGATCGCCATCTCGTACGCCACCTGGCCGATGTCGGCGTCACTCGTGGTGAGGACGGCAAGGCACGTGCCCTGGCCGGCCGCGGACACGATGAAGAAGCCTGACGTCATCTCGATGATCGACTGTCGCGCGTCGCCACCGAACGTGTGGCTGGCGCTGCGGGCAAGCGACTGGAACGCGGCCGCGAGCGCCGCTAGGTGCTCCACGTCAGCCTGGTCCATGCCCTTGGAGGCGCCGAGGGCCAGGCCGTCCTGGGAGAGGAACACCGCACGCGTAATGTGCGGGACCCGCATCACCAGGTCATCAAGGAGCCAATCAAGCTGATTGACTGGGTACCTATGGTTGGTTTCCATCGACTCAGTCCTCTGTGTCCCGTTGCGCCTGTGACCGGCCTTGCTGCCAGCCGCGCTGCATGGCGGACAGGGTATTGCGCATGTCTGCCAGCGAGGCCGCGGTAGCCTGGGGAACCCCCGTTGACCCCGGTGAGGTAGTCGCCGTGGAAGCGCGAAGTTGCGGTGCGAGATTGGCCTGACGGACGCGGCGCGGCAGGCCGTCGAAGTCATCGGTGCCGCCAGCGGGGTCTCCGTCCCGGTAACTCCCGGGACTGTCCCCGTTGTTCCCGAAAGCGGCCTCATTTCCGTAAGATCCGCTTTCTCTGTAAGGTCCGTTGCCTCCGGAGTTGCCGCCGTCCGCGTAGGCGTCGGCGCCTCCGGGGGAGGCAGCGTTTTCCCCCTGGTAGGGGGCGGCTTGCGGGGCGCCCCCGTAGGAATTCACGGGGGAGTCCGCGCCCTGGCCGAAGTCCGGGTACCGCTGCTGGTACCCGCCTTCCGGAGCCGCGGGCCCGTCCTGCTCGGTCCGCCTGATCGGGGTGAACACGTCGAAGTCCTCCCCCGGCAGGGGGACCGGCCTGCCGACCGGCACCCCGGTCACGACCGGGACGTCATCCGTGCCGTGCCGTCCGCGCCCCGCGCCAGGGGCCGCGCCGTTCCCGCCGCCCGTGTTGTAACCGCCGGTGCCGAAGCTGCCGGGGCCCTCCGGGGGCCGCAGCGCGCCGGAGACGCGGACCGGCGGCTTGCTCGGGTCCTGGTTCCCCGCAGCGTAGCCGTTCGCGCCTGCCACCAGGCCGCGCGGGTCGGACGGCGCGGTGGGCGGGTAGCCGCCACCCGGCCGCGGTGCATTGCCGTTGCCGTTGCCGTTGCCGTAGGCGGCGGGCCGGTTCGCCGTTCCGTTGCCGCCTGGCAGCGTGGCGCCGGTCCGCGCGCCGCCCGGCCTGGCGCTCGCCGCGCCGTTGGCGTAGGCGCCGCTGCCGTAGGTGCCGTTGGCGCTGTAGGACCCGTTGGCGCCGGTACCGGCCGTCGCCGGCGTGCGACCGCCCGACGTGATCGCCGCCGGGCCGTCCTCGACGATGAGCGCGAGCGGGATCAGCACGACCGCCGTCGTGCCGCCGTACGGCGACGGACGGAGCACGACCCGGACCCCGTGCCGCCTGGCCAGCTGCCCGACGACGAACAGGCCGAGCTGCTCGGTGTTGGCCGGGTTGATGTCCGGCGGGTTCGCCAGCCGCTCGTTGAGCTCCTGCAGCCGTTGCGGGACCATCCCGAGGCCGCGGTCCTCGATCTCGATCGCGAACCCGTTGGCCACTGTCTCGCCGCCGACCCGGACCTGGGTGTACGGCGGGGAGAGGGTGGTCGCGTTCTCGATCAGCTCGGCGAGCAGGTGGATCACGTCGGTGACGGCGGACCCGGCGAGCGCGGCGCGGGACTGCGTGGAGGCGGTCACCCTGGCGTAGTCCTCGACCTCGGCGACCGCACCGCGCATCACGTCGATCAGCTTCACCGGAGCGGACCAGGAGCGGCCCGGAGGGGCACCGGAGAGAATGATCAGGCCTTCCGCGTGCCGCCGCATACGGGTGGTCAGGTGGTCCATCTTGAAGAGGTCTTCGAGCACGTCCGGGTCGGTCGCCCGGCGCTCCGCCTCGTCGAGCACGGTGAGCTGGCGCTGCAGCAGCGACTGGTTCCGCCTGGCCAGGTTGCGGAACATGTCGTTGACGCCCTGGCGCACCCGCGCCTCGTCGATCGCGGACCTGATGGCCGTCTGCCGTACGGTGTCGATCGCCTGGCCCACCTGGCCGATTTCGTCGCTGCCGACGCGCAGCGGCGGCGCCTCGGCCGCGACGTCCACGGACTCGCCGCGCCGCAGCCGGGCCACCACCGAGGGCAGCTGCTCCTGCGCCAGCGTCAGCGCGGAGCGGCGCAGCGTGCTGAGCCGGCGGTTGATGGACCGGCTGAGCAGCAGCGACACGAGCAGGGTGAGGATGAGGCCGGCTGCGCCAACGGCGGCGAGCACCAGCACGCGGCGCTTGGCGTCGATGGCCGGCTGCGAATTGGCGGCAAGCACTGTGGTCGCGCTGTTGGTGCCCGCCTTGCTCGCGGCCTTCAGCCAGGTACTGGTCAGCAGCTGCCAGGTCGTGGGGGACAGGCCGCCCTGCTGCAGCTCGGTCAGCGAGGCGCCGCCAGGGACAGCCTGCTGGACCTTAGTCAGGTTCTGCTGTATGACCGCCGGCGCCATCTTGTTGATCGTGTCGTTGTAGGTCTTGAGCTCGGCCGGGGTGAGCAGCTGCTGATATGACAGCGTGTCGCTCTGCAGTCGTCCCACGG
>Ga0157370_10008602_pt1 | contig 10991 bp, 10 predicted proteins | sample C35metaG_FD_113463 | JGI IMG/M metagenome (GOLD analysis project Ga0157370, IMG submission 113463) | Corn rhizosphere microbial communities from Kellogg Biological Station, Michigan, USA - C3-5 metaG | ecosystem: Host-associated > Plants > Roots > Rhizosphere > Soil | place: USA: Michigan... | reverse complement strand
CCTTCGCCGATCGCCTGTACCCCGGCGCGCTCGATGCGCTGAAGCATCTGCGCCGCCACGGCCCCACGGTGATCCTGTCCGACGGCGACGTGGTGTTCCAGCCGCGCAAGGTGCAGCGCTCGGGCCTGTGGGACGCCGTCGAAGGCCGCGTGCTGATCTATGTGCACAAGGAGCAGATGCTCGACACCATCGAGGAGTGCCACCCCGCTGCGCACTACGTGATGGTCGACGACAAGCTGCGCCTGCTCTCCGCCATGAAGGCGATCTGGGGGCCGCGGCTCACCACCGTCTTCGTGCGGCAAGGCCACTACGCGCTCGATGCGCAGGCCATTGCCGCCTATGCGCCCGCCGACATCACCATCGAACGCATCGGCGACCTCATTCAAATCGACGACTGGGCACCCAAGAAATGAGTCAAAAAACCAATCCCCTCGCGGGCCAACCCGCACCTCTCGACCTGCTGGTGAATGTGCCGCGCCTGATCTCGGCGTACTACACGGGCCGGCCCGATCCATCGGTGCCCGCGCAGCGCGTGGCCTTCGGCACCTCGGGCCATCGCGGCTCGTCGTTCGACGATGCGTTCAACGAATGGCATGTGCTCGCGATCAGCCAGGCGATCTGCGACTACCGCAAGCAGAAAGGCATCGACGGCCCGCTGTTCCTGGGCATCGACACGCACGCCCTTTCCACGCCGGCCTTCAGCAGCGCGGTCGAAGTGCTGGCCGCCAACGGCGTCGAACTGATGCTGTCGAAGGACGACGAGTACACGCCGACGCCGGCCGTGTCCCATGCGATCCTGGTCTACAACCGCGGGCGCACGACGGGACTGGCCGACGGCATCGTCATCACGCCCTCGCACAACCCGCCGGAGAGCGGCGGCTTCAAGTACAACCCGCCGAACGGCGGCCCCGCCGGCACCGACATCACCTCGGCCGTCGAAGCCGCCGCCAACAAGATGCTGGCGAACGGGCTCGAAGGCGTGAAGCGCATGCCGCTCGCGCAGGCCTTGAAGGCCTCCACCACGCACCGGCACGACTACCTGAACACCTACGTCGAAGACCTCGCGCAGGTGCTCGACATGGACGCGATCCGCGACGTGCAGATCGACCTGGGCGTCGACCCGCTCGGCGGCGCCGGCGTGCACTACTGGCCGGCCATCGCCGAGCGCTACAAGCTCAAGCGCCTCACCGTGCTGAACCAGGAGGTCGACCCGACCTTCCGCTTCATGTCACTCGACTGGGACGGCCGCATCCGCATGGACCCGTCCTCGCCCGATGCGATGCACAAGCTGATCGCGCTGAAGGACCGCTTCGGCATCGCCTTCGCTTGCGACACCGACCACGACCGCCATGGCGTGGTCACGCGCAGCGCGGGCCTGATGCAGCCGAACAGCTACCTCGCGGTGATGATCGACTACCTCTACACGCACCGCCCCCATTGGCCGGCGGGCGCGGCCGTCGGCAAGACGGTGGTGAGCAGCCAGATGATCGACCGCGTCACCACCCGGCTCGGGCGCAAGCTCTACGAAGTGCCGGTGGGCTTCAAGTGGTTCGTCGATGGGCTGGTGGAAGGATCGCTCGGCTTCGGCGGCGAGGAAAGCGCGGGCGCGACCTTCCTGCGCCACGACGGCTCGGCGTGGACCACGGACAAGGACGGCATGGTGCCCGCCCTGCTCTCGGCCGAGATCGCCGCGCGCACCGGGCGCGAGCCAGGCGAGCGCTATGCGGAGCTGACGCGGGCGCTGGGGCAGCCGGTGTCCGACCGTGTGGATGCGGCGGCGACGGTCGAGCAGAAGAAGAAGCTGTCGAACCTCTCGCCGCAGCAGGTGAGCTCGACCGAACTCGCGGGCGACAGGATCGAGGCCGTGCTGAGCCATGCGCCCGGCAACGGCGCGGCCATCGGCGGCGTGAAGGTCGTCACCGCCAACGGCTGGTTCGCCGCGCGGCCCTCGGGCACGGAGAACATCTACAAGGTCTACGGCGAGAGCTTCAAAGGTGCGGAGCACCTCGCGCGCATCCTCGAAGAGGCGCAGCAGCTGGTGGACAAGGCGCTGTCGAGCTGAAAAAAAGTAGCCGCCATGGAAGCGCACGCGCTGCGATTGAATCCGGGCGATGACCTGCGCGCCGCGCTCGATGCGGCGCTCAAGCAGCATGGCGCCGAAGCGGCCTTCGTGGTGTCCGGCATCGGCAGCCTCCGAGGCGCGCGCATCAGGTATGCCGGCGCGGAAAGCGCGGCAGTGCTCGAAGGCGATCTAGAAATCCTCACGCTGTCCGGCACGCTCTCGCCGGATGGATCTCACCTGCACGTCAGCGTGTCGGATGCAGCGGGCCAGGTGCGCGGCGGTCATGCCGCGCCAGGCTGTACCGTGCGCACCACCGCCGAAATCCTGATCGCGTGGCTGCCCGAATGGCGCTTCGCCCGCGAGTTCGATCCGGCAACCGGCTATCCCGAACTGGTGCCGCGACCGAAGCCCTGAAGTCTTGCGGCTTTCAGGTCGGCGCGCTCGCGAGCCTGCGCTCCAGCCACACGCTGTAGCGCGAGAGCCCGAAGCACAGCACCCAGTACACGGCGGCGATGAAAAGATAGCCCTCGAGGTAGAACGGCCGCCAGACCGGATCGCCGCCGAGCGCGAGGCCCAGCGCGCCGGTCAGCTCGAAGAGGCCCACGACGGTGACGAGCGAGGTGTCCTTCAGCGTACCGACCACGCTGTTCGTGAGCGCGGGGACCACGAGGCGCAGGGCCTGCGGCAGCACGATGTCGCGCTGCACCGGCCAGCGTCCGAAGCCCAGCGCCATCGCCACCTCGGTCTGCCCGCGTGGCACGGCCTGCAGGCCGCCGCGGATGATCTCGGCCAGATAGGCCGCGACGAACAGCGTGAGGCCCGCGAGCACGCGCACCAGCACATCGGGCTGCCAGCCCGCCGGCCAAAGCAGCGGCAACAGGAACGAAGCCATGAACAGCACCGAGATCAGCGGCACGCCGCGTACCAGCTCGATGTAGCTCGCGCTCAGCGTACGGACCACCGGCCAGCCCGAACGCCGGCCCAGTGCGAGCAGCAACGCGAGCGGAAAGGCCAGCGCCAGTCCAACGACCGCAAGCCCGATGGTGAGCGGCAGACCGCCCCAGCGGCTGGTCGGCACATGACCGAGGCCCATGGCACCGCCGCGCATCAGCAGCACGAACAGGAGCAGCGCGACGACCCACAGCGGCACCAGCCACCAGCGCCAGCTGCGTGGCCAGGCGCTCAGCATGGTGACGGCGGACAGCAGGATCACCGCGATGGCCGGTCGCCATTGCTCTTCATACGGAAAGCGGCCGAACAGCATCGGCCGCCACTTCTCGGCCACCACGCCCCAGCACGCGCCGTGCTGCACCGCGCGGCAGGCGTCGGCATCGGCACGGAACACCGCGTGCACCACGGCCCAGTCGACGATGTGAAAACCGATCCATGCGAGCAGCGCGATCAGCACCACCGTCGCCAACGCGCGCGGCGGCGAACCCCAGAGTTCGCGGCGCCACGCGATCGGGCCTTGCGCAACATTCCTCATCGCCAGCCTCGCAGCGCGACGCGCGCGTTGTAGCGGTTCATGCCGAAGGAAATCACGAGCGACAGCAGCAGGTACACCGCCATGATGATCGCGATGCACTCGAAGGCCCTGCCATTCGAGCCGATGGTGGTGTTGGCGACCGACACCAGCTCCGGATAGCCCACGGCCACCGCGAGCGACGAATTCTTGACGAGGCTGAGCAACTGGTTGGTGAGCGAAGGCACGATCACTCGCAGCGCCTGCGGCAGGATCACGATGCGCAGTTGCTGCACCGACGACAGGCCCAGCGCCTGTCCCGCCAGCACCTGCCCCTGCGAGACCGACAGGATGCCGGCGCGCACGATCTCGGCGACGAACGCGGCCGAGTAGAACGACAGGCCGGCGACGATGGTCACGTACTCGGGGCTCAGCGCCGCACCGCCGCTCACGCCGAAATCGCCGCGCTCGGGCCACTCGAAATGCGTCGGCCACCAACCGCCCTTGCCCGCCACGGGCCACGGCACGCTGAGCCCGCCCTTGCTGAGCCACACGCCTGGGAGCAACCGCACCGGTTCGGTCGGGTCGGGCAGCAGGTTCGCCATCGCGAAGGCCAGCATCAGCAGTTGCACGAGCAATGGCACGTTGCGCAGCAGCTCGACATACGCGGTGCAGATGCCCCGCAACAGCACATGCGGCGCAAGCCGGCCGATGCCGATCAAGGTACCGAGAACGACAGAGAAAATCGCCGCGGGCACCGCCGCCCGCACCGTATTGATCAGGCCCGCGAGAAAGGCGCGCCAGAACGGCTGGCTGGCGTCGAAGTCGAGCCAGCCCTCGCTGATCGAGAAGCCCGCGGGCTCGGTGAGGAAGTCGAAGCCGGAGCGCACGCCGCGTGCGCGCAGCACCTCGAGCGCATGGTGCACCACCCAGAAGGCGCCGGCCACGACGGCCAGCACCAGCAGCGCCTGGACGATCCAGGCCAGCCAGGCGCCGCGGCGGGAGGCGCCCTCCCGGCTCATCGCACCGGTGGTGCGTAGATCAGGCCGCCCTTGCTCCACAGGTTATTGGAGCCGCGCGGCAGCTTGAGCACCGACTTCGGTCCGACGTTGCGCTCGAACACCTCGCCGTAGTTGCCCACGGCCTTGATCGCGCGGAACGACCAGTCCTTGTCCAGGCCCAGCAGCTTGCCCAGGTCTTCGCCGGTGCCGACCAGGCGTTGCTGCGCCGGGTCCTTGCTGCTGGCCTTGAGCGCATCGGCATTGGCCTGCGTGACGCCGGCCTCCTCTGCTTCGATGAGCGCATTGGGCACCCACTTGGCAATGGCGAACCACTCGTCGTCGCCTCGGCGCACCAGCGGCGCGAGCGGTTCCTTGGAGATCAGCTCGGGCAGGATGATGTAGTCGTCGGGGTTCGGCGCTTCCTTGTTGCGCAGGCCCGCGAGCGCCGAGGCATCGGTTGTGAAGGCCTGGCAGCGGCCCGAGAAGAAGGCCTTGAAAGAGGCCTCGAAGCTCTCGAAGACGACGGTCTTCACGGGGATGTTCTGCGCACGGAAGTAGTCGGAGACGTTCTTCTCGTTGGTGGTGCCCGACTGGGTGCAGATGGTGGCGTTCTTCAGCTGCTTGGCGCTCGTCACCTTGAGCTTCTTGGGCACCAGGAAGCCCTGGCCGTCGTAATAAGTGATGGTGGTGAAGTTGAAGCCGAGCGAGGCGTCACGCGTGAGCGTCCAGGTGGTGTTGCGCGCCAGGATGTCGATCTCGCCGGCCTGCAGGGCCGAGAAGCGCTGCTGCGAATTGAGGGGCACGAAGTCGACCTTCTTCGCATCGCCGAGCACGGCCGCCGCGATGGCGCGGCAGGTGTCGACATCCAGGCCCGACCAGTTGCCCTGGGTGTCCGGCGCGGAGAAGCCCGCCACCCCGTTGGTCACACCGCACTTGACGGTGCCGCGCTGCTTGACCGTATCGAGCGTCTTGCCTGCGAAGGCCGGCGCTGCGGTGGCAAGGGCAACCAGGGATGCGGCGGCGATCAGCGCCGGGCGGAATCGGTTTTTCATGGGTGTGTTTCTCCTCAACAGACAACAAAAGCCAGTGTACGGGGCGTCGCACGGCCGCGCCAAAGAAGGGTCGGTTGGATGCATATGCCCTGTGCGGCGCCAATACCGCAATACCATACGGCCCTTTATCAACTCTCCCGAACAGGAATCACACAATGTTCAAGTCCGACGACACCGGCAAGCTCGTTCTGCGCCTCGCGCTGGGCATCCTCATCCTGCTGCACGGCGTGGCCAAGGTCACCAAGGGCGTCGATGGCATCGGCGGCATGCTGGCCTCGCACGGCCTGCCGGCGTTCTTGGCGTATGGGGTCTATGTCGGTGAAATCCTCGCGCCCGCGCTGCTGATCGTCGGCCTGTTCACGCGGCCGGCCGCGGTGATCGTGGCAATCAACATGCTGGTGGCGATCTGGCTGGTGCACCGCAAGGACCTCGGCGCGATCAACGGCCAGGGCGGCTGGGCGCTGGAGTTGCAGGGCATGTTCCTGTTCGCGGCGATCTCGCTGGCCTTCACGGGCGGCGGCCGCTTCGGCCTGAGCAACAAGTAAGCGCGACGGCTCCGGCCTTCAGTCGTCGTCGGCTGCATCGAGTCCCGGAAACAGGACCTCGGTGTAGCCGAAGCGCGAGAAATCGCGCACCCGCATCGGGTACAGCTTGCCCAGCAGGTGATCGACTTCATGCTGCACCACACGCGCATGAAAGCCGCTGGCCACCCGGTCGATCGGGTCGCCATACGGATCGAAACCGGTATAGCGGATGTTGGCAAAGCGCGGCACCACGCCGCGCAGGCCCGGCACCGAAAGGCACCCTTCCCAGCCCTCTTCCTCGTCCTCGCCGATGGGCGTGATGACGGGGTTCAGCAGCACCGTGCGGGGCACGGGCGGCGCGTCGGGATAGCGGGGGTTGACGATGTCGGTGCCGAAGATCACCAGTTGCTGGTCCACACCGATCTGCGGGGCCGCGAGGCCGGCGCCGTTGACCGCATGCATGGTCTCGAACATGTCGCGCACCAGGAGGTGCAGTTCGTCGGTATCGAAAGCGGCGACCGGCTGCGCGATGCGCAGCAGCCGGGGATCGCCCATCTTGAGTATTTCGCGAATGGCCATCGCGGAATTATCGCGATGGCCTCAAGCCCATGATCACGGGATGCCGCCCGGGACAGGAGCCTTCGAGTCCGGCGAGGTCCACATGCGCGCGTTGCCGCGAGGCATCTGCTGCGGCTGCGAGGGCGTGATACCCGGCACGCCGACATTGGGGCGACCGCCACCCCAACCTCCCGGAGGACGCGCGGCGGGGTAGCTGGGTCTCACCGCGGGGTAGCCCGGGCGCACAGCCGGATAACCGGGGCGGCCCCCATAGTACGGACGGCGGTCGTAATAACGGCCGCGGTCGTAATAGCCACCACCCTGGATATAGACCGGCGCTGGCGCGACGACCACGGGAGACGGCTCGGAGTAGTACGGCTGCGAGTAGCCGCCGGAGTAGTCACCCGAGTAGTACGGATCGCCGGGAACGGCAACGCAGCCGGTCAGCAGCGCGAGGCCGCCGAGGGCAATGCTGGCACCAAGAACACGAGTTTTCTGCATGAGGGGCTCCTTGTTGGCCTTCAGTTTTCTTTCAACGTCAGGTTGTAGACCCTGTTGACTGCGCTGCGATGAAGTCACGTAACGGCCGGTAAAGAGGCCGCCAGTCGCGCCTTCATTCCGTGATGCCGTTCTCGAGAATCTCCAGCATACGCGCCTCATCAATCACCGCCACCCCGATTTCCCGGGCCTTGTCGAGCTTGCTGCCGGCTTCTTCGCCGGCCACGAGGTAGTGGGTCTTCTTGCTGACAGAGCCGGCGACCTTGGCACCGGCTGCCTCCAATTTATCCTTCGCCTCGTCGCGGCCCAGCGTAGGAAGGGTGCCGGTGATCACGAAGGTCAGGCCCGCCAACGGCTTGGGCGCGCGAGCCGCGGGCTCGCCCTCTTCCCATGTCAGCCCGCAGGCGCGCAACTGCTCGACGACCTCGCGGTTGTGCGGCTGGTCGAAGAAGGTGCGCAGGCTCTGCGCCACCACCGGGCCGACGTCGTTGACCTCGAGCAACTGCTCCTCGGTCGCGTCCATGATGGCGTCGAGCTTGCCGAAATGCTTGGCGAGGTCCTTCGCGGTGCTTTCGCCCACGTGCCGGATGCCCAGCCCGAACAGGAAGCGCGGCAGCGTGGTTTTCTTGGATGCTTCGAGCGCATCGACGAGGTTCTTGGCCGACTTCTCGGCCATGCGGTCCAGCCCCGCCAGCGTGGTGAATCCGAGCTTGTAGAGATCGGGCAAGGTGCGGATCAGATTGGCGTCGACCAACTGCTCGACCAGCTTGTCGCCCAGCCCGTCGACATCGACCGCGCGCCGCGCCGCGAAGTGCAGGATGGCCTCCTTGCGCTGCGCTGCGCAAAAGAGTCCGCCCGTGCAGCGGTAGTCGACTTCTTCCTCTTCGCGCACGGCTTCCGAGCCGCACACGGGGCACTGGTGCGGCATGGTGAAGACCGGTCCGCGCTCGCCTTCGGGCTTGGCGAGGCTCTCGGGCACCACGCCGACCACCTCGGGAATCACGTCACCCGCGCGTCGCACGATGACGGTATCGCCCACGCGCACGTCCTTGCGGCGAGCCTCGTCCTCGTTGTGCAGCGTGGCGTTGGTCACGGTCACGCCGCCGACGAACACCGGCGCCAGCTTGGCGACCGGCGTGAGCTTGCCGGTGCGGCCGACCTGGATCTCGATGCCCAGCACCTCGGTCAGTTGCTCTTGCGCGGGGTACTTGTGCGCCACGGCCCAGCGAGGCTCGCGCGAGACAAAGCCCAGTTGCCGCTGCAACTCGACGCTGTCGACCTTGTAGACCACGCCATCGATGTCGTAGGGCAAGGCATCGCGCTGGCGGCCGATGTTTTCATGGAATGCGATCAGTTCGATGGCACCGGTCGCCCGTGCGGTTTGCGTCGCCACGGGAAAACCCCAGGCATGGAACTGCTGCAGCCAATCGAACTGGGTCGGACAATCCGGCCCGCCTTCCGCGGCCGGCGTGACTTCGCCGAGACCGTAGGCAAAGAAGCTCAGCGGCCGCGCCGCGGCAATCGCCGGATCGAGCTGCCGCACCGCACCAGCCGCCGCATTGCGCGGATTGACGAACACCTTCTCGTTCTTCTGGCCAGCCGCGATTTTTTCGCGCTGACGTTCATTGAGCGCGTCGAAATCGGCGCGCTTCATGTAGACCTCGCCGCGCACCTCGACCACCGGCGGCGCCTTGCCATTGAGCCGCAACGGAATTTCGCGCACGGTGCGGATGTTCTGCGTGACGTCTTCGCCGACTTCGCCGTCGCCGCGCGTCGCAGCCTGCACCAGCACGCCGTCTTCATAACGCAGGTTCATGGCCAAGCCGTCGAACTTGAGCTCGCAGACGTACGACACCTGCGGCCCATCTTCGGCCAGGCCCAGTTCCTTGCGCACGCGCGCATCGAAGGCGCTGGCGCCGCCGGGCGTGATGTCGGTCTCGGTGCGGATCGACAGCATCGGCACCTTGTGACGCACCTTGGTGAAACCGTCGAGCACCTTGCCGCCGACGCGCTGCGTCGGCGAATCGGGCGTACGCAGTTCGGGGAATTCCGTCTCCAGGGCCTGCAGGCGCTGGAACAGCTTGTCGTACTCGGCGTCGGGCAGTGCGGGCGCGTCGAGCACGTAGTAAAGATGGGCGTGCTTGTGAAGCTGTTCGCTCAGTGCGGCGGCTTCGCGTGCCGCCTCGTCGCGCGTCGTCATGTGGGTGTCTCCCGGAAATCGGAGTTAGCTGAAGAGGCGCCGTGCAAGCGGCGAGCCCGCCGCAAGATCACGCGCATCGAGCGTGTCGTAGAGCTGCTCGAGATCGTTGCCGATGACGTCCATCGTCTCGTCGCGCAGCAACTGGCCGTCGCTGTCGGTCACCACGCCGTCCATCTCGCGCGCAAGCGTGGCGGCGGCTTCGCGCATGCGGCGGAACGGCTCTTCAGCACGGTCCACTTGCGGCACATCGAGGCTCAGGCTGAGCTCGCGGATGGCCGATTGCGCCGGGTCGTCGGCCAGCGCTGCCTGCGTATCGAACGCCAGCCCGAGGATCGGCGGCAGCCCGACCTCTCCGGTCGGCAGCACCATGCGCCCCGGGATGATGCCGGCCACGAAACCAAGCCGCGCGGCGTTCTGCTGCACATAGCCCGGACTCCAGGCCGCATGCAGCGCGCGCAGCACGAAGCCGAGTTGCGCATCGTGCGCGCTCGCGAACTGGTCGAGCTCGCGGGCCCGCGCCACTTCGTCGAGCATTTCGGGGAATTCGGGTGAACCGTTGACCGCATCGGCGAAGGCTTGTGCCTTGACCACGAATTCGGAGTACTCGATCTCGTTGAGCGCCCCCGTCCGGTTGGCCAGCTGCACGCCGACCTGGAACGCGCTGTAGCGCTGCCCGGCGACCGGCGGCTCCCATTGGCCGGTGTGCTCGTTGAGGCCTTCGATGGCGACCGGCTTGCTCCCCGCGCGACGCGTCGGCGGCATGGCCGCGATGGCGGCGTCGCCCGAGGCGAGGCCGTCCAGCGAGACCGGGGCAATCACGTCGATCAGCGGATCGAGCCCGCCGCGCCGCTCGCCGGTGGCGACCGGAACGCCACTGGGCGCCGGCAAATCGGGGTCGAACAACGGCTCGTGGCGGTCGTGCGCCGAAAGCTGGTTGGGATCGACGTGCAGCCTGGGTTCCACGCCATCGTCCGACGACATCGAGCGCTCCACGTCGGCCAGCGCGGTATCCACCGCATCCGGCTGGCGCGGCGCATTGCGGCGCGACATCAGGGCTTCGTAGCCGACGACGGCCGCGAGAACGAGGCCCCCAAGAATGGAGAGAGCGAGAGTGAGGTTGCTCATGCGCGCCGCTCGACTCAAGCGGCCTCGACCATGGAGGCCGCGGCCTCCATGTCCACCGCGACGATGCGCGAGACGCCCTGCTCCTGCATCGTGACGCCGATCAACTGCTCGGCCATTTCCATGGCGATCTTGTTGTGGCTGATGAAGAGGAACTGGGTTTCGCGGCTCATGGCGGTCACGAGTTTGGCATAGCGCTCGGTGTTGGCGTCGTCCAGCGGCGCGTCCACTTCGTCCAGCAGGCAAAACGGCGCCGGGTTCAGCTGGAAGATGGCAAACACCAGCGCGATGGCCGTGAGCGCCTTCTCGCCGCCCGAGAGCAGGTGGATGGTCTGGTTCTTCTTGCCGGGCGGCTGCGCGAGCACCTGCACGCCGGCATCGAGGATTTCGTCGCCCGTCATCACCAGCCGCGCGTTGCCGCCGCCGAAGAGCTCGGGGAACATGCGGCTGAAGTGCTCGTTGACGATCTTGAAAGTGCCGCCGAGCAGGTCGCGCGTTTCGGCGTCGATCTT
>Ga0157370_10008600_pt1 | contig 10992 bp, 8 predicted proteins | sample C35metaG_FD_113463 | JGI IMG/M metagenome (GOLD analysis project Ga0157370, IMG submission 113463) | Corn rhizosphere microbial communities from Kellogg Biological Station, Michigan, USA - C3-5 metaG | ecosystem: Host-associated > Plants > Roots > Rhizosphere > Soil | place: USA: Michigan... | reverse complement strand
TTGTAGTCCCTGGTCCTACCAAATAATCATTACCACCTACTACACTAGAAATAATTCATGGTATAAGTAGTAGCTAGTCCTTGGTCATAGGTGGATAGGCTAGTAAATCTAGAATAATGTATTTAGGGTGGGAGTAAACACCCACCCATAAAAGATGGAATAAACATTACTAATCTGAGCTAGTCCACCTACGGATGGTTCGAAGCCTACACCCAGTGCAGGTAACCAAAGAGCCATTCGCCTACGTAGTAGGCTCATTCCAATAGTGACCGGAGAGCATCTCTTAGTAGGAGTCGGCAAGATCTATCGACCCCAGAGGGAGCTGCACTTAGAGATCTGTTGACCCCTCGTAAAGAGGGGGTCTTTACGACCCCTCTGGTGGATAAAGTGCAGAACCAATTTAACCATCTCCAATTACGACCTAATAAAGAATCGCTGCATAGAATACTAAGCTAAATAAATCTATCCAATAACATTAGTATTATTAATCGTGAAGTACAATTAAACGTTTCTTAGCTTATCGACCCCTCTGGGGTCCATAGTGTCGACATGAGTAGTTGTACCCACCGACCGGAGGGAGGTCCAATCAGATGCTGCTCAATTAGGTACTCCTAATTTAACCCTTTATTGACCCCCTCTTACGAGGGGTACAACAGATCTTGAAATTAAGTAATGATTATGGCCTTATTAATTTTGAACCCTCGAAGAGGCAGGTATTCCACCATTAGCAGGTGGGTTAAGATTCGTGCAGCTACAGGTGGCACCCATCGACCAATTAGACCATCATCTAACCTAAGGGTGTCGGTGGCCACATGCTCCACATTAGTGCATTGGTTTGGGCCCTCTGGTAGCTCCTGTAACTCCACCTCGTAAATAATGTCTTTTTAGGGGGGGCCTCACCCTACGGGTTCGGTAGGTTCTACTCATGACTACAGGTAGTAATGATTGGTTGCTGTAGGACCCCACCTATGGTGGGTGAATTGCAAGAACATCTTTAGAGTGCAGGTATCCGATAACATTAACTCCATGAACTTAGCTTGTATTGCCTTAGGAGGTGCAGTATAATTAGGTGCTGCTCAATTAGCTTCATCGTAAGGCCTTACGGCATAGCCTCCAGGCCAAATAAGTTATGATTATTATCCTAACAATTTCTAGCTTATTTCCAGCTATGTAGTAGGCTCATTCCATTAAGGCTTTTACTATGGGGTATCAAATTCCAATAATTCTTGAAAAATTAACCCGCCTAGAAGGTTTCACCAGGTTTCACCAGGTAGCCCACCAACATTAGGTTAGATTGGTTACACCAGAGGGTACCTCTTCATGTGGCCCACCGGTAGCTCCCTCTGGTTGCTCCCTCCTGTAGCCCTCCGGTCGGGATACTTCGACCAACTCCATCCGATCGTGAAGTACAATTAACCAGCATTTGTATGGTACCTCATTTCATTCGGTACCTAACCAGAAAGGAGCCATTCGCCTACTATGTAGTAGGCTCATTCCAATAGAGATAGTAACTCAGCATTTGTAATGTTGTAATGGTACCTCATTTCACCAGGTTCATTCGGTACCCAAGAGCCATTCGCCTTCCTAGGAAGGCTCATTCCAATAGCAAATAAGTTGGAACTATTAGATATACAATCATCTAGAAAATAAGTTCTTAGATTCGGCCTTCACAGTGTTCAGCAGTTCAGGCCTCCAATTAACATAACTTCAAGGAATATATGGGATAACAGGACTCCTCCCTACAGTCGGGATACATTTTAATTATTATTTTCTAAATCATAATGTATTAGGGGTGGTGATCATCACCACCCCATAATTAGTTCTCTTGACCCCAGAGGGGTCGCTAAATCAAAAGGTATCCCGACCGTAGGGAGGAGTCCAAGTCCAATCTCTATTGGAATGAGCCATAGGCGAATGGATCCTCTTTATTCCAATTGCTGGTTGTACCCCTACCAAATAATCAGTTAAATATTTCTTATTAAGTGCTTTAACTACTACCTATTGAGCAATATGGTGACATATTGAAATAAGATAATGACCAGTGCAGGTAGTTGGGTACTAGCACTGGTGTCGGTGGCTACCGGAGGGATTGGGTAGCTACTGTTCACATCAAACACAGGCTACACCTTAATCGTGAAGTACAATTAATTTCTCAATGGGTCGGTAGCTCCTGTAGCCTTATCTTAACTTAGTTCATTTATAATTTAAAATTAGGTGCTGCTCCTATCTTAGGTTCAATATGTTTGCCCTTAAAGCTTATTAAAGTAAGTAATGTGTTGAACCATCACAATCCAATCACAAGCCAATCATAGGGACAGAGACAAGGGAACCCAGAGGAACAGTGCATACGTAGGAATTATTTAATTTATCATTACGTGACCATAATCCACTTAATTGAGAAATAACTTCTGATTATAATCTAAACTATTTCTAGCTTTGCCAGGGGTCATAGTGCCTCATAGTAAGTTTAAGTTCTTATTAAGTGCATTAACTACTACCTTTTCAGTGTAACCCACCATCGCTGCACGATTCAGTGAACCTAAGGGTAACCATCACCTAAACCAATACTGACCCCAGAGGGGTCGACAAGGTAGGCTTCCAAATCAGAAGGCATATGTTCTCCCAGCTATTCCTTTAAATTAAGTACCTATGTGAACCCAATTAGAGGCTAGATGGTTAGTTCCAGTGCAGGGGGGGTTGACAGGAGGGAGCAGCACCTAATTTTAAATAACCGTGACCTAAAAGATTTAGGATTTCATTGACTTCGTAAATAAGGCTTGAACCATGAATGGCATGATCAATGGAACTCATTGGCATGGAGATACTTTGAACTATATGGCCTGGAGGCTACGCCGTAAGGCAAATTATAAATGGATTTATCGACCCACCTCCGGTAGCTACTGCATAATGGGTCGTATCGCTGCACGAATACGATGGATTGCGTGAAGTACAATTAATTTCACAATTAAGTGGATTATGGTTACCCTTTCCATTGATGAAAGGAGTAACCAGAGGGACATAGGAGTTACAGGTACTACCGGATGGGCATAGCCATATGGATAGATCATGAGGTGCAACACCTACAACCTATGGTTCTCCAGCAAGATGTGTAGCCCCTCAGGGGCCTATCTCATGGATCCCATTGCCATCACCCACCATAAGAAAGTGCAGAACCAATATACCCACCATAGGTGGGTCGATCGACCCATTAGGCCCCTAGGGGGCCTACAAAGAGGGAGCAATGGCTACAGGTGGGTTGGTAGCTCTGGTTACTCCGATTGCTCCACCCATTGATGGAAAGGAGCCCCAGTAACTGCCACCAGTGCAGAGGTTGCAATGAGCTACTCCATTAGGTTAGGCCCCTGAGGGGTCGATAAACTTGACCACCTATTTCAAGATGATTGTACTTCTCTAGCTTTATTAGGTAGTTTAGGCTGCACTGGTGTCGATCAATCCTAAGGGTAAATCATTTGATAATACACCATCGGCAGGTTCCCAATGAGTTACTGACACCCTGAGGGGTCGTAAGACCCCCTCGGAGAGGGGTCCGAATCAGTAGCCTCTCTAGGTGTGTATCTCCAATGGTCCCCTGATCTGTTTACCCCTCTGGTGTCGTAGTTCAACTCCAATTTCTTTTAGGCATGGGTAATGAACCATCATCTAACCTAATGGAGTAGCTCATTGGGGTTGTCCACCAGCTTGTAGCCTATGTCTTTGCCATCACCCACCTATGGTGGGTTAAGATACGGGCATAGCCCTTTGGTTTCCAGTAGATGCACTGGTGTCGCATCAAAGATGCTCATTTAGGTAGTTGGGTACTAGCACCCACCTATGGTGGGGCCCCACAGAGAAGGATTGGGTGCAACCAAGGTAACCAAATTCCTATCAATGAGGCCATTGTGATCCCAGAGGGAGCTACAGGTGGCTACAGATGGAGTTGGACTCCAACTAGACCTCGAAGACTTGGTGATCCCCGAAGGGCCCCACAGAGGAGCTATCACCCACCATAGGTGGTTTAATTGGTGTGTGCCTAATGTGGAGCATGTGGCCACCGACACCCAGTGCAGAGACTGGTAACTCCGATCATCCGGTAGCCAATCATGGGCACGTAGCCATCCTCCTGCACTGGTTTCGACAGGTACCAACTCAAGGAATAAACCAATGGCTCCTCTGGTCGCTGATACCTCAGGTGGTGTGCATTTGAACCTGATTTACCTTTAATGGGTGCCTAGAAGGCACCTGTGGGTCAACAGTATCCACGCGCCAGCTAGTTGATCACCGAAGGGTGTCCAACCCATGAATTCCATCAGAAAATACCCTATTTGTAGACCTATTTTTGACACCGGTTAGCTGTTACCCACTCTATTTAGTTAGGCTGCTCCTTTCCATCAATGGATTGGGAATCTGTCGACCCTAAAAGAATACTAATAAAGATGAATATAACTAACCCCACCATCGGTGGGGTAGATTTAAGCTAATGATTTACAAGTTATTAAAGTAAGTTAGTTGGATTACAATGTGTTATCAATGGGCATAGCCCATTGGATTATTACCTGCACATAAGCCTAAACTTATTCTTTAGATTGAGCTTCGCCTATTTATCTGGTACTAAAGTTAATTGTACTTCACAATAAACCCTAAATAGGAGATAACTAACTAAATACTTGGGTGTGAGCACCTGATCTTTATGATGGTGTACCTACGACCACCTAAATTGAATGGCTGCTGTCCATCCTATCTGTACTACTTATTGCATAGAATACAAAATCTATAGCTTATCTAGTTTATCTACCTTTATTGCTAAATCTCATCTAGAAGGCACCCATAAATGCATGCTTAGTAGTTGCACAATTCAGTGTAGTTACGGCACTACGATTGCTGATCCATCAGAGGTGGTTGGGAACCATCTATGCATTACTAGGATTAAGAAGTGCATATACTACTGCAGCTAATTAAATAAATCTATCTAACAGGGCCTCCGACATGCAATTCCTACTAATACAGTAAATAATATGGCCAATATTAAGATAAGCTTGTCGATCGATAAGGCACCCATTTGGGTTAAGATCCAACTAAAGATATTTGTACTACTTAGTTAGGTGCTCCATTAGAGAAGATACCAATGGGCATAGCCCATTGATCAGGTAGTACAGATCGGATGGTACCATAGGAGCTACAGGTGGGTGCCCCTCCGGTAGCTGCTCATCCATCAGAGGTTGTTGGGTGCCAACTGGTTTCTTCACAGAACATAGTGCAGTCTCATTTGTATACTTCGGGGGCAAACTCCAATGAGGCATATAGATTGATTAATACTTTAGTTATTTTAGTAATGTTTATGGGTGATTGGATTTGGTACCCATTGATGGTTCAACGATTCAGTGTACCCAAATCAATTAGGTAAGATTAATTAGATCTTTACCCCACCTATGGTGGGTTATCTGATGGCTCCCGGAGGGCCTCAGTCATAAGTGCAGATACACTGAATCCACAATTAACATAAATAACACCAGCAATTAAGACAAATACAGCTAAAGGTAAATATGGCTATTAACTAGGCTACTTGTGTTAAAGCTTTGATCAATTGCTATTAAGTTCAATTAAATGATTTAATATGAAATATACTCTTCCCATACAATTATTAATCTTATTACTACTACTATTAATATTGGTAAAGTTAATACATGAAATCTAACTTCATTAACTTTATTATTTAGCCTATATTCTTTTAGATTTCTATTTATCCTATGGTATCAGCGACCCCTCTGGGTGTTAACACCCACCCCTAATAAACACAATTATGAATGGATCCTCCCTACGGTAGCCTTAATTATTATTCTGTTATATTTCTATTTATCCTAGGGGTGCCTAAAATAGCTAAAATCTATTTTAGGGAGCCATCAATGGGTGCCTTAAATTCTGCAGTTGGGTCGAACCTGTAGCAGCCACCGACACCTGGCAAAGCTAGGGGTCATAGTGCCTCATAGTTGCTTGTTGATGGCTTGTCGATAGCTTGTACAATGCCTACTGATGGTTATCCCACACTTTGAGTTGGATGCTGGTACCTTAAAGATGGGTTCAAAGAGGTTGTAAGATGGTGCTCACTCGGTGTAAGTGCTGTGCCACTGCAGTGTCTAAACTGTTTGAGTGCTGTGTCAATGCTGTGTCTACTCGGTGTAGGTTGATGTTTATTGGTATCAAATATACCGTATATTTACCTTTAATTTAGATTTAGATCTAGATACAATATGAGAATAATACCTACTGCATTACTTTATTAGGTGTAATATTACTAAATGAATCTAAGCATAAACAGTACATAAGAAATAAAGTATGAATTAAATTTAATATAGAAAAAGCAGAGATCATACCGTGGTGACACAGGTCCACAGGTAGATAAGAGCCAAACTAATATTGGAGCAGTAGACGATCACATGTAGTCATAGAGGGTAACCTGATCACTAGCAATTCCAACTTCAAGAGATCACATCATCATACCAAAAGATCATTACGACGTAAGCTACCATTAATCTTTTCTGGTGTAAGTGGTAATGATCAGAAAGCATAGGAGGCTAACATTCCACCAATTAGAAACTAATTAACCACCCTTAGTTAGTCTACGATGTATGATCATAGCTCAGATCCACTATGTGTTATCAATGGTTCTCCTAATCACTGGTTCTTATCTATGGAGTGAGCTAAGCAACATCGACATACATTATTTGTATGGGGTGGTTTACCTAACTGCTGTTGGTGATTGATGGCTTCGCTGATTGGACCAGCAAGTTTATCTTACACCCTGATGGTTTTCCCACCTACTGTGCAGTATCACCCGCCTCTCCTCTCCTTGCCAAGGTATGTTGTTGATATGTTGTTTATGGCTTATAGATTGGTTACAGATAGTTATCTGCAGCTTGTTGATAGCTTATAGATCAGTTGTGATAGGTTACTAGTAGGTTATAAGTCGATTGTGTAGTGGTTGTAACTTAGTGTCTAACCAGTGTATCATGGTGTCCTCTTGATGTGTTGTTGATGTCTAGTGGTGTTATATTGATGGTTATTCAGTGTAATATTAGCCTCTTTCAGGGGCTCACCAGAAGATAATACAGATATTCCAGCATATAACATTATGTTTATTCCTATTATTATTACTTTAGTTGGAACTATTAGGGAAGAAATCTTACCTGCTGTTTGGCACCTTACTAAGTGGTTGTAGCCCACCTACTATGCCTGTATTAGTTCCACTATGTGTTATCAATGGATGTTAACAATGTTTAGTTTATGATTAGTGGTATTATCTGTAGCCTAGCCCATGGATTATACTTCACTATTGGATGGAGTTGGTTTCCAGGTTTTAGGCTCGTGGTTAATTTATTATTTGATGCATATAGACCTAAATGAAATATGGTTTTGGCCCTCATAATGCCTAATCGTAAATGAGATGTCATTAAATTCACCTATTTCTAAAAAATACTGCTTATGGATAAATTAGTGCAGCGCTTGCTAAATGTAGTTGAGAATTTCCCACCTAGATATCTTTAGTAAATGATCTTGCATTAATTCTGCCGCTCCACGGTTCACCCAGGCACTAAATTAAAAAATCATTTTCTAACCTTAAACCTGAATAAAGAGTCAAATAGACCCTTAATGCATTGATTGCTGCATTATCGAGACGTTTACATAAATTATCCAAGTTAGCAATTCGTGCAGCGCTCATTTAGGATTTTTACTAAAATGCCGTTGTTATCCCAATGGGTGTCTGATAAAAGGATTGGGTGACTTAACGTGTTAAAATCATTCTTCGTACTTCGTATTTTTTAGTTGCAGTATTAATGCTAAACTACCTAATTGGTTTTCACCTTATTATGCCTAATTGTAAATGATCTACCATTTCATAAAATCTAAATCTTGCTAATGGTTGAAATTTATATAAAATAGTTTTTAAATTACCCTTTAAAGACGCTATCCTAAATTAGATGCCTTAAATTACGGAATTAAAAATATTTTAAGTTCTTCTTAGACAGTTATTTTGGTTTAAGGAGTTTCCTCCTTAAAAGACCTTATTAGTGATGTTCTTGAAATCTGTAATTCTCCAAATTAAAAAATCATTTTTGATTTAGCAACTCGTGCTACTTCAGAAATTATCCCTTCAAATGCCCTTATTTGAGTTACATTAATTTCATGCATTTGCTAAATGACCGAATAAAAAATAGCACTAAGCTAAGACGTAAGAACTAACATCAAGTACTATGGGGGCATAATGAGCACACATAATAAAATAAACTAATGAAAATTACAAAAGAATTAAAATCGTTTAACATTAGAAAACAGCATTTAAGGATTTACCCTAAAAAGACCTCATTAACGACGTCATAGTAATCCTAAATCTCAAATCAAAATCATTTTCTTAAATCATTTAAGGTTTCCTACCTTAAAAGATAGCATCCTAATAATTCAGCATTTTAACCTGTTCTAAAACCCTACCCTCTGGTATGGCCATTTGGTAAAAGCCATGAAGCCTGGTATAAATGATCATAGTGAATCATGTGGATGATTGATATTGGATTTCGTGCAGCGATTGTTTTTGCTCTTTTGGAGGTTTATTTTTTCTAAAACCTAAGGTATCCCGACCAGAGGGAGGAGTCCTTATAAAGTCCTTATTTATCTAAATTCCTTCTCTAATGGAATGAGCCTACTACGTAGTAGGCGAATGGCTCTTCTGGTTGCAGCGACCAAAGGGAGCGACCATAAACTAAATTGCTGGACTTCTTGATTGCTGGTGTACCCCTACCTCCCGTTTGTCTCTGGAATCTTATCTCTATTGGAATGAGCCCTGTGAAGGGCGAATGGCTATCGTATTAAACGTTTCTTAGCTGATAAAGATAAATTAAATAATATGGCCAACTATCTTAATTTACGATAGTGTACCCACCTACAGGTGCCACATGGTAACCATCATCTAGGTAATGATTATTAGTTATAAAAAGGTAACTAATACGAATTAATAAAAAATGCATCGCAAAATGGCACTATAAGCTAAGACGTAAGAACTAACGTTTAAGGCATCGCTGCACGAATACCCATTAATAACGCATCATAATGGTGTGTTGGTTGCACCCTATCATTCGGGCTCCGTGTCCATCCGTAATCAGTTCAATAATTCCCATGCACTAATAGTAAATGGAGCTGATAACATTGGAACCACTGTAGGTGTGTATCGGATGATCCATAGCTAATTATGTTGTATTTTTTATTGGTTAGTTAGTTAGGTTGGGTTGGTTAGGTTCACGCGCTGGTTGTAGGGTTAATTCGGTACCTAATAGATATAGGAACCCAGCATCTTTGTAAATGAGGTACCTAATAATCAGCCTACGTTGTAGGCTTCCATAGAACAGAAATAGTCCAGCATTTACTTGACCCACCATCGCTGCACGGGTGCCATCGACACCTGCAGGCTTCGCCAATGTTTGGACCAGTGCAGGGATCTCTTCGAGATCTATAGCTGCACTTATTACTGATGCCCTCTGGTTACTCCTGTCAACCCCTCTGGGGTCAATCATCTACATGATTCACTATGATCATTTATTCACGGCTTTTACCAAATGGCCATACCAGAGGGAGCATCTTTGATGCGGACACCCAGTGCAGCGACCAGAAAGATAAAAATACACCGTGTCATAATAACCACTTGATTATCTTTATGATGGTGTGTTGGTTGCACCCCATCATTCGGGCTCCTAGGCATCTGATCATTACCACTTAAACAATATTTAATTTCTAGTGTAGTAGGTGGTAATGATATTTAGCCCTTACGGGGGTCACCATCATCTAACCGAATCCTTCTCTGTGGGCCACTTCCTGCACTGGTGGGCACCCCCCACCCCCTTCACCCACCACAGGTGGGTCCTGTCGCTGTCCTCATTGATCGTTCAATTTGAACTATGATAGCTACTTTAATTGTAGTATAGTGTGTTGTATTATCTGTTGCCTAGATGACTCTCGCAGAAAGAAAAATCATGGGTGCTATGCAAAGACGTATTGGCCCTAATAAAGTTGGTTATCTTGGGTTATTACAACCATTTGCCGATGGTATTAAATTAATCCTTAAAGAAACTGTGTTACCTTTAGAATCCAGTCATTGGTTATTCTTAGGTGCACCTTTTATTACCTTCTATTTAGCTTAGGCTAATTGGGTAGTTTTACCCTTAGATTATGGTATTGCCTTATCTGAATTAATGGGTGGAGGAATTTAGATCCTTATTGCTATTTCAGAATTAAGTATTTATGGTGTAATTTATTCTGGTTGGGCTGCTAACTCTAAATATCCCTTTTAGGGTTCCTAGAGATCTACAGCTCAAATGATTAGTTATTCAGTAAGTTTAAGTCTGATTTTATTAACTGTAATTTTTACTTTAGGTACAGTTAATTTATAGGAAATCTTAGCTGCACAACAACCCATTGGACTATTTTATGCATTATTACCAATGGCTATTTTATTTATGATTTCAGCTGTAGCTGAGACCAATAGAGCTCCGTTTGATCTGCCAGAAGCTGAATCAGAATTAGTTGCTGGTTTCTTCACAGAACATAGTGCAGTATCATTTGCATACTTCTTTCTAGGTGAATACACTAGTATCTTAGTTATTTGTACTTTATTTTTCATATTATTCTTTGGTGTCTCATCAGCATTACCAATGATCTTCTTCTTTATCTGGTTACGTGCTTCATTGGCTCGTTTAAGATTTGATCAATTATTAAAATAGGGATGGGCACATATCCTACCATTTACTATTGCCTATATTATGTTTATTCCATCTTTTATTTATTCTTAGGATTTATTAGCCTTATTACCTTTAATTGGTATTAGATCTTTTAGTAATAGCTCTGCACCGCATTCTTCCGACCCTTCAGGGTCATCAGATCGTTATGAATTTCATCAAGTGGATAATGGTGATTCTTATTGGATTATTTTACGCAATGGTGCTTTATGGAGTG
>Ga0157370_10008599_pt1 | contig 10993 bp, 10 predicted proteins | sample C35metaG_FD_113463 | JGI IMG/M metagenome (GOLD analysis project Ga0157370, IMG submission 113463) | Corn rhizosphere microbial communities from Kellogg Biological Station, Michigan, USA - C3-5 metaG | ecosystem: Host-associated > Plants > Roots > Rhizosphere > Soil | place: USA: Michigan... | reverse complement strand
TTACCGAAGAGTTCGCGTTGCTTAAGCCGGTTGCTTCCTGCGGATCGTGCCTGCAGGTACTGGCCGAGTACGAAAAGAAACAAGGCAGCCCTGTAAAAACAATATTGTACTGTTTGGAAGGGCCAACCTGGGTAATTAATGGCATTGAAACGTTTTTGCCATTTTTGTTTTTTGAAGAACGCCTGAACGGTTAAAATTTATGAAGAAATATCTTTTACTCGCGCTGTTAATCAGCTGTACTTACTGCGGAGTTTACGCGCAACAGGCAATGCCTTTTGCTAACGAGGTTAAGCTGTATCAACATCAGGATAGTTTGAGTTTTCCTAAACCCGGCGGTGTGCTTTTTATAGGCTCATCATCAATAAGGCGATGGGCGGATATAGAACAGCGTTTTGCTGGTGTGCCTGTTATCAATCGCGGCCTTGGCGGGACAGAAATATGGCAATGGGTAAGTTATTACGTGCCTTACATGGTAACCCCGTATAAGCCGGCCAAGGTGTTTATATATGTGGGCGATAATGACTTGGCTAAAGGAAAATCTGCACAATACGTGGCCGATCAGTTTAGTAGCCTTTGGCAAATGATAAGGGACAAGCTACCTGACGCCGGGATCTACTTTATGGCTATTAAGAAAAGCCCCGCCCGGGCAAATGCTTATGATAATGTTGTAATAGCTAATAACATTATAAAAGCCTTTACAGGTAACAAAACCAAAACGTATTTTGTTGATACCGCCACACCTATTTTAAAAACAGGCACCGCGCAACCCGATTCTGCTTTATTTGTGCAGGATATGGTGCACTTTAACAGTAAGGGCTATGATAAATGGGAAGCGGTTTTAAAACCCTACTTAAAATAAAAAACCCGCGCGTTTACGCAGGTTTTTATGCAATGTTTTACAAACCAGTTTTAATGTACGCTTTGCGGATATACCCGCTCAACCTCAACAGCATCCGGCGAGGCCAGCATTAGCGGTACTTTTTCAATAGTTACAAAACTCAGGTCAAGACCAAAACCGCGCTCTTCGGATAAGCTAAGGTTTTTCAGATACCCGTATAGCATCATGGTAATCTTTTCGTATAGAGAAAGGTTTTGAGATCGTGATAAAACTTTCTCTATCACCACAAAACGGAAATCGCCCACAATTTTATGTTTGTTTAATGATTTGTAAGTACTTGTAATATCAACCTCTCCGTTCTTTACAAGGTCTTCAACCACACGGCGGAATAGCAGGTTGATCTGCTGCTCTACACGGAAACCCAATTTAAAGTCTATGCGGATAAGTTTGTTGGGTACCAAAAAGTCAACCTCGTACTCGCGTTTGTAAGGTTCATCCACAACATCAACATGCACCAGCCAGTATACGTCAGCCCGTTTGGGCTGCTTTTGCAGAATGGAGTAGATGATTTTAGATTCAACCTCAGAGTTGAAATTGGCACTGGTTAAATAAACTAGCTGCGAGGCGTATTTAGGTACGCTCTCATCATCGCTCAATTCTTTTAAAATACCGTAGTAATCTTCAATCTCAATAAACTTAACATATCGGTTGCGTATCTGGCGCGCATGGTGCCAGGTCCACATTACGGTGAAGAGTACAAAACCAATTGAAAGCGTAAACCAGCCGCCTTCGGTAAATTTACCCAGGTTGCCCACTAAAAACGTGCCTTCAATTAGCAAATACATGGTTAAGAAAAGTGCTACCAAATAGTTTGGAACCTTTTTGCGGGTTAAAAATTTAGATACCAAAATAGTGGTCATAAGCATGGCCAGTGTAATACTCAAACCATAGGCTGCTTCCATTTTGGATGACTCCTTAAATAACAACACCACACCTATACAACCTAAACAAAGTATCCAGTTTATGCTGGGTACGTACAGCTGACCTTTCTGTTCGCTCGGATATCTTATTTTAACTTTAGGCCACAAGTTTAAGCGTACTGCTTCGGCAATTAGGGTGAAAGAGCCTGATATAAGTGCCTGGCTGGCAATAACAGCCGCCGCGGTGGCTATAGCTATCCCGATAATTAAAAAACCAACGGGCATTATCTGATAAAATGGGTTAAGCTTGTTCAGATCAAGTACTTGTCCGTTGCGTTGTAAAAGCCAAACCGCCTGGCCCAAATAGTTTAATATTAAACAGATTTTTACATAGATCCAGCTTATCTGGATGTTTTTGCGCCCGCAGTGCCCCAGATCTGAGTAAAGGGCTTCTGCACCCGTAGTACATAAAAATACAGCGCCAAGTATGGCAAAAGCAGACGGATTTGTGCTCAGTAACTCATAAGCATAATGCGGACTGAGCGCCTTTAAAACAAATGGATGTTGCCATACAAAATTAAGGCCCAATACCCCCATCATTGTAAACCACAAAAACATGATAGGGCCGAATGCCTTACCTACCAGCGATGTGCCAAACTGTTGTATTATAAACAGAATAGCTATTATAATAATAACTACAGTTTCAGTATATAAATTGGGATAATAGGTTTGTAAACCTTCAATAGCTGAAGAAATGGTAATGGGCGGCGTTATTATGCCGTCGGCAAGCAAGGCGCAGCCACCAATAATGGCTGGCACAATAAGCCATTTTGCTTTACGCCTAACCAGGGAGAATAAAGAGAAAATGCCACCTTCGCCCTTATTATCGGCCCTGAGGGTTATTACCACATACTTTAATGTAGTTTGGAGCGTAAGCGTCCAAAAAATGCAGGATACCCCACCATAAACTAAAACTTCTGAGATGCGTTGCGAGCCAACTATTGCTTTGAATACGTAGAGCGGTGAAGTACCGATATCACCGTAAATTATTCCCAAACTGATCAGAAGCCCGGCGGCTGACAGTTTTGACAGATCTTTATGTTGCGACACTATTTTTTGTTATAAAAAGCCCAAAATTAAAAAAAATATGATTACATGACATTATAAAAAGCTTAGAACTAATTTTTAATAAAATCGTATAAATCAACTACTCAATTAAACCTTGATTGTTAAAAAGTGTTAAAATGGGTAACAAAATTATCTGTTTTAAAAGTAATGAGGTGTTTATTTATACTTTTGCAAGGGATTTAGTATGAGGAGACTTTTTACGTATGCATGTTTGTACCTAAGTATTATCGCAATAGCGGTGCCAACAAATATTGCCCGTTCATTTGCTTCTCCTCCTCAGCAGCGCGATACCTCTTTTAACTTTTTTACTAAAAAGAAAGTAAAGAAAAACCCACTTGGCCTTACCTTGCCACCCATGAAGGCGGGAACGATATCAAGTATTAGATTGAACGTTCCAAAACCTGATGATAAATTATTAAACAGCGTTGATGTTTACCCGAACCCCGTAACAGACCAGATAAACCTGCGTTACGTTGTATCTAAAAATACCAACGTAACCATTAAAGTGGTTGACGTGTTGGGTAACGATGTACGTACACTGTTTTCAAGAAGGGTTGATCCCGGTGAACAAGTTGGTTCATTCCCTATAGGCAACACGCTTAATAAAGGCTTTTATTTTATACGTGTTATAGCCGGCACCGAAACGGTGATAAGACGGATTTCAATTTTATAATGCGTGAAGGAGTGAATTAGTGAATGAGTGAATGTTTTCATTTGCTGTCGCTCAATATCATTTAATATATGTTGCCCTTCTACTTAATAATTCATTAAATTATTAATTTGTCCACCTAATAGAAATACTCACTCATTCACTCATTCGCTAATTCACTCATTAAAATCCTCATGAAGATCATCGCAATTGGTCGTAACTATGCAGAACACGCTAAAGAACTGAATAACCCCGTGCCAACGTCGCCGGTTATATTCATGAAGCCGGATACTGCGTTGTTAAAAGACAACAAGCCTTTTTATCATCCTGATTTTTCGCAGGACGTGCACCATGAGATAGAAGTTGTTTTGAAAATAAGCAAAGAGGGGAAGCACATAAGCGAAAAGTTTGCCGCCGGTTATTTTGAAGAAATTGCTTTGGGGATAGATTTTACCGCACGTGATATTCAGCAGCGCCAAAAAGAAAAAGGTTTGCCCTGGGAGTTAGCCAAAGCATTTGATAACTCGGCACCGGTTAGCAATTTTGTGCCAAAATCGCAATTTGCTGATTTATATGCCCTTAACTTTAATTTAGATGTAAACGGCCAAAGCAGACAGGTGGGCAATACAAAAGATCTCATCTTCTCTTTTGAGTATATTATTGCGTTCGTTTCGCAATACATCACCTTAAAAAAAGGCGACCTGATTTTTACCGGTACGCCCCAAGGTGTAGCTAAAGTAAACATAGGCGACAGGCTTGAAGGCTACCTTGAAGGACAAAAGCTACTGGATTTTTACATAAAGTAGTTAACAATTATTGATTTATCGAGTTATTGAATTATTGATTGAGACGGAAATAGATTTATTGAGTTATTAATAGCGCAATCAAATCAATAACTCAGTAATTCAATAACTCAGTAATTCAATATTTAATTCTGCTAATGAATAAACTACTAACGCTGTTTTTTTTAAGCTTTGCTATTGCTGCCAACGCGCAAACTATACAAAGCAGGCAATATCCAAAAGATTTTTTTAAATACCCGCTTGATCTTCCGCCAAGTACTGCGGGTTCATTTGGCGAGTTAAGGCCCAGCCATTTTCACTCAGGGCTGGATTTTAAAACCAATCAACGTACCGGCTATCCCGTACATGCGGTAGCAATGGGCTATATTTCGAGGCTGCGCGTGCAGATTGGGGGCTTTGGCAATGCGGTTTATATTACGCACCCCAACGGCTTTACCAGCGTTTACGGGCACCTGCAAAGTTTTAGCCCCGAAATTGCCGACGCCGTTAAAAAGGCTCAATACGAGCAGAAAAAATATGATGTTGATTTTCAGCTATCGCCGTTACTAATGCCGGTAAACCAGGGTCAGGTTATAGCTATATCAGGTAATACAGGCGCTTCTGCCGGGCCGCACCTTCATTTCGAGTTGCGTGATGCCGCAACAGAGCAAACCATTAATCCGCAACTTTTCGGACTAACCATACCCGACAAAGTGCCCCCTGCAATTACTGCCGCTGCCGTTTACCAGTTAGGCGATAAGCCATTCAGCGAAAATACACCTCATAAACTTTTGGCAGTTACAGGCAGTGCCGGCAATTATCGCTTGCGCCAACCGCAGGTAATAGAAGTTAGCGGTAATACAGGGTTTGGTATAAGCACTACAGATGTTAACAGCACGTCTACCAATAAAAACGGCGTTTATTCAATTGAGTTAAAAGTGGACGGGCGCACGGTTTATACATTCGCTGTAGAGCGCTTTGCTTTTGACCAAACCCATGCTATTAACGCTTACATTGATTATCCCACGTATTTGTCACAGGGCAGGCAGATCCAAAAGTGTTTTATTTTGCCGGGCAGCAACATCACTATCTATCCGCAATCAGAAAACAGGGGCATTGTTACTTTTAATGATATAGCCACTCACGATGTAGAATATGTTGTAAAAGATATAGCGGGTAATACCTCAACACTTAAAATAAAGGTGCGCTCTGTAATTAAACCGCCAGTTGCTGATGCGGCTTTAAAAGGTACCTTGTTTAGATATAATAAAAAGAACGAATTTGCAAACGACAAAGTTAAGCTGAGTATAACGCCTGGCAATTTATATGACGATGTTGACTTTGTTTATTCAACACTCCCCAAACGCGAAGGAGCATATTCTGCAACGCATCGCATACACAATCGCTTTACACCCATCCATGAAGATTTTGAGCTATGGATAAAACCTGATGCCGATATGGGATCCCTTATTAATAAAGCTGTGATTGTAAACACAGCCGGTTATTGCGACAGCACTACTATAGATGGGGCCTTCCTAAAAGCCACCCCGCGTGCCTTTGGCGATTATTATATTAAGGTGGATACTGTTGCCCCAACCATTACCCCTATAAATATAACAGCGGGCAGCAACCTGGCGGGGGTAAGGAAGGTGTCTTTTCGTATAAGCGATAGCCTGTCGGGTATAAAAAGTTACAATGGGTATATTGATGGCAAATGGGTTTTAATGGAGTGGGATTATAAAACACGCGTGTTAAGTTATACCTTTGATGATGCCATTGCCGCGGGTAAACATTTATTTGAGTTAACCGTAGGCGATTATAAAAGCAACATCAGACAATTTAAAGCCGAATTTTACAGATAATGTCACAATTAAAAGCGGGCGATAAAGCCCCTGAATTTACCGCCAACGACCAGGACGGTAAACCGGTTTCTCTATCAAATTTTAAAGGAAAAACCGTTGTTCTTTATTTTTACCCGCAGGATAATACCCCTACCTGTACCGTTGAGGCCTGCGACTTTAGAGATAATTACCAATCGCTACTGTCAAAAGGTTTTCAGGTTATTGGGGTAAGTCCTGATGATGAAAAATCGCATAAAAAATTCATAAAAAAACATAATTTGCCCTTCCCGCTGATAGCTGATACGGATAGAAAGATTATAGACGCGTATGGCGTTTGGGGCGAGAAAAAACTTTTCGGGCGCGAATATATGGGCTTATTGCGCACCACTTTTATTATTGACGCTGATGGTAAGATAGCGCACGTAATTGATAAAGTTACCTCTGCAACGGCATCGCAGCAGGTGCTTGATCTGATGGAGAAATAATATCGAATAATAAATGGTGAAGATCGAAGTGAAATTTAAACTTCATCATTCCCATTAGATATTCGGTGTTCGATATCTATATGAATTATACCGAACCAAACAAAAAACCTTTAAAACTATTTAATACGTAGTTAAAATAAAACATATGTCAACACAGGTAGAAGATGCAGAGATATTAAGCAAATTTCAGGATGAGCGCACCCGTAACGAGGCGTTTAACCTGCTGCTTAAAAAATATCAGCAAAAAATTTACTGGCACATTCGCCGTATGGTTATTGACCATGATGATGCCGACGATCTGGTGCAGGACGTATTTATAAAAGTTTGGAAAAACCTGGGTACTTTCAGAAGCGACTCGCAATTGTATACCTGGATGTACCGCATAGCCAGCAACGAGTGCATAACTTTTCTGAACAAAAAGAAACAAAAGAACAACATATCATTAGATGATGTAGATTATTCGCTGGCAGACACGCTGGTTGAAGGAAGCTACTTTAATGGCGATAAAGCACAGAAAAAACTACAGGAAGCCATAATTACCCTGCCCGAAAAGCAACGCCTGGTGTTTAATATGAAGTATTACGAGGATATGAAATACGAGGAAATGTCGCAAGTATTGGGTACCAGCGTAGGCGCTTTAAAAGCATCGTACCATTTAGCAGTAAAAAAAATAGAAGCTATTTTATTAGCCGAAGAATAAATTAAATTTGCTGTTAAACCTTTTCATCTAAATTTCATCTATAAGGGTATCATGACAATTGATATAGAAAATAAAGAATGGCCGGAAGACGGTAAACTGCCTGAATTGGTTGGTAAAGCCAACCCGTTTGCAGTACCCGAAGGTTATTTTGAGGGATTGGAAGGGAATATAATGGCTGTTGTTAAAATGGAGGAGCTAAAAAGCGAGATGCCACATTTTATAGTGCCTGATGGATATTTTGAACAGCTAAGCAGCAATATACTGGCAAGAATAGCTGTTGAAGAAGCTGTTAATAAGGAAGATGCCGGTTTTACGGTGCCTGCTGGTTATTTTGAAAATTTAAGTAATAACATACAAAGCCGCATAGCGGTTGAAGAGGCGATGGAAGCCGGCGAATGTTTTGAAGTACCTGCGGTCTATTTTGAAAACTTAAGCAGCCAGATACAAAGCCGCGTTTTTGTTGAAGAGGCATTTGCCACCGAAGAAGCTTTTGCTGTACCAGATGGTTACTTTGAAAAACTTAACGCGCAGATCTTAAATAAAACGGTTACGCAGGAAGCTGTGCAACGAAAGGGTGGTGTTATCAGGCTGATGCGTTCAACCGCATTTAAATATGCTACTGCCGCCTGTTTTGTATTGGTAGCCGGGGCAAGCTTTTTATTGTGGCCTTCTGCAACAAGTGTTGAGGCACACGATGCATCATACTTACATAAAGAATTATCAAACGTTCCTATAAATGAGTTGCAGGGATACATTCAGGCAAGTATGGAGGGTGTTGATGTTCAGCATACGGTAGCTATTGAAGAACTGCCGGTTAAGGATGCCGATTTTAACGAGGCTTTAAAGGAATATGCTGAGATGCAATAAATTAATGATAATGAAACCGTTTACCAGATATATTTTTATTGCTTTATTATTAGCTATGGGGTTAAGCCATACGGCCATGGCGCAAATACCGCGCAACGGATTCAGGCCAATGAACTCAGGAGGCAACAGGCAGCAATTTAACGCTGCACCCAACGCCACCGGTGTACGGAGAGTACAGGCTATAAAAGAGGGTTACATTGATAAAAAACTACCGCTTACAGATGAGGAAGCTGCGCGTTTTTGGCCTGTGTACAGAAAATATCAGGAAGAAATGATGGAAGTGCTGAGGTTAAAAAGATTAAACAACTCAGACGCGCAAGCCAACGGACGTGAACAGATCAAGAAAAACCTGGAATATGATGGTAGGTTAGTTGAAATAAGAACGCGGTATAACGATCAGTTTTTGAAGATACTTCCGCCCGAGAAATTAAGCATACTCTACAAAACCGAACGAGAGTTTAGCGACGAAGTGATAAGAATGTTGAACGAACATCCGTAAAAAATATATTAGCCAAAAGGCCTGCCGTTTAAATGGCGGGCCTTTTGTATTTTTGCCCCATGCCAACGCTTCGCCAGTTATTTTTAGCCAACAACGCGCAAACCACTAATTTTCCGCTGCTGCTTGAGTTTGAGCGTGCCGAAGGCGTCTACCTTTACAACAGCGAAGGCAAAGCCTATACAGATCTGATATCGGGTATTGGGGTAAGCAGCCTTGGCCACGGCAATCCAAAAGTTATTGAAGCAGTAAAGCAACAGGTTGATAAATACATGCACCTAATGGTTTACGGCGAGTATGTGCAAACACCGCAAGTACGTTTTGCCGAAAAACTAGTATCAATACTGCCCAACCATCTTTCATCCGTTTATTTTGTTAACTCTGGTGCCGAGGCCGTGGAGGGCGCCATAAAACTGGCTAAACGATTTACCGGCAGGCAACAGATAGTTGCCTGTAAGGAGTCATATCATGGCAGCACCCAAGGCGCGTTAAGCGTTATGGGTAACGAAGAATATAAACAGGCTTATCGTCCGTTGTTACCAGGCGTTAATTTCATAAACTTTAATAATGCCGACGATCTGGAGCAAATAACTACTGAGACAGCCTGTGTAATTATTGAAACGATACAAGGTGAGGCAGGTGTAAGAGTGCCCGATATGGCCTATATGCAAGCCTTGCACAAACGCTGCACGCAAACCGGCACATTACTAATATTAGACGAGATACAGGCCGCTTTTGGCCGCACAGGTAAGTTATTTGCATTTGAGCATTTTGATATAGTACCCGATGTTTTGTTGCTGGCTAAAGCCTTGGGAGGTGGCATGCCCATAGGTGCTTTTATCACATCAAACAAAATAATGGGGGCGCTTAAGGAGAACCCTATACTAGGGCATATAACTACTTTCGGTGGACACCCGGTTTGCTGCTCGGCGGGGCTTGCCGCTTTAGAGGTTTTATTAGATGATGATCTGATATCCGGCGTAGCCGAAAAAGAAGCGCTTATACGCCAATTACTCGTTCATCCCGCCATTAAGCAAATACGTGGCAAAGGGCTTATGCTGGCTGTTGAACTGGAAAATTTTGAGCTGAATAAAAAAATAATTGACCGCTGTATAGAGCATGGCGTAATAACCGACTGGTTTTTGCATTGCAGCAATGCCATGCGTATAGCACCACCGCTCATTATAACCCACACTCAAATAAAGCAAGCTTGCGAAGTTATTATAGAAGCTATTAATTTCTATTCCTGACACATAAGTCAGTTTTTAATTACAAGCCAAACAATTTCAGTTTATTACGTATTTTTATACCAGACGGAGACCCCTGTCCGCCCTCTCTTTTATCTTCTTAGCATATTGTTGGTACAGTTTGTGCATTTATGAGCACGTAACTGCAAAACATGCCCAAAAGGGCATAAAGTGCATATTTTTTAGCCGGTACTGATTGGTTTTATAGTCAATAAGTGTACAAATAGAAAAATAGTTATGACCCACGTTAGCCATCTATCAAAAAATATGAAAATAGCCTATATATCAACCTATCCGCCCCGCGAGTGCGGGATTGCAACTTTTAATCAGAATTTGATGCGTGCAATCGGAGCAAATTTTCCGGAGAGGAAAAATCTGCTCGGAAACGATTATGTTGTAGCACTTACCGATTCGGAGAATCTTAATGAATATGAATATCCGGAAGAAGTAAAGTACATAGTAAGGCAAAATCATCAGAAAGACTATATCCGTGCGGCCAACTATATTAATACCAGCACGGCCGACGTATGTATAATTGAGCACGAATTTGGAATTTTTGGCGGCGAAAGCGGTATATATATATTACCGTTGATAAACCGCTTGGAAAAACCCCTGATATCCATCCTGCATACCGTATTAAAGGATCCCAGCTATGTGCAGCGCATTATTATTCGCGAGATGGCTGAGCAGTCGGCTAAAATTATTGTAATGAGCCAGCGGGCGGTTGAGTTTTTAACTACCATTTATGATATCCCGGCTGATAAGATCCAGATAATAGAACATGGTGTACCTGATCTGGAAGCGCCGAAAGAAAACCCGATAAAAAGCTTAACGCCTTTTAAAAACCACAGGGCTTTGTTAACCTTTGGTTTGATAAGCAGGAACAAGGGGCTTGAAACCGTAGTTAGGGCTTTACCTAAAATAGTACAAAAACATCCGGATGTTACTTATGTGGTGTTGGGTAACACGCATCCCGGGGTAATAAAAAACTCAGGCGAGGAATATCGCGACCATTTAAAAACATTGGCCAGCCAGCTTGG
>Ga0157370_10008598_pt1 | contig 10996 bp, 11 predicted proteins | sample C35metaG_FD_113463 | JGI IMG/M metagenome (GOLD analysis project Ga0157370, IMG submission 113463) | Corn rhizosphere microbial communities from Kellogg Biological Station, Michigan, USA - C3-5 metaG | ecosystem: Host-associated > Plants > Roots > Rhizosphere > Soil | place: USA: Michigan... | reverse complement strand
GGAAAATTTCCTGCGGCAAGCGGCGGCGATGAAGGGGAGAGGCGATCCGCGCGACGATGGAAATCCCGCCTTGCGCCACTTGTTGGAGGTGCGGCACGAGGTGAACGCCGCGGCTGTGGGGCTGCACGACACACTTCGGGACGGGCCGACGCCAGCCTACACTTTTGCCGCGGAGGACGGCTTCGGCCATCAGCTCGATCTCGCGACCCGTGTCCTGCTGGCGCGCGTGCCGGTGGTGGCGATCAAGGTGGCGCTGATCGGCTTCGACACGCATGCCAACCAGGTGCCGACACAGGAACGGCTGCTGCGCTTCCTCGCCTTGGGCCTTGCCACATTGCGCAAGAACCTGATCGCCGCCGACCTCTGGAACGACGTGGTCATAATGACCTATTCGGAATTCGGACGGCGGGTTCGCCAGAACGCGAGCGGCGGCACCGATCACGGCACCGCGGCGGCGCACTTCGTCATGGGCGGCAAGATAAGGGGCGGCCTCCATGGCCCTCATCCTGTGCTCGGCGATCTGCAGGACGGAGACCTCAAGTATGCTGTCGACTTCCGCAGCATCTATTCGAGCCTCGCCCAAGCCTGCTGGGGACTGCGTCGAGACTTCGGTCAGCGTCAGGCGCGGCCGCTCGATCTCTTCACCTGAGCCTTCAGTATCGTTCCGAAAAGCTCATCGCGCACCGAGCCGCGCACAGGCTCGACCGGAATGAACCAGGCGAGTAGGGCGGCCATCACCTTGATGACCACCGGCAGCACCACATACACCACGATCAGGGCGAACGTTCCGTATTCGCGACGCGCCGGGTCGAAGCCGAGGATCGCTGCCACGGGCAGAGAGCCTGCCGCACCGATTGCCGTCGCAAGCTTGGTGGCCAGCGCCCACAGGCCAAAATAGGTGCCTGTCTTGCCGCGCGTATCGCCGCCTTCCGGCGCATCGATGATGTCGGCCAGGATCGAGGGCGGCAGACCGTAATCGGCGCCGATCCCCACGCCGGTGACTACCGAGAGCGCGAGAAACCAGTAGAAGTCGCCGGGACCGACAAAGACAGCCAACGCCATGGCGAAGGCCGTCAGCAGCATGCCGAAAAACCAGGCCGCCATCTTGCCGACGCGTTTGGAGGCGATGAGCCATAGCGGCACGCTGGCGGCGCCGGCGATGAAGTAGACGAGCAGGATGGTCCCCGCCTGCACCTTGGTCCCCACGAGCACGTGCTCGACGTAGAACAGCATCACGGTCACGGCGACGCCCAGGGCGGAACCGTTGACGATGAAGATCAGCAGCAGACGTCGGAACAGGCGATTCTTGAGCGGCGCGAAGAAGGCGATGAAGGCGTTGCGCTCGGCATGGACGACCGGTGGATGGACCGACGGGCCCGCGCCGAGCAAGGTCGGCAACGAGAACAACAGGGCGACGGGAATGAACAGGAGCCCCAGAACCGTGTATCCGTGCGCGTCCTCGAAGATGCTCGTGAGGATGGTCGGCAGGACCACGGCGATCGTCATGCCGATCAAGCCGAACACCTCGCGACCGACGGTGACTTTCGTCCGCTCGTTGTAATCGTCAGTCAGCTCCGCGCCGTGTGAATGATAACTGATCGATACGCCGGAATAGCCGAAATGGACGAGGAACAAGGCCGCCACCAGCCATATCGCCATCCGGCTTTCGTCGCTCTGCCAGGCCCCTGGCGGCGCGAACAGCATCAGGAAGCCGCCGGCCAGCACCGGGACCATCAGGCCCACGAAACGGAGCCGGCCGCGCGGGCCGCGGTGGGTGAAGCGGTCGCTGATCAGGCCGATGACCGGGTCCTGGATGGCATCGACAATCCGGGCGACGATGAAGATCACGCCCATGACCTCGAGCGGGACTTTCAGCACCTCGCCGTAGAAGTGGCTGACGTTCAGCACGACGGGCAATGCCGCCATCGCGAGCGGAAGTTGCAGGGTCGAGTAGGCGACCAGGCGGTCGAGCCTGATTCGGGCACTCCCGGCGGCGCCGATGCCGGTCGTTCCTCTATTCACCCACGAGCCTTCCCATTCATCTTCCTTGCGTTGCGCAGGGCGCCGCGTTGCCGCCGGTTATATAGGGCCGGCCGCGGCCTGCCAAAGGACTTGCAGTGTCAATCGATGGGTCGTCCGGTGGCTCCGGCTGGCGGTCCCGTCAGGAGCCAGAGCAGGCAGGAACCTTGTGCATCTGCAGCTTTTGCAGGTCGGCGCTCACCTTGATGAGCCCGGTATCGACCGTCAGCCGGTCCAGGACGCCGTTCTCGTAGATGCTGGCCTTGACCGAGAAAAGCGGGTTTTGATCCTGCTCGCGGCCGCGTGTGAAGGCCATGAATACGGGCCACGAGCGTTCGGCCGGCACCGTCACCGCCTTCTGGGCCGGCGGCGGCGCGCGCAGAGCGTCGGCGTCGAGCTCGGTTACGTCGACCAGGAACACATCGCCCAGGAGCTCGGCATCGAAGATCAGGGCAGGGAAGGCAGCGGCCTTGGCCTCGAGACGCTGGACCAGGCGGCCAATGGCCGTGACCGGCATCAAGGTCGTTGCCGGGAGGGCGAAACGCTTCGGGCCGTCCGGAGGCACAATCTCGGCGCGAAGCTTGCCATCCCTGCGTTCGACCTTGCCGGTCGTGAGCCGTTCCTGGCCGTTCTGCATCTGCACGAGCCGATAGTGAAAGCCGGTGCCGTCGCGCGGCTCCTCGCCATCGAGGCGGGAGGCGAGGCTGATCTTCCAGGTCGACGTGATGGCAATTTCCGTGGAAATGTCGCGCTTGATGTGCCAGCCGTGGCAGTCGAGCGTGATGTCCTGCACGGCAGTGCCGATCCGCGGCCCATTGGCGGCCGTGCCGAGGCGCAGCACGTACTCGGCCCGATGGGGCTGCATCTGCGCCGCCACCGAGTGCGGGACCAGGAGCGCCATCGCCATCAACAAATACACACCTCGACTCATCAGGCTACCTTGCGTAGAGGACTGCGGAAGGTCAATCGTAGCGGCGATGGGATGGCGTGACTTCATGGCGTTGCGATGGCGAAGCCCGGCCGGTGCGCCGGCCCTGGCCGCCGCCGAGACGCAGGCCGATCTGGTCGAGGTGTTCAAGCGAGCGCGCCGCCTGGAGCTGAAGCGGGGCGCGACGATCCTCAGGAGCTATCGCGTGGCGCTCGGCTTTTCGCCGCAAGGGCACAAGGAGCGGGAAGGGGACGGACGGACGCCGGAAGGCGACTATCGGATCGATACCCGCAACCCGCGCAGCGCGTTCCATCTTTCATTGCGGATTTCCTATCCCGACGCGGCCGACAAGGCCCATGCGGCTAAGCTCGGCGTGTCCGCCGGCGGCGACATCTATATCCACGGATTGCCCAACGGGATGCGCAAGCTGTTCGTGCGGCATCCCGTGAACGATTGGACCACCGGCTGCGTCGCCGTCAGCGATGCCGAGATCCGCGAGATCTGGTCGCTGGTGCCGACGGGTGCTCGCGTGCGGATCCATCCATGACCGGTCTCGACTTCCTGTGCGCTGGCGAGCGACTGGAGGCCCTGCCGTCGGGGGCGCTCCACTGGCCGGCGCGACGGCTGATCGCCGTTGCCGACCTCCATCTGGAGAAGGGGTCGTCCTACGCCGTCAACGCGCTCAAGCTCCTGCCGCGCCACGACACCCGGCAGACGCTCGCGGCGCTGGGCAAGCTGATCGAGGTCCTGCGGCCCGAGACGGTGGTCTGCCTGGGTGACTCCTTTCACGATGGCGATGCAATCGCCCGGTTGCCCAGGGCCGAGCGTCTGGAGATCGAACGCCTGACAAGCCTCTCGCAATTCGTCTGGATTGCCGGCAATCACGACCCGGCGCCGCCGCCCGATGGATGGGGGCACGTGGCGGAAGAGATCGCCGATGCGCCGCTGATCTTCCGCCATGAGGCGCAGTTCGGACCGGCGGACGGCGAGGTCTCCGGGCATTATCACCCCGTCGCCGCACTCAGCATCCGGGGCCGCGGTTTGCGGCGGCGCTGCTTCCTGACCGATGGCCGCCGGGTTATCCTGCCCGCCTTCGGCGCTTATGCTGGCGGGCTCAACGCCCTGGATCCGGCGATCACGCAGCTTTTTGCCGACGACTATGACGCCCTGGTCGTGGGCCGGCAGGCCGTGCGGCGGCTCTCCTGGCGGCAACTCCGGCCCGACCCGACGTTGGCGTCTCTCGCCTGGGTGCGCGAAGTCCGATGACGGCTACTTGGGTAGGTCGTACTTCAAGGTGACCTCGCCCAGGCCGTCGATCCGGCCAACGGCGGTGCTGCCGGGCGGCACGAACTGACAGGCGACCATGCTGCCGGTCGACACGATCATCCCCTTCCGCAGCCGCTTGCCGTGTTCGCCGAGCTTGTTGGCGAGCCACGCCAGCGAGTTGTAGCAATGACCCATCACGTCGCCCGAATGGCCGGTGCGCACCACGGTGCCGTCGAACGAGATCGAGCCGTCGAGATTGGCGAGGTCGAGATCGCGCCAGCCCTTGTTGGGCTTGCCGAGCAGCGACCCGCCATTCCAGCCGACGTCCATGATCAGGGCGAGGGCGGACAGCCGGCTGTAGTCGGCGCCCCGATCCTCGATCAGCTCGAAGCCGGCCCGCGCGTCGCCGACATAAGGCGCGATGGAGTCCTTGTCGTAGGCTCGACTTTTGGGCGAAGGGACATCGGCATTGACCGTCAGGATGACCTCGAGTTCCACGCCGAGCCGTGTCCAGCGGTCGGCGCGCACCGATATCTTTTCCTGGAAAACCCGCTTCTTGCGGATCGGCCCGTAAGCCGGGCTGCGCAACCCGGTCTGTTCCCAGATCTGCGGCGCCGTGAGACCGATCTTGTAGCCGACGACCGGGCCTTGCTTGGGAATAAGCTTCTTCAGGAAGGCATCCTGGATCTTGTAAGCGGTGCGCTCGTCCTCCGGCATGTACTGGGCGGGCCACCAGCCCACCACCGCCCGGGCCTTGTCGACGGCGTGCAGCCAGTTGGCAACCTTGGCGACGCTCATAGCCATGCGTTCCTCCCCTTGCCTGTCGTCCAGCGCTTCGCATAGTGCGCCCATGGCGGTCAACGCGTTCCACAATCTGGGGCCCGTCCGAGCCGGGGCGCTGGTCGGCGTCGTGCTGGCAGGGGGCGAGGGCAGGCGCATGGGGCCTGGCATGCCCAAGCCGCTGCGCCTTCTGGCGGGCAAGCCGATGGTCGTCCATGTCGTGCAGCGTTTGGCGCCGCAGGTGATGGACCTTGTCGTCGTCGCCAACGATCCTGTGCCGGAATTGCGGGCGTTGGGCGTGCCGGTCATTTCCGATCCGGTCGACATTCAGCGTTTGGCCCGACGGGAAGGCCGGCGGCTGGGGCCGCTGGCCGGCATCCTCGCCGGCATGGAATGGTCGCTAAGGCATCATCCCCACGCAGGCTGGATCGTCACCGCGCCGGCCGATGTCCCGCTTTTACCGCTCGATCTGACGGTACGGCTTTGCGGGCATATGCATGTGCCTGAGCCCGACGTGCTGATGGTGCGTCACGGAAGGCGGCGCGAGCATACGCTGGGCGTCTGGTCGGTGACGCTGGTCGCCGACTTGCGGCGGGCCGTTCTCAAAGAGGGTGTGAGGCGCGTCGAGGACTTCGCGCGTCGCCATCGCTTTGCCGACCTCGCCTGGCCGGGAAGCGGCGAGCCGTTCCTCAACGTCAACACGCCGGCGGACCTCCGCCGGGCGGAGCGTCAGGTGATGCTGGATCGGCAGACACGAGCTCGATCACGTTTCCGTCGATCATGACCTTGCCGGCATTCTCGAAGTTGACGGTGATGCGATGGCCGATCATCGACTGGATCTGACCTACGCCCCATTCGGGCCGGTCGGGATGGCGCACGAATTCGCCGGGCGACAGCAGGACGTTTCCCGATCTTGATGGCATGGCGTGCTCGATATCCTGTCGGCCTCGATCTTTCCGTGATCTTTGGGCGTCTCGCTGCTGCACTGCAGCATCGGAATTGAAGTGACGACGTAATGTCTCGACCCAAGTAGGGTTTTTGCAGGTTGCATTTTGCTGCATTGCACGACAAGAGGCGGGCTGCAGACAGGAACGAACTTGCGACAGAAAAGTTGCTCCCTATACTCCGCGCGCCTTGGAGGTCCGCCTTCCCCCGGCGGACGTGTAGTCGCTGCGAGTGGAGTTGCCGACGATGTCGATCACGTTGCCGCAGAATTACCGGCCGACCGATCGCGAGCCTTTCATGAATGCCATGCAGCAGGAGTATTTCCGGCAGAAGCTGCTGAAGTGGAAGGCCGAGCTGATCGAGGAATCCAATCAGACGTTGCAGAACATGCAGGAAGAAAGTCTCGCCCAGCCCGATCTGGCCGATCGCGCGACAGCCGAGACCGACCGCTCTCTGGAGCTCAGGACCCGCGACCGTTTCCGCAAGCTCATCTCCAAGATCGACTCGGCCTTGAAGTCGATCGAGGAGGGCACCTATGGCTACTGCGAGGAGACCGGCGAGCCGATCTCGCTGAAGCGTCTCGAAGCCCGACCGATCGCCACGCTGTCGGTCGAGGCGCAGGAACGCCACGAGCGCCTCGAACGCACCCGTCGTGACGAAGGGGCGGACTGAAAGAAGACGGGCCTGCGATCGCAGGCCCGTCCCATTTCCGGGGTCAAACCCCGGGCTAGGCGGACACCTTCGCCTCGGCCTGCAGGTCCTGCCGCTTGAGGGCCCGGCCCGATCGCCCACCGCCGGGCTTGCCGTCGCGCCACGCGATCTCGCCGTTGCACAGCACTGTGTCGATGCCCTTGGCGGGCGAGATCGGCTTGTCGAAGGTCGCGGTGTCGATCACGGTCGCCGGATCGAAAATGCAGAGATCGGCATAGAAGCCCGGCTTCACCTCGCCGCGCTTGGTGAGATGGAAGCGCCGCGCCGAGTAGGATGTCATCCGCCGCACGGCATCCTCGAGCGGGAAGAGCTTGAGGTCGCGCGAATAGTGGCCCAGAACGCGTGGGAAGGTGCCCCACAGGCGCGGATGGGGGTGGGTGTCGAAGGGAATGCCGTCCGAGCCGATCATGGCGCCGGGATGCGCCATGGCGGCCTGCACGTCCTTCTCGTCCATCATGAAATAGATCGCGCCGGCGGGCTGCAGACGATCGGCGGCGTCGTGGATCGAGCAGCCCATCTCCCTGGCGATGTCCTCGAGGTCGCGGCCGCTCACGTCGGCCACGGTGTCGGACCACGTGATGAGCACCTTGTCGGCGCGGTCGAGCATCTCCTTGCGCAGGATCGTCGAGCCCGCGACATAGGGATAGACGTCGAAGGCGATCTGTTGCTGCTTCATCGCGTCCGTGAACTTCGGCAGCGTTTCCTTCATGCGGCCGAAATTGCTGCGGCCCGAACACTTGTGGTGCGAGACGATCACGTCGGCGCCGGCGCGGCGACCGATCTCGAAGGTCTCGTCCATCGACTTCAGGATGTTGTCGCCCTCGTCGCGCATGTGTGCGGTATAGACGCCGCCCCACTTGCCGAGCGGCTTGGCGATCTCCGCCACTTCGTCGGTCGAGGCCGCCATCGCCGGCGGATAGAACAGACCGCTCGACAGCCCGATCGCACCCTGTTCCAGGCTCTGGTCGAGCAGGTCGCGCATCACGCCGATTTCCGAAGGGGTCGCCTGGCGGGCGAGATCGTTGCCCATCGCGTTCATGCGCAGCGTCGAATGACCGATGAGGAACGCGCCGTTGATCGCCGGCTTCGCCGCCTCGACCTTGGCTGCGAACTCGCCGAACGACTTGGCGACATTGGCCTGCTTCTTCACGATCAGCGTCAGGAAATGACCGATGTCCGATCGCGTGAACGGCGCCGCCGACGCGCCGCAATTGCCGCACACGACCGTCGTCACGCCCTGGCTGGCTTTCATCGCCATGGTCGGGTTGTCGATCAATGCCGTGTCGTCGTGCGTGTGGACATCGATGAAGCCCGGCGCCACGACCTTGCCCCTGGCATCGATCTCGTTGTCGCCCTTGAGCGTGCCGGGAGATTCCACCGCAGCAATGCGGTCGCCTTGCAGCGCGACGTCGGCGGCAAAGAGTTTCCCGCCCGTGCCGTCGGCCACCTGGCCGTTGCGGATCACGGTGTCGTAACTGGCCATAGACTACTCCTGGGCTGCGTTGCGGCCGAGCCGCATGTCGAGGTCGAACGGATAAAGCGGCCGCTTCACCCTGGTGTACTTGAAAAGCTTCAGGTCGGAGGCAGTGCAGCCATCGCCGTCGCACATCACGATGTGCTTGGCGATGGGCTCGAAGCCGGCGCGGAAGTGCTGGCGCGACTTGATCAGCACATATTTCTTGGCGCGCGGATCGATGCCGCAATGGGTGAAGACGCCGAGATCGAAGGGCTCGGCCCGCTTCTCCGAAACCACGATCTGGATCTTGCCGGTATCGAGCACGGCGGTGCGACCCATACGGATGGTGGTGCCGGTCGCCATCGGGCCGGTCACCACGAACTGGCCGTCCGTGATGGCCTTCACCTTGCCGGTGACCTTGAGCGGCTTGCCCTTGAGGCCCATGGCCGGCATGTCGACCTTGCCGCCAAGCTCCAGGGTGACCTCGGCGCCGACGCCGGCCTTGATCATCTGTGCGACGCAAGCCGGATCGCAGATCGGCCCGGCGCAGGCATTGTCGAGCCCCTGGTTGATGGCTTCCTCGATGACGCTCATCACGTCCTGCGTGCCGCCGGATGCGGTGTTGTCGCCATGGTCGGCCATGACGACCGGCCCCTCGGCATAGGATTTGGCGCGCGCGACCTGTACCGACAGCGGCTCGGGGTGGAACAGGAAGCCTTCGCGCTTTTCCCAGGCCGTATCGAGGATCTTGTTCAGGAGGATCTCGCCCTCCGCGGTCCGCCTGTCGCATACGATCACGGAGGAGAGGGCAAGGTGCGGGATATCGGCCTGCGGGAAGCCGCCGAACACCGAGGCGTTCAGCACCTGGCCGCCGTCCTCTGCCTGGTTGGCCATGCCCATGAGCGTCTTCATCGGCTCGCGCGAGGGCGTATGGACGAGGGAACTGCTCATGATCGGACGGTTGCCCCACACCATCTTTGGGGCGACCTCGCCCACGAGGGTGCGCAGCAGTGTCCGGCCGGCACGGCGAGCGGTATCGGCCATGTCGATATGCGGATAAGTGCGGTAGCCGGTGATGATGGTGGCGCCCTTGATCATCGCCTCCGTCATCTGGGTGTGGAAATCGAGGGCGACGGCGATAGGCACGTCGGGCGCCACTTTGCGAATGCGATTGAGCAGCTCACCCTCGCCGTCATCGTAGTGTTCCGCGACCATCGCGCCGTGCAGGGCGAGCAGGACGGCGTCGCACCCCTTCTTGACCTCGTCGACAATGGCCGACGTCATCTGTTCGTACGCAGCCTTCGTGACCAGGCCTGACGGATTGGCGGAGGCGGCCATCGGGAGGGTGAACTCTGCATCGGCCTTGCGGGCGATCTCGATGAAGCCGCCCAGCGAGGTGTTGGTTCCTTCCGCTTCGTCGATGGCCGGTTGGCCATTCAAGGCGCCCGTACGGGAGAAGGAATCGATCGCGGTCGGCAGAGGCGAGAACGTGTTCGTCTCGTGCATCATCATTGCGATAACAAACTTTTTCTTTCTCACGATCCCTCCTGATCAGCTCGCGTGCCGTACCTTAGTGAGCCTTCTCTCGATCCGGATGCTAGAGCTTTGCATTGACTGCAATCCTGCTTTCCAAAACCATTGTGCGTTGCAAAAAAGCAACACCTTAGTTCCCGATGCAATAATGATTAAGCATGTGAACCAAAGGCTCTTTTTGCCTCTTGAATTCCTTTCGCAGGTGCACCATTGTCAGCGGGCAGCAAACGCCGCCTCGGCGGCTTCTTTGTTTGCTGTATGCCCGTCTTGGGCGTTTCCTCCCTAAACTCGGGCCGTGCAAGTCACGGCCCTTTTTTTGCCCATAGCTGATCGTGCTGTTATTCGGCAGCCAGGGGTCGCGGTAGAAATGCTTCCAGCGCGGCTCGGCCGACTTCTTCCAGGAATCCCGTCATCAGTTTCTGCAGAACGCCCATGCCCGGCAGTTTCTGATGACGCGCTTCGTCCATGTAGAGGGCGCGATTGATTTCGATCTGCAGAGCATGTCGGCCAAGCGCTGGCTGGCCGTGACGCTGTGTCGTGAAGCCTCCCGCATAGGGCTGGTTGCGCAATACCCGGAACCCCTGGCGCATGAGCCATCGTTCCGCGGTATCGACGAGGCCAGGCGCACAGGCTTCGCCGTGATTGTCGCCCAGGACGATATCGACCCGCTGGTCTCGATCGCGGGTGCCAATGCCCGAAGCCGAGGATGGCATGGAGTGGGCATCGATCAGCAGGACCGCGCCGAACAGGCCGTGGGTCTGCCCGATCAGGCGCGATAATGTGGCGTGATAGGGCCGCCAGCAGGTCTCGAGTCGATGTTCGATCTCGTCGGCCGGTACCCGGGCGCGATAGATGGCCTCGCCGCTGGCGGCGACGCGCGGGATCATGCCGAGTCCGGCGGCCACCCGGGTGGTGCGATGGTTGAGCGGCCGAGGCAGGGGCCCCTCGAACATGCCGGGGTCTAGCTCGTACGGTTCGCGATTGGCATCGACATAGGAGCGTGGGAAACGGGCGGCGAGCAGCGGCATACCCAACGCCGGAGCAGCCGCGAACAGCTCGTCGACGAAGGCATCCTCCGCCCGTTGCAGAGCAGCAAGGGGTACGGCGGCTGCCTTCAGGAAATCGGCCGGGTAGCGATGGCCGCTGTGCGGCGAGGCAACGACCACCGGCAGACACTGACGGGCCGGCATCCGACAGTCCAACGGCTCCTGATCGGTCGACAACGCCGGAGGTTCCATCCCCAAGACATAGCGCGCGGGGCGAGGGGCGTCACCTGTCGTGCCCTTGCCAAGGCGAGAAGGCCGATGTAGACGACCGCACCCTTCGTCAAGGGACGGCTGATGGGGCGCGTAGCTCAG
>Ga0157370_10008596_pt1 | contig 10996 bp, 9 predicted proteins | sample C35metaG_FD_113463 | JGI IMG/M metagenome (GOLD analysis project Ga0157370, IMG submission 113463) | Corn rhizosphere microbial communities from Kellogg Biological Station, Michigan, USA - C3-5 metaG | ecosystem: Host-associated > Plants > Roots > Rhizosphere > Soil | place: USA: Michigan... | reverse complement strand
GTGGCCGCCATTTTCTGCATAACGTTTCTTCGATGGATCTGCAGCGTGACCTCGCTGATCCCCAGCTGGGCAGCCGCCTGCTTGTTCAAAAGGCCGCTCACGACCAGTGGCAGGACGTCCCGTTCGCGCGGCGTGAGATCGAGATAACGCTGTTTGAGCAGCGACATTTCGCTCCGAATGGTACGATCGGCTCGATCCTGTAAAATCGCAGACCGGATTGCGTTCATCACGTCAGCATCGCTGAACGGCTTGGTCAGAAAGTCGGTCGCGCCCAGTTGGATGGCGCTCGTGTGTTGCTGCTCCTGGCCGGCGGCGGTGAGAATGACGCACGGGATGTTTCGCCAGCGGTCGTCATTGCGCATCGCGGCCAGCACGTCCAATCCGCTCAGGTGCGGCATCATGAGGTCGAGCAGCACCAGACAGATGTCCCGCTCGCGCTCGAGCGCTTCCATCGCTTCGCGCCCGTCGTACACGAGCGTGACGTGGAACGGCCCTTGTTCGAGCTTCATTTTGATGATGCGACCAATGTGCGGTTCATCATCGGCGACGAGCACGTGGCACGTCGGAGTTGCGCCGGATGGTTGGCGTTCCACGAAAGTCAGACGAGGGCCGCGATGTGTTCCCGATTGCGCCGCAGCTCGAAGAGCAGTTGGCCGATGTTCGCCCGCGGGTTGAGCAGAACGAGCAGCATGACGTCGTGGGACAATACCGACGCGACCGCGATGCCGTCGCGATGCTCGAGCACGGCGGTCAGCAGCTCTCCGCGGCCGGTCGCCGCGCCGAGGTCGTCCGCCGGTCCGATAATGGCCGGAATCCGCGCGGCGACGTCCTCGGCGTCCAGTCCGGGGCCGAGCTGACTGTCGATCAGCAACCCATCGCGACCCAACACGATGGCCGCATCGACGCCTTCGCGCTGCCGAATCGCAGCGACCAAATCACGAATGCTCGGCATCCAATTTCTCCCGCAAGCTTCCCCTCAAAGTCGTGGCGAAGCTAGAGATCAACGTAGTCGAAGTCAAGCGAAGTCAATCGCTTGAAGAATACCTTACGCTGCCGTATCCTTCGCCCTTGAGCTCCCAGAACATGAATCATCGATTTCCCGGCCTCCGGTCCAACCTCATTGCGCTGTCGGCCGTGACCGTCTCGGTCGCCGCCGTGGCGTGCGGCAGCCTCACGGGCGTCCCAGCCGCATTGCCGACGCTCGCCGACAGCACCGTCGTCTACGCGATCAACGGTGCGCCGCCGGGTGCGCCAACGGCGTTGCATGTGTTCGCCGGCCAGCTCTTTTCCGCCGACGCGAGCTTCGTGTTCGACGTCGCCTTCGACATCGACTCGCTGGGGCGTCCTGTGCTTCTTCCGCAACGAGCGGTGGCGAGCGGTCTCGCCGCGACGCACACGGTCGGGCTGCAAACCGCGACGACGACATACGAGAATCTGACCAGGGCGACCAAGTCGGGCTACCGCGCGGACACTGCGCTCGTGGCGACAGTCGACGTTCCCGTGCTGGTGCAGACCTCCGACCCCAACTCATGCGGTACGTCGCTCACGGGAACGACACTTTACGCCAAGATCGTCATCAGGTCGGTCGACCCGGTGGCTCGACAGATGGTCGTTCAGTTCACCACCGATCCCAACTGCGGTTTCCTGTCGTTCCTGCCCGGCATTCCAAAGGATTGATTCGTGCACGACCCTCGAGTGCTCCGCGAGCAGATCGATCTGCTCCGCGACGGCATGCGCCGTCGCGGCGTGCTCGACGCGCTTGCGCCCGTCATCGACCGCGGCCAGGCCGCCGAGCGCGAGCGTCGCACATTGATTCAGGCGGTCGAGGAGCGAAAGGCGCAACGCAATGCCATCGCGCAGGACGTCGCCAAGCGAAAGCGCGCGAATGAAGACGCCGCCGATCTGATGGCCCAAGGCCGCGCCCTCGGCGACGAGATCAACCAGCTCGAGCGAGAGCTGGCGACGATCGAGGCGGAGCTCAATCGGGCGCTGCTCGAGATTCCGAACATCACGCTCTCCGAGGTTCCGGCCGGCGGCGAGGAGGCGAACGTCATCGTCCGCGAGTGGGGCACGCCGCGTCCCTCCACGGGCGTCAAGCCGCACTGGGAGATCGGCGCTCGGCTCGGCATGATCGACCTCGAGCGCGCCTCGAAGGTGTCCGGCTCAGGGTTCGTGTTCTACCGCGGCCTCGGCGCGCGCCTGGTTCGCGCGTTGATCAGCTACTTCATGGACGTCCACCGCGACGAGCACGGCTACGAGGAAGTGTGGCCGCCCCTGCTGGTCACTCGGGCCGCGATGACCGGGACCGGACAGCTCCCCAAGTTCGAGGACGAGGCGTACGCGACGCGGACCGACGAGCTGTACCTCATCCCGACCGCGGAAGTCCCGGTGACCAACCTGTATCGCGACGAAATTCTCGAGGTCGACGCGCTGCCAAAGGCGTTCGTCGCGTACAGCAAGTGCTTTCGTCGCGAGGCCGGTTCGGCGGGGAAGGACACGCGCGGCATTCTCCGCACGCATGAATTCGACAAGGTGGAGCTCGTTCGCTACGCGCGGCAGGAGGACTCCGCCGAGCAGCTCGAGGCGCTGACACGCCACGCCGAAACCATCCTCGAGCGCCTCGGACTGCCGCACCGGCGCAAGCTGCTCGCCGCCGGCGACACCGGCTTCAGCTCGGCGATGACGTACGACCTCGAGGCCTGGGCGCCCGGCGTCGGCGCCTGGCTCGAGGTGTCGTCGTGCAGCAACTTCGCCGACTACCAGGCGCGTCGCGCGAACATTCGCTACCGTCCGGGCAAAGGGGAAAAGCCGCGCTTCGTGCATACGCTCAATGGATCCGGCGTCGCGTTCCCGCGAACGATCGCCTGCATTCTCGAGCACTATCAGAATGCCGATGGAACCGTCGCCGTGCCCGACGTCCTGCGTCCGTATCTCGGTACCGACGTCCTGAGCTGACGCGACATGCGACGCGGCAAGCCCGAGCTGCTGGTCGCTGCGCTCATTGGAGTTCTGCTCGCCTGGTACGTGGTGTACACGCAGCGCGTGATCGTTCTGCTGCGCGCCGATGCCAAACGGTCGATCGAGATGTACGCCCGCGTCTATCGCGCCTTCGGCGACAACACGCCAAGCGCCGAGACGGAAGCGTTGCTCGATCTGTCGCGCAGCATTCGCGAACAGCACGTTCCCCTCATTCTGACGGACCGGCACGGCGTGCCCGCCGGTCACGCAAACCTTCCCTTCGAGGATCCGGCGCATCCCGTCGCAGACGACGACCCGCGCGTTCGGGAGTACGTGGCCGTGCTGGCGGCCAGGAATCCGCCGATCGTCGATCCGCGCATCGGCAAGGTGTACTACGGTGATCCGCCCGTCGTGGAAGGGCTGAGGATCATTCCGGCGCTGCAGGCGCTCATGGCGGCGATCCTCGTGCTGGCTGGTCTCTACATCATCAGGACGCGCGGCAACGCGGCGCGCGAGCGGTTGTGGGCGGGCATGGCCCGCGAGTCGGCGCACCAGCTCGGGACGCCGCTGTCCAGTCTCTCCGGGTGGATCGAGCTTCTCGAGGAGCGGGCGAACGACGAGTCGTCGCGCGCCGCGGTGCGACACATGCGCGCCGATCTCGAGCGGCTCGATCGCGTGGCGCACCGATTCGAGCGCATCGGCCGCGATCCCAAGCTCGAGCCGCTCGACGTGGCGGCGATCGTCGAGCGCGTAGCCGTCTACTTCCGCGCCCGCGTACCGACGCTGGCGAACACGATCGCGATCGAATCGTCGATCGCGCCGGACCTGCATCCCGTTCACGGCGACGCGGTCCTCCTCGAGTGGGCCGTCGAAGTGCTGGCCAAGAACGCGATCGACGCGCTCGCCGGACGCGGTGGCGTGGTTCAACTCACCGCCGCGCCGGGCGCCGAGGAGACCGTCGTGATCCGCGTCGCCGACAACGGGCCGGGAATTCCGCGCGACCTGCGGTCCCGCATCTTCGAGCCGGGATTCTCGACCAAGAAGAGTGGCTGGGGCATCGGGCTCTCGCTCGCCAAACGCATCGTCGAGGAGAATCACGGCGGGCGGTTGGCGCTCGCGTCGTCGGAGCAGGGAGCGGCGTTCGAGATTATTCTTCATTGATGTCGATGCTGCTCGAAGACCAGTTGACCGCCGGCCTCAATCCGGCGCAGCGTGAAGCCGTGCTCCACGTGGAGGGACCGCTGCTCGTGCTTGCCGGCGCCGGATCGGGCAAGACGCGCGTGCTCACCACGCGGATCGCGCGCCTGATCGACGTCGAGGGCGTCGATCCACGGCACATCCTCGCCGTGACGTTCACGAACAAGGCGGCCGGCGAGATGCGAGAGCGCATCGGACGCCTGCTCGGCACCGACCCCGGCGGCATGTGGGTCGGAACGTTCCACGCCATCGGGGCGCGCATGCTCCGCGCGTCTGCGCACCTCGTGGGCCGCACGCCCGCATTCACGATTTATGATCAGGACGATTCGCTGAGCGTGATCAAGCGAATCATGGAACGGCACCAGATCTCGCCGAAACAGTTCACGCCGCGCGCGATCCAGTCGGCGCTGTCCGACGCCAAGAACGCGCTCGTCACGCCGGCCGAGTATGCGCGGCTTGCCATGGACCTGTTCGCCAAAGCCGTCGTGCCCGTCTATGGCTCGCTCGGCGAGACGCTGCAACTGGCCAACGCGGTCGACTTCGACGACCTGCTCGTGCTTCCCGTTCGCATCCTGGAGCAGCATCCCGACAAGCTCGCCGCCTACCGGTCGCGCTTCCGCTACATTCTCGTCGACGAATATCAGGATACGAATCGCGCCCAGTACGAGCTCATCAAGTTGCTCGGCGGCGAGCATGGGAACGTCTGCGTGGTCGGCGACGACGACCAGTCGATCTACGGATGGCGCGGGGCCGACATCCGCAACATCCTCGACTTCGGCAAGGATTTCCCGAACGCGACGGTCGTGCGGCTTGAGGAGAACTATCGTTCCGCGCCGCCGATCCTCGACGTCGCCAACGTCGTGATCAGCGCCAATACGACGCGCATGGGCAAGACGTTGCGCGCCACGCACTCCGGCGGAGAGCCGGTCACCGTCGTCCGCGCGCTCGACGAGCGCGACGAAGCGGACTTCGTCGTCGGCGAGATCATGGCGCGGCGGAGCGGCTCGTCCTCGTTCACCCTGGACGACGTCGCCGTGCTGTATCGCACCAACGCGCAGAGTCGTGCGCTCGAGGAATCGCTGCGGCGCCACGCGATGGGCTACCGATTGATCGGCGCCGTGCGCTTCTATGACCGCCGCGAAATTCGCGATCTGATGGCGTACCTCAAGCTGATCGCCAACCCGGCCGACGACGAAGCGTTTCGCCGCGCCATCGGCGTCCCAAAGCGCGGGCTCGGTGAGACGACGATCGAGCAGCTCGCCGACGCGTCGCGGCAGCGAGGCGTGCCGATCTTCGAGGGAGCGCAGGTTCCCGACATCATCGACTCCCTGCGACCGGCGGCGCGCGTGTCGCTCACCGAGTTTGTTCGGGTGATCCACGCGTTGCGCGACCGCGCGGCCGAGGCGGCGGTGGACGAGTTGCTGCGCGAGCTCGTCGAGGCCATTCGCTACGGCGACTATCTCCGTGCTGAAGGACCTGAATCGGCCGAGCGGCTCGACAACGTGCGCGAGTTGATCACCGGCGCCGCCGAGCAGGTGGCCGACGAATTGGGCGAGGTCGGCCTTCGTCCCCTCGATCACTTTCTCCAGCGTGCGTCGCTCGTGGCCGACGTCGATGCGCTCGGGCCCGATGCCGATGCCGTGTCGCTCATGACGCTGCACAACGCGAAAGGGCTCGAGTTTCCGGTCGTGTTCATCACCGGCCTCGAGGACGGACTCTTTCCGTTGGCCAAGGCGTACGACAATCCGCCTCTGCTCGAGGAGGAGCGACGGCTGTTCTATGTCGGCATCACGCGCGCCGAGCGAAAGTTGTACGTCACGCACGCCGAAGAGCGGCGGCGCAATGGCGAGCTCCTGCCGTCGCGGCATTCCAGTTTTCTGGACGGCATTCCCGACGCGATGATCGAGAAGCGGAGCACGATCAAGGTGCGGAGTACGGGCCGCTCGGTCATGCGCGCCGGCGGCAGCATCGGCGGCTACAACCGAAGCTTCGGCCGCGGCACGCGGGGCGGCCACGAGATCGAGGACGTCATCGCTCGCCCCTCGCCGGCGTCGCGGCGCCCGGGATCGCCCGTGAGCGTCTACGGCGGGTCGATGGCGGCCGAAGATGAATCGCAGGACGCACCGGTGTTCGCCGTCGGCGCCCGGGTGAAGCATCGAAAGTTCGGCAGCGGCACGATCGCCGAGCTGGCGGGGAGCGGGCGCGACGCCAAGGTGAAGGTCGATTTCGACGATGAGTCCATCGGTCGCAAGACGCTGGTCATCGCCCAGGCCAATCTGGAGCGCGGGGACGAGTAATGGCCGTCACGCTCGACGACGTTCGGCATATCGCCTCCCTGGCGCGCCTCGGCCTCGACGTCGAGCGGGCGCAGTCGCTCGTTGCCGAGCTCAATACGATCCTCGAGCATATGGAGGCACTTTCGAGGGTCGACACGGGGGGCATCGAGCCGGTGGCCGGGATCGGCGCCGCGGGCGTGCCCCTCCATCTCGATGCCGGCCCGCCGATTCCTATGGCGCGCGAGCGCGAGACTTTCGCCCCGAGCATGCGCGACGGATTCTTCCTCGTGCCGCGATTGTCGACGCACGAGGATCCCGAGGCCGCGTCGTGAGCCGGGACGCCGAAGGTGCCGGGCTCACGGAATGGTCCGCCGGCGAGCTGGCAGATCTCGTGACGCGCGGCGAGGCGAGCCCGCGTGCCGCGGCCGACGCCTCGCTCGACCGCGCCGCGGCCGCCGGCGCTGGTCGCGACGGGTTGAACATTCTGCTATATGAGGATCGTCGCGACGCGCATCGCCAGGCCGATGCGGTCGCCGCCGGGCGCGATCGCGGCCATGCCGGACCGCTCGCCGGCGTGCCGGTGGTCGTGAAAGACAACATCGCTACGACCGTGCTGCCCACGTCTTGCGGGTCGCGGATCCTCGAAGGATACGTGAGCCCGTTCGACGCCACCGCCGTGCGGCGGCTGCGCGAGGCGGGCGCCGTCATCGTCGCCAAGTCGAACATGGACGAGTTCGCGATGGGCTCGTCCACGGAGAACAGCGCGTTCGGCCCGGCCAGGAATCCACTCGCGCCGAGTCGCGTCCCCGGCGGATCGTCGGGCGGATCGGCGGCGGCCGTCGCCGCCGGGATCGTGCGCATCGCGCTCGGCTCCGAGACTGGCGGGTCGGTTCGCCAGCCGGCCGCGTTCTGCGGCGTCGTCGGCGTGAAGCCCACCTACGGTCGCGTGAGCCGGTACGGGTTGGTGGCGTTCGCGTCATCCCTCGATCAGATCGGTGTGTTCGGACGCACGGTCGACGACGCGGCGCTCGGGTTGCGGTCGATCGCCGGGCTCGATCCGCTCGATCCCACGAGCGCGCCCGAACCGGTGGCCGCGTACGGCGACGCGGCGCGCGGGTCGCTCGCCGGCGTCGTGATTGGCCGCCCACGAGAATATTTTCCGCCCGATCTCGATCCGCGCATCCGCGACAAATGCGACGCGGCCATCGACGAGCTGCGGTCGCTCGGCGCCGAGGTGCGTGACGTGTCGCTGCCGCACACCGGTCTGGCTATTCAAGTCTACTATATCCTTGCGCCGGCCGAGGCGTCGTCGAACCTGGCGCGATTCGACGGCGTGCGGTACGGCCTGCGAATCGAGGGCGACGGGTTGCGCGGGATGTACGAGGCGACACGCTCGTCCGGCTTCGGCCCCGAGGTCACGCGCCGCATCCTGCTCGGTACGTACGTGCTGTCGGCCGGCTACTACGACGCCTACTACCGAAAGGCCCAGCAGGTCCGCGCGTTGATCGCCCGCGACTTCGCTGCCGTGTTCGCGAGCGGGGTCCATCTGCTCTTCACGCCGACGACCCCGACGCCTGCGTTCGAGCTGGGTGCCAGGTCCGATCCCTACGAGATGTATCTGAGCGACATCTTCACCTGCACGGCCAACCTGGCCGGCGTACCCGCGATGTCGATCCCGATCGGTCGCGTGGACGGGATGCCGGTCGGCGGACAGCTCGTCGCCAGCCACTTCGACGAGCGCCAGATGTTCGCGGCGGCGTTCGCGCTCGAGCGCCGGCTGGGCGCCGGTGCCCGCCAGTGAGCTCGGCATCCACGTCGCGCCGGGCGACGCAGTACGAGATGGTGGTCGGCCTCGAGGTGCACGTGCAGCTCGCGACGGCGACGAAGATTTTCTGCCGGTGCTCGACCGACTTCGGAGCGCCGCCGAACAGCAACACCTGCCCGGTCTGCCTGGCGTTGCCGGGAGCGCTCCTCACGCTCAACGAGCACGCCGTCGACCTCGCGATCCGCACCGCGCTCGCGCTGGGCTGTCGCGTGCAGACGACGTCCATCTTCGCGCGGAAGAATTACTTCTATCCGGATCTGCCGAAGGGATATCAGATCTCGCAATTCGACAAGCCGCTCGCCGTCGACGGCTGCGTCCAGATCGGCGCACGTCCCGACGGATCGCCGATCAACGTCCGCATCACGCGGGTGCATATGGAAGAGGACGCGGGCAAATCGATTCACGACCGGTTCGCCGGTGTGACCGCCGTCGACCTCAATCGGGCCGGCGTGCCGCTGGTCGAGATCGTGAGCGAACCGGACCTGCGCGGCGCCGAGGAAGCTGATGCGTATCTCCGGACGCTGAAGCAGATTCTCGAATACGTCGCCGTGAGCGATGTCAGCATGGAGAAGGGCAGCCTTCGCGTGGATGCGAACATCAGCGCGCGCGCCGTGGGCGAGACCCGGCTTGGTACGAAGACCGAAGTGAAGAACATGAACTCCTTTTCGGGGGTCGTGCGCGCGCTCGAGGTGGAGTTCGCGCGGCAGTGCGCCGTTCTGGACGCGGGTGGGCGCATCGAGCAGCAGACGATGTTGTGGGATGCAAACGCCGACGAGGTTCGGCCGGCGCGGTCAAAGGAAGGGAGCCACGACTATCGCTACTTCCCCGATCCCGACCTGCCGCCGCTCATTCTCCCGCTGGAGCGGATCGACCGGATCGAGCGCGAGCTGCCCGAGCTGCCGGCCGCGCGGCGCGCGCGGTTCCAGGCCGAGTACCCGGCGCTCACCGCCTACGACATCGACGTCCTGACCGCCGGCCCGGGATTGGGTGCTTACTTCGAGCAGGTCGCCCGGCCGAGCGGTGATCCCAAGACCGCCGCGAATTGGGTCATGGGAGACGTGCTCGCCGCGCTCAAGGCGACGGGTCAGGCGATCGAGCATTTCAGCGTTCGCCCGGCCGATCTTGCCCAACTGCTCCAAATGGTTCGCGACGGCGTGGTGAGCCACACCGCCGCGAAGCAGGTTTTTGCCGCAATGGTCAAGACCGGAGACCCTCCGTCACAGATCGCCGAGCGCGAGGGGCTTCTGAAGGTGACCGACGACTCGGCACTGATCGCCTGGATCGACGACGTCTTCGCCGAGCACGCAGCGGAGGCGCAACGGTTCGCCGGTGGCGAGCGGCGCCTGCAGGGCGTGCTCGTCGGGCACGTGATGAAAAAATCGAAGGGCGCCGCCGATCCGAAGCGGGTGAATCAATTGTTGAGCGATCGGATCGGAACGTAGAGCGGCTCGGCGAGCGACGCAGAGTAGGGAAGCGTCGTGGTCGGCATGCCGAAGTATCGGTCCGCTTCCTCGTACAGGCGGTCCTCGCCGGCTTCGCGCAGGATGCGCCGGCGGACGCGCTTCGCCATGCGCAGCGCTTCGTTGCCGGATGGATCGAGCCGGAATGGTTCGGCGCGGTCCATGCTCCGGAGCAGATCGATGATGTAGTCGTACGACCGCGCCACGTAGCGCGTCACGTCATCCTCGGGCAGATCCCAGCGGCTGTTGTCCTTGAGCAGTTGGAACACCCGCTGCCACGACTCGTTGTCGGCCACGATGACCATGCCGCGAAAGATGCGGCGGTTGGTCGGCGTGCTGAAGATCGTCGGGCTGAGGACGCGGTCGAGCAGTCCGTCGGACCGCGAGTGATCGATGAGGATCAGCTCGCGCGCGCGGCGGGCGCACTCCGTTCCGAGGTGCGTTTCGAACCGGCTCTCCCAGTAGGAGTGCCCGAGCGAGGCCGTGCTCGACGTGACGGCGAGCTGCTTGGGAACGAAATAGTTGTGGGCCACGGCGTCGGCGGCGAGATGCGCCAGGTACCCGAGCGCGAATGCGCGCAGCGGATCGTCACGCGCGTCGTCGAGAATCTCCATGCCGACGGTCCACGAATGACAGTGCCGGCCCGCCGCCGCGTACTTCTTGGCGATGCTCGTGTCCGCGGCGATCGACCCATATAAGAAATCGTATGGGAACTCGCGCAACAGCTCGGCGATCGCCGCCGGCAGCAGCGCGAGCGAACGCATCACCGCGTCGCCGAGAAAGACGTGCGTCCCCGGCGTCCACGCGTGCGCGACGGCCGGCGTGACTGCCACCGCGACGAGCGCGACGACGAGGCACTGGACGACGCGCCCCATGGCCGGCGTCCGGCGCCCAGCCTCAGATGCCAAGGCGCTTTCGCCGCCGGCGAATCGCCCGGCGCAGATCCTTGAGCTCCGACTCGACGACGTCGTCGATGGCCTCGCGAGCCCGTCCCATGTAGTCGGACACGCGATCGTGGATCTCCTCGTGCGGAATCGCGTCCCACAGATCCTCGCCGCGGTCGGCGGCCCAGCGTGCGCCGGCCGAACCGAGGCGCGACGCACCGCGTCCCGCCCAGGTGGCGCCGCGTCCCACGCCACGGATCACCGGCGACACCGGCCGGCGGCCGGACGGGCCGCGGCGCAACATGAACGTCAGGCCTGCGCCGACCGTGATGCCGATCAGCGCCGCGGTGAGCAGGTCGTACTCCGATTCATGCCCGACGTCGGTTTCGCGGGCGG
>Ga0157370_10008594_pt1 | contig 10997 bp, 11 predicted proteins | sample C35metaG_FD_113463 | JGI IMG/M metagenome (GOLD analysis project Ga0157370, IMG submission 113463) | Corn rhizosphere microbial communities from Kellogg Biological Station, Michigan, USA - C3-5 metaG | ecosystem: Host-associated > Plants > Roots > Rhizosphere > Soil | place: USA: Michigan... | reverse complement strand
TGGGGCTGTCATTTGTGGATAGCTACCATGCCCAAAGCAATATATCGGCCCGAACACGACGTATTCTTGGCCATTTTGAAGGCTCGCAGAATCGATTCAGGGATAACCCAAGCTGCCTGTTCTAACGCATTGGGTCGCCCCCAATCGTTCATGAGTGATGTCGAGAGGGGTATTAGACGGTTGGATATAATTCAGATTCGTGACTTGTGTAAAGTATTGGGCTGCGGGCTAGTTGATGTAATTCAAGAATTTGAAGAAGAACTAAGTAAGACTGGATTTTAGCCTTGCTGGAGTTTCGATAAAATCAAATGTGGATTTTTGATAATTCCACATGATACCCCATCGCTACTAACCGCTGCGAATATTGTCGAAAGTTAACTTTTGAAAAAAATGGCATGTGTAAAGCTCCTTGGCTACCCTGCATGATGGCAAATATAATGTGATTATGCCTAGGTAGGGCACTTGGATTGAATTCAAATGTATGTGCGCCTTGAGCGGCAAGATGAATGTTAACTTGTTCGATTATTTCTGGGGCATGTATAAGTGATTCCGCTGAAACATAAGCTTGGGAAAAAAGGTGGCTTAATACACTGGATGAAGAATATTTCTTAACGTGTACGATATGATTATCTGATGTAAGAAGATCACAGAATTCGATGACGCTAGAAGCACCGTTGACGCGTACATTGTGCTGATCTAGTAGGTGAAATGCTATACCATCTGAAATTCTACGTAGGTAGTCTCCCTCGTGCGCACCATTGTATCTTGGGAAGGTGATATCTGATCGTGGAAAATCGTCAAAATAACGATTAACCTGGCTTGCGTAATCAATATTAATGCAGTACCAGTCACCCTCACTTAAAAGATAATTTTCACCGTCCAGTTCTACTTCTCCACTAAGGCACTCGTATAAAGTCCATGTGTCAATCTTGTTGTAGTCGGTGCCATACAGATGGATTTTTGTCGATTTCGAACTTTCCACGGAAAGGTTTCCGACTAGTGCTTTTTCGATTAGACAGCGTTGCAAATCTAACTCAAATCCTAGGACTGGCCCGTTTCCGTTTCGCCCACGCTGTGATGTGTATGAAAAGCCTGTAAAGCTTTCATACTCTATTACCCTCGGTGCGGCTATCCATACTTCGTGATAATTACCTTGGTTCACTAAGTTAATTAGCAATTCATCCAGCTCTGACGAAAGCGCATTATCCCGTACCGGCACGATATGGTCCATCCAGGGGTATTTTTCTTTTCCCCTTTCATCTTCGTATGCGGTTATCAAACGCTGTGCAATTGCTGGAAGTTGTGAAAGTTGTACGTCTGTGTGCAAGGAAAGCGAGTCCGATCCACTTACAACTTCGTGTTCGTCACCTTCAATTGACTCAACAATCCCGGTAAGGGATTTGAGTATTTCCGAATCAAACTTGAATTCAAATTCTGAAATTGAAAGATTTTTTGAAGACTGCGAACGAGATCGTAGAGGAATTTTGTCGATATTTGATTTGTCAATCGACTTAATAAGCTGCGGATCTGTCATGCTCAATGCGGTTCTTAACCCAAAATATCTTTCAATTGAAGCCTTGTCGATTAAGTGCCGGGCGTGACCAAAGGTAAAGCAGAAGACTCGGTCGTTCACGGCAAAAACTAGCACGCCCTGTAATGATCTTCCTCGCATTTGGGTCGTGTTTATTTCTTCAATTCCACTGAACAAGTCAACCCATTTTGGTTTTGACGGGTTGGTTTGGTAGTAAAACAGACAGTTTATATTATCAATTTGAAACTGCTGTGGCTGAATGGCGTGCTCGTCGGATAACGCATCGTAGATAGTCCGACCGGACTTCAGAAGAAATACATTAATCGTAAGCTTCATTGGTCAGTCCCTGATTGAATGCAGTCCAGCAGATGGTGCAGTGGAGTGTAGCCAATTTCATACGTATGGTTGGATTCAGTCCCGAATCAAGGAACCCCAGTATCTGATACGTAACGGGATCATCAAACGCCCCCGAAAGCTCCTCTAATTCTGTGAGCGTTGTGGGCGTTTTCTGTAATCGTCAGACTTGTGGCACGTCTGTATCCCAGTGTTTCCGTGGGGTATGTTAGAAACGGATGAGCTTGCCCTTGTGAGAAACCATCGCCGAACTACTTTCAAGCATTCGGAATGTACGTAATGCGTCGAAATGGCGAAATTCAGCATGGCGGCGACACCTATCCCAGGCAGTGGGACTGCCGCGTTCACATTACTGCACAAACTTGGCGGTCCAATGCGAATAGCAGGTGCCATTACTACTTTGGTGGCTTATGTACTGGAAGCGTCGGGTGCTTAGGCTTGGTTTCAGGGTTCACATGGTGCCTTCTGTCGTCCTTGCCATCATCACGTTTGGGTTTTGGGCCGGGCTTGATATCAGTAAACATGTGCTGTCCTTTTCGTCTGTGGTACTGGTTTTTCAATCGTGACTGTTAAAGCCACCGAATTGAGCATGCGGATGAAAATTTCACCCCGCCTTACATAAGTAGTAGCAACCTGCCACAAGTCAAGGGCGTGATGACGTTAGGCAAATCCGTTCGGCATCTTTGTCAAATGCCTAACCCAGTTCGCTACAATTCCTCCATATCTATCTAACCTGGCTGCGTTCGTCATCAAATGCAGCGTGATAATCGACACAGGGAGATTGATATTCTCGATTTCGAGACACCGCCCTTGCTGTTGCCTTCTACATGGCAGGGAGGGGTAGATGTAGCCAGAGACCTAATACCTGAACTGTTCAACATGAAAATCTTGGGTAAGGTCACATTGGCGGTGCCATTACTTACGAAGTTGGATCGAGCTGCTACGGTCATTCCCGTTGCACAGGCTCCCGTAACGGTGTTGGCGAGCCTGAATGGCTTTGCTGAGTCTCTTGATGACCCAGTGCTAGACGTGGTTCCGGTGATGCCTCGGGTACGCCAAGCGGTGGTGGTTGATCCGCTTCCGTGGGAGCGGTAGGCAAGGGGCGAAAGCCCCGGTAGACCCATCTCAAGCCCATGCCAGCGAGGAATACTCCTACGCTTGCCAGAACAGACGTCAGCGCGACGATTATGAACGTCCATATAGCGACCTTGGGCACGTCTTGCACGAGCTTGACGTAGCTGGTTTTGCTAGCTGCAATGGCTTCCTCTGCTTGTTTGACTGCCTGCTCGCTTCCCGCACCCCTGCTCACCTGCTTGAGCGTGTCTTCCAGTCGAGCGATATCATTGTCGTACACGGCCTTTAGCATTTCCGTTGGGCGCATGTAAGCATCTGACAGGTAGATCATTACGTTGAGCCCAGCTATCACGCTGACAACGGCCCACAGCCTCTGCCACCCGTTTAATCGTTCCATTCACCAGCTCTCCATGGTCGTGGGCGTGATCATCGATGATTGCACCTTAGCGGCATACCCCGCCAGTGCCACGGATTTTATACGGCGACGTATACGACAGCTTCTCCCCCTTGAGGACTAAAAATTGGTAGGGAACTGCCTCTAGCATAAATATATTCGTATATATAATCGTAACTAACGATTTTTCTGTCGCGGATAATCGCAAGTAGAGCGTTAATAACGATTATATTGGGTGAGGCTGCTGAAAATAAACTTGCACAGATGTTCTTAGCAGGTATATGTTCATGTCTCACCCACTTACCGAGTAATGCCATGAACACTCACGTGCTGCTGTCGTTCGACCTTAAACAGAATACTACTACTGAGCGCCGCGACCTCTTCGACGAGCGTTTGGAGGGCTGCGGCTGGCAGGATTGCCCCGACGTTAGTAGCACCAAGACCAAGGTTTTCGTGGGTCGGGATGTAGAGGGGGTCAAGGTTAATGCCACTATGGAAATTTACGAAGCTGCTCTACATGCAAGAATTAAAGAAACTTCTTTCGTTATCCAGTGTGGCAACTTGGAGCCCGTTAGCAAAACATTCCTTCATCCAAAGCTCAGCATGTTACTAAGTGAGCGTCTTGGATTCTCATTGTGAAATCTCGGCTGTAACTCTAAACAACCTGGGCTAAACATACCGGATACTATTGGGCGCTGTAGGCGCTCCATCGAAGTGTTAGATTTGTGGCATGTCTGTAGCCCAGTGTTCCCGTGGCTTGTGGCTCATGGTGCTAACCAAAGTTCTGCGAATGCGTTGTTTCAATCCACTCCGGGGTGGTTTTCCGTCCCTGGCGGCACATTTGGCGCATCTGGTGTGGTATCCGGGGTTGACGCATGTGTCAATGCACAAATATACATAGATGGTCAAGCTCTTTCTGATGGGGTGTTGAAAAAATGCTATCCTCTAGGCTCACCCACAGAGAAAGGCATACCAACCATGCAGATATACAAAGACGCTCTCAATGCAATCGCCGCCAACGATGTACAGGCGGTCAATGAAATCTCCACGCCCAGCTACACCACTATCAAGGAGCTTAAGGGGGCTGGCTATGTCACTGCGCTGGACAGCAGTGCAGACGATGGCAACAGCTTTATGAAAATTGAAATCACCTTAAAGGGGCGTCAGTACCTGGAGCAGTTGAGCACCAGCGCCTAACCTTTCAATAAATGCAGCCAGCGCCTGATCAACAAAGGCTGCACCTCTCTATCAAAGGATGTCCCGACATGCCCGCCAAACCAGAAGCCGCTGTCCTCGTGGCCGACCTCTTGACATTGCTTTGGGAAAATCAGTTGGCGACTGCCGCAGCGCTGGATGAACTCACCCTGTGGGCCAGGTCTCAGGGGGCGACTGTGGTCTATGACAATGTGATAGGGGCACTTGAAACGCTAGACAGGAACGCCAGCGCCATTGCCGATGGCATCACGGCGCTGCGCCGGTAGCATCATAAAACGACCGTTAAACGATACTAATCAGACTGGTGGCATTTGGTATCATCTAAATAGGCTTTTTGATATTTCGATACCGTGGTATGTTGATGCCACGTTAAACGATCCCAAGGAGCTATCGCTATGTCTCGTACTTTCCTCTACTGCCGTGTATCGACCTCGGGGCAATTCACTGAGAACCAAGTCCAAGAAGTTAAAGCCGCTGGCTTCGACGTTCAAGCGAGCCGGGTAGTCGAGGAAACTATCTCGGGCAGCATCGCTGCGAGTGAGCGCTCAGGTTTCAAGAAGCTGCTAGAGCGTATGGAAAGCGGAGACGTGCTGATCGTGACCAAACTTGACCGTTTGGGGCGTAATGCGATGGATGTACGTCAGACTGTGGAGCAGTTAGCCAACGCTGGTATCCGTGTTCATTGTCTCGCCTTGGGCGGGGTGGACCTGACATCAGCAGCGGGCAAGATGACCATGCAGGTGTTGGGGGCTGTAGCTGAGTTTGAGCGTGACTTGCTGATCGAGCGCACCCAACAGGGCCTGATGCGTGCAAAGGCTGAGGGCAAGAAGTTGGGCAGACCTGAGGCCACCAGCACTACGACAGCAGTGCAGCGTCTCAAGGTGAAAGACATGACACAGGCTCAGGCAGCAGCGGAGTTAGGTCTAGGCATTGCCACGATCAAACGCCATTGGAACAAGTACTGAACAGCGCCGTAACCTCTCATAGAGCCCGTTCTGAGACGGCTTGAAAAGTGCCCTGTTGCAGGTTGTTAGGCTGGTCTGCTGTGCATCTGAACTTCCGACAGATCAACCCAACACCATATGAAATGCACCTCCATAAAAACGGGGAGTAGGTTTTGGGTTTTCAACGTCCATTGAGTATCTTAATAACCAAGTCTTTAAGTCTGAACGTGTAGTGGCTGAGGGTCAAAAGTCCAATCACAACAATTAATGACGCACCTATCCCATATATTTTTGCGAGGTCGCCGTTATCGGTGGTTATGTTCATATACTTTGCGAGCGGTTGCATTAGTTCAGGGGATAGGGTGGCGGATGCAATGATTCCGAATATAATTGTGATTCGATGTGTGAAAGATTCTGATTTGATTTTGTCGTCTAGCTCCAGGGCCTTACGAACAGTCTCAATTTTCTTGCGCAGTAACTTGTAGATGGTGGTTAGGTGATCGCCTTTCTGTACTTCTTCTATGTATTTAGCTATTTCACCGTATTTGTGTGCGGATAGAAGGGTTTCCTCGAATCCAAGTATGTCTAGTTCGAGTCGCGCAACGTCTATTGCTGTCTTGCATTTGTCTAGACCTAGTGACGCGTATGAGTAGTATGTTTGTATGAAGTGTGATGCTTCATTTAATACTTGAATGTCGGAGGTTAAGTTGTCGAAAGTGTAAGATTCGTACTGCTCGATAAATTCTTCTACCTGCGAAGATGCTAGCATCAATGATACGGGCTCGGAGTAGAAGTTGTTGTAATCGTCGAAGTTTCTCATGTCCTTATGGTTTAGGTCTGTGTGGATTATCTTGTCCGATAGAAAGGTTCGAGCCATTACGCTGTTGACTAGTTGTTTGTGATTAGACCAGTTTTCAGATGAGCTCCATTTCTGATTGGTGTGGGAGCTGATATATATTATCGGCTTGCCACGCCAGTGCTGCCCTATGGAATCGTCTTTGTATTGGCTACCATACCATTTGATGCGGGTTTGAACGGCGCCTAGCGCAATGGTGCGGGCGACCACTGATAGCAGATTTCTCGCTATGTCCGTGAGGGTAAGCTGGTCTGTATGTACTAGCTCATATACAGTTAATCTCTCGTCCACGAACTCTATTTCTCCTGGGATATTGAGCGCTGCCCCCATAATTGCTTCAAATGCCTCTCGCTGAACAAGCCTTTCCGTTCGAGGCATCTGGGCCATTTGGCATTCGGTACACGCTAAGTGTAGTTCCTTTTCACATAGTACTGATGTAAGATTTTTCCGTGATTTGTTTACTTCACTGTGTACTAGTTTTTGAATTGTGGCTTCTTTAAAGCCTGAGATGGTCGGTAACGAAATGCTGATTATACCGCCCGTATAGACTCTGATATAAGGGATGACTAATTCATGGTCGTCATCACCTTCGCATCTGATGGCAATTGGGCGCATGAATATTCTGGCGCTTTCTGTAGGGAAGCCATATGCAGAATTAAATAGGCGTTTATCAGATAAGATTAAGTCTAAGGCTAAAGATAAGGCGTAGGTGTTAGAGTCTCCCGGATTTGCTTTAAGGAAATCGTTGTGCCCAGATACTGTCATGCCTTGTTCAGTTATTGTAGGTTCGATATTTAGCTGTTGTGATCGGAGAACATCGTCTTCCGTGAAATAGATTTTGCCACTGCTGGTCAGTGCGAAACTAAAGGCATCGGATTCGGCAAGAATTTCGCACATGCCTTCGAGGTTTACGTTTCCAGTAGTCTTCGATGAATACAAGAAGGTTGCGGTGCCTGAATATGTGTTTTCTTCGGTAACGCTTTCGCGACTTGGTTTTGTGTCGGGTAATTCCATCAGCTAATCTTCCTTGTGGCTAACGCATCATGTAGTGGCAATAGCTGTGGATGATCGCACGGAACGTACCCCTCGGCTACGATTCTAAGTCCAATGATACTTATACTTAGATCATCAGATACTTGCTTGGGTAATACCTTGATGGAATAGAGCAGCGCTGTATAGAGGGTTGTTACGTTGAAGGCGGACTGACGTTTAATGTGATGAGGTCTGCAAGTGGTTCATTTGTTTTGTCTAACTCGGCCCGCATGGTCGTACCGGCATCCGGGCGTTGCACAAGTGGGTTTGTGGGTTGAAGCCGGGATGGGGGCACCCAGGGGAGGGTGTTTTGATACCACCCTAGTATTCTCCCTAAAGGCCCATGGGGCCCGGTATGTGGTTAGCTGTGGCAGTTACGTACCTACACCAGCGGATTCAAGCTTGCTCAACTGTGGAAGCTTAGATATGGCATCGAATTTTTGTGCGGTTGTCGCCCCTTGGCTGTACACGTCAAACGTAACCAACCCGGTTTCATGACCTACAAGTTCAGCAATCAAAGTGCCTTGTACGTTCGCCCTGACAAGCTGGGTAATAACGGTCTTCCGGATGGAGTGAAAAACACGATCCGAACCAAATCCTTGGGCTGTCTTCAACCTGCCAAAAGCCTTCACCATCGGGTCTGATCGGATGCCATATTTGCTACGACTTTTGGTAACGATAAGGTATTCATCAGTCGAATCGTTGATCAGTCGTTTCACAAGATCGATGATGCCAGGGTGGATTGGGACGACTCGGATTCCAGCTTTGGTCTTGCTGTCAGTAATATCGAAGCTAAGAACGTTATCCACGGTGATCACGTTTTCTTTCTTCAGTTGGCACAGTTCCTCGATACGGGCCCCTGTGAAGGTTCCAAGTTGGATCAGGTCTGCTAGGGCCTGTAGTCCTTCTGAAACCGCTGCCGCGTGTAGCTTTGTAAGGTCATCCAAGGTGAAGTCTTTGCGTTGCGCGTCTACCTTGTCCCTGCCTCTCGCTTTCGGCAGATCGTGTTCTTCAAATGGGTTGGCTCTGTCCTTGTAGTCGATCCGCCAACGAGCGTCATGCTTCATTGCCCATTTCCAGAAGACATTCCCCGCCAGCAGGTATTGCGTTAGGGTCTTACTCGCCAAATTGATTGAATCCAACCACGACGAAATCGCATCGAAGTCCAGCGGTTTACCTGTTTGCGTGAGGTATGCCGACAGCTTTTCTAATTTGGACTGTTGCTGATCAATCGTTTTGGCGGCGATGTTTCGGTTTTCTCGAAAGGTTCGGAATGATGCCAGCCTTGCCTTGGTAATGGGAGATTTGGGTGCGTAGCCCGTTGGGTTATTAATGAGGTTTGTGAATTCCTTGTACTCGTCGGACGAAAGCCGATGCTTCGAGGTAAATGCGTCTTGAATGGTTCTTTTAAAGGCTTGATTTAACCCTTCTTGAATACGTAATTCACCATCGACCCCATTGTCCCATTCGTGATCAACGATACCTTCCAGTAAGGTCATAAATACTGGATTTTCGAGTTTGAACGCTTCGACTTCCGATTGGCTTACGTTGAGCGGGGCTGTAGGTTCGCCGATAATTTTCAGTTTTCTATTTCGTTTAAGGGTTTCCAGTTCAAGCAATCCAGAAAGCAGGTTTTCCTGCCAATCATCAGGTAACGGTTTGCCTTCGCGTGCAATTTTGATTTGAGCTTTCCAAGCCGCAAGGATGGGGAGCCTGCGATCCATTGCTTCTTGGTGCACGCCTGTCATGAGTGTTTGAGAAAGCACACGACGTCCGCCGAATGCTTTTTGTACGTCTGCGGGTACGGCTAGCCTTACGTGAAAGGTGCCCCCTTGAAGTTCTAAGTTGTTTGCCATTTGATGTGCCTGTGATCGATTGTACGTATTTATTGTACGTAAAACTGCCATAAAAGCCCCGTATTTCAATGGTATTTGGGTTGTTTTCCTTTATATGGAGGGTCCCTATCTCTCCGCCATTACATAGAAAAAGCCCCGTAGCCGAATAAGCTACGGGGTTTTTTCGTTTTGGAATGTAATCGTTCCTTCTCTGTGGCCAGCAAGCCTTCAAGCTTGACCCTACTTCTTGCCCTTGGGCTTTGACGGCGGCTTTTTATCCGTCTCCTTCACCGTCTCCCTAGGCCTCTTCTTTGCCTCAGCCTCTGTCACGTACTCCCCTGTGACCGCATCACGATACCTAGCTGGCATATAACCTCCTTGGCAGTCTGTCGCCACGGCAGCGACTTTTTCAGGCTAGCCCAGGGGCCTGGGGGCACAAGATTCATTGTGCGAATTCTCATTACCAGGCTTTTCCATCGCTGTGACGGGCGTTGCGACACTTTGAAAATAAAAAAGCCTGCTGGGCTTAAGGCTCAGCAGGCTTTTTGGGTGGGCACTCTTCGCTCAGGCGGGTTGGGCCGCCAGGCTATTGCTTACATTCCGCCCCAGCACCAGCACAGTCATAAAACCGACGCCGACCAAGGCCGTGGCCAGGCTCAACAACACCGAGCTGCCCATCTGGTCGACGATCCGCCCGCCAAAGAACGAACCCAGGGCAATGATCACTTGAAACAAGGCGACGAACAGCGGCATGCCGCGTTCGACATCCTTGGGCGCGACCACGAACATCCAGATACTGGCGCAGGCCGGGAAGGCGCCGAAGGCAAAGCCCCACAGGCCGATCAGCATTGCGGCGCCGGTCATGCCGGTGGCGAAGTAGGGGAACAGCGCGGTGCTGGTGCCGATCATCAATGCAACCAGCATCAAGGTGTGACGCACGCTGCGGTTGGCAGCAAAACCGGCAAAAATATTACCGAAGACCCCGGCCACGCCAAAGAGCAGCAGCAGTGAGCCGATGGTCGGCCCGTCGAAGCCGGAGCTGTATTTGAAGAATGGCGCGACGTAGGTGTACGCAGCAAAGTGCGCCAGGCCGATCAGCAATACCGCGATCAACCCGACCCGAGCCCGTGGGTTAATGAACAAGGCGGGCAGGTCGCGCACGAGAATGGCTTTCTCCGGGTCCAGCCGGGGCAGCAGGAGGACCTGCGCCAACAACACCGGGATACCCACTAGCGCGGTGACCAGGAACGTCATGCGCCAGCCCATCAGGCCACTGAGCCAAGTGCCGACGGGCACGCCCAGTACGGTGGCCAGGGTCACGCCCATCATGATGATCGAGGTCGCCTTGGCGACGTCCACACCCTTGGGTGCCAGGCGGCCGCTGAGGGCGATGGCCGTCGCCCAGAAACCGCCGATACTGATGCCCAGCAAGACGCGGCCGAACAGCAGCAGGCTGAAGTCACTGGCGAACGCCACGACCATGTTGGCGATGATCATGATCAGCGTCAGGCCGATCAGCAGGTAGCGGCGGTCCATGGCGCCAATGATCACCGACAGCAATGGGGCGGCGAGGGCGGCCATGATGCCGGGCAGGGTCACCATCAGGCCGGCGTGGCCGGCACTGATGCCGAGGTCGGCAGCGACGTCGTTGAGCACGCCCACCGGGAGAAACTCACTGGTGACCAGGGCGAAGGCACCGACGGCGACCGAGAGAATCGCCAGCCACTGCTGTTTGACGCTCTGTTGATTATGTTCGGGGAGG
>Ga0157370_10008593_pt1 | contig 10997 bp, 8 predicted proteins | sample C35metaG_FD_113463 | JGI IMG/M metagenome (GOLD analysis project Ga0157370, IMG submission 113463) | Corn rhizosphere microbial communities from Kellogg Biological Station, Michigan, USA - C3-5 metaG | ecosystem: Host-associated > Plants > Roots > Rhizosphere > Soil | place: USA: Michigan... | reverse complement strand
TCCTTGGCGCGTTCCATCCATCAACACCCAACCTTCTCCAAACGTGGACCTCCAGGAAATCCGTCGAATCGTCGAGCTCATGAACGAGCACGGTCTTACTCACTTCGACCTCACCAAGAAGGACTTTCATCTGAAGCTGAAAAAAGGCCCGGATCTGGAAGAAATCGGCAGCATCCTTTCCCGCATCCCATCCGCTCCAGCAGCGGGTCCTGTTCCTGCCGCCTCCGCTGCTCCAGCGGCAACGGTTGCCTCCTCTCCGGCTGCTCCTGCGCAGGAAGGCACTGAAATTACTTCCCCGATGGTTGGCACCTTCTACCGGAAGCCTGCTCCAGACGCGCCGAACTTTGTGGACGTAGGCTCTACGGTTTCCGAGGGCCAGACCCTTTGTATCATTGAGGCCATGAAGGTCATGAATGAGATCAAGGCTGAAAAATCCGGCGTTATTTGTGCCACTGTGGCTGACGATTCCACTCCGGTGCAATACGGCGACGTCCTCTTCCGCATCAAGTGATCCGCTGCTTCTCCTGAGAACCGGTAACTGAGAACACCTGCCTACTTTCCCCATGTTCAAGCGCGTCCTGGTCGCCAATCGCGGCGAAATCGCCCTCCGCATCATCCGCGCATGTCGCGAACTCGGTGTTGAATCCGTAGCCGTTTACTCGGAGGCGGATGTGGATTCCATGCACGTCCAACTGGCGGATGATGCTGTCTGTATCGGCCCTGCCGCCGGTAAGGAATCCTACCTCAAGCCGGACCGGATCATCGCTGCGGCGGAGATCACCGGCGCGGATGCCATCCACCCTGGCTACGGCTTCCTTTCAGAGAACGCGCGCTTCGCAGAAATCTGCAAGACCTCCGGCATCACCTTCATTGGACCTTCTTCGGAAATCATTTCCATGATGGGTGACAAGGCGACAGCCCGTGCGACGGCCATTGCCAATAATGTGCCGATCACTCCTGGCTCCGGCATCATGCCGGATGTGGAGACCGCCTTTGCAGAAGCGAAGAAAATCGGCCTGCCGGTGATGATCAAGGCGACCGCCGGCGGTGGTGGCCGGGGTATGCGCCCATGCTTCAAGGAAGAAGAATTCGCTTCCCTGTTCCAAGCCGCTTCCAATGAAGCCCTCGCCGCCTTTGGCAATGGTGAGTGCTATCTGGAAAAGTTGGTTCTCAATCCGCATCACGTGGAATTCCAGGTCATCGGAGATTCCCATGGAAACTACATCCATCTCGGTGAGCGCGATTGCTCCATGCAGCGCCGGAACCAGAAGATCATCGAAGAATGCCCATCCCCACTCCTCACGCCAGAGTTGCGCGAGCGGATGGGCAAGGCGTCCGTGGATCTGATCTCCTCCATCGGCTATCAGAATGCCGGCACCATCGAGTATCTTGTGGATGAGAAGGCGGAGAATTTCTACTTCATGGAAATGAACACCCGGATCCAGGTGGAGCACCCGGTGACGGAAGAAGTGATGGGCTGCGAGCTCATCAAGGAGCAAATCCGTGTGGCCGCAGGAGAGCCGCTCTCCCACCATGTCCTTCAAGCCACGCCACGTGGCCACTCCATCGAGTGCCGCATCAATGCGGAAGATCCCTACAATAATTTCACGCCAAGTCCTGGAACCATTTCCCTCTGGTATGCTCCAGGTGGCAAGGGTGTGCGAGTGGATACCCACGTTTACTCCGGCTACACGGTGCCTCCCTATTATGACTCCATGATCGCGAAGCTGATCGTCACTGGGGCCACGCGTGAAATCGCCATCGCCCGCATGAAGCGCGCGCTTGCGGAATTCATGATCCGCGGCATCAAGACGACCATTCCTTTCCAACAGGAAATCATCGATCACCCGGACTTCAAGAACGGCACCTATGATATCGGATGGGTGGCCCGCTACCTTGAAGAGCGGAAGGGCTAACTTAAGGAGGGCGGACATTTTGTCCGCCTTCTTGATTCCCACGACATGGCTCTCCTAAGTCAGGCGCGTCTCTACGCCATTCTTGATCTCGGCTACGTGCCGGAAGAACGCGCGGAGGAAGTCACTGCTTCCTTGCTCGCCGGAGGTGCGGATATTCTCCAACTCCGTGCGAAGGGCAAGGACCTCGCCACCATCGAGCGGGTGGCGCGTACTCTCCAGCCGCTTTGCCGTGAAGCGGGCGTGCCCTTCATTCTGAATGATTTTCCGGAGCTGGCCGCGCGGCTGGATACCGATGGTATCCACATTGGTCAGGATGATGGCTCACTGGCTGCGGCCCGTGCCATCGTCGGTGAAGGGAAAATCATCGGCCGCTCCACCCATTCGCTGGAACAGGCGAAGGGGGCGCTGGAGGAAGGATTTGATTACATCGGTTTCGGCCCGCTGTTCCCTACTCCTACGAAGCTTGGCAGACCGGGTATCGGTTTGGAAAACATTGCGGCCATGGAGCAGGAAGTTGGCTCACGCATTCCCGCCTTCTGCATCGGCGGTATCCGCCGGGACAATCTGCCCATCGTTCTTGCGGCAGGTGCTAAGCGCGTGGTGATCGTTTCCGATTTGCTCACTGCCACTGTTGTTGCAGTAGCTACAAGGCAGGTAAGTGCGGAAATCGGAGTGCGGATTGCGGAATAGAAGAAATGTCTTACGAGAACCTCAAAGAGCGAACGACGGTTTTCACGCTTCGAGTGCTGGAAGTTGTCGATTCTTTGCCAAATTCTTCCAAAGGCCGAAACATCGCCAACCAACTTTGTCGATCCGGCACGTCCGTGGCTGCAAATTATAGAGCGGCATCGAGAGCCAAGAGTCCGGCTGATTTCATTCATAAGATGGAACGGTTGAGGAGGAGACAGAGGAAGTGCTTTTTTGGCTGGAACTCATTTGCCGTTCCGAAATGCTGCCAGCCGCAAGGCTTGAGCCTCTTATGAAGGAGGCAGACGAAATTCTCTCGATTGTCATCAGTTCCATCAAAACGGCCAAAAGAAATCGTCCCTGATTTTCTTCCATTCCGCATTCCCCGCTCCGCGTTTGACCCATGTCTACTCCGCATTCCGCCCTCCGTCCTCCGCATTCATCGGTTATCATCGGCGGCACCATTGCCATCGATCACGTAAAGACTCCTACCGCAGAAGCTGCCAATTTGCTGGGCGGTTCAGCCTCCTATGCCGCTCTGGCTGCGTCTTATTTCGTGAAGCCGGTCCATCTTGTAGGCATCATCGGAAAAGATTTTCCGCAGGAGCATCTCGATCTGCTGGAAAGCCGGGGCATCACCTTCGATGGTGTGGAGCGTTCTTCGGGAAACTCCTTCTCCTGGTCCGGTGAATATCATGAAAACATGAACGACCGCACCACCCACCAAGTGGATATCAATGTGCTGGAAAACTGGACCGTTCAAATTCCCGCCTCCATCGCGGCTTCCCCGGTCGTCGTTCTTGCGAACATGTCGCCGGACAATCAGCTCCAGATGCTGGATCAATGCTCCGCTGCCTCCTTCGTGGTGGCAGACACCATGGACCTGTGGATTTCCATTGCCAATGAGCGCCTGCACGATGTTCTCAAACGCATCGATCTGCTGGTCATCAATGAGAGCGAGGCCCGAATTTTCACCGGTACGTCCAATCTCATCATCGCTGGCGAGCGCATCCTGGCCAAGGGGCCGGAAAACGTCGTCATCAAGCTGGGGGAATTCGGCGCCATCCTGTTTTCAGCGAAGTCGGGCGGATCCGGCTACGACCTGTTCCGCTGTGCTGCCTTCCCGCTTACCGAAGTGGCGGACCCCACAGGGGCGGGAGATTCCTTCCTTGGCGCACTCGCAGGCCACTTGGCATCTACGGGACCCGGCCCATTCAGCTACGATGACATCCGCAAGGCCATCGTCTTTGGCTCGGTGGTCGCCTCATTCACCTGCGAGGCATTTTCCACGCATCGCCTTGAGCAAATTACAATGGAAGAGATTCACCAGCGCATGGACTACCTCAAATTCATCACCCATTGGCCGGATTGAACCGAAGGGGCAGAAAACGTTTGTTGTGTTCTTATGTCTCTGGGCTGAGGTGGAGCAATTCTCCTCGTAATGGATTAAATTCGTCGGTAACTTGCTGATATTCAAATGCTTTGCATGGTGGATATTAACATCTCCATGGATGGCCTTCATTTTCCTTGTAGAGGCTGGGGATCAGGTCTTTATTGTTTCGGCTCTTAATTTTCGTTTTTGCTGGCCTGTAAAACGGAGGCAACTTTCAGAAAGGGCAAATCTTCCAAAAAAACGCTCGATTCACTCAGACCCTCAGCAGTCATGAACAGAATTTCCTCCATCACCTTTCTCGCTGCTTTGGCCGCCAGCGGCGTCGCTGCGGGAGCCCCTGCGTACACTACTCCGGTGGGGTATGTGACGGAAACGATAGCTGGTAAGGCTTCTGTAGGATCTCCTGATTCTTTTAGTTTGATTAGTCTTACTTTGCAATCTGCATCTTTACGGAATGGAAGTGTTACCAGTCTCACCTCTACTACGCTGCGAGATGCTGGAGCTAATTTTGATACGCTCCTTACCGCAGGAAAAGAATATGTGTTGCGTGTAACAAGTGGAACTCAAAAAGGAGCGATAATTGCTATTTCAACTTGGGGAACCGCGTCCGGTAATAATTCAACCGATGTGGTTACGGGACAAAATCTCGTAGGAACGGGAATTGCTGTTGGAGACACTTTTGAAATTAGGCCTGCTGCAACTCTTTCTTCTCTTTTCGGAGCCACTAACACTGCTGCATTAAAGTCGGGCACTTTATCTACCGCCGATGTCATTTGGATCCCTACTGGTGGCGGTAATTTTGAGAAATATTACTATTCACCAGGCTCTTCATTTCCCGTGACTGTTGCTGCTGGCTGGAAAAATTCAAGCGGAGGTGATGCTTCTAATGCGGCCATCATTTACACAGATGCTATATTCATTCAGCGCCGAGATACCACAAATCTTCAGCTTTTGGTATCAGGAGAAGTTATTAAAAGTTCTACTCAGATTTTAATAGAGGGAAATAGTAGTCGTAATCTTTATAATTATGTAAGCTCAGTTTTTCCAATTGGGACCACATTGGGTAATAGTGGCTTGCAAGCAAGTTTGCTAGCAGGTAGTCTATCCTCAGCAGATATCGTTTGGGTTCCTGCTGGTCCTGGTACATATAACAAATTTTATTACAGCCCCGGATCTACCTTTCCAGTTAACGTTGTAGCGGGATGGAAAGATGCAAATGGTAACGATGCGACTAATCAAGCATTGACCAGCGGTTTAATTATTCAGCGTAGAGGAGCTACAAATATAACTGTTTCGCTAACACCTCCTGCTGGCTACGGAGATCTTTGATTTTAATTTATTGGACCATGAAAAAATTGATATTTAGCTTAGCCGTAGGAGTGTTGTCTCTGTTGAGCGCAAACGCGGCCACAATTTCTGTTACCAACTTAGATGGAAGCAATTTTTCAGGAATTGTTAATTCTAGTGGGGCTGTTGTGACTAGTGGTGTTGTTGCCATCGGTACTTTTAATTTAGAGCCAACCAGTGCCGGAGGCGTGTTAGGTTCATTTATTCAAGCGGGAAATACACTTTCTTTAGGGCCAAATAGCTTTTTTCAAGGTAATGTAAACACAGGAACACTAGTTTCCGGTGATAGTTTTGTAGGGAAGAATGTATATGTAGTAATTGGTAATGGCGTTACCTTAGCTAATTCTACAGAAATCTTAGTGTGGAAAGCCACCGCTAATACTGCTGGCAATTTGTTTGTAGCTGATAATCCTGTGGGTGGTCCAGATACTCTTACGGTGGTAGCTAACAAAGGAACGCTCTCAGTAGGTAATAGTTCAACTTTTGATTTTGGAGGTGGAGCTCAGCTTGTATTTCAATTAGTCGCCGTTCCTGAACCTTCCGTAGCTCTTCTGGGTGCGCTCGGAGGTTTGGCTCTTCTTCGCCGCCGTCGGAACTGAAGAAGCTCTTATATTTGGTTTTGAAAAAAGGCTGGGGGTTCCCCAGTCTTTTTTCTTTGTGAACCTATAACGTTTTACGCAGAAGCTGGATTGTCTTTGTGAGGAGAAAATCTTTCTTTCTTCTTACTAGCACGGTCGTTCCGTTGCTTCACAGTCCTTACCTACGTTTTTTGCGGGAAGTTTTCTTTTCCGCGTATTTGCCGGTTTCCTTTTTTCCGCCTGCGGGAGAACCATAGCGGGAGGAAGGGGCAGAAGACTCCGCCGGTCCTTTTACTCGTGATTTTCCGGAGGGATTACGGTCATCTTTGCGCCGGAAGGCTGGGGCGGGTGTGTTGAGAAGGCTTTTGGCTCCGCTGCCGGTGGCGTCTCCAACGATGGTGAAATCCACAAAGCGTTTGTCGAAATCGATGCCGATGACCTGCACGGGTATACGCATGCCCATTTGGACGGTTTTTCCTTCTGAGGAAACCCATGCCTTGCGGTGGGCTTCCAATCTCCAACGACCTTCTGGCAATTCCTCGCGTTTCACCACGCCACGGATGCCCATGTCTGGAATTTCCACCATCAGCCCCATGGGGCGTACGTCTGCGATGAGGGCATTATAGGTCGGTGGATCATCGGAACTGGCCAGGCGGTGGAGATATTCCAGAAGTTTGATCTGCTTTGTCTCGTTTTCTGCATCAGCGGAAGTGCGCTCGGTATCTGAAATGTGACGGGAAATATCGCGCAATTCTGCCTGTCCGGGTGTGCGATCCACGGGCTTCGGCGCATTTTCCAATAACGGCTGAAGCGCGCGATGCACCACCAGGTCCGCATAACGGCGGATGGGGCTGGTGAAGTGGCAGTAATCATATTTTGCCAGACCGTAGTGACCGATTGGCTCTGCGGCATAAGCGGCACGCTTGAGACTTTTCAAAAGACCCAGGCGGATCACGTGCTCCTCTGGAGTGCCCTTGGACTCATCCAGTAGTTTCTGAATGTGATCACGGTTGGTGAGATCTCCCGGCTTGTATCCGTGCAGCTTCGCCGTCTCTGTGTAATCCATCAGGCGGGATGGATCCGGATCATCGTGAATCCGGTAAATGGCTGGTTTGCTCCACTCCCGCAGTGCACGAGCCACCGCTTCATTGGCAGCCAACATGCATTCCTCGATGAGTTGATGGCTTTCCGTATGAACCACTGGCTCCGCAATGGTGGCGTGGCCTTGGTCATCCAGCCGGATCTTGATTTCCGGCATTTCCAAATCCAGCGCACCATTTTCAAACCGGCGCCGACGCAGCAATGATGCCATCCGCCAGGCTTCCTTCACCATGTCTGCCAGCTTGGGGTCAGAGCCTTTCGGTGCTGGCTTCCCATCGAGGATCGCCTGCGCCTGTTCGTAGGAAAGCTTCGCCCGGCTGTGAATGACGGCATCGATGAACTTCGCCTTCTTTACCTCTCCGGTGCTGGAGATTTCCATCACCGCGCATTTGGTCAGACGGTCCACATCCGGCTTCAGGGAGCAGATGCCATTGCTCAATTCTGTAGGTAGCATCGGCAGAACGCGATCCACGAGATAGGTGGAATTCCCCCGTTCCACGGCTTCCTTGTCCATCGCCTTGCCCGGCTTGATGTAGTAGGAAACATCCGCGATGTGAACGGCCAGCTTCCAGCCCTTGGCCGTTTTTTCCACCCAGATCGCATCGTCATGATCCTTCGCATCTGCGGGGTCGATGGTGATGACCAGCTTGTCCCGCCAATCGATGCGGCGTTCCAATTCGACAGGAGAAATTTCTTCCGACACAGCATGCGCCTCCGCCAGCACGTCTTCCGGAAATGAAGTCCGGAGGCCGAAACGGTGGATCACGGAAATGATGTCCACACCCGGATCTCCCGGCCAACCGAGCACTTCAATGATGCGGCCCCGCGGCGTGGTGGAGCGGTCCTTCCAATCCTGAAGATCCACCACTACCAGTTGTCCCGGTTGGGCAGTGGTATCCCCTACCACATCGATGGTGCCTTCGACTGCCTTGTCATCGCAATCGACCCAATTGTATTTCCCTTTGTTTCTGAAAACTCCCACAAGCCTGCCGGAGCGGCGGGCCAGGACTTTTTCCACCTGGCCACGAGGTTCATCGTCGGACTCGCGGAAGTTGGGATTGCGCGAATATTCGCGGCGTGGGTTGCGCTTGATGAGGGAAATCAGCACCCGGTCTCCATCCAGGGCGGTGGAAGCGTGCTGGCGTCCCACCATGATGCGTGACATTTCCACCAGATCCAACCCAGTGGCGATGTTTTGCTCATCGGTGGGGTCAGGGAAAAAGAACGCATGCCCCTTGGGATGAAATTTAAGGGTGCCGGCAAGCATCTGGCTGGTGCTGCCGTTGGTGGTGCTGGCGCGTAATGCGAAACGGGCTTTTTTCAGTTCTGTAAGTATGCCTTCCCGTACAAGTGTCTCCAAGGTCTTGCGCATTTCAGTGCGCCTGTCTCCCGGAACATTCAGGTGACGTGCGAGCTGGGATTTGGTCATCGGCTGGTAGTCGCTGGATCGTATGAATTCGAGCAATACGTCACGCATGTTATTACCGGGCATGCCAGACATTGCTTTGAAACGGGCCATTCCGCAACGGCAAACGGTATAAAGAAAAAGGTTTGCTAGAGCACAAAAACAGGCGGACTTTGTCAGAGTCTTGAGACGATTGAATCGTTGTCATGACTGCGAATTTCGTATTTGCTACCGCCTCGTTAATCCCACTTCGTAAAACGTAATGAAAACCCATCCATCCCGTCGTTCCCGCGGCTTTACCCTCGTCGAGCTTCTCGTCGTGATTTCCATTATCGCTGTTCTCGCCGCCGCTGGTTTCGCTGCAGGCAATGCCGCGATGCAGAAAGCTAGAAAGACAACGGCCCTCTCGACAGCCACTTCCATTGAGACTGCGGTGAAGGCCTTTTACTCCGAGTACAATGCCATGCCGGTGGATAGTAACGACAGCTCCGAGGGCGGCTCCAAGTACCAGACCGATCGCGGTCCGGGCGTGGATGTGATCAATACGCTTCTCGGTCTGGATGAATCCAGCAGCACCCCGAAAAATTCGAAACAAATCCACTTCCTTACGGTGAAGGAAACGAAGAACAAAAGGGGCGGAGCGGAGTATAATGCTTCAGGCAAGTCGGTCAAAGGGCTTTATGATCCATGGGGCCATGGTTTCATCGTCATTATCGATACTGCCTATGAAGAACGCCTCCGCTTTCGTATCGGCACCAAGGAAGAAACTCTCAATGGCCGTCAGGTGGCGGTTTACAGTCTCGGTGCCGATGGCAAGCCAGGCACCGAGGATGATGTGAAAACCTGGTAAGGTTTCCTTCCCATTCTTTGAAAACCCCACCTGGGTTAACCGGGTGGGGTTTTCTTTTGAGCCAGGAGAGCGCCTCTCCTTGCTCACCTCACGACTTCGGTGCCAATGCCGCCATCCGTAAAGATCTCCAGCAGCAGGGCATGAGGTAGGCGGCCATCGACGAAATGAACCTTGCGCACTCCGGCATTAAGCGCATCCACGGCGCTTTGGATTTTCGGGATCATTCCGCCCGAAATAGTGCCGTCCTTGATCATGGCATCCGCCTCGTGACGGGTAACGGATTTGATGAGGGTGGATGGGTCTTTCGGGTTGGCGAGAAGACCGGGGACATCGGAAAGATAGACCAGCTTTGCCACACGGAGTTCCTTGGCCAGAGCGGCTGCAGCCAAATCCGCATTGATATTGAGCGGGCGGCCAGTTGCGAGCTCGGCAGCCAATGGGGAAATGACAGGAACGATCCCTGCATGGTGCGCGGCATCCATGTGTGTCATCTGGCAGCCTACCACTTCACCTACGCGGCCAAGATCCAGAACGTTGCCCTCGGCATCCCTGCTGCGGAGTTTTTCACCCAGAAACACATCATTGCCGGGAATGCCTACAGCCTTGCCGCCGAAGTTCCGGATCATTCGAACCAAGCCGGGATTGATTTCCTCGGACAGCACGCGGGCCACGATGTCGATCGCCTCATCGGTGGTGACTCGGAACCCACCGATGAACTTCGCTTCCAGCCCGGCCTTTTCCATGGCGGCGGAAATGGCCTTGCCTCCTCCGTGAACGACGATGGGATTGATGCCAGCCACTTCGAGGAAAACGATATCCCGCATCACCTTGGCTACCAGCTCCGGATCCTCCATGGCGGAGCCCCCCATTTTAATCAGGAAGGTTTTACCACGAAAGGCCTGCAGATAAGGAAGGGCTTCGATGAGGGAGTTGGCTTTATCGATCGGCTGCATGATACTGGAATGGAAGAGGGAGTCAGGAATCTGAGGCTGGCGGCTGTTTCTTGCCCCGGGATTTTGTGGAAGCAGTTTTCTTTGCGGCTGTTTTTTTCTCGGGAGTTGTCTTGGGCGTCGCTTTTTTCGAAGCCTTTTTAGCTGGGGGAGATTTCATCTTCTTCGGCTTCGGTGATTCCACGGGCTTGGCGACTTCGGCAGACTTAGGCTCATCAAGCGGCTCCACCACTTCGGCGGGTTTGGTGGGCTCGTGAATGATTGAGGGGAGTGGGGTGGCAATTTCTTTTACGGAAAAACGGCGGCTTGGCAGAATCGCGCAAAGCAGGGTGGCGCTGCCCGATGCCGCGAGAAATGGCGTCAATGGCAGCCAGTGAAACGTTGTTCTGGCTGTCAGCCACTGGGCCAGAATGCCGACGATCATCAGGAAAAGGAGACCCGTTTTACTCCGATTCAGTCCTGAGATGAGGCCGATCAATAAAGTTGTTAGTACCAGCAGTATGACCTCCCAGCGCACTGCCAAGCGCGGGTAGCTGGTAGCCATGGATGCCTTGGAAACAGCGCGAATGAATTCTGATAGAATCCGCGAAAACCCGCGTGTTTGTGCATCCGCGGCGCTCTGATCATCACGCAGGATGACAGGAATGGTGGAACCTGCTGGAACAAGCCCATCCGTGTCCGAGATCATCGCAGATGCCGGGACTACTTTTTCTGGAGCGTTGCTTTTCAGCGGCGAGAGCAGTCTTCCGTATGAGTCGATTGGCAGGAAG
>Ga0157370_10008592_pt1 | contig 10998 bp, 15 predicted proteins | sample C35metaG_FD_113463 | JGI IMG/M metagenome (GOLD analysis project Ga0157370, IMG submission 113463) | Corn rhizosphere microbial communities from Kellogg Biological Station, Michigan, USA - C3-5 metaG | ecosystem: Host-associated > Plants > Roots > Rhizosphere > Soil | place: USA: Michigan... | reverse complement strand
GTAAAGACTATAAAAAAACGGTTTAATTCTCTAGCGAACCTTTTGGTGGGGATAGTCAGATGTTAAGTCCCTGCGTTTTACTTTTTTTGATATAGCGCACTTTTGCATGCTTAATGGATAAATAATTCTTCCATAGAAGATTTAATAATGCCACACCAGATAAGCACTGATATGACTAAAAGTAAAATCAGCACCCAAAGCATTCGTTTCCAATATCTCGATATCAATGATTCAATAATCGCTATCATCGTTTATTTGCTTCTATGTATTTAAATCTAAGTATTTCATTTCTGAATTCTTAAAATTTATGTCAAATAAATATTTTCGGTCTGGATCAGCTTTCGACATCGGCTTATTAATTAAAGTTTAGTATTGTGTACGAAGCTTAAGTGCCACTAATAGTCGAATGTCTCTAAGTATTTTAGAACGAATGAAAAGTGATTTAGATGCATAGCCCGCTTCACAGGAGAGTTCCCGTTTGGGGGAAGTGCGGTCAGATTGCTGAAATAGTCTGGTTTTTTTTAGTCAGGTTTATAAATGTGATTGCTATAAGTCAAATGGAATTTGATGCTGGAAATTGATGAGTTGAAAAGGAGATGAAAACCGTGTAGGGTAATACATTAATCATTTAGATTTGATTGTGCCTTCGCCTGCGTTTAACGAATAGCCCCATTATTGCTGTAACTGCCCCAATGGTAGTCTTAACCATCCAGATAGAACTGTACAGGAGGATTTAACCTGTCATAGTTTACCGTTGTTACTGTAGGTATTAATGTTCCGTCCAACATGCAGAAATTAATAAATCCAGTTACAGCACTAATATTTCCGGCCCTCGGCGGGCAGGCGCCTGCGTTGACAACATCGTTATACTATAGAACAATTATAAAAAGTAGAGCGCGTTAAGTTTTTATAACGAAGATTAACTACCTAAAGTTGAGCTACCTATTCTCCTGATGCTGCGTCACTTCATTCATTATCAGGTCCTATTAATCTAATGTCAGTCTTCCTCTTATTGATAAAGTTACTTGAAATAGTATTACTTTCGTTGTCCCGGAAGCCTATTCACTTTTTTTGGAGATTCTTTTAAAGAACTGCACCGCAAGAAGTGCACAGTTTCAGTTTGGAAAATACTTAAGATTATTCGCTGAGGCACTTTCGTTATTGTCCACTGGCAGTAAAGGAGTAACTTTGACTAATTAGATTGGATGTGCTGCTAATTCTTAACTGGGATTTCTTTAGCTTATGCTGTTACCGATCCGCTAAAACCAGCATCACTCAGACTGGGGAAACGCCCGGTTAAAAAAACCGCTGCTTACTCATCACCCTTCTAATATGCTAGAGGTAGGACTTTTACCCATTATAACATTTAAAATAGTACTTTGATTGTAGAAATGAAATTTTGATCATTTCGAGCGTGATTAGGGAAGGGCGTTATTCACCGCGATCATTCTCGTCAAGATCTTTAAGCTTTTTAATGTTGGTAGCAAGTAATCCGATATTCGTTAATTCAATCTCGAAACAGACACGCTCTCCGATGTGAAGGCTACAATATTCATCAATCAGCAAGAACGCTATGTCTTGATCATGTTCATCCACAATTTCACCTATACGATCTTGGAAATTTATATGGTTAATGGTGCCGATTCTGGACATCTGTATGTGTTTTTTTTGCGGTGTCGCGCATGATGATTTATAAGTTGTTAAGTGGAAATGCAAATTTAAGCTGCATTAAACAAATATAAAACCGTTTTATAGTCTGATTGTTTGGTGATTAGTCATTGCTTATATATTTTAATTCTTTCACTATGAAGTTTTATCATTTTGAGGAAATTGATATTATCAGTGCTATTCATTACATTGATAAGCTATTGATTTCGCTCCACATCAAGCCTGTTCTTAACTATAAAGCAATAGAATACAGACTGCTTTACCAGGGAAGAGCACTGATGAATATCAGGTTACAAAAAGACCGCTTGGGCATTGAGGCCTTATATGATAAAGAAGATGTTCTTCATCAGGAATACTTCAATAAGGTCAGTAAGGCAATTTTAGCAAACCTTCCTTTCAACCCAAAAGACAAAAAAAATGAATAAGAGTCTTTGATATGAATCAACCACACTCAGGATAATAGAAAGCTGTTATTGAACAACGATTGGGTAAATCTAATTTTATCAGTTAACAAGCAATCGTATTTCAACTTCATTAGATTAATGAGAATAATAAAACAAACGTCCTGAAACAGTGATTGTATAGCTAAGATGATTAGGGTTATGAAAAGAAAATATGCATGCTTGAAGATGATGAGGGGATCAGAAATAGTATCGCCATTATTCTATCTGAAGAGAATTATGAAGATCAGAGCTTTCGAGACATCGAAGAATTTAGAAAACGAAATCGGTATGAACTTGCTGATCTTTTCCTTTTAGAACTAATGTTGCCTGATGGGAATGGCATATTTGTCTGCTCCTCACTGAAAACTTACGTTCATACCTGCTTGATACCAGTAGTGATGATGGTTGCAAACTACAATGAACTTCAGATTCAAAAGTCATGTGAGGCAAAGGGATTCGTTGCAAAACCTTTTGAAATAGCTTCCTTTCTCCATCAAATCCCTACTGCCTTGCACAAATAAAGACACTTTGAGTGTTATAAAAAAAATATAAATGATTGGAAATATTGATTACCAAAACATATTTATCAAGGATCTCGACTTGAGCCTAGCATTGGAAATTGGCGTGCGCACGGTTATCATGTTTGCTTTTGTGCTTATTTTTCTTCGTTCCTCGGGGAAAAAGGGTGTGAGACAGTTAAGTATTTTCGAAGTGGCCATAATCATATCTCTGGGTTCTGCAGCCGGAGATCCGATGTTAAGCAGGGATTTCGCGATACTCCCTTCTTTATTGGTATTCCTTTTCATACTTGGCACTTACCGGATGATCACCTATTTGGCCTCTAAAAATCAGCATATCGAAGATATTCTGGAAGGCAAAGCGATTTATATCATTGAAGATGGCATGTTCACTTTGCAGGAAGAAGGGGATGCTAATTTCGCCAAGGATGAATTTTTTGCTGAGATGAGGGCGCAGAGTATTGAGCACGTAGGTCAGGTACGAACTGCCGTTTTAGAATCGAATGGCCAGGTTAGTTTTTTATTTTATCCTCCGGGTGAAGAGAAAAGTGGCCTGCCGGTTTTCCCCAAGCCCTTTGCTAAAAGATCGTCTGAAGTAGCATCAGTTGGCGATTATGCCTGTACGCATTGTGCATATGTAAAAAAAATATCTGCACCGATGAAATGTGGGAGGTGCGGCAAGGAAGAGTGGGTTTTGGCTATTGATACACCCCGGTTGACCTGAATTGAACTTATCTGCTCTTGAAGCATACATAGGGCGGACAATCTGGAATTCATAGGGCAATTGAGCTGATAGACTGATGTCACTTGAAAGCGTCAGCATGAATATGTCATTGGTAGTAATTAATTTGCATGCGGCTCTATTGAGTGCGATCGTTTGAAGAAATTTAAACAAGCTATTTCAGTGCGTTTATCCAATGAAAACTGACTAGCTTTCTCTGCCGAAAAATGAATAGCAAAACATTTCGACTTGCAATTTGTCAATATTATATGATTAATAATTTAACGGAGACATCTTTATTTACCCAACTACAGGTTTTTGGAACGGTGGTCACCTTGTTTGGCTTTACCCTAGTTGCGCTGATTCTGCGCCGTAAATCTTTAAGAAGAAATATCCAGGGTATTCACATATTTGCATTGACAGATCGAGCGCCACTTTCGAAACGCTCAGAAAATACATTACAAAAAATAGGTTTTCTAATGGTGCTTGCAGGAATCATTGCGGTAACAGCTGACGCAGTAAGGAAACATGAGCAACCTGTTGATCATCAGCAAGAACAGATCATCAATACTTAATAAGGATGTTAGTAAAAAAGCTGACTTTCGTTAGTTGTCTTATCAGTTTTGCCTGCCTTGCTATTGCTCAGCAAAAATCAGACACGATCAGTAAACAAACTTTGGCTATCAATGAGGTAAAGCTGATTAAAGACCACCAGCAAACACAAATTGATTCGCTGGTTAAAATCCAGTTGGAAGAGCAGTTGAAAAATGCCGTTGGCGATCAGTCTGAAACTAAATTGCTCGAAGAAAAGCTCCGCACCATTGCCATCAGCGATTCACTGCGGAGCATTGCGCAGGCCTCGGAAATTAATAAGCTAAAAGCAAATGCGGTTGGCTATCCGGTGGTGCTCAATCGGGATACACTCTTCATCGTCTATACCAGAACGGGTTCCTTCAACGCAGGAGAACGGGCGGCAGCGATTTCTAAAAAGATTAGTAGCCTTTATCAAGATGCCTTTTATTCTCCGGATTCGCTCCGGATTAAATCTTCGATAGACAATTTCGATATTGTCTATAAAAACCAAGAAGTTATCATGACCGTTTCCAACCTCGACGGATTATGGTTTGGAAAAACCAACGCTGCGCTAGCCAAAGAATATCTGTCAAGGATTAAACGTACGATTCATATCGAACGGGAATCACATAGTTTGTTGAACTGGTTCAAAAGAATCGGTCTGGTTATGTTAATACTTATCTTGTTAATTGTAATCATTGCAATGATCAACTGGGTATTCAGGCAAAGCCGGAACTATATACTCACCAGAACCGAGCGGATTAAGGCGGGGTTGAAACTTGGTACGGTTAAGGTGGTTCCGGCAAGGGACCTCGAATTGATTTTTCTAAAGATTAACAGCGCGATCAGGTTACTGGTCACCATATTACTGATTTACCTGTCCCTTCCTCTGCTATTTAGTGTTTTTCCGGAAACTGAAAGCTGGACCAGCACTTTGCTTAACTGGATATTTAGTCCATTTAAGATCGCCTTGAATGGTATATTGGTTTATCTGCCCAATTTATTTACTATTCTTGTCATTTTTTTTATTTTCAAATATAGCCTGAAGGCAATCAGGTATTTTTTTTACGAAATCAAGCTCGGCAATATTCAGATCAATGGTTTTCATGCAGATTGGGCAGTTCCTACTTTTAATATTTTACGATTTATCCTTTACGCCTTTATGCTGGTTGTTATCTTTCCCTATCTACCGGGATCTGACTCTGCGGCATTTCAGGGTGTATCTGTGTTTTTAGGTATATTAATCTCTTTAGGTTCATCAAGTGCAATAACCAATATTGTGGCGGGATTGGTTATCACTTACATGCGGCCTTTCCGCATTGGGGACCGGGTAAAGATTGGTGAAGTCACGGGAGATGTGATTGAAAAAACGATGCTGGTAACCCGCATCAGGACGATCAAAAATGAAGATGTTACTGTGCCAAATTCAATGGTGCTCTCCAGCAGTACGGTTAACTTTTCCAGTCAGGCCAAAAATAATGGTCTTATTGTACACTACGAAGTCACGCTGGGTTACGATGTACCCTGGCAGGTTGCTTATGAATTGCTGATTAATGCGGCATTGAAAACAGCTTTTATCATGCCTTCACCCGAGCCCTTTGTGTTGCAGACCAAGCTGAATGACTTTTGTGTTTCTTACCAAGTTAATGCCTATACCCATGAAGCAGGAAAGCAAGCCGTCATATACAGTAGTCTGTTAGAGAACATCCAAAACGAACTCAATGCTGCAGGGATTGAGCTGTTATCACCAAACTATAATGTGATTAGAAAAGAGTGATATTTGCATGCGATAAAAGAATGAATTTGCACCGGCATGGGTAGCTACTAGGTAGGATAACGACAACGCTTAATTTTAAATTACTTAGCCAATTTGAATCACTATGGTCTGCGGCGGAACGAAAATAACATCACCATCAGCAGGCGTTAGTCAAGTGATTTTCATATGCCTGAACTTTGAACTGCCACCATGAAAAAGGACTTGAATTCAGCAAAACCATTATTAGAGCCGTGAAGTGAAAATAACTTTCGTTTACTTCAAGTTCCCTTTTTACTGTCAGCACGGACGATGTAATTTAAGTCCATTTTGAAAACATGGAAGGATTTTATCATTTATATAGTTAGCCATTTTATGCATGGATAACGATATACTCCTTTGCAGAGTGTGGAGAACTTCTCTTATTTTTGCTAATATTTTTAGTAATTTTGTCATGTAAAGCGATGAATTATGATAAGAGAAGTAGAGATCCCAAGAAATGATGTGATAGATACGCTGGAAAATCCGGGCAGGGTTTCCGGTTTTATTTCACCAGCTGAAGACTACAGACAGCGGCGTTTGCATATTGCGCAAAGGATTGTAAACGATCCTACCAATACTTTCTATTTTGAGGCTGATGATGATCAGATGCGGTATTTTGGGATTATGAAGGGGAGTATCATCATCGTCGATAAATCCGTTAAGGTAACTTCCGGTATGCTCATCGTTTGCTGTGTGGATGAGGAGTGGCTTACCCGGAAACTTACCGTACAGGGCGAAAATACTTTTCTCTGCATCAATGATGGTTTAGATGCCTGTCTTAACATTACCGGTAAAAATATTACCGTATTTGGTGCGGTAACCTGGACTTGCTTACCTCACTCTGCATTCAACCATGTTCGCACTGGCCGATTGTAACAACTTCTACGCAAGTTGCCACCGCTTGTTCGAGCCGCAACATAATGGCGCACCTGTTGTAGTGCTCAGCAATAATGATGGCTGCGTCATTGCACGCAGCGATGAGGCAAAGGCCTGCGGCATTGCCATGGGTGCACCCTTTTACAAAATAAAGGAAGAAATTGCCCGGCACAAAATTGCAGTATTCAGCAGCCACTATACTTTGTATGGCGATATCAGCGCCAGGGTGATGACTAACCTTGCCCGCTTTACGCCGGAGGCGGAAGTGTACAGCATCGACGAGTGTTTTCTAGGTCTTAATGGTTTCGGTGATCTTAATAATTACGCCAGGCAGATCAAGGAAACGGTGATTGCCAATACCGGCATCCCTATTAGTGTGGGCATTGCACCAACAAAAGTACTGGCGAAAGTGGCCAATAAAACGGCTAAAAAGCACAATGGGGTAATGGTGCTGCAAACCGATGAACAAATTAATAGCGCCTTGCTGCATTATCCTGTAGAAGACCTTTGGGGCGTTGGGCGACAGTTTAGCCACAAGTTAATTCGCGAAGGTATCGAAACTGCCGCCCAGTTCAGGGCCTTACCCATTAATTGGGTGCAAAGCCATATGACTATTGTTGGTGTGAGAATGTGGCGCGAACTATGGGGCGAAAGTTGTATTCCTTTGAAAACAGTGCTCGACCCTAAAAAGGGCATGTGTACCAGCCGTGCATTCGGCAAGCTCACTACAGATTATAACGAATTAAAGGAAGCTACCACCAGTTATGCGGCCCGTTTAGGGGTAAAGCTGAGAAGAGAACAATTATGTGCCAGTGTAATTTCAGTCAGGCTCCTCACCAACAAATTTAAAACAGAAGCTTCGCAGGCATTCCCGTCTATTACGATTCCACTGGAGCACCCTATAAATAACACCACTGACCTTGTTAAGGTTGCTTTATACGGTTTGAAGAAAATTTACCTGAGGGGGTTCCTGTTTCAAAAGGTAGAAGTTACCGCCACGGGTTTAATCCCCGAAACAGAGGTGCAGCTGAATATCTTTTCTGATTACAAAGGCATAAAGCATGACCGGATCTCTAAAGTGCTCGATCAACTGAATACCTACTACGGTGCAGGTACGCTGCGAATGGCAGGAGAAGGGATCAACCAGAATTGGACAATGAAACGTGAATTTTTAAGACCCAGTTATACCACCAACTGGAAGGATATTATAAAAGTAAAATAATGAAAGAACTATTGGCATTACTCAAACGCTACCTGCTCAAAGAGGCAGAAACCTTAAACCAGATCAAAGACCAGCCGAAAGCAAAAAGGAAGAAGTAAAACACTGGTGTACGGTATGGTGTTGTATTTAAATAACTAATCATATATGTGCGCCAGGTATACTTTAACTGCTGAAGAAAAGGAAATTCTTAAAACCCATCCCCATGAAATACAGGGAGAATGGAGCCCTAACTACAATCTGGCCATTACTCAAACCGGGTTAATTATCACGGCAGATGAACCCGAAATTATTCAGCAGATGCGTTTCGGCATTGTTCCGCATACTGCAGAGAGTTTAAAACTCTCTTTTGATAGCTGGAACATTAAAAGTGAAACCGCTTTGGAAACCAAAACCTGGCGTCCTTTGCTTAAAAATCATAAAACCTGTCTGGTAATTGCCGATAGCTTTTATGAATGGAAGGAGCTGGGTAAAGGTGATAAGCAACCCTATCGCTTCACCTTAAAGAACCGCAAACTTTTTTGTTTCGCGGGTTTATGGTCTCAATGGGTGGACCCTGAAACCAATGAAAAGTTTCGCACTTATGGTATTCTCACTGCTGTTGCCAACCCACTCGTTGCAGAAATCCATACCAAACAACGCATGCCTGTTATTTTATCGCGCGAAGAAGAAGAAATCTGGTTGAGCAAAACCATTGCGATAGAAAGTAAGATGTTGGTACTAGATACTTATCCTGCAGAAATGATGAACCGAACAAAGGTAAGCAAGCAGGTGAATGCTGTTTCTACCCTGAAAAAACCCAACAATGATCCGGATTTGTTATCGCCCCTAAATACTGATGATGATGTTTAGTCGTGATAGTCAGCTTAAAGGATAGCAAAGAGGCTGAGCATTTTATCGCCCAATACAATAAGAATAGTTGGTTTTGAAATGCATTTGGTTGACAATTTATCTTACAAGCTTGATGGCTACTAAGCCATTCAATGAAAGTACAATATCAAATTCTATCATTTCTGAAAAGAGTAATTGTTGATATCGCTATTGCGAATAAAATTGATCTCTTGCTGATTATTGCCCATGATTTTCAATTGTCGTTCACAGAATTAACTTGGATCATCTTCCTGGTTGTCATCGTCTATAGCATGCTGTTAAGGTAATCATACTATATTAATATCCAAATGATCATAACACCAAATGTATTTAGCATTATTAGTTGCTTTTAGTTAAGAAAATCGTTGAGCTTCTTCATTATGTTTCTCCAACCGAAAATGCTGTCTACAACTACCATTCGGTTCCCTTACTGCGCAGGTTTTCCGACTACTTGAGAACGATATATCGGGATTATGATCAGGTTGAAACATTGTTCGATACGTGTAGGCATATCGTAGATTTAAAAAAGTGCGCCGGGCACACCTGTAGCGATAGCGTCTGCACGAGTAATATCATTTCCAAAACTATTGCGCAGCAGTATGTGGCAAAAGTCGAAGCGATTTTCAACTGCCTATAGCTTAAACCACCTATTAGTAGCACATTATAAAATGCCTTCATCTATGCCGCCAGAAGGACATTCTGCTCATCCAGGCGGCAGTCACCAGCACTCAGGACATCGATTCAGTCACCAATTTTTCAAGCCGCATTTTTTCAGATTGAAGCACCGAAAATAATTGGCTTGTTGTCGACGTTTCAGGTCCGAACGATTATCAGGTGCTCGCCGCTGGCTTTTCTAACTATGGTGCAAAAAGCGTTGACCTATTTGTTCCGGCGTATAAATCTATTCCTGCGTACTTAGATCTAAATACGAAAAATATGACGGCACCAGCAAGGCAACGCCAGTAGTGACTGGCATTGCCGCCCTTTTATGTTCTCACTATCCCAAAGTCAGCACGGCGGAAGTCAAAGACATCTTTATGCAATCGGTCACGAAAGTGAACCACCCGGTCAACCTCACCCGAAACGGCAAAAAGACCAGCGTAGACTTTAAGGCTCTCTGTATTGGGGGCGGAATCGTTAATGCCGATGCCGCGTTGAAACTGGCCACTGAATACCGGAAATGATAGGACCAAAAATTTTATATACCATCCTTTACCACCTTACAGCATTTAACCCCCTTGCTTAGTTACTAATTTGACCACCAGCAATAAAAGAAAAAGGGAAAAATAAAGTTTATGTATCAGCCGATTGCGAAAGGCGAAACTAATCAGTTCTGCGGTACTGGCACAATTGCACCTGATCTAGATGTTCTGGTGATGCCTCTGAACGGTCAGCCTACTCATAGGTAAGAGCTCACCAATTACCTTACTGTCTAGGTCGTAGCTACCAATAATAAATATTGTATTAAGTTTTACTTGTCAATTCATTAGCAATTTGATGGAAAGATAAAGGAGATTGGTTTATATAGTTAATCATCAGAAATATTTATTATCCATTTCTTAAGTGCCACTTTTCTTGTTTTTCGTTTAGCTCTGATTTTCTTCTTTTTGTCTACAACTTTAGGAATTAATTTTTCTCTTTCTTTTCTTAATTTCATCAACCTACCGAGCTCATTATATTCTGTCATTTTAGTGTCTAGTTCTGCGATTCTCTTCAAATCAGCTATAAATTTGTTGCTAATTCGAACCGCCGTCGACCCCGAATTTTAAAGCAGTTCTTTTAAGAACTGCTTTTTTTGTTTAAGATGTTTATTTACAATCGTTCATAGGAGAGATTTCGGGGATCAAGCGGAAAAGTTGGGGGGATAATAGCCTTGACATATACTTTTTTATAGTCATTTGTTTTGTTTATGTATAAATGCTTGAAATTCAAATGATAAAACAAATTTGATAGCTTAAGAAATTGAATTTTATCAACAAAGAGAGGCCGCCTTTTTGAGACAACCTCTTTCGTTTCTGAAAACACCAATTATTCATTTTTACGAGAAAAACGTGAGCAATTCTGTGGGCATATTAAACGGTATAAATGCCCGCCGGTTATAGCTTAAATTGTTGTTTGTAAGCTGTTTAGGTATTAAACAGCTTCACTGTAAGTGACAGATCAGGAGATAGTGGTCAGGTACAGATCCGGCCAATACCGTTAAACATCTTTTACCTATTTGCTGCTGTTTTTTTTAACAATTCTTCGTATGCAGGTCCCTCACGTTTTTCCATACCGTTAGAAATTTTTATTCCGGCTTTCTCAAACGCGCTGAT
>Ga0157370_10008591_pt1 | contig 10998 bp, 9 predicted proteins | sample C35metaG_FD_113463 | JGI IMG/M metagenome (GOLD analysis project Ga0157370, IMG submission 113463) | Corn rhizosphere microbial communities from Kellogg Biological Station, Michigan, USA - C3-5 metaG | ecosystem: Host-associated > Plants > Roots > Rhizosphere > Soil | place: USA: Michigan... | reverse complement strand
CTCACCAGGGCGTAACGACGGAAGTGGTCGGAAACTGCGGGTTTTCTCCATTCCCGCAGGGCGGGCACGCGCACGATCTGTGTGAGTTCGGGGGCGGCATTCTCGGGCAGCGCGACCACTGGGGATGGGCGAACGCGACGGAGTATCTGGATTCGGCCGCGAGGCTCGGGAAGAACGTCCGGGTTGCGCCGCTGGTGGGCCACGGGAGCCTGCGAGTGGCGGTGGCGGGACTCGATCAAAGACCGCTGACGAGCGCGGAGCAGGAGCGGATGGAAGGGCTGCTGGCGGATTCGCTGGATGCGGGCTGCGTCGGGTTTTCAACGGGGTTGATGTATGCGCCCGGTTCGAGTGCGGGCAAGCAGGAACTGGAGCCGCTGTGCCGAATCGCGGCGGCTAAAGACAAGCTCTATGCGACGCACATGCGCAGTTATGCGAATGGGCTGGTGGACGCGACGCGGGAGCAACTGGACCTGGCGCGCGCAACGGGCTGCCGTCTTCAGATTTCGCATTTGCAGGCGGCCGGGCGGGCGAACTGGGATCTGCAGAGGCGGGCGCTCGATGAAATCGAACGGGCGCGGGCCGAAGGGATCGATGTGGAGTTCGATATCTACCCGTACCAGTGCGGGAGCACGGTGCTGACGCAGTGGCTTCCGCAAACGGCGCTCGATGGCGGAATGGATACGCTGATGACCCGGCTGCATGACAAGGCGACGCGGCAAAAGATTGCGGAGGAGACGGAGCAGTCGCGGGCGCAGGAATGGAGCGACCTGACGATCTCAGGAGTTCGGAGCGAACGCAACAGGGCGCTGGTCGGGAAGACTATCGCTGATGTTGCGGCGCTTCGCGGGTGCGCGGGTGTGGACGCGATGCTCGACCTGCTGATCGAAGAGCACGCCGAGGTGAATGTCATCTGCTTCAACCAGAGTGAAGACAATTTGCGGGAGCTTCTCTCGCATCCGCTTTGCTCTGTGATCAGCGACGGCTTTTACGTTACCGGCAAGCCTCATCCGAGGCTGCATGGCACGTTTCCCGAACTGCTGGGGCGCGTCACGCGGGAGCAGCGCTGGCTGACCCTGGCTGCCGCCGTTCACAAGATTACGGGCAAGCCGGCCGCGCGGCTCGGGTTCCGCGATCGGGGGCTGCTGCGCGAGGGCTATATGGCGGACGTGACGGTTTTCGACCCGGAACGCGTTGCCAGCCCCGCAACCTACGAAACGCCTGAGCTTCCGCCCGAGGGAATCGCGTTCATCCTGAAAAACGGCGAGATCAGTTTTCAGGGTGATCGAGTATCGTAAACAAATGCGACTGGAGCGCGCACGGTGGCCGGATCTGGCCGGCCTCAAAGACCGGATCTTCGTGGTCCCTCTGGGCTCTCTCGAGCAACACGGACGACATCTGCCGGTCTTTACCGACTCGCTCATCATCGGCCACATCGCGGATCGGGTAGAGGAACTTCGCCCGGACAAAATCGTCTTGCTGCCCGTGCAGTGGCTGGGGCACTCTCCGCACCACCGGCGCCTGGGGTGCGTGAGTCTGGATCTGATGCCTTATGTCGAGATGATCCGGGGCATGTGCAGCTCGCTTGTAGCGATTGGAGCGCGCCGCATTCTGCTGCTGAATGGGCACGGGGGGAACGATATTCCCTGCAAGGCTGCGCTGCGCGAATTGAAGAGCCAGTTCGAATCGCTGCGCGATTTGTATATTGCCTATGCCGCGTACTGGAATTTCGCGGCGGCTGAATTTTCGGAGATTCGCGAATCGCCAGCCGGCGGGATGGGGCACGCATGCGAGATGGAAACTTCGATTCTGCTCAACCGGCATCCGGATCTGGTGGACATGTCGAAGGCGGTTCGGGGCGGCCCGAGCGAAGAGCGTGGGTTTCGCACCATCGACATGCTGAAGAGCCAGCCGTTTTTCATGATCAACGAATTCGACGAATTTTCGTCGAGCGGGGTGATCGGTATGCCTGATTTCGCTACTTCCGAAAAAGGCGCGCGGTTCCTCGAGGCCGCATCCCAGGCCGTCGTGCGATTTCTCGATGAATTCGCGCGATGGGATTTTCAAACGCGGCCGCAACAGTGAGCCGCCGCTGGGCTGTAGTCACCTTCATTTTTCTCGGAATTCTGGTCAGCTACGTCGATCGTGGCAATCTCGGGATCGCTGCGCCCGCGATTATGCGCGAATTCGGGTTCTCGCCCGGAGCAATGGGGGTTCTGCTTTCGGCTTTCTTCTGGACGTACGCGACGTTTCAGATCCCGGCCGGAGCGCTGGTGGACCGATTCGGGATTCGGCGATCCTATGCAGCGGCGTTTCTATTGTGGTCGATTGCTTCAGCGGCCATCGGACTCAGCCGGAGCCGCGGCGAGATTGTGTTGTTTCGAATGATGCTGGGGATGGCCGAAGCGGTGGGGCCGATCGCCAGCCTTTCGTTCATACGGCGCAATTTCGAGAATGCGGGCGGAGGGCTGCCTACCTCGATCTATATCGCCGGGCAAAATCTGGGACCGGCGGCGGGCGCGCTACTGGGGACGGAACTGATCGAGCATTTCGGGTGGCGCGCCATGTTCATTTTCACAGGGCTTGGCGCACTGCTGTGGCTGCCGGGCTGGCTGCTTACGGTTCCGCGCAATGAGCGCGCTTCCGTAAATGAACCGAAGGCGGTGGCCTCCGGTGAGCGTCAGCGGATTCCGTGGGGCGCGGCGCTGGCCACTCGTGGTTTCTGGGCATCTTCGGCCTGCATCTTTCTCTCTTCGTATTTCTGGTACTTTCTGCTGACCTGGGTGCCGACTTATCTGATCTCTTCGCGCGGCTTGTCAAATCTCGAGATGGGGCACGTGCTATCCACGGCTTTGTTCGCGATGGCGTTTGTGAATATCGCGGCGGGATTCATCGCGGACCGCGCCAGCCGCAGAGCAGCCGGGACCGACTCCGGACTTCGGGTGCGCGTGTGGTTTTGCGCGGCGGGTTACCTGGGTTCCGGCGCCCTTCTGCTTCTGCTGGCGCTTCCTCAGCGCGAGGCCGTGCTGCCGGTGCTGCTGTTTTCGGTGTGCGCGACGGGAATCGGCAATTCGAATTACTGGACGATCTCGCAACAGATTGCGCCTCCCGGTATCGTAGGACGAGCTATCGGCTACTTCAACACGATCTCGCAGATCGCAGGCGCCGCGGCGCCGCTTATCACAGGGTGGCTGCTCGGGCCCGAGAAGGCCTTTTCTCTGGCGCTTGGAATCGCAGGCGTGGCCCCGATACTCGCGGCCGTCTGCCTGCTCTATGCGGGCGCGAAGGGCCTCGAACAAACCAGACGTTCACTCGGCGATTATGAAAGCTACAAAGCATATTCTGGCGATTCACGCGCATCCTGATGACGTGGAGATCCTGTGCGCCGGAACTCTGGCGCTGCTGGCGGCAAAGGGACATCGAATCAGCATTGTTTCGATGACGCCGGGAGACTGCGGCTCGGCCGACCGCGGGCCGGAGGAGATCGCGGCCGTTCGGCGCGAGGAAGCCCTGCGATCGGCGCAGCGAATTCAGGCGGATTATCGCTGCGCGGAGTTTCGCGACCTCAGCATATTCGTGACGGATTCAGCGAGGCGAAGAGTGACGGGTTTGTTGCGCGAGATTCGTCCGGAGATCGTGCTGACGTCTTCGCCAGCCGATTACCATTGCGATCACGAGGCGACAAGCGCCCTGGTTCAGGATGCATGCTTCGCGGCGCCGGCGCCGAATTATGCGAGCGAAGGGAGCAGCGCACCTCCACTTCCGGCCATTCCGCATCTGTATTTCGTGGACCGCATTGAAGCAGCAGAGGACGAGCCGCGCGACTTCTTCGTGGACGTGAGTTCTGTGTTTCCAACGAAGCGAGCCATGCTGGGCGAGCATCGCAGCCAGCGGGACTGGCTTAAGAAACATCACGGGATCGACGACTATCTGGAACAGATGGAGCGCTGGTGCGCACAGGTGGGCAGGCGCGCCGGCGTGCAATACGCCGAGGGTTTCAGGCAATGCCACCGGCATTCGTATCCGCAGACTCCCGTGCTACAGGAACTGTTAGCGGAGTATATCCGGGTGTGACGGCGCCGCGACGATCAGTTCGATTTCATGCCAGTCTTCCGCAATGAAATCGGGCAAGTCCGGATTCACGGCGTGAACGTTATTGCGCAGCCAGATGGTGGAACATCCGGCATTTTTGCCGCTCAGAATATCGCTCTCACGATCGCCAATCATCCACGATTGCGAAAGATCGATGTTGTGCCCGGCTGCAGCCTGGAAGAACAAAGATGGCGATGGCTTACGGCACTCGCAATTTTCTTCAGGCGCGTGCAGACAGCAGTAAGTCGCAGTTACGGGCGCGCCGGCGCGCCGCATCAGCGTCTCAAATGCGTTTCGCACTTCGAGCAGTTCTTCGGTTGAGATGAAGCCTCTGCCGACGCCCGATTGATTTGTAACCACGACCAGGAGCCATCCGGCTTCGGCAAGCGTTCGCAGAGTGTCGAGCGCGCGGGACAAAGGCCTGATCGACTGCGCCTCCCGCAAATAGCCGGCATCTTCAATGATTGTTCCGTCGCGATCGAGGAAGACGGCGCGGTTCAATCAGGCCTCACTCGAAGCGTCGTTACTGCTCGCAAGAATGCGCTCGAGCAGTTGCGTGGTGGAATGGCCTTCCAGGAGCGGAAGAAATTCGATGCGGCCGCCGTATGCGAGAACGATGTCGCGCTCCGGCACCGGGCGCCCGGTTCCCGGAGCATAGTCTTCGCCCTTGCAGTGAATATCCGGCTGAATGCGGGCGAGCACTGCGGAGGGCTCGGACTCATCGAATAACGTGACGTAATCGACGGGCTCGAGTGCGGCGACGATTTCCAGGCGATCCTGTTCCGGGACGAGCGGCCGCAGGGGCCCTTTTATAGCGCGGACTCCGGCATCGCTGTTCAGGCCAACGATGAGAATATCGCCCAGCGCCTTCGCTGCACGCAGGCTGCGCACATGCCCGGCATGAAGAAGATCGAAGCAGCCGTTCGTCCACACGACCGTCTTGCCCATGCGCTTCCACTCGGATCTCATGGCCGCGAGCGCATCGCTCGTCCTGAATTTTGTGGCAGCGGAGATCATTTCTCGATTTCGATGGTCATTCGATTTCGATGGATAGCGAGCCATCGGTGTGTGTTTCGCGCGAGCGACTCCGTGGCGCTGTGCTGGCGCGCCATGAAATGGCCCGAGTATGGAGTTATTGGCGTCCCCAGGGGGATTCGAACCCCCGTTACCGCCGTGAAAGGGCGATGTCCTGGGCCTCTAGACGATGGGGACTGGCGCAGAAGACTCTTCACCAAGCGTAACATGCAACGCATTTTGCGGCGCCCGACGGTTTACTGCTGCGGGCAGTGGTCGTAATCGGCGAGATAGTAACACGAGAGTGGCATGAGGTTTGCAGCTAATTCCTGCGAAGTGAGCGAACCGGCCACTTACGATCCAGCACCAGGCTGGATCGGTCCGGCGCTGAAACTCACAGGGAGCGAACGATAAACCATGCGTATCAAAAACCTAGTGCTTACCGCAGGGTTCCTGGCTGCCGGAATCGCGGCCACGTCTATTGGCGCGAATGCCCAGGGGCCCTTGTACGACAAAGTGCTTGTGGATCTTCCATATGCCGTTACGATCAATAACACTACTCTGCAACCCGGCCATTATGTAATCCGCCAGATGGACGATATGGGGACAAACAGCCGTGTGCTGATGATCTTCGGCGACAACGGGATGAAATTGAAAGCGACTGCGATCACCATTCCAGCGCTAGATAACAACACGCCCGGCAAGACAGTAGTTTCGCTACATCACTACGGCAACGATTACTATTTCGATAAGGTCTGGATCCAGGGAAAGAACTACGGTTACGAGTTCCCGCTGCCGCCGTCGGTAAAGGCGCGTCGTAACGAGCAATCGCAGCCATATACGGTTGCGGCAACCTATGAACCCACACGGCAGAAAGAGGAGCCCCAACAGACTGCGGCCGCCGCGCCGGCACCAACTCCGGCTCCTGCCCCGGCTGCAGAACCAGCTCCAGCTCCGGCGCCAGCTCCGACTCAGGAAGCTCAGAATACGCCTCCACCGGCGCCAACTCCTGAACCAGCTCCGGCTCCGGCAATGCCTCGAACTGCCGGTAACTGGCTCGGCATGATGCTGAGTGGCGGAATGTTGTCGGGCGCGGGCCTGATGCTTCGCAAGCTCCGCGGCTAACAACCGTATCCGAGCAGATTGCAGGATACGAGTTCGAGAGCTCGTATCCTGCCCACACAGTTCATCACTTACAGCTTCTCTTTTTGTATCGTATTAAAGCTTTTCATATCTATGCGCCGCCTCTTAGTGAATACCGTCACATGGGTTCTCATCGCCTCTGGCGCTTTTTTCTTTGTCGGCGGCGGACTGGATTACTTTGAATCCAAACGGGCGCAGGATGTCATCGCAGCACAATGGAATGCCGAGCAAAGCGCGGCCGTCGCCGTTCCGGATCACAGCAACTCCGCGCAGATTCCGCCAAAGAGTTCTCGGGAAGTAAATACTCCCGAGCGCCTGGACTCGCCGCGCATCATGGCCGCACCCCACGCCGGCGCTGCTGTTGCGCGCCTTTCAATTCCAAGACTTCATGCGGTCCTGTATGTCGTTGAAGGCGATGAGGCGAGCGATCTGAAACGCGGCCCAGGTCACCTGATCGGTAGCGCAATGCCCGGCGAGGCGGGGAATTGCGTTATTGCCGGGCACAGGGATACGCATTTTCGCGTGTTAAAAAACATTCAGGACGGCGACGAGATTCTGCTGACGCGCGACGGGGAAACGTGGCGATACCGCGTAAATGAGTTGAGCATCGTTTCGCCGGATAATCTTTCGCCACTTCAGCCATCGCACACGCCGGTGCTCCATCTGATCACCTGCTATCCCTTCTATTATCTGGGCTCGGCTCCAAAACGATTTATCGTGAGCGCGCGACTTGAAAACGAGCCGCTTCGAGCATCCCGCTAGCGCGAAAGTTGCACGGTCGTTTTGAGGCAGCGCAACGACGGCCCCACGCGGCTGCCGCGGGCACAGCGGCGGCGTGTGAATCCGTCCTAAAATAGAAGTCTGATGTCCGAGACCGACCAGAATTTTTATCGCATCCAGAAGCTGCCCCCGTATGTGTTCGCCGTCATCAACGAGATGAAGGCAAAGGCGCGCGCAGCACAACAGGATGTGGTGGATCTGGGGATGGGGAACCCGGATGGCCCGACGCCCCAGGTGGTTGTCGACAAGCTGATTGAGGCATCGAGGAACCCGCGAAACCATCGCTATTCGCTTTCCCGCGGTATTCAGAATCTTCGCGAGGAGATTACAAAGCGCTATAAGCGGAGATACGACGTCGATCTCGATCCCGATAAAGAGGCGATTGTGACGATGGGCGCAAAAGATGCGCTTGCTCACCTGATGTTCGCCACGATCGGGCCGGGCGATATCGTGGTCTCGCCCAACCCCGCGTATCCGATCCATCAGTACGGCGTGATCATGTCCGAAGGACACGCGCACATGCTGCCCATGCCGAACGCGGAGACGTTTCTCGGGCGTTTGCAGGAACTCTACCGCGAATCGCCCAAGCCGCCGAGGATGTTGTTGATCTCATTCCCGCACAATCCGACGACAACGTGCGTGGACCTGCCGTTTCTGACCGAGATCGTCAACCTCGCAAGAGAGCACAACACGCTGATCGTGCACGACTTCGCTTACGCCGACCTGGGTTTTGACGGGTATAAGCCCCCGAGTATTCTGCAGGTTCCGGGCGCAAAGGATATCGCCGTCGAAATCTTTTCGATGTCGAAGAGTTACAACATGGCCGGGTGGCGCGTCGGGTTCTGCGTCGGTAACCAGAAGATGATTTCGGCGCTGGCGCGCATCAAGAGCTATCTGGACTACGGAATGTTTCAGCCCATCCAGATTGCAGCGATCATCGCCTTGCGCGAGTGTGACGGTGAAACCGATAAGATTCGCACTGTTTACCAGCACCGGCGGGACGTGCTGATCGAAGGTCTTTGCCGGGCCGGATGGGGAGTTCCGGCGCCGCGCGGATCGATGTTCGTGTGGGCTCCCGTTCCTGAGCCCTGGCGTGAACAGGGGTCGCTCGAATTCGCCAAGCTGCTGATGCAGCAGGCGCTGGTGGCTGTTTCGCCTGGAATCGGCTTCGGCCCGATGGGTGAGGGCTACGTTCGCTTCGCACTGATCGAAAACGAACACCGTACGCGGCAGGCGACGCGCTCCATCGCGCAATTCCTGCGCAACCCGGCGTAATCAGCCGCGGATTCCCTTGCCTTCTTCGATTGCGATATAGCGATCCAGCGGCAGAGTTGTGAATTTCTCCACTTTGCCGCTGGGCGCTGGCCAGTGAATTTCAACGTAATCGATTTTTGCGGCGGACCCGATTCCAAGCACTTCACGCGGATCGTGCGAGGAGAGATAACTGCCGCCGCTGTTTTTGAGCCGCGAGCGAACTGCGCCGCCGGCGGACCACACGATCCGAGCGCCAATCGCGTCCTTATTGCATGAAGTCCCGATCAGCCTGATTCCCAGCCAGTGATTCCCCGCCCCGGACTGATTTCTGAGTAGGAGAGGGGCGCCGCCATTGTTCGCGACGAGAATGTCTATCCGGCCATCGTTGTTGAAATCCCCGGCGGCAAGGCCGCGCGCCGCGTACATTTTTGAAAAGGCCGGGCCAGCATCCTTGCTGACATCGTGAAGCTTTCCGCCGTCCTGATGAAAGAGAACGAGCGGCTCCTTGTACTTCACCTGCATGGAATAGTTCTCGATCATGTCGTCCGGGTGACCGTTTGAAAGGATCAGATCGATATTGCCGTCATCGTCGTAATCGAAGAACTTCAATCCCCAGCCGCTGAGCAATCGCGTAGACTGGGCTACGCCGTTCGGATGGGCGACATCGCGGAATGTCTCGTTCTTCTGGTTTCGATAGAGAGAGAACATCTCCTGATCGACGTTGGCGACGAACAAGTCCTGATATCCGGAGTTGAAGACGTCCGCGGCATCCACGCCCATGCCCGAGCGCGCCTGGCCATTCTCGCTATAACCAACCTCGGCCGCGAGCGCGATCTCCTCGAACTGCCATTTTCCCGATTTGTTTTTTCCGCGATTGACATAGAGGAAGTTCTGAACCGTGTCATTGGCGACGAAGAGGTCCATCTTTCCATCGTTGTTGATGTCCGTCGCGACCACGCCCAGACCTTTGCCCATCATCTTCGCGATGTCCGTACCTGCCTGTACCGCGGTGAAGGTCCCATCCCCGTTGTTGTGATACAGAAAGCTTGCGGTCCCGCGGAAGACGCGCGGAATACAGTAATAATGCTTGCCGAGCTTGTTGTCTCCGCAGGAAAGGTGCTCTGTCTTTCCGTAGTCGACAAAGCTGCAGATAAACAAGTCGAGACGCCCGTCGTTGTCGTAGTCGAACCAGACTGCGCTTGTGGTCCAGCCGGGCGTCTCGAGACCGGATTTCTTTGTGACGTCCGTGAATGTTCCATCGTGGTTGTTGCGATACAGAGTGCAATTGCCGTACGCAGTGACGAAGATATCCGGCCAGCCGTCGTTGTCGTAATCTCCGACAGCGACGCCCATGCCGAAAGCAGAACCTCCTGCGACTCCGGCTTTCTCCGTCACATCCGTAAACGTGCCGTCGCGATTGTTTTTGTAGAGCGCGTTGCGCAGCGGCTTCGGAGGCTTATAGAAATCGCTGGGGCCGCTATTGACGAGGAAAATATCCATCCAGCCGTCGTTATCGAAATCGAGGAAGGCGCAACCCGGTCCGAGCGTCTCGGGCAGATAACGCTCAGGCGACATGGCGTTCTCATGAGTCCAGGTGATGCCGCTCGAAGAGGCCGGCACTTCTTCAAACAGGGGTGACGCATTGGGAGTAGTGGCCAGAAGCCGGGCCGCGCCCGCGCCGGCAAGGCTGAGGATGTGTCGCCGGGTGAGTTTCATTTGACGTGGACGCCGGGCTGCTTCTCCTGCGCTTCCGCGTTCAGAGCCGCGACGGTGGCGCGTTCCCGATCTCCATCATCCTTGCGCTTCAGGCGGTAATAGACGGTGGCCAGCGTGACGTGCGCCTCGGTAAATTTCGGGGATTCCTTCACGATGGACTCGAGTTCTTTTCGCGCCTGCTCGGCTCCGCCCCTGGCAAAATCGATGGAGGCGATCTGATAACGCACTGCAAGATCTCCGGGCCGAATGTCGAGCGCGTGGCGCAAATATTTGAGCGCGCCCTCATAATTTTCGTCCTGCTTCAGCAAGACGCCGATCTGCAGATTGGCATTGAAATCATTTGGATTCGAGGCGAGTTCCTGCCTGAACGCGTTCTCCGCCCCCGCGGCGTCGCCCGTTCGCAAAAGCGCCAGCCCATAATACGAGTAGACGTCCGGCAGCTTCGGATTCAACTCGACCGCTTTTGTCAGGTCCTGGAGAGCCCCGGCGAAATCCATGGCGCCAAGTTTCGTGGTGCCCAGCAGCAGCCTCGCCTCGGCCGAGTCTCCGTTGCGCAGAATTTTGTCGATCACGACCTGGCCGCGCTCGACCTGGTTATCGCGAACCAGAGCGGTCCCGAGCAGATACGCCACTGCGAGATCGTCCGGCTGGCGTTCCGCAACCGGCGACATCAGATCGATGACTTCCTTGTTTTTGCCCATCGCGAGCCAGCAATCGGCCAGCAGCAATGTGGGGCGAGTGTCGGCCGGAGAGACCTGGCGCACCTTCTGCAGGGTTTTCGCCGCATCGTCAATTTGACCCGATTTGTAATAGGCCAAAGCGAGGTTCATCTCAATCGGGGCGTTACCCGGTTCAGAGGCCAGCGCCTTCTTGTATTCGGAAATCGCATCTCCATACCGGCCCACATGAGCGTAAGCCGCTCCGAGGTTGGCGAGGGCCAGCATCGAGTCCGGGCGCGCCTTCAGATAGGCTTCGTACTTCGGGATTGCGCCTTCGACGTTT
>Ga0157370_10008589_pt1 | contig 10999 bp, 9 predicted proteins | sample C35metaG_FD_113463 | JGI IMG/M metagenome (GOLD analysis project Ga0157370, IMG submission 113463) | Corn rhizosphere microbial communities from Kellogg Biological Station, Michigan, USA - C3-5 metaG | ecosystem: Host-associated > Plants > Roots > Rhizosphere > Soil | place: USA: Michigan... | reverse complement strand
TTTTCCTGCTACAACCTGGTCTGGATTGTAATATTTAAATGCCAGTGGATTATCCGATTCTTTTCCTTCAAATTTAATTTGACCAATACCTTTGTAGTATTCTTTATCTCCTAAAACTATCATTTTTTTATTTTTTTATGTGTTAGTATAAACTCTAATTCTTGTTTCCATTCTTGATAAGCCGTTTTATAAGGTTCGGCATTTTTCAATGGCAAAAACGTCATTACGTGATCGTTGGTTGTAATACTTGATCCAAATGAAATTCACTATCATGAGCACAAAAAATTCTTTAAAAATTAAAATTGAATTCTCCATACGATAACAACTCGCGACTTTTTAAATTCAGGCTGTAAAATCTTGCAGCTCTGTGCGAAACATCTTCTTCTTTTTCATTTGAATCATGCAGGATTCCTGTCTGCAGCAGCTTTCTTCTAAAATTTGATTTGTTTATTTCGATTCCTAAAATCTCTTCATAAAGATTTATAACCTGTAATAATGTAAATTTCTCCGGCAGTAAATTAAACCCTACGGTGCTTTTGCAGATACTTGCCCGCAATTCTTTTAAACTAAAATCTAATATTATTTTATGCTTGTCGTTTAAACCAAGAATGTCATTAATACTAAACCACTTCGCATCAGCATAATTAGAATCTTTGATCTTATTATCCAGTTTTACCAAGGCATAATAAGCAATGGAAATATCCTCTTGTAACGAAGGTGAAGGCATATAACTAAACGCTTTTAACTGCTCTAAGAAAAAGTGATCGCCACCTGTATAATTCTTCAGAATATTATGGGCTGTACTCAATATGGTTTCACTTTCTTTTATATAATCACTGGCCAGACCCCAGGTTATAAGCCCTTCATTATCTTCTTGTTTTACTAATAAAACCTCAAGACTTTTATTTTTGAAATTGAATATTACACAATCAATTTCGATTTTTTTTAACACTATATTCTTTGGTGATTTTTTCAGCTCTTTCATCTCCCTTTTCCATAGAAAATAAATTTCAAACTATTACTGTTTCAATTAATAGAAATCTTAGTCTATTGCTCTTTGTGCTCCATAGGGATCTATAGTAACAATCTTTCCATCCTCGAGATAATCGATTTTGGTTACCTTCATACTTCTTAAATGAGTTATTCCTTTTGACAAACTCGAATCATGATAAAACAAATACCATTCCTCTCCCACTTTACAAATAGAATGATGTGAAGTCCAGCCTACTACCGGATTTAAGATTCGCCCCTGATAAGTAAACGGCCCGTAAGGATTATCACCTGTGGCATAACAGATAAAATGAGTATCACCTGTAGAGTATGAAAAATAATATTTTCCATTGTATTTATGCACCCAGGACGCTTCAAAAAAACGTTTCTCATTATTTCCGGCCAATAATACTTCTCCGTTTTCATCCAAAATTTTTATTTCTTTTGGTTCTTCGGCAAATCCTAGCATATCCTGCGTTAATAACGCTACTATTGGACCTAAAGCAGGCTCATTATCGGTTGGTTCTTCATAATTATTATCGTACTTATTGTTTCTGTATTTTTGAAGTTGTCCTCCCCAAATACCTCCAAAATAAATGTAATGCTCTCCGTTATCATCCTCAAAAACGGCAGGATCAATACTATAACTTCCTTTAATAGGTTCTGGCTCCGGTAAAAAAGGGCCAATAGGCGAATCACTGCTTGCGACTCCAATCTGGAAAATTCCGTCAGCACGTTTCGCAGGAAAATACAAATAATATTTTCCGTTTTTACAAGCTGCATCAGGTGCCCACATTTGCTTTTCTGCCCATGGCACATCGTTTACATGCAATGCAACACCATTATCTAAAGTTTCCGAATTGATATTCTCCATCGAAAACACATGATAATCTTCCATACCAAAATGATCTCCATTATCATTAAAAGGAATACCGGCATCGATGTCGTGTGAGGGATAAATATAAATTTTACCATTAAATACATGCGCCGATGGATCTGCTGTATAAATATGGGATACTAAGGGTTGTGAAATGGCTTCTTTATTAATTTGCTCGAAATTAATTTCTTCAATACTATCTTCAGGCATAGTCGTTTTTTTGTTTTATATAAAATAATTAAGTTCTTCTTTCTTTTAAATCTGCCTCTATCTGCACTTCTGTTTTTTTATCAATTTTATAGAAAAATAATAGGGCAACACCAGTTAAAAAGGGGATTGCAGGAAAAACACTGACCAATAATTTGATTCCGTTTATAGCAAAATCTGTTTGGGTTAGAGAATTTGGTACGTAATGAAAATACCCTAAAAACAAGGTTGTCAATGAACCGCCAATACTTAAACCCGCTTTTAAACCTACCATCATGGCCGAAAATATGATAGCTGTGGCCCGACGGTTATTCAGCCATTCCGAATAATCAGCAACATCGGCAATCATTGCCCACAGAAGCGGAATTGTGATTCCGTAGAAAAATCCATGTAAAATCTGAGAGAAAAAGATAAAGCCAATAGCTCTTGGCGAAAAGAAATAAAAGGCGAGAATAAATAGGGTCGAAATAAATAAAAACAAACCGAATATATTTCTCTTGCCATATTTATCAGCCAAACTTTTAGACATGGTAATTCCAACGATCATAAAGATAATTCCGCCTGCATTAAACAATCCAAATCCTGCAGAAACCGGATCATTCCCAAAATGATTCAACCCTGCTTTTGACAATACCTCTAAAATGGGCTGTATAAAAAGTGCTAACTGTTCTTTATCTACATAATTTTCAAAATAGTATACATAAGAACCTCCTTTCATGGCAAGGGTAATAAATACTAATGTTGTAAGACTCAGCATAATTACCCAAGGCTTGTTTTTTATTAAATCGCTTAAATCTTCACGCACGGTGGATTTTTGCTCCGGTTTTGGAATAATGCGTTCTTTTGTTGTTAAAAATGTAATGAGCAGCATTATTGTACCAATGATTGCTAAAACTGTCATCACTTTTTCGATACCAATTGCCTTGTCTCCATTTCCGGCACTTTTAATAATTCCGAGCATGAAAACCTGAACAAAAAATTGCGCAAACATTACCGCTACAAAACGATACGAAGACAAACTGTTTCTTTCTTTCATATCACCCGTAATTACTCCGCTTAAAGCGGAATAAGGCAAATTGTTACCGGCATAAAAAAGCAATAATAAGGTATAGGTTACAACGGCATAAATTACTTTTCCCTGATAGGAGAAATTGGGTGTTGTAAAAGCCAGTAATGCAATTATACCCAGCGGTATGGCCGTTATTAATATCCATGGTCTGAATTTTCCCCATTTCGTAATAGTCCGGTCTGCCAGTATACCAATAATAGGATTAAAAATAAAAGCTGCAATTAGTCCTACAACAAGCATAATGATAGAAGAATGCGTGGGAGACAATCCATAAATATCTGTATAGAAATAAGCCAGATAAGTCATCAAAGTCTGGAAAACTAAATTTGCAGCAAGGTCTCCTAGACTATAGCCTATTTTTTCTTTTATGGATAATTTTTGTGAAATGTAATTCATTATTTATGTGGTTATTTTGGCTTGAAATTAGATTCTGTTTTTCTAAATTCAAAATAGATAATTAGTACTGAAAATTGGTATAATTTATTAAAACAATCGGTTGTGTAAAATTATAAAAAAATACAGAATAAACAACTGTATAATAAACTATTATATGAATATAATCTCTAAACACATTCGGTTGTGTAATTGATAATAAAAAAGGCTTTAAAGCATCATTTTTTATTATTTTACATCTTTCAGCTTCATTACCTCGTAGTACGCTTTTTTGGGTTTGAGGTCTTTATCGAATAACAAAGGATAATTTGTTCTCCCTTTTACAGGCCAGTCATTTAACCACGACTGCCCATCATGAACTCCCCAAAATGTTACACGGCTGATTTTGTCTTTATGTTTTAAAAATAATTTAAAGATTGAAGCATAACGTTCAGCAAGTTTAACCTGAACAGAATCCGGAAGTGCTTTAGGATAAGGATTCATTTCAACATTTCCTTCAAAATTCTGATTGACATCGGCACCATTTAAATCTTTTGGATTTGGTAATACCGAAATATCCAGTTCTGTAAATGCAACTTTAACACCAAGAGCAGAATAGGCTAAAATACTTTTTTCGATTTCTTCTAATGATGGATAATTCAATTTCCAATGCGCCTGAATACCAACCCCGTCAATTTTTCCGCCGCCTGATTTGATTTTTTTGATCAAATTAATATTTCCTTCTCTTTTTGCCGGCTCTTCATTATTATAATCATTGTAATATAAATCTACTTTCGGATCTGCGGCGGCGGCTAATTTGAAAGCATCAACAAGGTATTTTTCTCCAAGTGTATTTAAAAAAATTGATTTTCTTAAAGTTCCATCTTCATTTAAAGCTTCATTCACCACATCCCAGGAATCAACTCTGCCTTTGTATTTAGATACAATTGTAGTGATATGATCTTTCATAAAAGCTTTCATTTCTGTACTGTCCTTAATTTTTTCCATCCACGGCGCCAATTGGCTGTGCCAGATTAAGGTATGACCGTGAATAAACATTTTATTCTTCTCACCATAAGCTACAAACTTATCCGATAATGTAAAATCATATTTATCTTTTGCAGGATGAATAAACATCGATTTCATAATATTTTCTGCCGTTATCGCATTAAACTCTTTTTTAATCAAAGAGTCTTCTTTGGCATTTTTTTCTTCGATCTGATCTTTACTCAAAGCTGTTCCTATATAGAAATCATTTTTATAGCTGTTTTTTAAAGAAATAACTTCTGTTTCTTTTTTTGCATTGCAGCTGCTTAAAATTACGAGAGACAAAAGCAACAATTGGTGATTAATTAATTTCATTTTTTGTGGTTATAAGGTTAATAGTTCTTTACTTTATTTAATCGTTTTACAACAACGGTTTCATTTTATAAGCAATTCCCATTTCCAGTCCTCTTAATTCGGCTAATCCTTTTAATCTTCCCACTAAAGAATAACCGGGATAAGTTTCTTTGGTTTCATCTATCGCATGCAAAAAACCATGATCTGGACGCATGGGTAAACTCACTTTTGTTTTATTCATTAAAAGAAGTAGTTTTTCTACAATAACTTCCATTTTTGTATCTCCTTTTAAGTGTTCTGATTCCCTGAAAACAGTTTCGCTTTCGCGGAAAGTATTTCGAAGATGCAAAAAGTGGATTCGGTCTCCGTAATTATCTATAATTTTTTCCAGATTATTTTCAGGATTTGCGCCTAAAGAACCGGTACAATAACACAATCCATTTGAGTTTAAAGGAACTGCTTCAAAAATCGCTTTAAGATCATTTTCCGTAGAAACGATTCTTGGCAATCCCAAAACCGAAAATGGCGGATCATCAGGATGAATCGCTAATTTTGAACCTAATTCCTGAGCAGCCGGAGCAACTTGAGATAAAAAGTAAATCAGGTTTTCTCTTAATTTATCATTATCGATATTAGCATAATTATCTAATAACGAAAGAATTTGTTCTGCCGTAAAATTGATTTTACTTCCCGGAAGTCCTAAAAGCACATTTTTGAACAATAATGCTTTTTCATCTTCAGAAAGTTTATCACCAAATCTCCGTGCATTTTCTTTTTCAATTTCAGAATAATCGGTTTCAGCATTTGGTCTTTTTAAAAGATAAAGATCAAAGTAAATAAATGCTTCCTGATTGTATAATAAAGCTTTACTTCCATCTTCATTTACAAAATCATGATCCGTTCGAACCCAGTCTAAAATGGGCATAAAATTATAAGTGATTACTTTTATACCACAATCCGAAAGGTTCTTTATACTTATTTTATAATTTTCAATGTATTGTAAATAGTTTCCGCTTGCTCTTTTAATCTCTTCGTGAACCGGCAGACTTTCTACAACTGTCCATTCTAATCCTGCCTCTCTAATGATTTTCTGTCTTTCTTTAATATCCTCAATTGTCCAGACAGTTCCAACCGGAATTTGATGCAGAGCCGTTACAATTCCGGTTGCTCCGGCTTGTTTAATATCTATTAATTTTACAGAATCCTGAGGACCAAACCAACGCATGGTTTGCTGCATTTTGATCATGATATTTATTCTTTTTGATTAAAAACCAATGCTATTTCCGCCATCAACCGGCAAAATAGTTCCCGTTGTAAATTTAGATTCGTTTGATGCAAAATAATAAACCGCATCAGCAATATCTGATGGTTCTCCCAAAATTCCCATTGGAGTTCTGCCCAATACTTTATTTTTTCTTTCGGGATCGTTATCTAAGGCTTTCGCCGACATTTTGGTTTTGATAAACCCAGGAGCCACACAATTAACACGAATGCCAAACGGGGCCAATTCTACCGCCATCGCTCGTGTCATAGATTCTATTGCGCCTTTACTTGCCGAATACGCAATTACTTTTGGAATGCCGTATTGTGAGGCCATTGAACTAATATTAATAATATTTCCCCCGTTATTTTCTTTCATGTTTTTTACTACAGCTTTACTCACAGCAAAAACACTTAACAAATTAGTGTGAATTATCGATAGGAAATCTTCATCGGTTACATCCAAAAACTCTTTCTTTAAATTAATTCCGGCATTATTTACCAAAATATCTATGGGGTTGTTTTTTTGTATTTCTTCAATCATGGCCGGAATGCCTGCAATATCATTTAAATCATATATAACCGGAATTGCATTGGCACCAATTTCCGCGCAAGCTTCTTCTGTTTTCTCTTTTGATCTTCCAATGATATACGTTGTTATTCCGTTATCGCATAATTTCTTCGCTGTTGCAAAACCTAAACCCGAATTTCCTCCGGTTACAATTGCGGTTTTTGTATTCATATTCTTTTCTTTTATATAATTAATTCCCAGGTGCAAAGGGAAATTTTAATGATTTGAAATACTCTAAAGTCTGCTTTGGTTTTTCTACTCCAACAGGCAGTTCTTTACCCGAATATTGCTGAAAATACAGCAAACAGGCATCACGCCACCATTTTGCTTCTTTGTGTTGAATTTCCAGTAACATTTGAACTTCCTTAAAACGATCGCTGTCAATATATTTTCCTGCTTTATTCCAGGTATTCTGCATTTCCTGAACCTGATTTACACCTTCTTGGTATTTTAAAGCCATACCGCTCCAGAGTGTCTGTCCATTTTTCAGTTTATAATCCCACGAAACATGATGAAACCATAATAAATCCTGTTCAGGACAAGTTTCGAGATTGTCAAAAACTTTCTCCACATCCGGTGCATATTGAGAAATTGCATTTGTTCCCGTTTTTGATCTGTCAAAACCAATTCCGTTTTTATCGGCTTTGTGATAATAAGTAGGATTCCATTCTGGTCTGGATAAATTAGAAACCCACGGTCCCGGACCATAATGATGTCCTGTATCCATAATATGATGCAGCCCAAGCGGCGTCATATAATTTACAACCGCTTCTCTTGACTCTATCATTATTTTTTTAATTGGCTTGATGAAATTTTCATTGTTCGAAAAAGTACATCGCAGCCATTCATCAGCAATTATTTCCGAATTTAAATAAGGATCCCATGCTAATCTTCCGAAACCGTACCAATTTGCCTGCGCAAAAGGATGCCCGGTCCAGTTGAGATCATTACCTATATTTGAAACCCCGGCAATTCCGGTAAGCTTATGCGGACTTAAAGTTCCATCTACGACTTTGGCAACTGTCGAACCTTTTCCTTTTTGAAAGGTATCTGATTCTAAAACTTCCTGAAATAATTTTGGCAGAAAAACCAAATGTGTACTAAAACCTAAATATTCCTGTGTGATTTGAAATTCCATCATTATTGGCGTTTTTGGCATTGCACCAAATAAAGGATGAAAAGGTTCTCTGGGCTGAAAATCTATTGCACCATTTTTTACCTGAACAATTACATTGTCTCTAAATTTTCCGTCATAGGGCTGAAATTCGGCGTAAGCCTGTTTTGCCCTGTCATTTACATCATGTTCAGAATATACAAATGCTCTCCACATAATTACGCCGCCAAAAGGTGCTACAGCATCTGCCAGCATATTAGCACCGTCAACGTGATCTCTTCCATAATTTTGAGGTCCAGGTTGTCCCTCAGAATTTGCTTTTACCAAAAATCCTCCAAAATCAGGAATTCTTTTATAAATCTCTTTTGCTTTCTCTTTCCACCAATTGGCTACTTCGGCATCTTTTGGATCGGCTGTTTTTAAACCTCCAATTTCTATTGGCGCCGAAAAACGGGCAGTTAAATATACTTTCATTCCATAAGGACGAAATACATTAGCTAAAGCTTCTACTTTCTCCAGATACTGAGGAGTCAAAATCAACGCATTTGCATTTACATTGGTCAAAACTGTTCCGTTAATTCCGATTGAGGCATTTGCCCTGGCATAATCAATATAACGCTGATCAATAAAATCAGGCAATTTTTGCCAGTTCCATAACGAAAAACCGGCATAACCACGCTCAACAGTTCTGTCTAAATTATCCCAATGGTTTAATATCCTAAGGTTTATTTTAGGAGAATCAGCAATGTTTAAATTTATGATTGATTTATTCGTTTGAATTAATCTTAAAAACCGATAAACACCATACAAAACCCCAACATCACTTTTTCCGGTAATGACAATTTGCTTCTTATTTTTTATGGAAATTGATTTTATGATAAAACCTTCTTTATTAATCTGATCAAAACTTCCAATTTCTTTTTGAATTTCAAGATCTAACGATTCCCTAGACCCCACAACAATAATACGATCTCCTCCAGTCACTGAGATGTTTTCAAATTTCTTTCCTAACATCCCATCCAAACCTAATTGTAATTCAGTACAGGCAATTTTTATAGTCTCTGAATTTCCAACAGGAACAATTCCCCGAATATTAGAAAGATATTCTGTTACCAGGTCAGCATCACTAATCTCATTGTATTGTAACCATAATTTATAGTCTTTTTGAGCCGAAGCAGACCAACAAACTACAAAAAGAAGTAAAATGGATTTGAAAAAAATCTTTTTTAATTGTGTCATTTTATTAGCTGCGGTTTTTAAAATTATTTTCCAAGCACAAATTACAGATTCAGCTAAAAACATCAATATTTAGCAAAAAAAATGCTAAAAAAATATACTATTAAGAATATTAAACGTTTTGCAATCGGTTGTGCTAAAATACAAAAATATGCTAATAAAAAAATAAAAAACGATTTATTTTCAAATTTTATTCTTTCTGCCAGAATGTTCAATTATCGACAAAGGAAACAAACAAGGAGTTTTACGGCAAAAAATAACCTGTTAATAGAGTATTAACAGGTTATAAATAGCTTTAAATGAATCCTAGATCCGCTTAGAAGATTCCCGAATAAGGACTTGTGTATTTAAAAATGTTATTTCTTTAGCATCCTCTTCTTCTTTAGTAGATTTTAGATTTTTGATAATTAGTTCGGCTGCGGCCTTACCCATTTTCTCAGCAGGATGTGTGATAGTCGAAATATTAGGCTCAATAATTTCCGATATTGGATCGTTGTTAAATCCTATTACTGCAAAATCTTCCGGTATTTTAATACCTCTTTTTTTAGCTGTTTGAACTGCGCTTACAGCAAGAATATCTCCGGGTGCAAAAAGACCATCAGGAGGAAGCTTTAAATCAAATAATTTATTGCAAGCCTTTACACCATCTTCATACGTCATTTCTTTTAGACTTATAATCAGATCTTCGTCTACCAAGAGTTCATGCTCTAATAATGCATCCATATAACCTCTTTTCCGTTCATTGTAAAGCGTTCCAAATTCTGATCCTGCAGTTAAATGTGCAATTCTCCTGCACCCTTGTTCAATCAGGTGTTTTGTTGCCTTATAACCTGCAAGGTAATTATTAATTACAACACGAAAAGTATCGTAATCCCTTGGAACCCTGTCAACAAACACAAGGGGAATATTATTATTGGAAAATTGTTGAAAATGAGAAGTATCCTTAGTCTCCATGGCCAGAGAGCAAATAACCCCACTTACCCTGTTGCTATATAAGGACTTAGCCAAGTCCACTTCTGTCTCGTATGAATCATGCGACTGCATAATAAGTACCGAATATTCAGATTTTTGAGCAGCAATTTCAATACCGCTAATCAAAGAAGACAAAAAGGGCTGGGTTATCGTTGGGATTAAAACACCAATAGTTCTTGATTTATTACCACGTAAACCCGCAGCCAGAGTATTTGGAACAAAACCCATTTCCTTGGCTGTTTGCTTTACTTTTTTAATTGTCTTATCGCTAATAGTATGATGATCTTTTAGAGCTCTCGAAATTGTTGATGTCGCAAGATTAAGCTTCTCGGCAATATCATATATCGTTACGTGTTTATGTTCTTCCATTACTTACTATAGTATAATAAGTAAATGTAATTATTTTAATTATATTACAATTCATTCTCTACGCATTTAGTATATCATAAAATTTAACCTCTTTTAACAATCAATTATTTTTCAAATATTTCTTAGAAGATATTTCTTTTTCATAAACATTTTTTTACACAATCGGTTGTTCGAATAGGTCATTTTGCTATTAGAAAAGCACTAAAAAATCTTCTTGGCGCATTCGCAAAAGCAAGAAGTATAAGTTTCATAAAAAAATCCTTATTCAAAAGATGAATAAGGATTTTTTATAATGCTATTAAGTTTTAGAAAAAGAAATACCCAACAGATACTTGAAATACGCTGTTTTTATTTTTACTCGAAGAACCTTCTACATTATTAATATCAGTTAATCCAAGGTTATATCTTACGCCGAAATTAAGTCCGTTATCCAGTTTATAGCCTAAACCAAAATTAACCCCAAAATCAAAAGTATTAAATGAATCTTTTACATTGATTTTTTCATTTTTAGCAGAAAGTAAAAAACCTATTTGTGGTCCTGCTTCAAGACTCAATCCTTTTGTTACATAATATTTTCCCATTAAAGGAATATTCAGATAACTTAAAGCAACTGTATTATCA
>Ga0157370_10008584_pt1 | contig 11005 bp, 9 predicted proteins | sample C35metaG_FD_113463 | JGI IMG/M metagenome (GOLD analysis project Ga0157370, IMG submission 113463) | Corn rhizosphere microbial communities from Kellogg Biological Station, Michigan, USA - C3-5 metaG | ecosystem: Host-associated > Plants > Roots > Rhizosphere > Soil | place: USA: Michigan... | reverse complement strand
CGATCGCACCGACCTGCAATTATTCCTGACCGGGAAGCACAAGCTGCCCGCTGGCTATCGCGAAGGTTGGACGGTGCGACACATCACCGACCTAACGGCACCCGTGAGCTTCTACCTTCGCGGCGAGGAATATAGCGCGCAGCTTGAGGCATTCGGCCGGGCAATACTGGCGAAAGAGCCGCAGCGGAACGACTTCACTTCGGCGGCAGCGACGGACCTTACCATTGAAATGATCGAGCAACGTGCGGCAGCTGCAACTGAGCAGGGCGAACATTCCGCCTCAGCTCCGCCCAAGTCCCTTCTCGCGCGCGTGTTCAGCCGCTGATGCCAGCCAACGTCGAGCATCGAAGCGCCGGAGACCGGCGCTGGCAGCGCTCAAGAATCCTCAACGCATGGGTCGACAGCCTGACCGTGGAGGAGATCGTCGAGGAGCTGAAGGAGGGAATTCTGTTTACTCTGAACCCCGACCATCTCTACTGGCTGCAGCGCAACGCTGACTTTGCGGCGGCTTATCGCAAGGCGAGCTTGGTCTCGTCGGACAGCAAATATGTCTATTGGGGACTGGCCTTCCTCGGGCGGGCGATCAAGCAGAAATCTTCGGGCTCTGACATCGTGCCCGCGTATTGGCGGCACCACGCGAACAATCCCGCGGTGCGTATTTTCCTGCTCGGCGCTAAGCCCGGAATCGCGAGGATGGCGCAGGAGCGCATCAACCGGCTCGCCGGCCGCGATATTGTGGTCGGAGCCCTCGGGCCATCGTTTAACTTCGTCAATGACGAACAGGAGACCGCGGAGGCAATCGAGGCGATCAACGCTTCGGGTGCCACCTGTTTGATCGTGGGTCTCGGCGCGCCCAAGCAGGAGATTTGGATCGAACGGAACCGCGCCCTGATGCCCTACATCAAGGTCTGCATGGGTGTAGGCGCCACGATCGATACGAGGCCGAGGCGGTGAAGCGCGCCCCGCGCTGGATGACGCGCAATGGGCTCGAATGGGTCTACCGAATGGCAACAGAGCCCCGGCGGTACTGGCGCCGCTACACCCGGACGCTCGAGTTCTTCTGGCTGGTGCTGCTTGATCGGTTCGGCCTCTATCGACCGCCTTCCTTCACCTCGCCCGTTCGGGACGCAACAACGACGTCCGCGGCGATCAACGGGAGTTGACGTGCAACGCATTCTTTTCGGCGACAACCAGTTCTTCGGGATCAACCACTTTTCGGAGGAGAAGGCTCGCCAGCAGGCAATGAAATTCCAGGAGGTCGGTGCGATCCTCGAAGTCCTGCAGTCGGCCCTGAACGCCGGCGTGACCGGTTTCATGTGCACGACGCACGACACCGTTGGCCTGATTGCCGAGCAAGTGCGGGCGCACCCTGATGAGTGGGAAGGCTTTCGATTTTATCCGGGCATGCCCTACGCTCATAAGTACGCGAATGCGGTGACCGAGCTCGGCTACATGGGCGCGCTCAGGAAGTTCATTCCGAGCGGCGGCATGATCGACACTCTTACCCGTGGTACCCGCGCGGTCCTTGGCAAGGATATTGAATCGGTGATGTCGATGTTGGTGGACGCCGAGATGAAGATGTTCGAGGGGCTCGAGACGCCCGTCGTCTTTCTCCAGAATGTCGTGACCGACCTGATTTTGGGTCTCGGCGCGTATGAGGTGTTCGCGAACTTCGCCAATTACGTGGGACGGCGGTACAATGCCGAAGCGGGGTTCTTCACCATGAACCTACCGAAGCTGCTCGCCGCATTGCACTCGGCCGGAGTCGCAAACCCGATCGTCTGTGCGAACGTCAACAGGTTAGGTTTCCGGATGAGCGGGGGGATTGAGGGTTATCGCGAAGCGACTGCCAAATACCCAGCGCGCGTCATTGCCATGTCAGTCTTTGCTTCTGGCGGGATTGCTCCCCGGGAAGCGATTGAGTGGGTGACAAATGAACCTTACGTGGAATCAATTGTGTTCGGAGCTTCAAGTCGGTCAAATATAGAGAACACTGTGGCCATCATTCGTGAGTTCGACGGCCTCAGAGAGCCCACGAATTGAATGGGATCCGCCTGAAAGTTCGAGGCGCGCCGTGAACGTTCAGCTCTAGAGTTGAGGACGGGACTCTTTTGGAGCTACGTTTTGATGACAGCGTTGCCCGGCTGCGGAGTGTCTCTTTGGCGCCGTCACGTGTGCTGCGCACGGAAATAATCAATGGTGCGAGCAAGCCCCGTCTCCAAAGGCACGGTAGGCTGCCACCCGAGAACTCTCTGCGCCACGCTGATATCTGGCCGACGCTGTTTCGGGTCGTCTGCGGGAAGCGGATGCTGAACGATTTCCGACTTTGAGCCCGTAAGTTCAATGACCTTAGTCGCGAGCTCCCGAATGGTGAATTCTGCAGGGTTGCCCACGTTGATGGGTCCAGTCACGTCGGCGTCCGTCTCCATCAGGGCGATCATGCCGGCGATGAGGTCATCGACATAGCAAAATGACCGGGTCTGACTGCCGTCACCATAGATGCTGATCTGCTCGCGTTTCAGCGCCTGGACAATGAAGTTGGAGACCACCCGGCCATCCGCCGGATGCATGCGTGGACCATAGGTATTGAAGATGCGCATCACCTTTATCGGCAGTCCGTGCTGTCGGTGATAGTCGAAGAACAAAGTTTCCGCGCACCTCTTACCTTCGTCGTAGCATGACCGAGGGCCGATCGGGTTCACGTGCCCCCAATAATCCTCGGTCTGCGGGTGCACCGAGGGATCGCCATAGACCTCGCTCGTGGAGGCCTGGAGGATTTTGCATCCGAGGCGCTTCGCAAGCCCAAGCATGTTGATAGCGCCGTGGACCGATGTCTTCGTCGTTTGGACCGGGTCATGCTGGTAGTGGATCGGCGATGCGGGGCACGCGAGATTGTAGATTTCGTCCACTTCGACGAAGAGCGGGAATGTAACATCGTGCCTAAGGAACTCGAAGCGTGGATTGTCGCGAAGATGGGCGATGTTTTCCTTGCTGCCGGTGAATAGATTGTCGACGCAAAGGACGTCGCAACCCTTCTCCAGAAGCCGATCGACGAGGTGCGATCCAAGGAACCCCGCGCCCCCCGTCACCATCACGCGCTTACGAAGATAATAAGAACGGGCCATTAAGCTTCGCTCCTGTAAAGGATACCGATCGTAAAGGTCGTACCGTGGGTCATCTAGTTCGTTCGTTTTTGAAATCTGGATCAACGATGGCTCGACTGGACGGCAAAATCTAGCGGCTGAGGTGGCGCAGTCGATTTTTGGCACATTTCTGATGGACTTGAGCGGGTCCGGCTTTTTCAAGGCCTCTGAACGTTGACAGGGTGTGCACGCGACATATCAATTTCACATCCGGAGGCGGGTTTGAACAGCATGGCTAAAGATAAGACCTGGCTGGAAGCCATGCAGGGCTACGACGATACCCTGCGCTCGCTCGTGGGACGGTACCCGAACGCTGACATACTTGAGCTAGGAGGTGGCCGTCGGCCTTCGTTCCACCTCTCTGAAATGCCCTCCAATCTCAAATCTTACACTGTCAATGATATCAGTGAAGCCGAGCTGTCCCTTCTGCCTGACGGCTACGAGAAGGCTTGCTTCGACGTTGCCGGCGATGCGTCAGCTTTCGAAGGCCGTTACGACGTCGTCTTTTCGCGGTTTCTTGGTGAACATGTGAAGGACGGCCGGGCAATGCATCGCAACGTTCACCAGGTTCTGAAGCCCGGTGGCGTGGCATTTCATCTCATTCCGACGCTCTATGCGCTTCCTTTCGTAATCAACCGCCTATTGCCGGAACGTATTGGGCAAAAGGTACTCGACATCTTTTCTTCCCGTCGGGATATCTCACCCAAGTTCCCCGCCTATTATTCGCAATGTTACGGCGACACTCCGGCAATGAGGCGCTTGTTCAAGAGGATTGGTTACGAGCGGGTGGAGATTCGCAATTTTTACGGTCATTTCTACTATGAGGAGATCCCGGGGCTTAGGGATCTCGAGAAATGGTTTTCGGAGCTTGCGGCTCGATATCAGTGGTCGGCAATCAGCTCCTACGCTTACATATTCGCATATAAATAAGCGGGTTTATAGGAGCTAGCTGCGTTCCGAGCCTCCTTGCTTACCAAGTCTAATGGCCGGAAAGGTCAGCCCGCGTGCGACAACTTAAATGTTCTAGCCGGATGCTTAGAGGCGCTTCGGGTCGACAATTTGGTTCGTGCAAAGATAGCGACTAGGATTCCGGCATTAATCGCGCAAAGATCATGGATCATGAATTCCATGAACGTGAATTCATAGGAGATTTGAATTGACACAACGATCGTTGCGGCGAGCAAACCAGGCACAAGTTCCGAGCTACCGTCGGGTAAATGCCGCCCAAGAAGCTTCAACGATAGAGCGATGAGCGATCCGATCATGGCCAAAAGACCAGCAAGGCCTAAGAAACCAAGCTCAGCCGTCACGAGATAATAAGTGTCATGAACAGGCGCGCGGAGATTGGCTTCGTTCCAGGGGACCTCCGCGCGCTGCAAGTATCCACCGATGTTCGCAACCACAGCATATTGGTTTGAGCCGACTCCCAACGGATGGTCGGCAATTATCATGCTCGCTGCGTCCTTCATTGCGGCACGATCGCTGTCACTTGAGAGCGTGGATTCGGCAGACCGCTGTCCCACCGACCAAATCATTACCGGCGCAGCGGTTATCACGAGGAGAATGACTCCGCCTAGGATCGCGAATTTTCGCGGGCTCGGCCTATGCGCGATGGAAAGAACGACTGTCAGAAAGATACCGATTGCGAAGAGGCCCATCGATGCTCGCGACCCCCCGAGCACTACGCAAACGAGCCCTGAGAAAACGGCTGCACTCGGAAGGAGCCAGCGGCGGCTTCCCACCAAGAGGGCGAGTGCTGGCAGAACCGCGTAGTTGGCCGCAATGCCCATCGTGTTGGAATGACCGAATGAACCGCCGGGTCGATCTACGTGTTGGACGTACTGCAGTGCTACCCATCCAGCCTCGCCGATCATTCCGACGCAAATTCCGGTGACGAAGGCAATTGCTGCCGAAGGCTCGCTCGCGCAGGCTCGGGCTATTGCCAGGAAGAGCAAAGTCGCCCTCAAGAACTCCCAGAGGTAGAACAGGGCCGCGATCTGGTTGTAAGCCACACAGGTGGACACAAAGAGCGCAAGGCAAATCAGGATATAACTTACCTTGAGGGACGGGGGGATCCGTATCTTTGGCGTCGACAGGAATAGAGCCAACGCAATCGCATCGATGAACGATATTTCTGTGCCTTTAGCTGGCGCAGGCCAGCTCGGCCAAGCGATTGGAGCTGACCAGAGGGTGGGCCCAACAAGCAGAATGGACGCGCCGAGCAGGAAGCAGACTCTCACGATGTTCCGACGATCCGAATGGATTAAACCGAATGTCGAGGGAGCAAGGATCAACACGGCAAGGAGAAATATCCACTTCACCTATGTCCGCTCCTTGGTCGGCGGCTGTTCATATTGCTCTGCGATCCTTCATAAGGTGCAAAAGCAATTCCGAGTTTGAAATCGATCACCGCAAGGGTTCCTTGACACAAACTTCCAACGCCGGACAAGGTATCCCCTGATCAGCGGTACGACGTCTCAAATTTGACTCCATTCGTAGTGGGGGCGCTTCGAACCCGCTTCGTCGTAGCTGCGGGATGGCAGGGGTTTTGGGTTAGCTAACATGGACCTGGGTATACCCAAATCGCTCGCCGTCCGACTTGGCTGGACGACATTCAGTTATGGCGCTGTTCAGTTTCTCAGGCTCGTTAATAATGTCATCCTAGCTCGACTGCTTGGCCCGCAAATCTTGGGTCTGATGGCGATCGTCTATACCATCCGAACTGGCGTCGAACTCCTGTCCGACGTGGGTATCCTTCAAAATATCGTGAGTAATCAGAGAGGTGATCAGCCAAGCTTCTACAACACGGCCTGGACGATGCAGGCGCTCCGAGGGATGCTGCTCGCCGTAGCCTGCCTCTTTCTGGCGGTGCCGCTCGCGCGCTTCTTTAAATATCCGGACCTCGCGGCAATACTGCCGGTCGCGTCTCTCTTTTTCGTCTTCGGTGGATTCGATTCGACCGGGCGCGCGCTTGCCCAAAAGCAGTTGAAGGTCGCCCGAGTAAGCCTCTTTGAGATCGGGACGACGTTAGCCGCGGTCGTCGCGCAAGTGGGTCTCGCTTTGATAACCCCCACCGTTTGGGCACTCGTCCTCGGCGGGGTGATTGGGGGCGCCACGACACTGATAGCCAGCTTTCTGTTCATTCCGGGCATCCGGCACCGGATCATGATTGATCCGGTGAGTGCCCGCCAACTGCTCAGGTTTGGGAGATGGGTTTTCTTTTCGTCGATCGTCTACTTTTTCGCGATGAACTTTGATCGGCTCTATTTCGCCAAGCATATCACCCTGTCACAGCTGGGTGTCTACGGGATCGCACGTTCGCTTGCGGACATCATCAGTTTGTTTGTGATGCGCGCCGGTTCTTTTGTGCTTTATCCGACGGTAGCCGCGGCTGGTCTCGCGCCGATCGATCTGCGCCGCCGTCTGCTGACGGGGCGCCGGACCTTGCTGGCTGCGGGAGCAGTCGGTGTAGGCCTCTTCCTTGGTTTGGCCCCCGCAATCGTTAGCATTCTCTATGACCCGCGTTACAGCCAAGCCGCTGTGATATTGCCGGTACTTTGCATCGGTGTCTGGTTCGGCATTCTGACATCGACGAACGATTCAATTCTCATGGGACTTTCGCGCCCGGCTTATCCGGCACTTTCGAACGCGGCAAAACTGGCGACCTATCTGATCGGTGCGCCACTAGCATTCTACTTCTCCGGATTTCTGGCTGCGGTGGTGGTAATCAGTGTCGGCGAGATAGTAAAATATGTGACTTTGTGGATGTTGAGCCATAAGGAACACTTGCACTTTGGCCGTGATGATCTTGTTCTGACCCTGATCTTTGCTTTCACAGCGGCGGTCTCCAGCGAACTGACGCACCTCGCACGTGTGGAAGGCGGTTCGAGCCCAGCACTTTTGTCGTCGATGAGATGAATTGTCCCGTTCCTGAGCAACTTTTGGCCTCAGACGCTAAAATGCGTTGGACCTTTCCTTGTCATGGCTGTCGGTTTTCGCAATTGGAAGCCCTCAGGAGGCGCACTTCTTGAGTTCAATGATACTGGGCTCGCGCTCGTAGAACCGCGGAGGGCAACGTGACAGAAGACGTCCCTGTGGTGGCTCAACGTAAGAGAATCGCGGTCGCCGTCTGCACCTACAAACGCAATGAGTCCTTGGCTGTGCTTTTGAACGCCCTGACGGCGTGCGCCCATCGGGTTAAGAGTCGCGCAGCTGTCGGCGTCGCAATTGTCGACGATACTGCGGACGGCGACGCACGATCCGTAGCAGAAGATTTCGCTGACAAGTTCGAGCTCGGTATGGTCTACCGAATCTCAGGCAAACAGAATATCTCGATCGCCCGCAACCTGGCGCTCCAAACGGCGCTGGAAATTGGCGATTGGATCGCCATGACCGACGACGATTGCGAGCCCCCACCCCAGTGGATCGAAGCCCTCCTGGATGTGCAAGAGCAAACCGGAGCGGAGGCCGCGACCGGGAGGATGGAACGGCGAGTGCCGCCCGGCTCGCCGCGATGGATTACTGAACAGCCCTTCCTGCAACTCGGCTTGGAGGAACGGCCGAATGGCGTGGAAATGGACACAGCTGCAACTCACAATTCCATGATTTCTGGCGAATGGCTTCGACAGCATCCCGACATCCGCTTCAATCCGAATTTCGGAGTGATCGGCGGCGAGGACATGGTCTTCTTTCGCGCAGCCCGAGCAGCCGGACTTCGCATTCGCTATTCGAGCAAAGGCTACGTTTATGAGAACGAGCAGCCATCGCGCGCCACCTTTGGTTATCAGCTCTATGCTTACTTGTGGCAGGGCAACAGTTCCTATCACACCTGTGTACAAAGCGGACGACCAGCGTGGCGCATGTTCGTACACGGTTGTGCGTCATTGGCGCGGGCTCTCCTTCGGCCGGTCGCACGGATGGTGCGCGCCCAGCCGCCGCAGTGGCGTTACTGCTTAGCGCTTGCCTTTGAAGGAATTGGCAAGCTGCTCGGGCCTCTCGGTGTCCATATGGACCATCGCTGAATGCGCTTTCTATTCGCTCTCCCAGGTCTTCACCGCGTTGGGCGTGGCGCGGAAGTCGTATTTGAGGCGGTCGCCCAACAAATCGCTAAGCGCGGGCAACACCAAGTGACGCTGGTCGGCTCCGGAGAGTCTCGCGCCGACAAAGCCTATGAATTCATCCACCTGCCAGCCAAGCCACGCGAACATTTCGAACGCTGGCCCAAGCTTCCTTTCCTCCGCCATGAATTTATGTACGAGGAGCTGACGTTCGCGTGGGCACTTGCCGGACTCCAAAGCGTCGGTGACGCGGATGTCACCATGACCTGCAGTTACCCCTATACAAATTGGGCGCTCCGCCGAACGCGTGGCGGCAAACGCCCCCCCACAGTCTTTGTCACCCAGAACGGGGATTGGCCAGCGACGGAGCACCGCACGGAGGCTCGATTTTTTTCCTGTGACGGCCTGATCTGCACGAATCCGCTGTATTATGAGCGTAATCGTCGGCGTTGGAACTCAACCCTGATCCCGAACGGTGTCGATCCCGCACGCTTCCGCCCTGGGCCGGCGTCCAAGGCCGAGCTGGGCTTGCCAACAAATCAACCTGTGATTTTGATGGTGAGCGCGCTCGATCCCGCCAAGCGGGTACTCGAAGCGATGCGGGCGGTTGCGCTGGTTCCGGATGCCTATCTTGTCATTGCCGGTGATGGCCCGCAGCGCGACGCGGTTGACTCGCTGGCTGCGGAACTACTCGCAGGCCGCTTCGCGCGACGCAGCTTTCGACATGATCAAATGCCGGATCTCTATCGTAGCGCCGATTTGTTCCTGCACACCAAGATCCGGGAGTCTTTTGGAAACGTCTATATTGAGGCGCTCAGTTGTGGGACCCCAATCGTTGCTCACGACGATGAGGTGACCCGCTGGATTCTGGGAGAGCATGCATGCCTTGTGGACACGATGTCTGAAGCCTTGCTGGCCAAAGCGATCGCGGCAGAGATTGGTTCGACTAAGCGTCGCGGCGATGCCGCGTCGTGGGCGCATGAGCGATACAGCTGGGACGTCGTCGGCGAGCAATATGCCGATTTTCTGGTGGATGTGTGCAAGAGTGCCCGCTCGTGATGATTTGGCGTCCCGAACCGCTTTTTGAGCTGCGGCGCTCCGCGAAAATTGGCGAAAAGGTCGGACTGTGAGATCTTCCGCCGAAGCCGCCCACGCTGGTTTTAACGTCGCTTATGTCATGACGCACTATCCCCGTGTCGCGCTGACCTACATCGCGGGCGAAATCGATGAGGTCGAACGAAACGGCGAGCAGCTCTTCCCCATCGTCATGAACTTGCCGGGCCAGGAGGACCTCACTACTGAGGAAGCGCGAGAGCGGCAGCGTCGGAGCTTGTATCTCAAAGCATCGCTAATGCGCGTTGCTGCCGCGACAATCGGCACCCTCCTTTCTCACCCAATCAAAATGACGCGGCTGATATTCACGGCCGTTCGCTCCGCACGCACCGACATGGGGCGCATGGGACGACGCCTCGTGCATCTCTCCTACGGCGCACTCGCCGCCAAACATTGTCGCGAACTGGACATTCGCCACTTGCACGCACAATTCGGACTGGCCCCAGCTACGATCGCGTGGTTCGCCTGCGAGATCCTCAATTTCGATCGGCGCTCCGCCAGCACATGGAGCTTCACGATCCACGGTTTTCACGATTTCGTGAACGAGACTGAGTCTCGCCTCGACCTGAAAGCCGCCTCAGCGAGCTTCGTGATTTGCGTCAGCGATTTCACCAAATCCCAGCTCTGCCGGGTAACAGACCCGCGTTATTGGGATCGGTTCCATGTCGTGCGCTGCGGCATCGATCTCGCTGCTTTCCCGTTCAGAAATCAACGGCCGCAACGGAAAGCTCCTCGGATCGGGATCGTCGGGCGACTTTCTCCCGAAAAGGGCCATGGGATCCTGCTCGACGCTGTCAGCAAACTGGCCAGCGAGAGTGTCGCCGTCGAGGTCGAAATCATCGGTGATGGGCCCTCAGCCGACGCAATACGGCGCCAAGCGGCTAAGCTTGGCATCGAAAAGCGGGTGATCTTTGCCGGCGAATTGCTACCGGACGAAGTCTCGCGTCGTCTGGCAGACGCGGACATCTTCTGTATGGCCTCCTTCGCTGAAGGTCTCCCGATTTCCATCATGGAGGCCATGGCAATTGGAGTGCCCGTCGTGACGACTTGGGTCGGTGGCATCCCTGAGTTGGCGATCAACGGAGTCACTGCCTTGACCGTGCCTCCCGGGAACGGTGGCGCTCTTGCTGAAGCGATCAAGCAATTGATCGCCAATGAACCGTTACGAGAGCGCCTTGTTGTCGCTGCTCGTGCTGCGGTGGAACGAATGCACTCGCGCGAGGCGAACGGCGCTGAACTCGCTGGGATGTACAGGACGGTCATTCATTCGAAGGTCGCTGCATGACTCGCCTTCGTGCGGCCGTCATCGGCTGCGGCGCCATCGCGCATGAACACCTGCCCTACCTGAGCGCCTCACCCCGCGTGGAGCTTGCGGCGGTATGCGATTCCTCGAAGGCGACTGCGTCCTTCATGCGCGATCGCTTTCGCGCGGGAGCATGGTTCACCGACGCAGCTTCGATGCTCGAAGAAGTGCGGCCTGACGTGGTGCATGTCCTGACCCCCCCGCAGACCCACGCCGCTCTTGTGACAATGTCCCTCGTCGCGGGCGCGCACGTGATCTGCGAGAAGCCGATGACTGGGTCTGCCGCTGAAACCGAGACGCTTCTGAGAGAGGCCCGGCGACGCGGCCGCGCCCTGGTCGAAAGCCGCAACCTTCTGTTCAATGATCTCGCGATCGCGATCGACCGGCTG
>Ga0157370_10008583_pt1 | contig 11005 bp, 4 predicted proteins | sample C35metaG_FD_113463 | JGI IMG/M metagenome (GOLD analysis project Ga0157370, IMG submission 113463) | Corn rhizosphere microbial communities from Kellogg Biological Station, Michigan, USA - C3-5 metaG | ecosystem: Host-associated > Plants > Roots > Rhizosphere > Soil | place: USA: Michigan... | reverse complement strand
TTATGGTTTGGGCTTCCTTTTAGGGGATGAAGGCTCTGCAAATTACTTAGGCAAGAAACTTTTGAATGCTTATATGCAAGACAAACTGCCTGCAGATCTGCACAAGGATTTTGAACTTAAATATAATCTGGACAGGCCTTTAATCCTGGAGAAGATCTACAGAAAGCCAATGCCCCAGTTGTTTCTAAGTAACCTGTTTGACTTTTTTATAGAATGGAGAAATCATCCTGGTATTATCGAGATAATTGACAAAGCTTTTGAAACTTATTTTAATATATACCTGTTACCAACTATAAAACAATACCCCGATAAGGACATCCATTTCGTTGGTACTGTGGCTGGTTCGTTTCAGGATCGCCTGCGCGTAACGGCAGAGAAGTTTGATGTTCAGATCACGTCGGTTACAAAAGAACCCATATATAATCTATTAAAATATTACTTAAATTAATACAATGAGCAAAATTGGAATAAACGGCTTCGGCCGCATCGGCAGACTGGTTTTCAGAGCCGCATTAAAAAGAGGATTAGATGTTGTTGCAATCAACGACTTGGTAGAAGTTGATTATATGGCTTATATGTTAAAGTATGATTCAACACACGGTCGCTTTCCTGGAACAATTGAAGTAGTTGACGGACATTTAGTAGTAAACGGAAAAACCATCAGAATCACAGCTGAAAAAGATCCTGCAAACTTGAAATGGGATGAAGTAGGTGTTGAAGTGGTTATTGAATCAACTGGTTTCTTCTTAACTCAGGCTGACGCACAAAAACACATACAAGCAGGTGCTAAGAAAGTTGTATTATCAGCTCCGGCTAAAGATGATTCCATCCCTACTTACGTAATGGGTGTAAACCATGATTTGTTAACTGCTGATCAGACAATCGTTTCTAACGCATCTTGTACAACAAACTGCCTTGCACCTATCGCTAAGGTATTAAATGATAAATTTGGTATTGTTGAAGGTTTAATGAGCACTGTTCACGCCGTTACAGCAACACAAAAAACAGTTGACGGACCTTCTCACACAGACTGGAGAGGTGGACGTGGTGGTTTCTCTAACATCATTCCTTCTGCTACAGGTGCTGCAAAAGCAGTTACTAAAGTTATCCCTGAATTGAAAGGTAAACTTACCGGTATGGCTTTCCGCGTACCTGTTTCTGATGTTTCTGTAGTTGACTTAACCGTGCGTTTAGAAAAATCAGCATCATACACAGAGATAAAAGCAGCTATGAAAGAAGCATCTGAGACTTACTTGAAAGGTGTTTTAGGCTATACAGAAGATGAGGTTGTATCATCTGACTTTATCGGCGATGATCACGCTTCGATTTTTGATGCTAATGCAGGTATCGCATTGAACGACAACTTTGTAAAAGTTGTTTCATGGTACGATAACGAGATGGGTTACTCATCCGCTTTAGCTAAATTCGTAGAGTACTACGGAGGCTTGAAATAACAACTTGTTAAACATAGAAAAAGGGATCCAAATTGGATCCCTTTTTTGTTTATCTCGTTTTTCAGAAATTACCGGGTTTGCTTGAGAACAATTGCACTGAGTGCCGGAAGATTCAAGGTGATGGAATACTCTCGTCCATTGCAGTAGTCCTTTTCTGGCTTGTAGGCATCTGTGTGTACATATCCGCTACCGAAAAACACTTTGTCATCTGTATTAAATATCTGTTTCCATTTGTTCTTATATGGAACACCAATCTTGTAATTCTCCCGGGATACCGGCGTCAGGTTTAAGATCACGACCAGGGTGTCTTTCTCCTTGGTAGACCTTCTGATATACACATAAACCGAATGCTGTTCGTCGTCTGCATTAATCCACTCAAAACCATCGTAAGAAAAAGCATGCACATATAAAGCAGGCTCTGTGCGGTATAGCTTATTTAAGGCCTTAACGGTGCGCTGCATTCCGGCATGAGACTCATACTGCAACAGATGCCAGTCTAAGGACCTGTTGAAGTTCCACTCGCGGTTTTGTGCACACTCATTTCCCATAAACAACAGCTTGGTACCGGGCTGCGTAAACATGTAGGTGTACAAGGTGCGCAGGTTTGCAAACTTTTGCCATTCATCTCCAGGCATTTTATAGATCATGGACGATTTTCCATGTACAACCTCATCGTGTGAGAAAGGAAGCATAAAGCGCTCCGTAAAGGCATAAGTGATACTAAAGGTTAACTGGTGGTGCTTAAACTTCCGGTTTATCGGATCGTTTTTAAAGTACTTCAGTGTATCGTTCATCCAGCCCATCATCCACTTCATTCCAAAGCCGAGTCCATCTTCAGACACCGGCTTGGTGACACCCGGGTAGGTACTGCTTTCTTCAGCAATGGTTTGTACACCCTTGAAGTTCGTGTAAACGGCCTCGTTCAAGTCTTTTAAGAACTGTATGGCGCCTAGATTTTCAGGACCTCCATAGGCGTTTGTCCCGGCATCCTCCGGTTTTCGGGAAAATGTGTAATACAACATGGAAGCCACAGCATCGACCCGCAAACCATCTGCATGAAACCGGTGCAGCCAATACATAGCGTTACTAATCAGAAACGACCGGACCTCATTGCGGTCATAGTTAAAAATATAGGACTTCCAGTCCGGGTGAAAACCCTTACGCATGTCGGCATGCTCATATAAATGCGTTCCATCAAAGTGGTACAAGCCATGCGCATCACCTGGAAAATGTGAAGGGACCCAGTCCAGAATAACCGCTATATTCTGCTTGTGCAACTCCTCGATCAGGAACATCAGCTCTTGCGGCGTACCGTGTCTGGAGCTTGCAGCAAAATATCCCGTAACCTGGTATCCCCAGGAAGGGAAATATGGATATTCCATAATGGGCATGAATTCCACGTGTGTGAATCCCATTTCAACCACATAGGGCACCAGTGTTGTCGCTATTTCTTGATATGTCAATACCCTTTCCGGCTCCGCCGGATCCCGTTTCCAGGAACCCAAATGGAGTTCATACACAGACATGGGCTGTTCCAGGGAATTGAGTTTTGGACGCTTGTTCAGCCAGGCCTTATCTTTCCAGGTGTAATCGGTATTCCAAACAATGGAAGCGTTCTGTGGCGGATGCTCCCACCGTGTTGCATATGGATCTCCTTTTTCCAAAAGAGCACCGTCAAAGCCGACAATAGCGTATTTATAAACCTCGCCTATACCCACCTGCGGGATGAAGCCTTCCCAAATTCCTGAAGCATCCCAGCGGTTGAACAAGAGATGGCTGGATTTGTCCCAGCCATTAAAATTTCCAATCACATTGACCTGCTTTGCATTTGGAGCCCAAACAGCAAAATAGGTACCCGGAACATCATTCAAGGTCAATGGATGGGCACCCATCTTCTCATACAAGCGAAAATGCTTTCCGGAAATGAAGAGGGAAACATCGAACTCCGTAAGCAGGCTATGAAGCCAAACGCGCTTTTCCATTTGTTGAGTTTGCCCCGCATTCGAAGGTTCCTCAACTCCCTGTAGTTCTTTCCGGTTCTTTTTTTCTTTTGCAGCCATTCTAGGTTGGTATATATACTATCCGGTGATTCTCACTTCGGAAAACTTTTTATCTGATTTGAAACGAAGCTCCTTATTTTCATTCATACTGAAATCGGATACTTCCTGATCATCGATGGTAATGCTCTGAACCTGAAACGGAAGTCCGACTACGTTGTAACTATACGTTTCATAGTTTGGTGTGTACAAACCTTCTACGCTCTGCGCGATGATCAATGTGCTGGCATCTCCCTTTACGTTGAACTTCTTTTCTGAATAGATATCCTGTTCATAGGCAAAGGTATCACCATGGTCTTCGTATAAGAAAGAATTGACCTCTCCATCTGTATAGTAAACATTCAGTATCACTTCATCAATCTTCTTCTCTCCCACATATTGCATCACAGGATACTCAGGAATGATCGAGCCCGCCCGTACAAAGATGGGCATCTCGTCCAACGGCGCACTGATCTGGTGTTCACTGCCTCCTTGCAAAACTTCCTGGCTCCAGTAGTTGTACCAGGCACCTTTCGGCAGGTACACCCTACGCGAAACAGCACCTTGCTCCAATACCGGACAGATCAGGATCTTATCACCAAACGTGAACTCATCCTGCCTGTAATGATTGCTGATCTGTTCCTGCTCCAGCATGATCATCGGCCGAAGAATTGGAAATCCATAACGGTGATGTTCCCAGAACACGGAATACATATATGGCAACAGCTTATATCTAAGCTCGATAAATTTGCGGTTTATGCTCTCGAATGGCTCCCCAAAGCTCCATGGCTCCCGCTCTATGGTATCTCCGGCAGAGTGTGCACGCATGAAAGGACTAAATGTCCCCAGTTGTATCCACCGGGTGAACAATTCTCCATCGGGCTCCCCACTAAAACCACCAATGTCGGTGCCGCAGAAAGGTACGCCGGAAATAGACATCCGCTGGCATTGAATGCTGCCCAGGATCAGGTGCTCCCAGCTGGCGATGTTATCGCCGGTCCATACAGAACCATAACGCTGCATACCGGAGTATCCGGCACGCGTGATCGTAAATGGACGTCTGTTGCGCATAAGTTTTTTCAACCCATCGTACGTAGAGCGTACCATTTGCATTCCATAAATATTGTGTGCTTTCCGGTGGGATCCGCGGTGGCCGTCATAGTGGTGACGAACATCATTCGGGAACGTTCCTGAACCGAAAACTGCTGGCTCATTCATGTCGTTCCAAACACCGGCAACGCCCATATCAACAAGTTCTTTATACAGGCCACCCCACCATTCGCGGACTTTCGGATTCGTGAAATCCGGAAACTGACAGCGGCCCGGCCATACATGGCCTTCCATAAAGTAATCGTCGCTACGACGGCAGAAATAGTTGTTTTCTTTTCCTTCTTTAAATACCCAATAGTTATCGTCCACTTTAATCCCCGGATCGATCATCACAACGGTTTTCATACCGATGCTGCCTAATTCTTTAATCATTCTCTTAGGATCCGGGAAGTGCTTTTTATTCCAGGTGAAGCATCGGTAGCCCTCCATGTAATCGATGTCCAGGTATATGGCATCACAAGGAATGTTCCTGGAGCGGAAGCCTTCCGCGATCTCCTTAACCTTTTTCTCCGGATAATAGCTCCAGCGGCATTGATGATATCCTAAAGCCCACTGCGGTGGCATGGGGTGCGTACCGGTAAGCGACTGGTATCTTTTAACCACGTCCATAACGTGCGGACCGTGGATATAGTAATACTGCAATTCGCCCCCATCTGCCCAAAAGCTAGTTTTGGATGCATCTTCGCGCCCGAAATCAAAATAAGACCGGAATGTATTGTCGAAGAAGATCCCGTAAGCGAGGCTTTGGTGTACCCCGATATAGAAAGGGATTGTTCGGTATAGTGGATCCTGATCCCAGCCAAATGAATAAGCGTCTGTATTCCAGTTTTGGAAGTGCCGGCCTCTTAAATTCATATTGCCCGACTTATCTCCTAATCCAAAGAAGTTTTCTTCTTGCATACAGGTCTTGGTGGCATACACATAGTATCCGCCAAAATCCACATTCTCTTCCCAGTGCATTGGTGATTGATCTTCATTCATAACCACCTGGCTTTGGATCTCGGTGAACGAAATCTGGAAGTCGCTCTTGCGAACGTTACAACTAACGGTATTGGTGGAAATATGGTAGAAGCTTTCGCTCTCTTCTAATTTAAAAAGCGTGACCTTCTGATCTACCTTGGGAACTGCATAAGAGAAATCTTCCAGGAATACACCATGGGGTGCAAGGCGAACGCGAATGATTTCATCGCTGACCACTCTGATCTCCACCCGTGCATCTCCATCAGAAAAATAGAATTTATTGCCGTCAGTAACAACCTGGCGAACGGCCGTGAGATATTTCTTAACAATCGGTTTTAGATTGGCAACCGGATTATTTAAGTGCTGGATAGGTTCTTCTTCAACCTGCTGAGATATTGCGTTAACGTTTAATTCTTTGCTTTGTTCGTTTAAATCTTCCATTAATATTCGTTAAAAAGTTAAGATCTGCGGATCTTATATTTTATCCGTCTAAGGTGTCGATTTTTAAACGAAAACCCAAGGAATACCACATTTAATGGTACTCCGAAGGTTTCGAATACATGGCCAAATCCTACAGAAATGAAAGCATATTAAGGGTTGAAACTGATGGATGTATAGTAGATCGCCCCGACTAAAGGGTTACCAAAAGAGGTGCGGTAATACTTGTTCAGAATGTTTGATCCACCGAACTTCAGCACGGAATTGATAGATGGGATTTTGAAGCTTAACTGTGCATCTAATGTCCCGAATGCAGGCACCTCGCCGGATCCAAAAGTAGAGTTCCACTGAAATTTCTCTTGCCAGCGATATTGAATATTATAACCCACATTTTTCAATACCGCCTGGTTAGCTACGCCAGCATTGAAGCGGATCTCCGGAGTATTGAAGGAGTTCAGGAAGTTTGCCGGTATATCACTGATCTTGTTGTACGATACATTCCCATTCAGATTGTAGGTGCCCATCCGGTAGTCCAGCCCAAAAGCTGCTCCATAGGTTTTTACATCTTCGACGATGTTCACCGGCACGTTGAACTTAACTGCGGATGTAGCCGGATTTTGATACAACTCAACGGCACCAATAAAGTCGCTGTAAATGTTGTAATATCCATACGTATCAATTAACAACCGCCTTCCCAGCAAGCCCTTGTAACCAAGCTCAAAGGATTGTACGCTTTCCGGCCGCACACCTTTAGGGTCAAAAGTATACGCATTCAGCACAGCTGGATTTGGCGTTCCACCGGCTACAGACGCCAGGAATGCGCGATAGCTATCCGCTGTATATCCCTTATTGTTCAGCAGGTCATATTTAGTCAGGAATTCCGGCAATCCACCGATCAGCCTGGTCGATCCACCGCCAACGGCCAGATCGATGTACTGATCTTGTGTGGTCGGATTGCGGTAACCGGTCTGGTAAGAAGCTCGAATATTGTTGTTTGGCGCAACGGTATAAACGCCTGTAATCCTGGGCGTAAAACGTCCTTCGAAATTCTGGCTTTTGTCAAAACGCCCGGCCACGGTGAGCTTGAACTTATCATCAAACATCCGCTTACCAAGCTGCGCAAAGGCACCATACTCTTCAATGGTGATCTTCCGGTTTAAGTCGTCAAAGATGGTTCCGTCCGAATGTAAAAAGTAATTTCTGTACGACGCACCAACCTGGAACTCCACGACATTATTAAAAGCATTTGAAAAGTTGTACATCCCCTCATAATGAAACAGATTGGTCTTGTCATTGAACTTAGCACCGTTCTGCGGACCAATGGAGCGACCTGTGATCGCGATTTTAGCAGATTCAAAGCCCGCAGTACCTGGAACCAGGCGACCAACATCCGCCTGTGAGCGGGCAAATACCTGCGCAGCAGCATCCGGCTGTCCGGCAGCACGGGCACCCAGATAATTGGCTATATATTGCGGGAACCAGGTTGTAGATGGTTTCCAGGCTTCATTGATGAACGTACCTAAGATTGTTGCATTGTAAGCTTGCCCGGAGCGTTCCTGGGTCGTATACGCACGCAAAAAGAAGTCCGCCCCTTTCAGTTCCAGTTTGTATTGGCCAATGGAGAAGTTCCTTAAAGAGTACCGGTCTGTACCCGTATATACGGACGTTCCGGTGCCCCAGTTCGCTTGTGCAATAGCCTCCAGCCTGTTGTTAAAGCGGTAGTTCAGCGTGGTTGTCGTTTTTAGAGATTTGGTATCATAGTCGACCAGATCAGATTCTGCATACCCGGTTCTGGAGACGGACTGGTTTGGGATCGCGTTGTTCCGCAATCCGAAATAGAAAGGCAAATAGTTCTGTACAGCAGGACGAAGTGCCGCCGGTAAATTCCCCAGAAATGCACCCAGCACAGCCGGACTGGCATTGGCGGGCAAGCCACTGTTATCCAGCAAATTCTTAATGTTCAGCGCACCGCCTGTTGCCTGCAGAATTCCAGCGATGGTTTGGTTTTGTACGCTCTGTGCGACATTGATCATATTCTGACTGATCTCATCACCATAGATGTTTACCCCATCATAGTTGGGATCTGTCGTGCGGTCGCCATCTTTAAGCTGCCGCGCTGTACGATCGAAATTCCGGGTATCGCTGGCTTCCCAGTCTTTGGCCTGCAAAAAGGAGAATGCTGTTTTAAAGCCAAACTTATTGTTCCAGGACTTAGCCAAACGTACATCTAGCTGGTTAAATTGCTGCACGGAGCTTTGGTTATCATTCACATGGTTCACGCCGGTCTTGTACTGGAAGCTTGCACCGGGAAAATCAAATGGGTTTTTAGAGGTCATTAGTAACGTACCATTGATGCCACCTGCCCCGTATAAAGCAGATGCTGCACCCGGCAGAAGTTCCACATTGTCGACATCCAGCTCAGACAGCCCTACGATGTTGCCCACCGGGAAGTTCAATCCGGGTGCCTGGTTGTCCATGCCGTCAACAAATTGATTTAGGCGGGTATTGCCATTCGAGTTGAACCCACGGGTGTTTACGGACTTAAAGGTTAGACTTTGGGCGCTCATTTCGACACCCTTCAGGTTGGCCAGCGCGTCATAGAAAGATGCAGTAGGCAGATCTTTGATCGATGAGGCGCTGATCCGCTCAATGGTCACCGGCGATTCCAGAATCCGCTCTGGGGTTCTGGATGCAGAGATAACCACCTCCTGCCCCAATATCGCGCTTTCCTCCATGCTTATTTGCAGCGCGGAAGTTGGTCCAGTGATCTGGCGTTCTACCGTAGTATAACCCACAAAGCTAAATACAAGGGTAAATTCTGCCTTAGCCGAGGTACTCAGATGAAAGCGACCACTTTGATCTGTAGAGGTTCCGGCAGCGCGCCCCTTAATGGAGACGTTTACGCCAGGCATCGGCTGTTTACTTATATTATCCGTTACGACGCCGCTGATTTCTATCGTTTGTGCCTGTAGAATAACTGGTGCACAGAGCATCACCAGGAGAAAGACTACCCTTGTAAAAGAACTGTTCATAACGTTTGGTTTAGATTTGATTTGGTCAATCTAATCTAGAAAAATATTTGACCTGAACAAATCATTTTTCGTTGCATATAAATGAAAATTCATATCTTCTCAACCAATCAGAAATGAGATTGAAGTAATCATCCAACATCATCCCAACCTACCCCATGAATAAGATAAAAGCGTTCTTATGCTTACTCATCCCCTGCATTCTTGTTTACGGTTTAAACACCAAGTTCGGTGATCTTCCGCCCATATTGCACTTCCTGGATCCATTCCAGGGCTTCTGGCAAAATGGTGAAGACACATCCGCTCGGGCGGAGAACAAGCTTGTCCTGAAGACCCGGGAGGAAGTGCAAATTGCCTTTGATGAACGTATGGTCCCTCATATTTTTGCCAAAAACGATCATGACCTCTACTATGCCCAGGGTTATGTTACCGCCATGCACCGGCTCTGGCAAATGGACTTTCAAACCCGGTATGCCGCAGGCCGGCTGTCTGAGGTTGTTGGCCCGAAAGCATTGGAGCTCGACCGCTACCAACGCCATATGGGTATGGTCTATGGTGCAGAAAATTCCTTGCGCGGCATGATGGAAAATCCCACATCCAGAAACATGATCCTGGCCTACACAGAAGGTATTAATGCCTATATCCATTCCTTAAGCAGCGGAAGCATCCCTTTGGAGTATAAGCTGCTGGATTTTAGTCCGGAAGACTGGACCCCGGTTAAATGTGCGCTGCTGCTCAAGCAGATGTCGGCTGTTCTTGCAATGGGATCCGACGAGTTTTACATGACCAACATTCTAAAGAAGTTCGGACCGGAAGTTACGGCTAACCTGTTTCCCGATTATCCTTCCAGAGAAGAGCCGATTATTCCTAAAGGCACCAAATGGGATTTTAAGCCCTTGCCCATTCCCCCTGCCCCTGCAGGTATAAACCAAATGGCTGCCATGAACATTCGGACCAAACAGCTGGAAGATGGAATTGGAAGCAACAACTGGGCAGTATCCGGAAGCAAAACGGTTTCGGGCTATCCCATTCTCGCTAATGATCCACACCTAAATCTGACGCTGCCTTCTATCTGGTATCAAATTCAACTGAATGCTCCCGGAATTAATGCCTACGGAGTTTCCCTCCCTGGAGCTCCGGGAATTACGATCGGCTACAACAAAGACGTGGCTTGGGGCGTAACGAACGTAGCGGCTGATGTGCTCGACTACTACCAGATTCGTTTCCAGGACAGCAGCCATAAGCGTTACTGGTATAACAACCAGTGGCGGCCCACACATCAACGTATGGAAACCATTAAGATCAAAGGAGCTGATCCGGTGACCGACACCGTTTACTACACGCACCAGGGTCCGGTCGTCTACTTTCAGAAGCCTGAACTTGCCATGGCAGACAATGTGCCGACTGGCCATGCACTCCGCTGGATCGCACACGAGAAGTCCAATGAGTTGCTTACCTTCTACTTCCTCAATCGCGGAAAGAACTACCAGGACTACCGTAAAGCACTCACCTACTATACGGCACCCGCGCAGAACTTCATATTTGCTTCTGTAGATAATGATATCGCAATCACGCCGAATGGCAAATTCCCCTTAAAATACAAAGAACAGGGAAAATTTATCCTGGACGGCAGTGATCCCAAAGACGATTGGCATGGCTGGATTCCTGCTGATCAGAACCCAACCGTAAAAAACCCACCCCGGCAGTTCGTCAGTTCCGCAAATCAGCCCTCTACAGACCGGACTTACCCATACTACATCAACTGGGAGTTCTCCGCCTATGAACGTGGAAAACGGATTAACGACCGGCTTAAGGTCATGACCAAAGCTACTGCAGACAGTATGCGGGTTATGCAAATGGATTCCTATAGCATCTTTGCGCAGGATGTGCTGCCCCAGGTAATGCCCCAACTGGATCCATCCGGCTTAAATGCCACTCAAAAAGAAGCATACCACAGTATCAGCAGCTGGAACCGGTA
>Ga0157370_10008582_pt1 | contig 11006 bp, 5 predicted proteins | sample C35metaG_FD_113463 | JGI IMG/M metagenome (GOLD analysis project Ga0157370, IMG submission 113463) | Corn rhizosphere microbial communities from Kellogg Biological Station, Michigan, USA - C3-5 metaG | ecosystem: Host-associated > Plants > Roots > Rhizosphere > Soil | place: USA: Michigan... | reverse complement strand
CGGCCGATGCCCTGCGCGTCACCATCGACCGCCAGACCTGGTTTGAGCTTTACACACTTGCAATTGGAAGCGAGGTGCCGTGATGACAGTCGCAGAAGCGATCAAAATGCCCAATGAGCATGTATTTGTTCCCGGCGGCGAAAACAGCCGCAGCTTTCGCAATGCGCTCGGCGCTTTCACCACCGGCGTAACGGTGGTGACGGCAACGACGCCCGAAGGGCCGATCGGTATGACGGTCAACAGCTTCGCGTCGGTATCGCTCGATCCGCCGCTGGTGCTGTGGTCGCCTGCCAAAAATTCATCGCGCTATCCGGCCTTCAGCGGCGCAACGCATTTCGCCATCCATGTGCTGAGCGCAGATCAGGACGTGCTGAGCGCCCGCTTCACCCGCAACGGCCGCGCATTTGACGATCTTGACTGGGAAATCAACGACGAGGGCGTTCCGGTCATACCGGGCACGCTCGCCCGTTTCGAATGCCGGCAGGCGGCAGCCCACGATGCGGGCGATCACACCATCATCGTCGGCGAAGTGCTGCGTGCCGCCCACCGCGATGGCGATCCCCTGTGCTTTTCAGGCGGAGCCTTCGGGCGGTTTTCAAAGCAGTAGGCAGAACGGGATTTTCCCGTTCGATCTCGGCAGAGATTTACTCCAGCCATCTGTTGCTTATTTAACGGAGCACGCCTGTCGTGCTCCGTTTTTGTTTCGTCTGTCAGTAAAAACCACGCTTTGCGCTGTTCATACTGGAAATCATCTTTCAAACTGGCGTAGTTGATCTGATTCACAAAATGATTCGCTCGATCAAAGGAAGACCGCACGTCGCGCGGGTTAGGGAGACTGAATGTCCGCTTGTTTCTGCCATGTTTCGGAAGGGGAAACCTGTCCGACAGCGGAAATGCGTGCCTTGACGCCAAGCAGGCTTTTCGTCTGCGGGACGGCGGGTCTTTTTTTCTTTATATTTTCGCTTGCCGCTACATCGGAGGCTATCGCCGAAACGTTGCTCTGGACGGGGTCCGATGGGGGTGACTGGTTTACCGACGCGGACTGGGGTCCGTCGCGCCGCGTGCCTGGTGCCAGCGATGATGTGATGATCGATACCTACGGCCCGGTCATTACGATAGGGACGAGCGCCAAAGCCCGTGAATTGTTGATAGGCACCGCGCCAGGGGCCGGCACGCTGGTAGTGCAGGGCGGCTTGCAGACAGATTCAGTTTTTCTCGGCGCTGTCAGTGGCGCGTCCGGCACCGCAAGTTTCATCGGTGCGAAATGGCAGAATGACGGTGATGTCTCCATCGGTGGCAGCGGCGTGGGTAACCTTTCCCTTTTGCACGGCACGACGGCATCGTCGAAGAACGTCCTTATTGGCGGAAGCGGGACTGGAAATGGCTCCCTCAAGCTCGATAACTCTTCCACTCTCACGACTTCCGACACCGTTTTTGTGAGCGGGTCGTCTTCCGGAGCTGGCGGCGGTGGAAATTTGGAGGTGGTCGGCGCCAGCGAGCTTTACAGCGCGAGAGGCGTTCTGGCCGAAGACCTCGGCACGATGGGAACCGCGCTGGTTTCCGGTGAAGACAGCCACTGGACCATGTCCGGGGATATGGTCGTTGGCGAAGCAGGCGTTGGTAAGCTCACCGTAACCGGTGGCGGCACGGTCATCAGTCAGACAACGACGGTGATTGCCAATCTGGCTTCTGCGGACGGAAGTTCTGTGACGGTAAGCCGTCTAGGCTCCGCACTGCAAAGCGGCGGATCGCTCGTTGTTGGCAATTCGGGAGCTGCAACGCTTCTTGTAGAGGCCGCAGGGACCGTAACGAGTGGCGAGGCCATTATCGGCCGCCATTCGGCAAGTGAGGCGACTGTCACCGGCGACGGCTCGAACTGGAGGACCGGCGACCTGCAGGTCGGCGGCGATGTCGCCGATCCGGGCGGTGCCGCCGGCAATGGTAAGCTCAACGTTATGGCGGGTGGCTCCGTTGATAGTACGACGGCGCGGCTTGGCGTTGTGGCGGGTGCAACGGGCGCTGCCGCCGTGGATGGGCAGGGATCGGTCTGGACAGTCAACCGTGGCGATCTCGAGGTGGGGGTAAATGGCACGGGTTCGCTGGCGGTCACGGGCGGCGGCCTTGTCGATGCAGCGAATATCATCATCGGAGCAAATGCCGGTGGTACTGGTTCCGCCCGGGTATCCGGTGCCGGCAGCAAATTGCAAAGCCGCGCCGATCTCAATGTCGGCCTTGACGGCAACGGTTCCATGACCGTCGAGGCCGGTGGCACGGTGGAAAGCCGCGACGGCTATGTTGCGGCCCATGGCGGCTCCACTTCCACCGTAACGGTGGCGGGCGACGGATCGAGCTGGGCGATGACCGGAACGTTTTTTGTCGGATACGGAGGCGGGACTACAGGAAATGTGTCGGTCAGCGCCGGCGGCGGTATCAAAGCTGCCAAGGTGATGCTCGGTGATCTTGCCGGTTCCTCCGGCACGATGACGATCACAGGATCGGGTTCGAACGTCACCGCTTATATCGACAACGGCGTTGTGAACTCCGGCTCCGTCGATGTGGGTTTTGAAGGTTCCGGAAGCTTGACCGTTACGAACGGCGGATCACTTGATGCCTATGATCTCTATGCGGGCAGTGCGGCGGGATCGAATGGAAACGTTCTGGTAAGCGGTGTGGGATCGCGCGTTGCGGTTGGCAATCTCATGGTCGTCGGCGATGCCGGAAACGGTTCCGTTGAGATAACCGGCGGAGCCTCGCTGGCTGCGCCCACTATTCTCATTGCCGCATCGGCGGGTTCCACAGGCGTGCTCAACATCGGAGCTGCCGCGGGCCAAACCGCCCGCTCAGCCGGTGCGTTAGAAGCGCGCACGATTGCTTTCGGTGCAGGCAACGGCAGCATCGTCTTCAACCATTCCGAGACCGGCTATATACTCTCAGCCGATATTTCAGGTGCGGGCAAAGTCGTTGCCGAAGCTGGCGTCACAACGCTTGGCGGCAATAACAGCTATTCCGGCGGCACCACGATTTCCTCCGGCACGCTGAAAGGCAACTCAAAAAGTTTCGGCTCGGGCGGCATCGCCAATGATGCGCAACTCGTTGTCGATGGTGCCGGCACGCTTTCCAATGCCATCAGCGGTACTGGCACCTTTGAAAAGACCGGCGATGGTAATCTGGTCTTGGCCGGAAATAGTACCTATACGGGCACCACTGCGGTTTCCTCTGGAAAGCTCAGCGTCAATGGCTCGCTTGCAAGCGCTGTTTCGGTCGGTACCGGTGCCACACTCGGGGGCTCCGGCACCATCGGCGGCCTGACTGTCGGCTCGGGTGGCACGCTCGCGCCCGGCAATTCGATCGGCACGCTGGCTTCCACGGGCAGCGCAACATTTGCTAGTGGCTCTCGCTATGAGGTTGAAATCGACGCCGCCGGCAATTCCGACAGGCTTGCCGTGACCGGAACCATCACTATCGACAATGATGTCAGTCTTGTCGTTACGTCGCTGGCGAACCAAACTGCCTATAGCCTCAGCACCCGCTACACTATCCTGACGGCAACGGGTGGAATTACCGGTACGTTTTCAAGTGTCGGCGAAAATTTCGCCTATCTGACCGCAAGGGTAGCCCGGAGTGCCGACGACGGCAGTACCTATCTTTCCTTCGCCCGGGCATCACCGGATGCCGGCTTTTTGGCCGCTGAAACATCGACGGCCAATGCGCGCGGGGCCGCCAACGCCATAGAGGCGCTTGGGGAAAGCTCGCCGCTCTACGAGGCGGCCGTGTTTCTGCAGCAGGGCGAAACCCAATCCGCCTTCGCGCAGCTTGCCGGGGAAGTTCATCCCTCGCTTGCCATGGCTTTGATCAACCGCAGCCAACTCACCCGCGATGTCATTCTCAACCGGCTGCGCAGTGCTTTCGAAGGTGTCGATGCGCGCCCGATCCTGCGGGTCGCCTATGCTGAAGGCGGATCAAACCCGTTTGACATTGACGAGGGTTCACTCACGTTCTGGTCCAGTGGTTTCGGCTCTCGCGGCCGCATCGATGGCGATGGAAACGGCGCATCGGCCGAGATGAAGGGCGGCGGCGTCCTCTTTGGTGTTGACGGAGATCTGGCTGATGGCTGGCGTGCCGGGGTAGCGGCCGGTTACGGCCGTGATGTGATCAGCCAGGGTTCTCCTGCGGCATCTGCTGACGTAGACAGCTACTATGTGGCGGGTTATGCGGGCAAAACAATTGGCCCTGCATCCCTGCGTCTTGGTGCAACCCACGCCTTTCAGGATGTCGAAACCCGCCGGGCGGTTTCTTTTTCAACATTGAAGGAGGACCTAACCGCTGGTTACGACGCTTCCACCACGCAGGTCTTTGCCGAAGCCGCCTGGCGGTTCGATTTTGATCTCACCCATATCGAGCCTTACGCCAATATCGCTTACGTGAATACGCGGACGGATGCTTTCCGGGAGATGGGCGGTATCGCCGCCGTCTCTTCGGGTGCCGTCAGCCACGACGAGTTTTATTCGACGCTCGGGGCGCGCATCAGCCGTGACATTGCGTTGGAGGGGATGCTTGGACGCGCGATACTCGATATCGGGTGGCGTCATGCCTATGGCGATCCGATGATGGAGAGCGCACTGTTCTACGATGGTGGCAGTGCGTTTTCTGTGACAAGTGCTGCCATGGCGCGCGACGTGGCATTGATCAATCTGGGACTTAGCTACAATCTCAACCCATCCGCCACCTTGACATTCCGTTACGGCGCGGTTTTTGGCGCGGGTCTGCTGGATCAATCTGCTTCAGCCCAACTTGGAGTTCGTTTCTGATGAAGCGCAGTCAAAACACGCTTTGGAAAACGGCTCTCACGGTGTTCCTGTCCGCCGGTTTGGTGGCAGGCGATGCTCCCGCGCAAGATGCAGAAAAAAAGGCGGACGCGCCGTTGCGTGAGGTTCACGGGAGTTGGCAGCTTGCTTGCGTCGCGCCTGCGAAAAAAGATGATAATGACGCCAGTACGCCGGTTGCGGAGACGGCAAAACCTTTTTGCGCCATCGCTCAGGTCCAGCTTGAGGAGAAGACACGCAAATTGGTCGTCTCCGTCGAGTTCCGCCTGGATGATGTCGGGACGCCGGGTAAGCTTTCCGGCACCATGGTCATGCCTTTCGGCCTTGCCGTCACAAAGCTGTTTTCGGTAAAATCCGGAAATGTGCGGTTGCAGGAAGTTCAGGTCAGCACGTGTCTGCCCGTGGGCTGCATCGTTTCCTTCACGCCGTTCGTCGAACTTGTAACCGCGCTGAAGGCCGGACAAACCCTGACAATAGAGGCCCCCGATCTGCAGGGCCGAACGGTTTCGTTCCAGTTGCAGGGACAGGGATTTTCCGAGGCACTGGAGCGCCTCGGAAGCTTGCATTAGAGCATTTCCGGTAGAAACCGCATCGCGGTTTGTGTCCGGAAATGCGTATCTACGATCTATGCCGCGACGGAATCGGGTTCGCTGGAACCTTCCGGCCTTTGCGGTTCCGCGTGTTTTTCGGCCGATTTCTTGCGCGAAAACAGCCCGGTGAGGTAGGTACCCAACCTGTCCATTTCCACGAAGATGACCGGGGTGATGAACAGCGTCAGCAATTGCGAGACGATGAGACCACCGACCACGGCAACACCAAGTGGCTGGCGCAGTTCCGAGCTGGCGCCTGAGCCGAGGGCGATGGGCAGGGCGCCCAGCAGCGCGCAGAAGGTCGTCATCATGATCGGCCGGAAACGGCGCACGCAGGCTTCGTGGATGGCGCTGGTGGGCGGTTCGGCCTTTTCGCGGATCAGTTCCACCGCCACGTCGATCATCATGATCGCGTTTTTCTTGACGATGCCGATCAGCATCAACAGCCCGATCAGCGCAATGATCGAGAAATCCATGCCCATCACCTTCAGCGCCACCAACGCGCCAAAAGCCGCCGCCGGCAGACCGGAAAGGATGGTCAGCGGATGGATGAAGCTTTCGTAAAGCACACCCAGCACCACATAGATGGTCAACACCGCCGCAAGAATGAGGATGCCGGTATTGCCCTGGCTCTGCTGGAATATCGCCGCCGTGCCGCCATAGCTGGTGAACACGTCCTGCGGCAGGCCGATGGTGGTTTTGATCTGGTCAATACGGCTCGTCGCATCCGAAAGCGCCACGCCATCCGGCAGGTTGAAGGAGATGGTCGTAGAAACGAGCTGGCCCGTCTGGTTGATGGTCACCGGCGCCTGCGTGCGGGTGAGGGTGGCGAAGTTGGAAAGCGGAACCAGAACACCCGATTTTGCCGAGAGAATGTTGATGTCGCTCAGGAAATCGTCATTCCACTGTTTCGAGCTGTCGAATTCGACGATCACATCATAGCTATCACCGGTCGACTGGATTTGCGCCGCCGTATAACCGCCGAACGACATTTCCAGCGTCTTGCGCAATTGGTCGTTGGTAATGCCGAAGGCGGCTGCCTTTTCCGGGTCGACCGAAATAGTCGCCGCAATTGCGCCGTTCTGAGCGTCGGAATTGACGGCGGCGAATGTGCGGTCGCGGCGCATCGCCTCCATCAGCTTGTTCGACCATTCATTGGTCGCGTCGGCATTCAGGCCCTGAATGACGAGCTGGTATTGGCTGGCGGAGCTGCGCCCGCCCAAACGCAAGCTTTGCTGGGGATTGATATAGGTGCGGATGCCCGCCACCTTCGATGTCGCCTGGCCAAGTTCCGCCAATACCTGGCTTAGCGGTGCACGCTCTTCCTTCGGTTTCAGCTCCACGAACATCGAGCCGTTATTCAGCGGGTTGCGGGAGTTGCCGCCGACTGTAGAGGTCACATGCACCACGGCCGGGTTCTTGCGGATCTGATCGGCCACCTGCGCCTGAAGATCGCGCATCGCGGTATAGGAAATGTCCTCACGCGCCTGCGTCGACACGGAAAGGCGACCGATATCTTCCTGCGGGAAGAAGCTGGAAGGCAAAGTCTCGAACAGATAAAGCGATGCTGCAACCGATGCCAGGAATGCGCCCAGAACCACGCGGCGATGGGAAAGGCACCAGCCGACGGCCTTGCCATAGAGGCGAAGCGTGCGCTCGAAGCCGGCGTCGAACCAACGGATGATGGCCGGCGGTCTGGAGGAATGACCCGAAAGCCGTGAGGCGAGCATCGGCGTGACAGTCAGCGAAACCAGCGCCGACGCCATGATCGCCAGCGTGACCACCATGCCGAATTCGTTAAACAGCCTGCCGATCACTCCGCCCATCAGCAGAATGGGAATGAACACTGCGACCAGTGAGATGGACATGGACAGAATGGTGCCGCTGACTTCCGCGGCGCCCTGAAGGGCCGCCTCGCGCATCGTCAGGCCTTTTTCCTCGTGCAGTCGCAGGATGTTTTCCAGCATGACGATCGCATCGTCCACCACAAGTCCGACCGACAATGTCAGCCCAAGTAGCGAGATATTGTCGATACTGTACCCCAGAACATACATGGCGCCGAAGGCGGTAATCAGTGATAGCGGCACTGCAAGGCCCGGAATAATGGTCGCCGTCAGATGCCCGGTGAAGAGATAGATAACCGCAACCACCAGCCCGATGGTGAGGAGCAGCGTGAACTGTACGTCGGCAATCGCGTCCTTGATTGCAGTCGAGGCGTCGTTCATGACGTTGATATTGACCGATGGCGGCAATTGCTGACGCAGCGCCGGTAACTTGGCCCGGATGGCATCCACCACATCAACGGTGTTGGCGTCCGGCTGGCGCTGCACGGCAAGAACGATCGCCTGTTCGCCATCGAACCAACTGCCGGCATTGGGGTTGTCGATACTGTCGGTGACATTGGCGATATCGCCGAGATGGATGGAAGCACCGTTGCTTGTCGCCACCACCAGCGAGCGGAAGGCCGCTGCATCGGTGCGCTGGGTGTCTGCCTCTATCGTCAGGCGCTGGTTGTCATTCTGCAACGCGCCCACGGGCACCTGATTGTTCGCCTGCGCGATGGCGGTTGTGACGGTATCGACGCCAAGCCCTCTTGCCTGAAGCTGCGAGGGATCGAGGCCAATGCGCACGGCATAGGTCTGCGCGCCGTAGATACTCACCTGCGCGACACCGGAAATGGTTGAAAGCAGCGGCGAGATGATATTCTCGGCGATTTCGTCCACCTTGCTGGTCGGCATCTCCTTGCTGTTGATGGCAAGCAGCAGTACCGGCGCATCGGCCGGGTTGGTCTTGCGGTAACTCGGCGTTGTCGTCATGTTGCTTGGCAACTGCCGCTGTGCGCGCGAAATCGCCGCCTGAACATCTGCTGCCGCTGCGTCGATGTCACGGTTGAGATCGAATTGCAGCACGATGGAGCTGTTGCCCAGAGTGTTGGTGGCGCTGATTTCGCTGACACCCGGAATGGTCTCGAACTGCTTCACCAGCGGCGTGGTGACTGAGGTGGCCATGGTTTGCGGCGAGGCGCCCGACAGCGACGACGAAACGCTGATCGTCGGAAAATCGACTTTCGGCAGCGCAGCGACGGGCAACAGGCGGAAACCGGCAAGCCCGGCGAGCACGAGGCCGATGGCGAGAAGGGTGGTTGCGACGGGTCGGTTGATGCAGAAATTCGGGATCATGGGTTACCCACCTGTTCCTGCTGCGAAATATTGGCGGCCAGATTGGCGGCCGCGCCGCCCTTGTCCGAGAATTGCTCGACCACCTGTTGACCGTCGGCAAGTCCCGACTGGCCTTCGATGATCACATGCTCGCCGCCGGTGAGGCCGCTGGCAATGGCTGTCATATCGCCGTTGGAGCGGGCAACTTCCACGGTCGTCATATGAACACGGTGGTTGTCATCGACGGTGTAGACGAAATTACCCTTCGGCCCCGGCCGCACGGCAACCGTCGGCACGACGATCATCTCCGCGTCGGAGACGAAATGAGCCGTGACGTTGACGGACTGGCCGGGCCACAACAGCCCGCGATCGTTCTTGAATTCCGCTTTGGCAAGTACGGTACCGGACGTTTGGTCTACGACGTTGTCGTAAAAACGCAGCATGCCGCTCATGGGCTCGCCGCCGGTTGCCGCCGGGTCTACATCGACCGCCGTGTCCTTCTGAACGCCTTCGCGCAATTGCGGCAGGTAGCGCTGCGACAGGCGAAAACTGACAGAGATGGGATCGTATTTCGTGATCGTCACAATATTGATGCCAGCGCTGAGATAGGCACCGGGGCTGACGGTAACATCGCCCAGTCGCCCATCAAAGGGCGCACGGATCTCCATATGTTCGAGCGTTACCTGGTCGGAAGCAAGCGTCGCCTTGTCGGCATCGATCTTTGCGGCGGCGCTGTCCCGGGCTGCCCTTGCCTGATCCAGCACCTGCTGGGACTCTGCGCTCTGCTTGACCAGATTGGCGGCGCGCTGGAAGGCGGCTTCCGTCTGTTCCAGCGTTGCCTGATCGGCAGCGATATTGGCCTTGTCCTTGTCGACGGCTGCGCGGGCTATACGGTCATCCATCTTGAGGATCAGATCACCCGCCTTGATATGCTGGCCGTCCTTCGCGGAGATTTCCGTAACGAGACCGGCCTGAAGCGGCGCTATATTGGTGATGTCGGCGGCAACCGCCCATCCCGTCGCAGTAGCATCCATTGGCAACGTCGCCTTGTTGACGGCGATGGTGCTGACGGTAGGCGGCCCGCCATTGCGCCGCCCGCCACCTTGCCTCTGGCCTGTCTGCTGGCCGGCTTGACCGTTCTGCGACGTCTGGCCCTTCTTGCCGGCAGATCCATCGGCCGTTGCCGTTTCTGCATGTGGGGAAACGCTGGCGAATTGTTTGAGGTAGGGAATTTGATCAAGGGGCAGGCGATCTTTAAAATACCACGCGCCGGCGGCTGCGATGGCGAGAACGCTGAGGGCGGTCCAGAAACGTTTCATCTGACGGTTCCGCAAAATGAGAGCAATACATGTTTCCCGAACATGTTCGGCAAGCCCTGGGAGCAGCTTTAGCTCCCACAAGACACCCAATGCGCTGCAAAATCACCTTAAACTTTTGTAATGGCGGCGACGATATCTGCCGTCATGTTGCCTTGCGAAACAAGGGTTGTGGCGCTTTTGGGCATATGACAGTCGCCGGGTTCGACGCATGACAGTTGACCCCACTCGTGACCAAAATAAAAAGCCGCCTCGTTTCCGGGGCGGCTTTGAACAGGAGCGGCGAGTTGCCGAGGATCAGAACGCCCGGATGGCGTTGCGCGTCGCAAGCACATCCTCGGAGACGTTGCCGGCCGTTGCGGGAACGGAGCCGACGAGGTCCAGGAACTTGTAAAGTTCGGTTGCCTGCGAGTTGGTGACGTAGATGATATCGCGATCCTGCATCGGGAATTTCGTGGTGGCAAAGAAGGTTGAAGGATCGCGCAGGTTGGCGCGGAAGATGACCGGAACTTCCTGTCCCGGGAACTTGGACATGTCGATGCCAAGCTTCACAAGAAGATCGCGTTTGACGGTACGATAGACATAGACCTGCGCAGGGTCGGCACGGGAATCGAGCAATCCGCCCGCCTTGCCCAATGCATCCGAGAGCTTCAGCGCGGCGTCCTCAAATTCGAAACGACCATTGAGGCCGGAGGCGCCGAAAGCGAGATAGGTGCGACGTTCACGCTCCACCATGACCGTGTCGCCCGGAACCACATAGATGTTCTCGGAAGGCGTGCTGACAAGGTGATTGTAGTTGACGCGCGCGGTCTTGCCGCGACGGATCAGCGTGACATAGGATTCGATATTTGGGGCGCTGAGGCCTTTTGCATAGGAGATGACGTCGAGAACGCGGTCACCCGCTTCTGAAAGCTGGACCTTCGTCGGCTCCTTGACGTCGCCAAGCACCGATGCCTGTGCGGAGCGGCTGGAAATCTTGGTGATGAGGACCTGCGGTTCGATTGCCCGGTTGGCCAGTCGCTCCTCGATCTCGCTCTGCACATCCTCGACATTGCGGCCTGTTGCGCGGATCTTGCCGGCATAGGGAACGCTGATATTGCCTTCCCGGTCTACCGTCTG
>Ga0157370_10008580_pt1 | contig 11008 bp, 11 predicted proteins | sample C35metaG_FD_113463 | JGI IMG/M metagenome (GOLD analysis project Ga0157370, IMG submission 113463) | Corn rhizosphere microbial communities from Kellogg Biological Station, Michigan, USA - C3-5 metaG | ecosystem: Host-associated > Plants > Roots > Rhizosphere > Soil | place: USA: Michigan... | reverse complement strand
CGGTGGTCGCCGCGCCCTGCACAACGTGGCCCGTGGCCTCGACGCGAAAGTCGTCGCGCATGGTCGGCTTCTGCACGTTCCTCGCAAGCAACGCCCTGTGGATCGCGTCGGGCTTTCACGACCGCGCGTGGGCGCTCGTCGCGCTGCAGTTCGGCCTGGTCGCGCTGAACGTGCGCGGCGTCACGAAGAACGAGACGAGCGCGCGTCCGTTCTGACGACGTTCAGTGCGCCGAACGGTGCATCCGCTCGGCCAGCCATTGCGCGGCCAAATGCTGCAGCGGGCGGATCAACGGCGGCAGCATCACGCCGGCGATTGCGCCCATCAGGCGCGTCGAGCGCGAGCGCCTGTCGAGCGGGTGCGGTGCGGGACGCGCAGGCTTGCGCACGAAGCGCGACGCGGCGAATCCGACGGCGAGCGCAGCAACGACGGCGACGGGAATCGTTTTCGTCACGCTGACGCGGCTGCGCGCTTCGGCGACGAACAGCCGCAACTCGGCGCGGCGGCGCGCAAGGCGCTTCTCGACGTCGGCGATCTGCTCGTCGAGCGACTTATCGCTGTTGCTCATGCTCACCCTCCATCGCCGGGACGTCCTTGCGCAATTGACGCACAGTCGCCGCGAACAGCAGATCGGGAAGCTGCTTCTTCGCCCAGAGCGCGAGGCCGACGGCGATGGCGATGTTGACGAGCGCCGCAATCAGGATCGCGAGCGCCCAGTTGGCACCTTGGCCGATCGCGAAGCCGATGATCGCCGCGACGATCGCCATCCACGCCGACACGACGAGGATCGAGATGACGATGCCCGCGATGATCATCTTGACGAGCGAGATGCCGGCGCGCTGCACCTCCAGCACGGCGAGCAGCGCGTGATCCTGGACGAGCGCCTTCAGGTTTGCCCAGGCGAGGGAAAGGCGAGTGCCGGTGGACATGTGCGGCGATCGAAGTGGCGGCGCGTACGTAGGGTTCATCGTTTGGCGTCCCATGTGTCGTTACACGGCATGGACGCACCGCCCGCCTTGCCGGGACGAGAGGCCCACTGATCATACCCCTTGATGCAACCCGCATGCCATTCGCTGAAGTCAGGTGCCCGTCACAGCGTGGCGGCCGCCTGCTCCGCGAACGCCCGGTGCGTGGACGCAATTCTTGCGTCCGGCTCGTGGCAACTCTTACAGCCGGCCTCGCCGCAACCATGGGGCACGGCGCTTGCTGATCCGCTGGCATGCAGAATCCAGCAAGAGCCATGAAGCGAGGCGCGAAAAAGCGCACCGCGCTCCTTCTGATCGACTTCATGAATCCGCTCGATTTCGACGGCGCGCGATCGCTGGCACCGCGGGCGGTGAAGGCGGCATCGTGCGCGGCACGGCTCAAGCGTCGCATGCGCGCGCAGCGTGCGCCCGTCATCTACGCGAACGATAACTTCGGGCGTTGGGAGGCCGACTTCGAGGCGGTCGTCGCCGACTGCGAGCGGCGTGGCGGTGCATCGGCCGATATGGCGCGTCTGCTCGCGCCGTCGTCCGACGATCGCTCGGTGCTGAAGCCGCGGCATTCGGCGTTCTTCGGCACGCCACTCGAATTCCTGCTCGACGAGCTCGATGTCGGCAGCCTCGTGCTCGCCGGCCTCGCTGCGGATTCGTGCATCATGTTCACCGCGCACGATGCATATCTGCGCAGCTACGCGCTGTGGATTCCCGGCGATTGCGTGGCCTCGGAAAAGGATGCGTGGCGACGCGACGCGCTCGCGTACATGGCCCGCGTGCTGAAGGCGCGCGTGGAGCCGGCGGATCGTATTGCCGGTGATGGCGAGCACGCGAAGCGGCGTGTCAGCCTCGTGGATCGGCGGCAACAGACGCGGTAGTGGCGGCTTTCGCGGCCGGGGTCTTCGCGCCGGGCACGAGCGTGCGCCGGAAATAGTCGATCGTCCGCGAAAGCCCTTCGTCGAGGCCGACGCGGGGCGACCATTCGAGCAGGCGGCTCGCGAGCGAAATGTCGGGACGCCGCTGCCGCGGATCGTCGCGGGCCGCGGGAACGAAGACGATCGGCGAGCGCGACTTCACGAGCTTGCGCACGCGCTCGGCGAGTTCGAGCACGGTGAATTCGCCCGGATTGCCGATGTTGATCGGTCCCGGGCACGGCTCGGACGCCTCCATCAAAGCGACGAGCCCGTCGATCGTGTCGGTCACGTAACAGAACGAGCGCGTCTGCCAGCCGTCGCCCTGGATCGTCAGCGGATCGCCACGCAGTGCGGCAACGATGAAGTTCGAGACGACACGTCCGTCCGCCGGCTGCATCCGCGGTCCGTAAGTGTTGAAGATGCGCGCGATGCGCGTGTCGAGGCCGTGCTGCCGTCGGTAGTCGGCGAAGAGTGTTTCCGCGCAACGCTTGCCCTCGTCGTAGCAGGCGCGCGGGCCGATCGGATTCACGTGCCCCCAGTAGTCCTCGGTCTGCGGATGCTGCGCCGGATCGCCGTAGACCTCGCTCGTCGACGCCTGCACGATTCGCGCGCGGAGGCGCTTCGCGAGGCCGAGCAGGTTGATCGCGCCGTGCACGCTGGTCTTCGTCGTCTGCACCGGATCGAACTGGTAGTGGCGAGGCGACGCCGGACATGCAAGATTGAAGATCCGGTCGACTTCGACGTAGAGCGGAAACGTGATGTCGTGACGCAGGAGCTCGAAGCTCGGATGCGCAAGAAGACCAGCGACATTCGCGCGGGTGCCCGTGTAGAAGTTGTCGACGCAGAGCACGTCGTGACCGGCGTCGAGCAGGCGCTCGCAAAGGTGCGAGCCGAGAAAGCCCGCCCCGCCGGTAACGAGCACACGCAACGGCTGGCTTGGCTCGGTCCTCATCGTGCAACCTCCCGGAAGACCGCATCCCAATCGCGCGCGAAGCGGTCGATTGCGAACGCCTCGCGCGCGTAAGCGCGCGCCTTGCGTCCGAGCTCCTGCGCGTGGCCGCGATCGCGGATGAGCTCGCGCGAAACGTCGACGAGGCGCGAAAGCTCGGTGTCGACGTATCCGCCGCCGCTGTCGCGAACGATCCGCGGCAGCTCGGTCGTCGCGAGGCCGAGCACTGGCAGCCCGATCAGCATCGCCTCGCAAAGGGCGAGCGCCAAACTCGTGTAACGCACCGGATGCGCATAGAAGCGGTGCCGCGCCATCGCCGGCAGCAACTCGGCGTACGGCAGCTCGCAGGAGCCGCCGCTCGCCGGCGCGTCCATGCCATAGAGCTCGAGCGGTACCTCGCGTCGCCACGCCGCGAAGACGTCCGCGCCAAGTCGCCGTCCGCGGCGCTCGAGATGGTTGATCACGACGACGCCGCATGGCAGCTCGCCGCTCCACGCGATGCCGTCGGGCACGCGCACACCATGCTCGACGACGCGCGTTCGCACGCGGCCACAGTCCCACATCAGCGCGTTGTAGTGCGTGACGTGCACGATCAGCATCGACGGGTCGTCGACCGCGTGCTTCGTGTTCGTTGGATGCGCGAGCGGCGGATCGTGCTCGAGGTAGATCCGTGGCAGCTTGCGCTGCGCGTCGGTCAGGATTTCGTGCTGGTCCTTTTCGTAATGCGCGAGCGACTGGAACAGCACGCAGTCGAACGACTGCGCGCGCACCGAATCGACCGGACAGTCGTGCACGTTGTCGCCCCAAGGCAGCGTGCCGCCGCGCCCGCCGTACCCGGACGGATGACCGGGCTTCGACAGCACGAAGAAGTCGTGCGGCGCGTGCGTCAGGTAGTAGAGGTAGTTGCCATGGACCTGCCAGGTGAGGACTCGCAACCGACGCATGCCGTGCTCCGATTACGCGCCCTGTGGCGGCGGCGACACGCCATCGCGCAACGTCGCGGGACGCACCGCCGGAAAGCGCAGCGGCGCCGCTCTTCGCCGCGAAAGGCGCGCATCGACGTGCGCGATCACGCGCTCGGGCGAAAGCTTGTGCGCGCACGGGTGGCCGATCGGGCAATGCACATGCGCGCACGGCCGGCACTGCACGGCGTGATGCAGCACTTCGTGCAGCACGTGATCGAGCGGCGCGAAGCGATGCGGGTCGGCGCCGCAACAGACGACGATGCTCGGCACCCGCAGTGCCGCGGCGACGTGCGAAACGCCGGTGTCGTTCGCAACGAGGAGCCGCGCGTGGCGCAGCAGCGCCGCGAAGACGCCGAGCTCGGTGTGGCCGGCGAGATCGACGAAGCTGCCGGCCGGCAGCGCGCGCGCGATGCGGCGGGTGAGCAGTGCCTCTTCGCTGCTGCCCGTCAGAACGACCGCGAAGCCACGCCGCACGATGTCCTGCGCGACGGTAGCGAAGTATTCGGCCGGCCAGCGCCGCGTATAGAGCCGCGCGCCGGGGTGCACGCAGACGAAGCTTTGCGATGCAAGGCGATGCCGCGCCAGCAGCGCGTCGCCCTGCGCGATCTCGCCGTCGTCGAACGGAAATTCGAGCCGGTCGCCGGCACGCGCAAGACCGAGGAAATCGGTGAGCGCGATGCAGCGATGGATTTCAGTCCCGCTCTCCGGCCACGGCAGGAAGCGCAGCGGATCGGGGCAATGGCCGCCGGGCGGGCAGAAGCCCGCCGTGACCCTGGCGCCGAGCGCAGCGACGATCGAATTCGTGAGGTCGCCGCGCCCGTGCATCTGGATCGCGAGATCGTAGCGCGCGGCCTGCGCATCCGCGAGAAAGTGGGGCAATGCGCCGATATCGGCCTCGCGCTCCGGCAGTCCGGGAAAACCGGGGAACTCGACGAAGCGGTCGACAAGGCGGGCGAACCGGCGCACGAATTGCGCGGCCCAGGGCAATCCGATCAGCGTGATCTCCGCATCCGGAAAGCCATTGCGCACTGCGCGAAATGCGGGCACCGCGCACAGCAGGTCGCCGAGTTGCAGCGCGCGAAACAGCGCGATCCTGCGCGGCGTATCCCGGCGCGAGGCGAGTTCGGTCACGTTCATCGCTCGCCTGCGCTCAAAAAATCCCGCGGTACAGCGAGCACGAGCGGCAGATCGGCGACGGCTCGTCGCCCGCGAGTTGCTCGCGAAAGCGTCGATACCCGGCGCCATCCCACACGCGCAGGACACCCTGCTCGAGCATGTTGCCGAAGTTGATCCGATCGGGCGTGCCGACCATGCAGCACGGCATCGCGTCGCCGCGGTAGCTCACGTACGCGCCGCGCCACGGCCAGTCGCAGCGCGGCGCCGAAGCGTCTGCCGCACGTCGCTCGAGCGTCGGCAGACGCAGGTTCACGTCGCAGCGAGCCGCCTCGGTCCTGGCTGCTTCGAATGCCGCTACGAGCGCTTCGCGCGGCATCTCGTCGAGCGTTTGCCCATGGACGAAGTCGCGCATCGGCCGGTACTCGTCCGGCAGCGAGTGCTCCTCGAAATCGTGACACAGATATTGGACGAACATGTCGCGCACGCCTTCGGCGCTCACGAGGCGCACGATCGCCGGCAGCTCGTGCAGGTTCTGGCGCATGAGGACGGTCACGACGCGCACGTGGAGCGCCGAGCCGCATGCGCGCCGCGCAGTCATCACGCGGCGAAGATTGCGCATCACCTTCGGGAAATGCGCGCCGCGGCGGATGCGCTCGTAGAGCGCCGGCGTCGCCGCATCGAGGCTCACGTGCAGCGCCGAAAGGCCGCTTTCGACGCACTGGCGCGCACGCCGCTCGGACCAGAGCGTCAGGTTGCTGTTCGTCGATACGCGAATGCCGCGCGCGCTCGCCCACGCGACCATCTCGAAGAACTGCGGATGCATCGTCGGCTCGCCGAGTCCCTGCAGTTGCAGCTCGTCGATGTCGCCGAAGCCTTCGACGAGGCGCTTGAAGTCGTCGAACGCGAGAAACGCGAGCGGGCCGTGCGGCGGCCCATCCTTGCGAAACTGGACCGCGCACATCTGGCAGCGCAGGTTGCATTGGCCGACCGGCTCGATCTGCACGAAGCGCGGCAGCGGCGGCATGCTCTGGCGGCGGTACGCGCGCGCCTCGCCCGCGTCGCTCGCGCTCGCCTCTCCCTGCGACGAGGGAAGGGGGGAAGGATGAGGAGCGAGGTCCGCCAGGGTCATACGAACGGCACGCGGAAATGCAGCGCGCCCCGCGTTCGCCAATAGACGGAAAGCCAGGGAATGAGGAGCGACGTCACGATCATCTCGGCGACGTGGCGCGGCGCGTGGCTCGTGTCCGCGAGCCGGCGCCACGCGAATGCGGCGGTGACGCCGAGCCACACGGCGAAGCTCGCCATCGCGAGCAGCCAGACGCCCGCCAGCACGTTGACGAGCGCGCAGATACCCGCGACGACGGCCGCGTAGTACTCCCACGGCGGACGCGCGCGCACGTAACGTCGATAGCCCTGCGGAAATTTCTTGTACAGCAGCGCGTCGAACATCACCTTGCGCTGCTGCGAAAGGCTCACCCCCCAGCGCGCCGGGCGCACCGGATGCACGACGCGCGCGGCATGCGACGCGCGGACGATCGCGCCGCTCGCGCGAAGGCGAAAGCACAGATCGGTGTCTTCGCGCCATGCGCAGCGGAAACGCTCGTCGAAGCCGCCGACCGCGCAAAGCAGGTCGCGGCGCACGAAGCAGTTGGCGGTGACGAACCCCGCATTGGACAGGCCGGCCGCATCGCGCTCGTAGTCGGTCGGCACGGCCGGAAGCGGAACGTCGACGGCGCCCGCGACGGCGTCCGCGCCATCGCGGATCGCGGCGAGCCCGGACGCGAGCCAGTCGGGCTGCGGCACCGTGTCGTCGTCGGTGAACGCGATGACGCGGCCCTGCGCGGCGAGGATTCCCCAGTTGCGCGCGGCCGCCGGTCCGCGGTTCGCAGGCAGCCACAGAAAGCGCAGCGTCGGCGCGCGACGTCCCCGCCGACGCGCGAACAGGTCGGCCATCAGCTGCTCGCGCGTCTCGCGCGACGAGCCGTCGTCGACGATGACGATCTCGAACTGCGCGCCCGGCAGCGTCTGCGCGAGCAGCGCATCGACGCAGCGTAGCAGCAGATCGCGGCGTTCGTACGTGGCGATGACGACGGAAATCTGCGGATTCACGGCGCGGCCTTTTCGATGACGCAGGGACCGATGGCGAGCACGTCGATCGGCGACGCGAAGAAGCATTCGAGTGCGTCGCGGGGCGTGCAGACGATCGGCTTGCCGCGCGTGTTGAAGGACGTGTTGATGACCATCGGCACGCCGGTCCGCCGCGCGAACGCGGCGATCGTCGCGTGGTACAGCGGATTCACGTCGCGCGAGACCGTCTGCACGCGTGCGGTGCCATCGGCGTGGCATGCGGCGGGAATGGCTGCGCGCCGCGCCGGCGGCACGCGGTGCACGAACAGCATGAACGGCGAATGCGTGCAGTTCTCGAACCAGTCGCCGGCCGCCTCCTCGAGCACCGCCGGCGCGACCGGGCGAAAGTCCTCGCGGTCCTTGAGCTCGTTCAGGCGGGCCTGCATTTCCGCATGCAGCGGCGACGCCAGTATCGAGCGTGCGCCGAGCGCGCGCGGGCCGAATTCCATCCGCCCCTGGAACCAGCCAATGATCCGATCGCGGGCGAGATGGCCGGCGATCGTCTGCGGAAGGTCGTCCGGCTTGCGATAGGACGCACGCGCATGGCGAAGCGCCGCCTCGATCTCGCTTTCGCTGAACTGCGGACCGAGATACGCGTGCTCCATCCGAAATTGGTGCGTGCCCCGGTCCCCGCCGCGCGCTTCGCGGTCGATCCAAAGTGCCGCGCCAAGCGCTGTGCCGGCATCGCCTGCCGCCGGTTGAATCCAGATGTCGTCGAACACGTTGCTGTCGCGAAGGAACCCGTTCATCACGCAGTTCAGCGCAACGCCGCCTGCCATTGCGAGATGGGTCGACCCCGTCACCCCGCGCAGCCACTTCGCGATCTCGAGCACCGTTTCCTCGAGCACGCGCTGCACCGCGTGCGCAACGTCGGCGTGCACCGGCAGGAATGCGTCGCCCCGCTTGCGCGGCGGGCAGAGCTCGGCGAACGGCACGGCGTCGACGGCGTAGCGACCGTCACCGTGCCAGCGCACGCGACGGCGCAAGGCATCGACGAAACGCGGTGTGCCGAACGACGCCAGCGCCATCACCTTGTATTCGTCGGACGAATGCAGGAAGCCCAGGTGACGCGTGACGTCTTCGTAGAGCAGCCCGAGCGAATGCGGCAGCGGCACTTCGGATAGCCGCTCGTAGTGCCCGTCACGATAGACGCCATATTGCGTCGACGTGTTCTCGCCGCGGCCGTCGAGCGTCAGCACTGCGCATTCGTCGAACGGCGCCGCGAGGAAAGCGCTCGCCTGGTGCGCGAGGTGATGCGGGACGTAGTGCCACGACCAGCGCGGTGCATTACCGGCCGAGCGGAGGCGCGCCTGCAGGTGATGCGGCGCACCGCCTGCGAGCTGGCGTGGCGCATTGACGACATACGAGAGGAACAGCGGATCCCACGGCGCGTTGTCCGTCGGAACGCGAATCGCGCTCGGCTCGAGGGGCAGCGCGATCGTCGACGGCAGCCCGCTGCCGTTGACGAAGAGACCGGGCTCGAACGAATACGCGACGTGATCGACATCGTCGATGCCGATGCCGCCTTCGCCGAGGCAGTAATCGATTGCATGGAACGGCAGCTCCCACGCCGAGAACGGCACCGGACGCTTGCCGTGCTTGATCTGGGTGAAGCGTTCCTCCTCGGCAGCCGCGACGACATGGCCGTCATCGACGAGGCACGCGGCCGAATCATGGAATGCTGCATTGATGCCGAGCGTCTTCATGGCTGATTCACGCGCTTGCCACGACGCCGGCCGGCGTGCGCGACCTCCGCCTGCGCGGCGCTATTTCGGGCACCAGCGCATCGACGGCGGCGACGACCTCGTCGGGCGAAACAGCGTCGAGGCATTGCTGATGGCCATGCGGGCACACGCTCTTCAGGCAGTACCTGCATTCGACGTCGTGCGAAAGCACGCGATGTGCGACGCCCCACGGCGTGTGCTGCGGATTGGTGAGCGCATAGAGATCGACGACCGGCGTGCCGACCGCCGATGCAATATGCGCCGGCGCCGAGTTGTTGCAGACGACGACGGCGGCCGCCTGCAACAGTGCGGCGAGCTCGGGCAGGTCGAGAAGGCCCGCAAGTACCACGACGTCGTCGACTTGCGCAGCAATTGCCTGCGCCGATGCAATGTCGCAATCGGCACCGGCGATGCCGATCTGAAAGCGGCCGCTCGCCTGCAAACGGCCGACCGCGTCGATCAGCTTCGCTTCGGGATAGCGCCGCGACGGAGCGGTTGCGCCCGGATGGACGATGAGCCAGCGCCGGTCCGCATTCATGCCTGCCGCCGTCACCTTCGCCCGCATGCGCTCGCGTGCATCGATGCGCACGGGAAAATGCAGCCGCGCATCGCGCACGCGTGCGCCGAGGCTTTCGACGAGATCGATTTGGCGCTGCACTTCGTGCCGCACGCCGGCGCGCGCGTCGCGGTCGGGGTCGATGCGCCAGTCGGTCAACAATGCATACGGATTCTCGCGGCAGTACGCGGCCCGCCGGGGGATGCCGGCGAGATGCAGCAGCGTCGCGGCGGGCAGCGCGCTTTGCGTGAAGACCGTGAACACGACGGCCGCATCGAAGGCGCGTGCGTGGAGTTTTTCGGCGAGCGCGAGCGTGGCGGAGGGCGGCACCGGCGCCGCTTCCGCCGATTTCATCCACGGCGCGACGAACACGATCACGTCGTCGACGAACGGGAGCTCGCGTGCGGCGCTCGCCGCAGCCGGCGACGTGAGCAGCGTCAGCGTTCGGTCGCCGCCACGCGCCTTGAGCGCGCGCAGCGCGGGTGTGGTCATCAGGAGGTCGCCGATGCCGTCGAGCCGCACGGCGAGGATCGAGCGCGCGCTGTGCCAGGCGGTAGACATCAGTCGCGCAGGGCCGCCCCGGGACGTCCGCGCGAGCGGGGCGAAGCCGGGGCCCGAAGGGGGCGGCCGCGAGCGTCGACGGGAGGCCGAGACGCGGACGCCTCGCACGAGCACACGGACCAAGTAGACCGAGACTGAGTGCGCCGCCTCGGGGGCGGCGAGTGCAGCGAGCTTGGGGTGACCTTCATCTTAGGCGGGAGCGGCACGCGGCCGCTCGCTGGCGACGTCGCGCGAGCCGTCGAGGATCATCGCGGCGGCATCGGCGAACTGGTAGACGATCGCGTTGGGCGTACGCAACCGGCCGGCGCGCCAGCGCGTTTCGTTGCCGCGATCGACGAGCACCGTCCGGCATCCGGCGCGACTGCCGGCTTCGATGTCATCGAGGATGTCGCCGACCATCCACGAGCGCTCCAACGCGATGCCGTGCGTCGCGGCGGCGTCGAGCAGAAGTCCGGGCCGGGGCTTGCGGCACGTGCATGCAACGGCCGCCCGCATGCCCGCCGGCGGGTGCGGGCACCAGCAATAGGCGGTGAACATCACGCCGAACGGCGCGAGCAGCTCGTCGAGCCGCGCCTCGACGGCGTTGAGCGCGGTCACCGGGAAGCGCCCCAGCGCCACGCCGGGCTGGTTCGAGACAACGAAGAGCAGGAAACCCGCGTCCTGCAGCCTGCGCAGCGATTCGCCGACGTCCCCGAACAGCTCGATGCGATCGGGATCGACGTTGTACGGAACGTCGTGCACCAGCGTGCCGTCCTTGTCGATGAAGACCGCTCGTTTCGTGTCGTGGTCGTCCCACGGCCGCGGTTGCGAGGTGGGTGCATTCATGGCCATGACGTTTCCTGTACCGGCAGCACCGTGATTTCGGCGACGACCGATTCGCGCGGTTGAGTCAGTGCGAAGCGCACGGCGCGCGCGACGTCGCGCGGGTCCTGCAGCTTCGACGGATCGAGATCGGGAAAGCGCTCGAGCAGGAACGGCGTGCGCATCCCGCCTGCGATGACCGCCGTCACGCGGACGTGGTGGGCGCGAAATTCGGCGTGCAGCGCGTAAGAGAGTCCGAGCAGGCCCCACTTGCTCGCGTGATAGGCGCTCGCATTCGGCCAGCCGCGCTTCGCTGCCGT
>Ga0157370_10008578_pt1 | contig 11009 bp, 5 predicted proteins | sample C35metaG_FD_113463 | JGI IMG/M metagenome (GOLD analysis project Ga0157370, IMG submission 113463) | Corn rhizosphere microbial communities from Kellogg Biological Station, Michigan, USA - C3-5 metaG | ecosystem: Host-associated > Plants > Roots > Rhizosphere > Soil | place: USA: Michigan... | reverse complement strand
GCCCGTGCGCGTGTACGAGTCGCCTACCGACCTCGCCGAGGCGCAATGGATGGTCGAGGAAATGCGCCAGCTCGTGCGCGACGGCTTCGACCGCAAGGAGATGGCCGTGCTCTACCGCAGCAACGCGCAGAGCCGGGTGATCGAAACGGCGCTCTTCAATGCCTCGGTGCCGTACCGCGTGTATGGCGGCCTGCGCTTCTTCGAGCGCGCCGAAATCAAGCACGCGCTGGCCTACCTGCGCTTGCTCGAGAACAAGGACGACGACACGAGCTTCCTGCGCGTCGTCAACTTCCCGCCGCGTGGCATCGGCGCGCGCACGCTCGAAACCCTGCAGGACGCGGCGCGTGCGGCCGGGCGTTCGTTGCACGACGCGGTCAGCGTGGTCGGCGGCAAGGCGGGTGCGAACCTCACGGGCTTCGTCGCCAAGATCGACGTGCTGCGCGAGCAGACCCAGGGCGTGAGCCTGCGCGAGATCATCGAGCTGGTGCTCGACCACAGCGGCCTCGTCGAACACTACAAGGCCGACCGCGAAGGCGCGGACCGCCTGGAGAATCTGGACGAACTGGTGAACGCGGCCGAGAGCTTCGTCACGCAGGAAGGCTTCGGCCGCGATGCCGTGGCGCTGCCGGTTGACGAACTGCGCCAGTCGCCCGCGAGCCAGGGGGTCGATCCGAGCCGCCCGGTGCTCGACGAGCCGCTCGCCCCCGACGCCGAGACCGGCGAAACGCTGAGCCCGCTGGCCGCGTTCCTCACGCACGCCGCGCTCGAATCGGGCGACAACCAGGCGCAGGCCGGCCAGGACGCGGTGCAGCTCATGACCGTGCATGCCGCCAAGGGCCTGGAGTTCGACTGCGTGTTCATCACCGGCATGGAAGAGGGCCTGTTCCCGCACGAGAACTCGATGAGCGATTTCGAGAGCCTGGAGGAAGAGCGCCGCCTGATGTACGTGGCGATCACGCGCGCCCGCAAGCGCCTGTACCTGAGCCATTCGCAGACGCGCATGCTGCACGGGCAGACCCGCTACAACGTCAAGAGCCGCTTCTTCGACGAGCTGCCCGAAGGCGCGCTCAAGTGGCTCACGCCCAAGAACCAGGGCTTCACGCCCTCGGCCTTCGGCTATGGCGGCGGCTACGCGAGCACGCGCGGCGGCAGTGGCGGCTATGGCGGCGGAAGCAGCGGTTATGGCGGCGGAAGTGGTGGCTACGGCGGCAGCAAGGACACCTTCGCGAGTCCGCCGGTGCCGCCGCAGAAGGCCGCGCCCTCGCATGGCCTGCGCTCGGGCATGCAGGTGTTCCACAACAAGTTCGGCGAAGGCACGGTGCTGGCCCTCGAAGGCACGGGCGACGACGCGCGAGCGCAGGTCAAGTTCACCCGCCACGGCGTGAAGTGGCTGGCGCTGTCGGTGGCCAAGCTCACGCCGGTTTGATGCTGCTACTAAACCTATAGCTAACAGCATAGGCCGGGCGGGCGCCACAGCGGTTTCAGCCGGGATCAGCCGTACACTCCGGACTCGCCAAAACACGGGGAGTCAGGGATGTGGTTCATAGGCATGATGGCCGGCCTGTTCATTGGGGCGCTGTTCGAATCGGTGCCGGTGGCGCTGGTTCTCGCACTCGTCGGCGCGTACGCGTTCTCGCAGCTGTTCGGCAAGAAGAAAAAGGACGCGCCGCAGCGCACCGAGGCTGAAGGCGGCCTGGCGGATGGCCGCGCTGTCGGCACGCCGGCCGCGACCGCACCCGCAGGCGGCGTGCTGAAGCTGCAGCAGCGGGTGACCGAACTCGAGGAGCGCGTCAGCCAGCTCGAGCGCCGGCTCGCGCAGGGCGTGGGCGACGCGGCCGCCGCCCCAGCGGCTGCTGCGCCGGTCGCCGATCTCGCCACCTCCATGGCCAGCACGCCGGTTGCGGAGTCGCCTTCATTGCCGCTGGGCCAACCAGCGACCGCACGCGCCAACGAAATGGTGCGGCCCCGCATCTCGACCATGCAGGTTTCGCGGCCCGTCGTCGTTGCCAAGGAGCCCGCTGCGGAAGCACCGGCCGCATCCGCCATTCCCGTTGTCGACAAACCCGCCGCGCCACGTCCGCCGGAAACCGTCACTGCCCCTGCGCCGGTCGCCGTGCCGCCGCTGGTTCGCCGGCCACCCCCTCCGCCGCCGCCGCCACCGGTTCCGTTGCGCGACCACCTGCCCGCACCGATCGCCAATCTGATCTTCGGCGGCAACATGCTGGTCAAGCTCGGCGTGCTGATCCTGTTTCTCGGCCTGGCCGTCCTGCTGCGCTACACGGCCGAACGCGTCACGGTGCCGATCGAACTGCGCTATGCCGCGGTCGCCTTGGTCGGCGCGGGCCTGCTGGTGCTGGGCTGGCTGTTGCGCCACAAGCGCGCGGGCTATGCGCTGATATTGCAGGGCGCGGGCATCGGCGTCTTCTATCTCACGACACTCGCGGCCATGAAGCTGAGCGGACTGCTGCCGGCCAGCGTGGGCTTCGCGTTCCTCTTCGGCGTGGCGGTGCTCAGTGCCGCGCTCGCGGTGCTCCAGAACGCGCCTTTGCTCGCGATCGTCGCGGCGCTCGAAGGCTTCGCGGCACCGGTGCTGGCATCGACCGGCTCCAACCAGCCGGTCGGCCTCTTCACCTACCTCTTGGTGCTCGACGTGGGCATCGTGCTGATCGCCTGGTTCAAGGCCTGGCGCGTGCTCAACCTGATCGGCTTCGTGGGCACCTTCACCCTCGCGGCCGGCTGGGCGCACAAGTACTACAGCGACGACCAGTACGGCATCGTGCAGCCGTTCCTCGTCGTGTTCTTCCTTCTCTTCACAGACATTGGCTTGTTCTTCGCGCGCCGCACGTTGTTCGATGCGCCGGTGCAGCCTGCGCAGCCGCTGGCCACGCGCGCGCTCGACACCTTGCGCCGCGCCGGCCGGGTCGACAGTTCGCTGGTGTTCGGCACGCCGATGGTCGCCTTCGGCATGCAGTACCTGCTGATGCGCCCGTGGGAACACGGCGCCGCCTTCTCGGCGATGGTGCTCGCGGCCTTCTATCTCGTGATGGGCCGGCTGGTGTTCGCCACGCAGCCCAAGGGCCTGGCGCTGCTGGCGGAGGCCTATGCCATCGTCGGTGTGATCTTCGGCACGCTCGCCATTCCGCTCGGCCTCGAGGGGCGGTGGACCGGCGCGGCATGGGCGGTCGAAGCGGCCGGCATGTACTGGCTGGGCGCGCGGCAAGGGCGTGTCTATGCGCGGGCCTTCTCGTTCCTGGTGTTCGCCGGCGCGGTGTGGAAACTGCTCGAAGCCACGCAACTCGACGGGGCGGCGGGGCATCCGCTGCTGCAAGGCTCGGTGATCGGCCCGCTGCTGGTGGCGGCGAGCGCCTTCGCGATGTGGGCCATGCACCGCCGCGCCAAGCTCGATGACGGCAACGGCCTCGAAGCCATCGTCGGCAGCGCCTTGCCGTGGCTCGGCATGGCCGCGCTCACGCTGCTCCCGTGGCAGTGGTTCACGCCGCCCTGGGCCGCGGCGGCGACGGCCGTGCTCGCATCGGTCACCTTCGCGGTCGCCGTGCGCTTCGCGCTGCTGCCACTCACCTACGTGAGCTTCGGCATGCAGGCGCTGGCGGTGGCGGGCTTCATTGCCACGCTGCACCGCACAGGCGATGGCCTCGATGCCGGGCAGGCGCTCGAAAGCGGCTGGCAGGGCGCCGCGGCCGCCTGCCTGATCGCGCTCAGCGTGCTCGGCAGCGCCGCCTGGTCGATGCTGCAGGCGCATCGTGCGGCACTGGCGCGCGGCGTGCAGCCCGAGTGGTCGATCGGCAATGTGGTGGGCGTGATCGCGGGCGTGGGCCTGCTGCATCTCGCGATGCTGTTCCAGATCAGCTTCGGCCAGGCCGCGCTGCTGTGGCCGCTGACCGCCACCGTCGTGCTGTGGGTGGCGCTGCGCATGGCGCACCTGCCGCTCGCGGCGTTCGCGGGCGGGCTGCATGCGGTCTCGGCGATTCTTTTCGTCATGCTGGCGGAAATGGGCGGCGACATGCGCGTGCTGCGTCCCGCTTTCGGACATCTTGGTTTCTGGACGCCGGTGGTGATGGGCCTCACTGCGCTGCTGGCCGGCGACTGGCTGCGCGACGAAGCGCGCCCGCGCGCGGGCGAGCCCGCTGGCGTGGCGCGCAAGCGCTGGGTCAATGCCTGGTGTGCCCTTCCCGCGGTGCTGTGGACGCCGGTGGTCTGGGGCCTGTTCTGGTGGCTGTTCGGCGCGCTGGACGAGAGCGTCCGGGTGCTGAACCTCCATGCGCTGGCGAGCCACGTGCCCGCGGTCGCGATGGCGGTGGCGGTGGTGACCTCCGTGCTGTCGGCGCTCGTGGCGCACCGGCGCGACTGGCCGCAGCTCGGCCGGGCGACCCTGGCCACGCTGCCGGGCTTCGGCTTGATCGCCGCCTATGGCATTGCAGGCGGGCCGACGCTGTTCTACGTGCCGTCGAGCGCGCTCGGCTGGATCGCGTGGCCGCTGGCGCTCGTGTGGCACCTGCGCCTGCTGCGCACGCAAAAACGCTGGGTCGACGTCTCGGCGCTGACGCCATTCCATGTCGCGGGCTTCTGGCTGTTCCTGCTGCTCGCGGCACGCGAATGCCAGTGGCTGTTCGGCCGCATCGCCGCCGAGTGGTCGAGTTGGCAACTGCTGGGCTGGGCCATCGTGCCGGCGCTGGTGCTGTGGGCGCTGCGCTCTCGCGTGCTGCTGCAGCGCTGGCCGCTCGATGAATACCGCAGCGCCTACCTGGAGTTCGCCGCAACGCCGGTGGCGGTGTATCTGTTCGCATGGGTCTGGGTCACCAACGCGGTGAGCCCCGGCGATGCGGCGCCGTTGCCGTATGTGCCGCTGCTCAACCCGCTCGAACTCGCGCAATGGCTCGTGCTGTTCGCGATGGTGCTCTGGTGGCGCGCGCTGCCGCCGGGCTCGTTCGCGCGCGTGCAGCCGATGGTCGCCAAGGGCGCGGCCGGCTTCACCGGCCTCGCGCTGCTGACCGGCATGGTGCTGCGCACCTGCCATCACTACGCGGGCGTGGAATGGCGCTTCGATGCGCTCTACGCCTCGTGGCTCACGCAGGCGGCGCTGTCGATCACCTGGGCGATCTGCGGCGTGGTCGCGATGGTGCTCGGCCACGGACGCCGGGTGCGGACGTTGTGGATCGCGGGTGCCGCGCTGCTCGGCGTGGTGGTGCTGAAGCTGTTCTTCGTCGAACTGGCGGACCGCGGCGGGCTGTTCCGCATCGTGTCGTTCATTGCCGTCGGAGCCTTGCTGTTGCTGGTGGGGTACTTCGCGCCGGTGCCGCCGAAGAAGGAAGTGGCGGAGCCGAAAACGGCGCCGGCCGAAGGAGGTGCGACATGAGCGGTCGTTCGATTCGCGTGGTTCTCGCCGCGCTGACAGCCGCGGCAGGCGTGGCACAGGCGCAGCCGGTCACTTCCGCCCCCATCGCGCTGCAGGGTGCCGGGCCGTACCACCGGCTCACGCTGCCGCTCGCCATCTACGGCCGTGCCGCCTATGGCGATCTCGGCGACCTGCGGGTCCGCAATGCGGCCGGGCACGCGGTGCCCTATGCCTGGCTGCGCAACGAAGCCGCCGCGCCGCGCACGGCTTCGCAGGCGGTGCCGATCTTCGCGCTGCCCGGCAATGCCGCGACAGGCGACACCGCGCTTGCGTTCACCGTGCGACCCGACGGCTCGCTGGCGCTGGACAACAAGGCTACCGCCAAGCCGAACGATGCGACGCAGTGGCTCATCGACGTGAGCCAGGTCAAAGGCAGCCTGTTGCAGGCGCGCTTCGAGGTCGCGCCCGATGCGCGCGGCCTGTTCGCCTTCCGGCTGGAGGCCAGCGACGACCTCCGGCAGTGGCGTCCAGTGGGCGGCGAAGAGCAACTGGTGCGCCTCGCCCACGGCGGCCAGGCCATCGAGCGCATGGCGGTTGAATTGGGCAACCTGCGCACGCGCTTCCTGCGCCTGCGCTGGAGCGATCCGCAACAGGGCGCGCCGCTCGCCAAGGTGGAGATCGACAGCGTGCAGGAGATCGAGCCGGTGGCGCCGATCGAATGGTCCGGCGCGCTGAAGCCGGAGCGTTGCGCCGAGGACTACTGCGACTACGTTCTGCCGCGCGGCTTGCCGGTGCAGAGCTTGCGCATCGACCTGCCCGACATCAACACGCTGGCGCAGGTCGGCGTGTCGGGCCTGCTCGATGCCGCGCCGGCATCGGCGACGCCGCCGCAATTCGTGCCGCGCAACCCGCTCTACGCGTTGCGGCACCCGCAGCGTCGAACGACCCCGTTGCCCACTGGCCCGGGCGAGGCGCCGCTGCTCGACACGGTGGTGTATCGCCTCGCGCAGGCGGGCGGCGAAGCGCGTTCGCCGGTGCTGGCGCTCGACGGCGCTGTGTATTCGCGCCTCAGGCTGCGTACTTCAGGCCCGGTGAGCGTGCTCGGCGCGACGCCGCCGACGATTGCGGTGGGCGCCACGCCGCGCATGCTGGTGTTTCTTGCACAGGGTGGCGCGCCGTTCTCGCTGGCATGGAGCGCGGCACCGGACAAGGGCGCGGTTCAAGGCACGGTGCCGGGCGCGCCGCTCGCGTTGTCGACGCTGATCCCGGGCTACGCCGCGGACAAGCCCGTCGTGGCGGACGACGCTTCTGTCACCCTGCCTGTGGCGGCGGTGGAGGCTGCCGTCGCCGCTGCCGCGCTTGCGCCCGTTCCCGAGGCGGCGCCGAACGATCCGTCGCGCAAATGGTGGCTCTGGGGTGCGCTGGGGGTCGGCCTGCTGTTGCTTGCAGGCATGGCGTGGTCGCTGTTCGCGAGCCTGCGCAAGGACAGGGCTGCGAACGGCTGACCGGGGTCAGTTCGGATCGAAGCTGTCGCGGAAGGTGAACCAGGTCGAGCTCAGCGACATGGCCGCCAGCACCAGCGCCGTGCCGATCATCAGGATGTTTCCGACCGCCACGGCAGCGCCGCCCGCGCCCAGCGCGCCGACGCCCACCAGCACGGTGGCGACCAGGCCCATCGCGATCCCGGCCAGCAGGAACACGCCGAACCACGCGAGCACGAACAACGCGTAGGCGCTGAAGTTGCGGAACAGCGCGACGATGCTGAAGAAGATGCTCTTGACCGGCTCCACGCGGTGCCAGTGCACCAGCGCCGGCGCGTGCCACATGGCCAGCGACAGCGGCAGGTTCAGGCACATCAGGAGCACGCGGGCCAGCTGGAAATCGCTGCTGGCCATCACCTCGGGCGAGATCGCGTCGTCGAGCAGGTAGGCACGCATGAGCTGCCCGCCGTCGACCAGCGCGGTGACCATCACCGCGAACACGAAATACACCGCCGAGATCGCGCCCAGCACCACCAGCGAGCGCCATTCGGCGCGCATGGCACCGAACACCTCGACGAACATCGCGGAGCCCGTGGGCCGCTGCAGATCGCCGGGGCGGGTCGCACGGCTGAGGCCGTCGGGGTTGCCGTCCTCGTGCGCCACCGAGGTCGCCACCATCAGGCCCAGTGTCATGAAGGGCAGCAGCACCGGCGCGATCACGCTGCCGATGAGCGGCAGCACCGACACCATCGAGATCGCCGCCATGAACAGGAAGAACAGCGAGATGAAGGCGAGCGGCTGTCGCCAGAAGGTTTTGAGTCCGGAGCGGACCCAGGCGGCGCCGGTTCGCGCCGGCACGAGGTTGAGTTTCATGGGGTCCGGATCATGCGGCCATGAGCGGCTCGAGAGCCTGCGCCATGGCATGCGGATGGGTGGCGCGCCAGCGCAGCACGCGCTCGAAGTGCGTGGGGTCGTGGGGCTTGAGCATGCTGGCCTCGCGCGGCAGGTGGAAATCCCACAGGCGCGAGATCCAGAAGCGCAGCGCCGCGGCGCGCAGCATCGCAGGCAGCAGGGCGCGTTCGGAGGCGTTCAGCGGGCGCACGGTCTCGTAGGCGGAGAGCAGGGCGTCGGCACGCGCGGCATCGTGCACGCCGGTGGCGAGGTCGATGGCCCAGTCGTTCAGGCACACCGAGAGGTCGAAGAGCCAGGTGTCGGTGCCGGCGAAGTAGAAGTCGAACACGCCGGTCAGGCGAGGTGCCGAGCCGGGCTCGCCGTCGGTCGCGAACATCACGTTGTCGCGGAACATGTCGGCATGCACCGGCCCGCGCGGCAGCGCCGCGTAGGCCGACGATTCGGCGATGTGGTTCTGGTAGGCGAGCTCTGCGCGCAAGAGCGCGGCCTGCGGCTCGTCGATGTAGGGCAGCACCACCGGAACGGTCTCGTTCCACCATGCGAGGCCGCGCAGGTTCGGCTGGATGCGCGGGAAGTCGCGCGCGGCGATGTGCATGCGTGCCAGCATCTCGCCCAGCTCGGCGCAGTGCGCCGCGGTCGGGGCGAGCTCGCTATGGCCCGACAGGCGCTGCACCAGCGCAGCCGGCTTGCCCGCCACGACGTGCAGAAGCTCGCAGGGCGCATTGGCGGGAACCGTCAGTGCGTGGCCCTTGGGGGCTTCCACGGCCGGGTCGGCCACGGGTTCCGGCACCGGGAGGCCGCGGGCCGCCAAGTGCTTCATGAGGCAAAGGTAGTAGGGCAACTGCTCGGCATGGAGGCGCTCGAACAGCGTGAGCACGAACTCGCCGGACTCGGTGGTCGCGAAGTAGTTGGTGTTCTCGATGCCGCCCTCGATGCCGCGCAGGTCGCGCAATGCGCCCATGCCCAGACGCTGGACGAGCGCGTCTGCCTCGCCGAACTCGACTTCGGTAAAAACTGCCATGGGGGTGCTCAGCGACGAGCCGGGAATGCGGGGGACTGGAACGACGGCGGCACGGTCAGAACTTCATCACGTTCCAGACGCGTGCGCCGCTGCCACCGGAATTCGCGTCGTTCGAGCCGCGGGCGGTGCCTGCGTCGTTGGGCAGCACCTCGTAGCCCGGCATGTTCGACTTCGGCTTGACGTTGATGCTCTGGGTGCGGCCGCCGTAGCGGACTTCATCGACCGAGGCGCCGCTGTCTTCCGTGTGGATGTGCTCGATCTTCTGGTTGCGGCGGCCGTCGGCCCGCTCCTGATTTTGTAGCGGCTCCGCCGGAGCCGGGGTGGCAGCGGGCGCGGACTGCGCCTGCGCGGCGGCGAAGGGGGCTGCAAAGGCCAGCGCCAGCAGGATGCGGCGGGCAATCAGGAGTGTGGAGCTAGGCATGCCTTCATTGTAGGCGCGCACCCGCTCCAGGGGTGTCGGTGCGCAGCGCATGGCGCCGTGGTTCTGTGCGCCGGTCCGGGCACGGCAAAATGGCCCGATGACCGACAAGAAAACGCTGCTGCTCGTCGATGGCTCGAGCTATCTCTACCGAGCCTTCCACGCCATGCCCGACCTGCGCGCCGTGCCCGGCGACCCGAAGAGTCCGGCCACCGGCGCCATCCGGGGAATGATCAACATGATGACGGCGCTGCGCCGTGAGGTGCGCGCCGATTACGCGGCCTGCATCTTCGATGCGCCCGGCAAGACCTTCCGCGACGACTGGTACCCCGAATACAAGGCCAACCGCTCGCCGATGCCCGACGACCTGCGCAGCCAGATCGACCCCATCCACGAAGTGGTGAAACTGCTGGGCTGGCCGGTGCTCAGCGTGCCCGACGTGGAGGCCGACGACGTGATCGGCACGCTCGCCAAGATTGCCGCCGGGCAGGGCATCGAGGTGATCGTCTCCAGCGGCGACAAGGACCTGAGCCAGCTGGTCGACGAGCACATCACCATCATCGACACGATGAATGGCAAGAAGCGCGACGTCGCCGGCGTGACGGCCGAGTTCGGCGTGCCGCCGAACCTCATGGTCGACTACCAGACGCTGGTGGGGGATTCGGTCGACAACGTGCCCGGCGTACCCAAGGTCGGCCCCAAGACTGCTGCCAAGTGGCTGCTCGAATACGGCTCGCTCGACGCGCTGGTCGAACGCGCTGCGGAAGTGAAGGGCGCCGCCGGCGAAAACCTCCGTGGCGCCATCGACAAGCTGCCGCTGAGCAAGCGTCTGGTGACGATCCGCACCGATTGCGACCTCGACGGCCACGTCACAGGCCTGCCGTCGCTCGAAGGCCTGCCGGTCGGCGCACCGCAGACCGAGGAACTCAAGCCCTTCTACGAGAAGTTCGGCTTCAAGAGCCTCGTCAAGTCGCTCGAAGCGCAGGCAGTTCCGCCCGAGTTGATCGAGGAAAACGCCAAGAAGAAGTCTGCCAAGGCCGCCAACACCGACCAGGGCGGCCTGTTCGACGAGCCTTCGGACCTGAGCGCGCTCGATGCCGCCGCGCCCGCGAGCAACCTCAAGTACGACACCATCACCACCTGGGAGCAGTTCGACAGCTGGCTCGCAAGGCTCGAGGCCGCCGAGCTTGCAGCGATCGACACCGAGACCACCTCGCTGGACGAAATGGTCGCGCAGATCGTCGGCGTGAGCTTCAGCGTCGAGCCCGGCGAGGCGGCCTACATTCCGCTCACGCACAACTACCCCGACGCGCCCGCGCAACTGCCCATCGACGAGGTACTCGCCAAGCTGAAGCCCTGGCTCGAGAACCCCGACAAGAAAAAGCTCGGCCAGCACATCAAGTACGACCGCCATGTGTTCGCCAACCACGGCATCGAGGTGCAGGGCTACGCGCACGACACCATGCTGCAGAGCTATGTGCTCGAAGTGCACAAGCCGCACGGCCTCGCGTCCCTGGCCGAGCGCCACCTGGGCCGCAGCGGCATCTCCTACGAAGACCTGTGCGGCAAGGGCGCGCACCAGATTTCCTTCAGCCAGGTCGACATCGCCAAGGCCGCCGAATATTCGTGCGAGGACAGCGACCAGACCCTGGACGTGCACCGCACGCTGTGGCCCCAGCTCGAAGCCGACGAGAAGCTGCGCTTCGTCTACCAGCTCGAGATGGATTCGAGCGAGGCGCTTTACCGTGTCGAACGCAACGGCGTGATGATCGACAGCGCCACGCTCGCCGCGCAAAGCCACGAACTCGGCACGCGCATCATGGC
>Ga0157370_10008577_pt1 | contig 11010 bp, 8 predicted proteins | sample C35metaG_FD_113463 | JGI IMG/M metagenome (GOLD analysis project Ga0157370, IMG submission 113463) | Corn rhizosphere microbial communities from Kellogg Biological Station, Michigan, USA - C3-5 metaG | ecosystem: Host-associated > Plants > Roots > Rhizosphere > Soil | place: USA: Michigan... | reverse complement strand
GCCCTTGCTGACGCCGTTGCAGCCGCAAATCTCGGCATCGTCCGAGAGCGCCGCAACGGCCGCCTTAGGGTCCGCCTGCCCACCTCCCTGGGCGAAGGCCTGGCCGAAGATGAGGAAATCGCGAACGGACGAGATATCCTCGCCCTTCTTCATCAGGTCGAAATACCAGTTTCCGTCGGCGGTATCGCCGTAGAGGACCGCGCCGACGATCCTGTCGTCCTTGACGACCACGCGCTTGTAGACCCCGCGACTGGCGTCGCGGAGCACGATATCCTCGCTTTCCCCGCTGCCGCCGAACTCGCCGGCGGAGAAGACGTCGATGCCCGAGACCTTGAGCTTGGTCGAGGTGACCGAGCCGCGATAGCCGCTCGGCTTGCCGACCAGCCCGTCGGCAAGCGCACGACACATATCCCAGAGCGGCGCGACCAGGCCGTAGACCTGGCCCTCATGCTCGACGCATTCGCCGACCGCGAGTATGTCCGCGTCGCTGGTCATCATATGATCGTCGACATGGATGCCGCGGCCGACCGCGAGGCCGGCTTCACGCGCCAGCGCGACCGAGGGGCGGATGCCGACCGCCATCACCACCAGACTTGCCGGGATCAAACGCCCGTCCTTGAGCCGCACGCCTTCGACATGGCTCTCGCCCACGATCTCGGCGGTGTCCGCGCCGGTCAGGATCGTCTGGCCGCGTGCCTCCAGCTCCGACTTGAGCAGCCAGCCCGCTGCCTCGTCAAGCTGGCGCTCCATCAAGGTCGGCATGAGGTGGATCACCGTCACCTTCATGCCGCGCAGCGACAGGCCGTGCGCGGCTTCGAGGCCGAGCAGGCCGCCGCCGATCACCACTGCGTCGCCGCCCTGGGCGGCGGCGGCGAGCATCGTGTCGACATCCTTCATGTCGCGGAAGCTGATCACGCCGGGCAGGTCCTTGCCCGGGACCGGGATGATGAAGGGATCGGAGCCGGTCGCGATCAGCAATTTGTCGTAGCGCGCGGTCCGGCCCGAGCGCGCGGTGACGGTCTTGGCCGCGCGATCGATCGCGACGACCGGATCGTCGGTGACGAGCGCGATCTTGTTATCGTCGTACCAGGCGCGATCGTTGATCACGATCTGCTCGAACGTCTTCTCGCCCGCCAGCACGGGCGAGAGCATGATGCGATTGTAGTTCACGTGCGGCTCGGCGCCGAAGATCGTCACGCGATAGCGACTGGCGTCGCGCGCGAGCAGCTCCTCGATCGCGCGGCAGCCCGCCATACCGTTGCCGACGACGATCAGGTGCGGGCGCGAATCGCCGCCCGCCTCCCCGCTCTCGTCGTCCGAAACAACCTGCCCCTGAAAATCCATGACCTACTCCAGAAACGAAAAAAGGCCGCCACGCGGACGCTGGATTTCCAGCGCCTGCGTGGCGGCCTTGCCTGTCATCCTGTGCGGGCCATCAGCCCGGCGGATGCACCGTCCGCGCCCGACGATGGGCGCTTTCGGCTATGTTCGCATGGACGACCTTGCCCGTGCGACCGGAAAGATGACCTGATTCTCGCCGCGCCTCAAGTGCTTATTTTGCACTGCGGCATAAATCGTATGACGATGCATTAGTATTGACTTATCAATTAGCGAATACTAATGTGATTCGCATGGACCGAAACGTCGATATCGTGATGCGGGCGCTGGCCGACACGACCCGCCGCTCGGTGTTCGAGCGGATCGCCGGCGCGCAGGAGATCAGCGTGCTGGAGCTCACGCAGGGCAGCGGGGTGACGCAGGGCGCGATCTCGCAGCATCTGAAGGCGCTCAAGACGGCCGGACTGGTCGTCGAACGGCCCGAAGGCCGGAAGGTTTTCTATCGCGTGGAACCCGAGGGGCTGGCGCCGCTCGCCGACTGGATGAGCCATTATGCGGTCTTCTGGCGCAGCCGCTTCGCCAACCTGCGCGCCGCATTGAGGGAGATGGAATCGTGACCGACGTCGCCACCCGGACCGACATCAGCGAGATCGTGGTCGAGGAGCTTTTCCCCTACGCGCCCGAAACGCTGTGGACGATGCTGACCAAGGCCGATTTGATCGGGCGCTGGTTGATGGAGCCGACCGGCTTCGCCGCGATCAAGGGCACGCGCTTCACCTTCCAGACCACGCCCGCGGGCCCCTGGGACGGGACGATCCGGTGCGAGGTGCTGGAGGTCATCCCCAACGAACGGCTGAGCTTTGCCTGGCGCGGCGGGGACGATGCCAATGCGGGGTACGGATCGCGGCTGGATACAATCGTGACCTGGACGCTTGCCAAAGCGGTGGGCGGCACGCGGCTGCGGCTGGTTCATGCCGGATTCGAGCTGCCCCGCAACGAAACCGCTTATGGCCGGATGAGCGAGGGTTGGACCAAGGTCGTGCGCAAGATCGGCGATCTCGCCGCCGAACCCAACTGAACCGACGACCAAGACGGGAAATCGAGATGAGCGAAGCCTATACGGGCGGATGCGCGTGCGGCGCGATCCGCTACGAAGCCGCGGGCGAACCGATCGCGGCCAATCATTGCCATTGCCGCGACTGCCAGCAGGAAAGCGGCACCGGCCATGGCTCGTTCCTGAGTTTCCTGCGCGATGGCCTGACCATCACGGGCACGCCCGCGCGTTGGGACATGATCGCGGACAGCGGTGGGGTGAAGACGCGCAATTTCTGCGCGAAGTGTGGGTTGGCGGTGTTCCTGAGTTTCGCCGACATGCCCGACTTCGTCGCGATCCGCGCGGCGACGCTGGACGATCCGAAGCGGTTCGCACCGGGCTTCGTCAGTTATGCCGTGCGCGCGCTGGAATGGGACCGGGTGGATCAGGCGCTCCCCGCCTTCGCCGGCATGCCACCCGGTCCGCAGTAAGAGGTTAGAGAATCCAGTCGAGCTGGAGCCAAAATTTGTGCGTGTCGGTCGCGAACGTGTCGGCGCGATAATCGGCATAGCGCGCGGAGAGCGTGGTATGGCCGAACTTGGCGCTGGCGAGCAGATCCAATTCGTTGCCCTCATGCAGGCTGAGCCGATCGCTGTCGAAGCGATGATAGACCGCCTGCAGCGTCACGCCCTGCGCCGGCCCGATCTGCTTCACGCCATAGCCGACGCTGCCGTAGAGATCGCGCACGCCATTGGGCGGCGTGGTCAGGAATTTGTCGGCCCAGCCCTGGAACTTGAACAGCGTCGCAAGCGGCGTCTGGAACGAGGTCAGCGCCACGCCTTTGTCCGCGCCCAGCACCTCGTAGCCGCCGTTCAATTTCCACGATGAGACGTCGAGCGTCGCGTCGAGCAGATAATAATTCGCGCGATAGCTGTTGGGGTTCTGGTGATAATCGGACTGGGTGGCGTAGCTTGCCTGCCAGGACAGTTTCACACCCTTGGCGAGCGGCCGCGATCCGGTGAAGCGCGCGCCATAGGTCTGGCTCGACAGGCGATAGCCCTGCACCGCGGCCTCGTTCTGATCGACCAGATAAGCGAAACCGGTGACCGTCCCGATCGGGGTCGCGTAGCTCAGATTGGCGAGGACATTGTTGCCCGACACGGCCTGCTGGCGCGCGCCATAGCCGTCCATCCCCCAGATGGTCCGCACGCTCCAGACATAGCTCACATCCGCCTTGAGGCCCTTGATCGGGGTCCATTCGGTGCGGACCGCGTCGAAGGTCTGGCCATTGTCGCGGAAGCCCGAAAAGCCGACGAAGCGCTCGTCGTCGAGCATGATCCGCTGGCGGCCGGCGGTGATGGTGAGATCCTTGGTCTTGTACTGGATCTGCGCGCGGCTGAGCGCGATATTTTCGGGATCGTTGATCAAGGGCCGCGTCGCGGCGCCATGCAATCCGTCATAATAATGATTGTCGACCGCGAGCAGGCCCTGCGTCTCGACCAAGGCGCTCCAGGGGCCATCGCTGGCGGAGATGCCCGCGCGCAGCCGAACGGTGAGCGCGTCCGAATTGTCGGCCAACCCGTCCTGATGGTCATTCTCGTAGCGGACGCGCAGATCGACCAGCGGCTTGAGCAGGATCGGATCGGCGCATGCGGGTGCGGCGGCGGCGAAGCAGGTCGCCGCCAGGATAAGGCGCTTCATGAAATTTCCCCTTTGAAAGAAACGGCGGGCGTGCCTTTGGCTACGCCCGCCGGGCCGGTCAGATACGCACGCCCGCGGCGGCGGCTTCCCAGGTACGGCGCCACTTGCCCTTGGCGATCGTGATTCCGGCCAGAGCCAGCAAAGCGAGGCCTGCGAAGATCAGGAAGCCGGGCTGGAAGGTGCCGGTAAGCTGCTTGGCTATACCGAGGCTGGAGGCGAGGTAGAAACCGCCTACGCCGCCCGCCATGCCGACCAGACCGGTCATCACGCCGATCTCCGCCCGGAAGCGCTGCGGCACGAGCTGGAAGACCGCGCCATTGCCCGCGCCGAGCGCGAGCATCGCCACCACGAAGAAAGCGAGCGCACTTTGCACGCTGGGCGCGATGCTGACGCCCGCGAGCGCGGCGGCGGCGGCGACATAGACCACCGACAAGGTCCGCACCCCGCCGATCCGGTCGGCAAGCGCGCCGCCCAGCGGCCGGATCAGCGAGCCCGCGAACACGCAGGCCGCGGTGCAATAGCCGGCGGTGACGGTGGTCAGGCCGAACTGGTCGGTGAAATAGATCGGCAGCGATGCGGCAAGCCCGACGAAGCCGCCGAACGTGACCGAATAGAAGCCCATCAGCCACCAGGCGTCCGCGGTCTTGAGCGGCTCGAGATAGGCCAGGATCGACTTGGGCGCGGGCGCGTTGGGCGCATCCTTCGCAAGCGCGAGATAGAGCACGAAAACGATCGCAAGCGGAATGCAGGCGAGGCCCAGCACCGCGTTCCAGCCGAACAATTTGGCGAGCATCGGCGCGAACAGGCTGGCGAGCACGGTGCCCGAATTGCCCATGCCGGCGATACCCATCGCCTTGCCCTGATGCTCGGGCGGATACCAGCGGCTGGCGAGCGGCAATGCGATCGCGAAGCTGGCGCCGGCAAAGCCCAGGATCACGCCCAGAGCGAGCGTGCCGCCGAAGCTGTTCACGCCCAGCAGCCAAGCGGACAGAAGCCCGCCGATCACGATCAGCTGGCTGATCGCGCCCGAACGCTTGGGCCCGATCCGGTCGACCAGCAGCCCATTGACCACGCGCAGGATCGCGCCCGCCAGCGTGGGGGTCGCCACCATCAGCCCCTTTTGCGCGGGCGTAAGTGCCAGCGTCTTGGCGATTTCGGGTGCGAGCGGCCCGAGCAGGACCCACACCATGAAGGCGAGATCGAAATAGAGGAAAGCCGCAATCAGGGTCGGGCGATGGCCCGCATCCCAGAAATTGTTCGTCTGGGCGCTCTTGTCGCCCTCCCAGTAACTCGTCGCCATAAATCCACACCCCGTTTGATCGATGCGTTGAGCCAAAGAAAAAAGCCGCCTCCGGTTCGACCCTGCGGGCTGACCGGACAGCGGCTTTGCTGTCTTTGGTGGAAGCTATGCCCCCGCGCTGGGGCCGCCTCCGATGGACGCGCATCGTCGCGCGTTGGCCAGATGCTTCCCGATTCGGATTTATTTCGCAAGTGCAAAAAACGAATGCGTCTCGCGGCGCATAACAAGCGGTTTGCCGTCAATCGCTTAGGGGTGAAGGGGCCGCTCCGCGCGGGCGCCGGGCGATTGTTGCATTGCGACGCAGGCGGCGTTTTCCGGTTTAGCGACCCGGTAATTCCGCCAGATAGGCTTCGACATGGTGCGGGTCGAACACGCGCCCGTCGAAGAAGCGGTCGGGACCGAGCGTGAGCGCGCCCCGGTGCGCGCCGACGCCGAGCGGCGCGTCGAGCGCGCCTTCGAGCTTCATGCTGGCGCCGGGCATCGGCACGCCAGCCTTGCTAAGCGCGCGGCGGTAAATGTCCGAACGGAAAACGTCGGCGGCGAGGCGTTCGGCCTTGGCCGAGGGCTGGATCATATTCCAGCGGACGAATTGCGAATAGATCCAGAGCGCCTGGCTGCGCCACGGAAAGCCCGCCGCCTCGCGGTGGAAGAGGAGCGAATCGGGGACCGTGATCGCGGGCTCGCCGAGCCGGGGCACGACATTGCCGGTCAGCGCGGGCAGGATCCGCTCGGCGGGTTGCGCGACATAGGCCGGGCGCGCGAGCAGATCGGCCAGCGCCTCATGATTGGCGGGATCGTCGCACCAGGCCGCGGCAGCCGACAGCGCGACCAGCAGCCGGTCGACCAGATCGGGCTCGGCCTCCATCCAGGGGGTGCGGAAGGCGAGCACCTTCTCGACCCCGCGCTGCCAGATGCGCGCGCCGGCGGCGACCAGCTCGCCAATGCCCTCGGCGGTCGCGACGCTGGCCCAGGGCGCGCCCGCGATGAAGCCATCGATCTCGCCCGCACGCAGCGCCTCCACCATCAAAGAAGGCGGCAGCACGCGCAGCGAAAGGTCGCGGTCGGGATCGACGCCTGCATAAGCGAGCCAGTAGCGCAGCATCAGCGCATGGCTGGAGAAACGATGCACCACGCCGATGATGGGCTTGCGGAAATGCAGCCCGATCGCGCCCGCGAAATCGTGCGCGGCGGCGATCGGATCGTCGATCCGGCGCGGCAGATCGGGATCGAGCGCGGCGGCGAAGGCGGTCGACATGGTGAGCGCATTGCCGTTGACGTTGAGCTTGAACGGCGCGGCGAGCGCGGCGCGATGCTGGCTGAGGCCGAGCGTCACGCCAATCGCGAGCGGGGCGAGCATGTGCGCGGCCTGGACCTGGCCATAGACCAGCCGGTCGCGCAAGGTCGCCCAGCTGGTCGAGCGCACGAGGTTGAGATCGATGCCCTGTTCGGCGGCGAAACCCTGCTCGCGCGCGGCGACGAGCACGGCGCTGTCGGTCAGCGGCAGGAAGGCGATCGAGATGGGGGTCATGCTTTGCCTCCCAGCAGGCTGCTGGCGGTGATCAATGCCTCGGCCACGTCGGCGATGCGGCGGCCCTGGTTCATCGCGGTGGTGCGGAGCAGAGCGTAGGCGTCGGCCTCGCTCAGCTGGCGGCTTTCCATCAGGATCGTCTTGGCGCGGTCGATCGTCTTGCGTTCGGCTAGCGCGGTCTTGGCCTCGTCGAGCTCGGTCTGCATTCGCGCGAAGGCATTGAAGCGGCGGATGGCGAGATCGAGGATCGGCTTGACCCGATCCTTGCGCAGGCCGTCGACGACGTAGGCCGATACGCCCGCGTCGATCGCGGCGCCGATCATGTCCTCGTCGGACTGGTCGACGAACATCGCGATCGGGCGCGCGAGCGCGCGGCTGACCGCGAGCATCTCCTCGAGCGTGTCGCGGCTGGGGCTGCCCAGATCCATCAGGACGACGTCGGGGGCGATCCGCTCCAGCCGCGCGACGAAGGCACCCTGCGGCGGCACGAGGTGGATATCCTCATAGCCGGCCTCACGCAGGCCGTCTTCGAGCACGGTCGCGCGCAATCCGCTGTCGTCGACGATCACGATCCGCAACAAACGCCCCCTTTCACGCGCGTAGGATGATTTTGGCGGGCGCGGTCCGTCAACGGGGAAGTGTGCGTTCGGTGAAAATCGCGTTGGGCGAGGCGCCCGGGACTATTTCCCCTGGCCGCCCGCGCCGACGATCTGGCTCTGCCAGCCGCCGCCCAGCGCGCGGAACAGATCGATCTGCGCGGAGGCGACCGCATATTGCGACTGGGCCAGGGCCGCCTCGGCCTCGGCATTGGTGCGTTCGGCGTCGATCAGGGTCAGGTAATCGACCTGGCCTTCGCGCTGGCGGGCCTGCACGATCCGCGCGGCGCCGGCCGCGTCGTTGCGCGCACTGGCGAGCGCCTGGCGGCGGTTGAGCGACTGGGCGTAGGCCGAGAGCGCGGTGTCAGTTTCCTGGAGCGCGCGCAGCACGGTGCCGTCGAAGGTTGCGAGCGCGCCATCGCGATCGGCCTTGGCCTCGGCGATATGCGCGCGGGCGACCGACTGGTTGGGAAAGTTCCAGCTGATCAGCGGCCCCAGCAGCCAGCGCAAAGGCCCGCCGCCGAACAGGTCGGAGAAGCCGGTGCTGGTCTGGCCGACCGAGCCGCCGAGCGTGATGTGGGGGTAAAGCTCGGCGGTGGCGATGCCGATCCGCGCGGTATCCGCTGCGAGCCGGCGCTCGGCCGCACGCACGTCGGGGCGGCGGGCGAGCAGGGTGCCGCCATCACCGACCGGGATGGGCTGGGCGAGCGTGGGCGTGGTGTCGCGCGCGGTGGCGGCCGCGGGCAGCGCGTCGGGCGTGCGGCCGGTCAGCATCGCGAGCCGGTAGAGCGCGGCCTGGCGTTCGGCGATAAGGGGCGGAATCTCGGCGCGGCGTTGCTCGGCGAGCGTGTGGAGACGGGCGACGTCGAGCCGTTCGGCACGGCCGGCCTCGAAACGCTTCTGGGTGATGCCCGCCGAATGATCGAGCAGGTCCACGATATTCTGCGCGACCTTGATCTGCTCGGCCGAGGAGGCCGCCTCGACATAAGCCCGCGTGGTTTCCGCGACGATCGCGACGCGGACCGCATCGGCGTCCGCCGCCGCCGCGCCGACATCGCCGTGCGCCGCCTCGATCTCGCGCCGGACACGCCCCGACAGATCGAGTTCGTAGGAGACTGACAGGCCCGCATCGACCTGCCAGTCCTCGCGCTTGGCGCCCGGCGCGCGCTGATCGGCGGGCAGACGCCCATAGGCCGGGTTGGCGCTGAGCGCGGTCTGCGGCAGCAGGTCCGCTCGGCTCTCGCGCAGCGAGGCCCGGGCGCGGTCGAGCCGGGCGACCGCGACGCGGATGTCGGTATTGGCGGCGAGCGCATCCGCGACGAGCCCGTCGAGGACCGGATCGTCATAGAGCTTCCACCACAGAGCGGGCGTATCCGCCTGGCTGACCGGAGCACCAGCGACCGCGAACGGCTTGTCCGCGATCGCATCGAGCGAGGGCGGGACATATTTCGGGCCGGCCGCGTGGGCGGAAACCGCCAGCAGCGACACGGCGGGCAACAGGAAATTGGCGAGCCTTTTCATCGGGCGCACTCCTTTATTCGGCCGGTTGCAGCATGGGCGCGGCGGACCGGCCGCCGCTCCGCTGAGCGAAGCGATCGCCCAGCGCGCGGCAAACCACATAGAAAGTCGGGGTGAAGATCAGGCCGAACGCGGTCACGCCGATCATGCCGGAGAAGACCGCGGTGCCGAGCGCCTGGCGGAGCTCCGAACCCGCGCCTTTCGCCAGCACCATCGGCACCGCGCCGAGGATGAAGGCGAAGCTGGTCATCAGGATCGGACGCAGGCGGGTGCGCGCGGCATGGACCGCGGCCTCGACCGGCGACATGCCCTGTTCCTCTTCGGCCTGCTTGGCGAACTCGACCACCAGGATCGCATTCTTGGCGGCGAGCGCGATCAGCACGACCAGGCCGATCTGGGTCAGGACATTATTGTCCATGCCCCTGATGTTCACCCCCGCCATCGCGGCGAGCAGGCACATAGGCACGATCAGGATGATCGCGAGCGGCAGCGTCAGGCTTTCATATTGCGCCGCCAGCACGAGGAAGACGAACACCACCGCCATCGCGAACACGATGCCCGACGTGCTGCCCGCAGCCTTCTGCTGATAGGCGATGCCGGTCCATTCGTGGCCGTAGCCGGCGGGCAGGCTGGCATCGGCGAGCCGGTCCATTGTCTTCAAGGCGGTGCCCGAGGACGTGCCCGGCGCGGTATCGCCATCCACCTCGACCGCGGGGAAGAGGTTGTAGCGGGTCACGCGATAGGGGCCGGTCTTGTCCTTGAAGGTCGCGACCGATCCGATCGGCACCATCGCGCCCGAGTTGGACCGCGTCTTCAGGTTGGCGATGTCCGCAATCGTATTGCGATAGCGGGCATCCGCCTGCGCGGTGACGCGATAGGTGCGGCCGAGCAGGTTGAAGTCGTTGACGAAGGTCGAGCCGAGATAGGTCTGCAGTGCTTCGAACACGCGCTCCGGCGGGACGCCGAGCAGGTCCGCCTTGCGGCGGTCGATGTCGGTGTAAACGCGCGGCGTGTTGGTCGCGTAGAAGGTGTAGATCTGCTTCAGGCCCTTGGTCTGGTTTGCCTGGCCGATCAGGCCGTAGCTGACCTTGCCCATGTCGTCATAGCCATGGCCGCCCGTATCCTGGACCATGATCCGGTAGCCGCCGGCCGAGCCGATGCCCTGGATCAGGGGCGGGGGAACGATCAGCAGGCGTGCCTCGGTAATGTCCGCGGTCGCTTTCTGTGCCTCGGCCATGATCGACTGGAGATTGACCCCCAATTTCTCGCGCTCGGCGAAGCTCTTGAGCGGGACGTAGGCCGCCGCGGTGTTGGGGGCGAGTGTCTGCGACGGCCCGTCGAAGCCCGCGAGCATCACCGAACCGAGCACGCCCTTCAGCGGGACGATCCGTGCGGCGACCTTCTTCATCACCGCGTCGGTCCGCTCGATCGACGAGCCCGGCGGGAGCTGGATCACGGTCAGGAAGTAACCCTGATCCTGCGCGGGCACGAAGCCGGTCGGCGTCGCCCAGAACACGCCCACGGTGAGCGCGATCAGCGCCGCATAGACGGTCATGACGCGGCGCGGGCGCAGCACCATGCGGTGGGTGAAGCGGCCATAAGCCTGGCTCAGCCGTTCGAACCCGTGGTTGAAACGGTCACCGGCCGCACGCAGCGCGCGTTGCCAGCCGGGACCGTCCTCTCCCGCCTCGCGATGACGGAGGAGCATCGCCGCGAGGGCGGGAGAAAGCGTAAGCGACAGGACGAGAGAGATGATCGTCGCGGACGAGATCGTCACCGCGAACTGGCGGTAGAAGGCGCCCGACAGGCCGCTCAGGAAGAGCGTCGGCACGAACACCGCGCACAGCACCAGCACGATCGCGACGAGCGCGGTCGAGACCTCGTCCATCGAGGTGCGCGCCGCCTCGAGCGGGGTGAGCCCGCGTTCGAGGTTGCGCTCGACATTCTCGACCACGACGATCGCGTCGTCGACGACGATGCCGATCGCCAGCACCAG
>Ga0157370_10008576_pt1 | contig 11010 bp, 12 predicted proteins | sample C35metaG_FD_113463 | JGI IMG/M metagenome (GOLD analysis project Ga0157370, IMG submission 113463) | Corn rhizosphere microbial communities from Kellogg Biological Station, Michigan, USA - C3-5 metaG | ecosystem: Host-associated > Plants > Roots > Rhizosphere > Soil | place: USA: Michigan... | reverse complement strand
GGTGCTGATCGGCAAGACCAATCTCCACGAATTCGCGCTCGGCACCACGAGCGAAGAGTCCGCGTTCGGCCCCGTGCGCAATCCGCGCGACCTTTCGCGCTCGGCGGGCGGGTCGAGCGGCGGGTCGGCCGCGGCGGTCGCGGCGGGAATGGGTGTCGCGTCGATCGGCTCGGATACCGGCGGCTCGATCAGAATTCCGGCCGCGGCCTGCGGCGTCGTCGGGCTCAAGCCATCGCTTGGCGAGGTGCCGCTCGACGGAGTCGTGCCTCTCTGCGCGACCTTCGACCACGTCGGACCGATCACGCGCTCCGTTACCGATGCCGCGTCGGTCTGGGCCGTCCTCGCCGGCCGCGCGGTCCCGTGCGTCGAGCCGCCGGCGCCCGGCATGCTCACGCTGGCTGTCCTTGGTGATTATTTCACGGCGCAGCTTGCGGGCGACGTCCGCGCCGCTTTCGACGCCGCCCTCGCGCGGCTCCGCGCAGGCGGCGTCACACTCGAGGCGCGTCGGGTCGATGGAGCCGACACAATCGTCGATACGTACATCGACATTTCACTGCCAGAAGCAGCAAATTGGCACGCATCGACGCTCGACTCGCGCGCGGCCGACTATCAGGCCCCCGTGCGTGAGCGCCTCGAGCGCGGCCGCGCGATCTCCGCCGTCCGATACCTCCATGCGCGCGAGATGCGCGCCATGCTCCGTCGTGACGTGGACGCCGCGCTCGACGGCTGCGACGCGCTCGTCCTCCCGACGCTGCCGATCGTCGCCCCGCCACTCGGCGCCGCGGAGGCGGCGATGGATTCAGGAGAGACCCCCACGGTTCGCGCCGCGATGCTGCGCCTCACGCAACTCTTCAACATCACGGGTCATCCGGCGATCTCGCTGCCCATTCGCACGACGGGGCTTCCCGTCGGACTCCAGCTTGTTGGCCGCCGTGACGAGACCGAATCTCTGCTCGCGGTCGCCCTGGCGTGCGAGCGCGTGATGTGAGGCAGCCTCTGTCTGGGTCTCCGCGCTCAGAACGACGATTGCCGCATTCGCGCGTGCACGGCGTCGATGAAGCGCCGCGCGTCCTCGGCGCGGAACGAGTTCGAGACCTTGTTGCCGTTCACATTCGAGCTGCCGAAGAGCTGGCGATTCCCGCCGTCCTTCCAGTCGATCACGATCTGATCGCCCTCGTACCGGATGTCGCGAATGTCCGAGAGAGGAAACGCCGCGTGCGTTCCGATTGCGCCGGCCACGGACGTCTTCACGATCTGCGCGATGCTTCCGCCGAGCCCGCTCGTGTCGCGCGATGCGGACGCCTCGATCTTGTCCTTGATCGTCGCCACGGTCTTGGGCGACAAACCAGCGAGAATCTTGTCGCCCACGAGCACGAGGTCGACCGCGCTGTCGGCGTTGTAGATCCGCAGGTCGCCCGGCCCGAGCAGATCCGCCGACGGGACGTCCCTCTGGACGTGAACGTGGTGACGCCGGTGCGATATGTGACGCCCGATGTACCCGCTCACCAGCACGATGGCGAGCACGACCAGCCCAACGCGAATGAGACCGGCGATCCACCGTCGTGATGAGGCGCTCATATGAGTCCGTCCGGAAAACGTGTCACTCTCATGGTACGTCGGCTGGCGCGCCCAGTCGACCCCCGTCGGCCGCTTGGCGCCGCGTCGTCAGTCGTCGCCATTCTCGTCCGCGTCGGGCTCGCCCCAGAGGTCCACATGCCCTTGCGTAGCGCGCCGCTCGAATTCGCGCGGGTTCTGCTCGCGGACGTCCGCCAGATCATTGTTACCCGTCTCACGCAAGAATGACACGACGATCTCAGCAGCGCGGCGATCCCAGTACAGTGAGCTCTCGCTGATGATCAGCCGCTCCGAGAGCGTTCGGGCGGCGGCAATCCACGGGCCCGGCTCGGGCTTCGAGTCGAGGTCGCCGCGAATCCGCACGAGCGTGCGTCGCGAGCGCTCGGCATTTCGCTCGCGACACAGGGCCTCGAGGCGCACCTCTGGCGGTCGCTGATCCGTCGTCGGCTGCGGTCGCCGTGTGCGTCGTCGTGTCATTGGAGAAAACGTGTCCTTGGCAACACTCGCGGACACGATCCAGCCTCCAGGTCACCAGATCCGCGCACGCAGGGAGTCGGGTCGCACCATCGGGTCTCCGTCCTTGCAGCCCCACGCCTTTTTGAACTCGGGCATGTTGGACAGCGGCCCGTTCGTGCGCCACTTGCCGGGCGAATGCGGATTGGTCTTGAGCGTCTCCAACTGTGCCGCCGGCCGCGTGAGCCCCCGCCAGACCTGCGCCCAGGCGAGGAAGAATCGCTGCTCCGGCGTGAACCCGTCGATTTTCGTGTGTGGCTTGCCGGCGATCGCCTTCTCCATCGCGTAGTACGCCACGGTGAGGCCGCCGAGGTCGGCGATGTTCTCGCCGAGCGTGATGCGGCCATTCACGTGCGACACGCTGTCGACCACCGTGTAGCCGTTGAACTGATCGACCACCCGTTGCGCGGCGACCTTGTACTTGGCTGCGTCCTCCGCCGTCCACCAGTCGCGGAGATTGCCCTGGCCGTCGAACTGGCGACCGGAGTCGTCGAAGCCGTGCGTCATCTCGTGGCCGATCACGGCGCCCAGGGCGCCGTAGTTGACGGCGTCATCGGCATTGGGATCGAAGAAGGGCGGCTGGAGAATTCCCGCCGGGAACTGGATCTGGTTGAGCGACGAGCTGTACGACGCGTTGACCGTGGGCGGAGTCATGCTCCACTCGGTGCGGTCGGGCGCCTTGCCGACGCGCGCCCAGCTTCGCGCGGCGTTCCATTCACCCACGGCGCGCTCGTTCTCATAGTATGAGCCGGGCTTGAGCGCGAGCGTCGAGTAGTCGCGCCACTTGTCGGGGTACGCGACTTTCCTCAAGAACGCGTCGAGCTTGGCGACGGCCTGGACCTTGGTCGGTTGACTCATCCAATCGAGGCCGTTGATGCGGTCGCGGAGTGCCGAGACGAGATTGTCGACCATCTTCGCGGCGCGTGCCTTGGCGTCTGGGGAGAAGTTGCGCTTGATCCACTGCTCGCCCACCGCTTCGCCGAGCGCGCCGTTGGTCGCCGCGGCGCAGAGCTTGACGCGCGGCTCTTGCCGCTCAACGCCGCTCGTGACCTGCTGCCAGCGGAACGCTTCCTTGCGGAACGCCGAGCCCAGCGAATTCAGTGCACCGTTGGTGACGTGCCAGCGGAGATAGGCCTGCCACGCGTCGACGGGCACGGCGGTGAGAAGGGTGTCGAGCGCGGTGAAGTACGCTGGCGCGCGTACATTGACATCGCTCGTCGTCCGGGCGCCCTGCTGCTGCAGGTAGCGCTGCCAGTCGAGATGCGGCGTCATCGCGCCGAACTCGGCCAGCGTCATCTTGTGATACGTCGCCACGGGATCACGCATGTCGGCCTGCGGGATCGTGATCCTGGCGATTCGCGTCTCCAGGTCCATCACGGTTTTCGCATCGGCCGCGGCCCGGGTCTCGGACTCACCAATCAGCTCGAGCGACCGCGTGACGTGACCGACGTATTCGGCGCGCCGCTTCTCGGCGCGGGGACTCGAGCCCAGGTAGTCGTCGCGATTCAACCCCAAGCCGCCCTGATTGGCGGATAGGATGACCATCTTGCTGTTCTTGGGATCGGTCTGCGGCCCGAGGGAGAACGGCGCGACGCCGCCACCGCCGCCCCGACCTCCGCCACCTCCGCGCAGGGCGCGACTACCGAACAGTTTCACGACGTCGTCGGTCGTCTTGGCGGCGGCAATGGCGTCGAGCGCCGGCTTGATCGGTTTGACGCCCGATCTGTCCATGAGCGCGGTGTCCATGCACGCGGCGTAGAACGTCCCGATCTTCCAATCATTCGATCCGGGTTTGGCTTCGCCGTCGCGGACGAGGTTCGCGTCGTCGATGACGATTCTCTGAACGACTTCCTGGTTCTTGTCGCTGAGGATGCCGAAGCTGGCCAGGCTCGATTTGTCGGGCGGGATGGTGTGGGTCTTGAGCCAGCCGCCGTTGGCGAACTCGTAGAAGTCCGTGCAAGCGGCGCAGGTGGTGTCGAGGTTCGTTCGGGAGAGTGGTCGCGGGCTCGGCTGTTGGGCGATGAGCGCGGAGGACGCGACCAGCGAGGCCGCGGTGAGGGTGCGGAGGGTATTCAGCATACTCGGGACTCGAGCGAGGGGTGGTGGCGTGGTAGCACCCTCGAAGGTTGCGCGGTGGGCCGCGCGAGTGCAATTGGCGGGTGCTCGCGGGGCTTGCGTCGGTGCGCGGCCGCTCGCGCATCGCCGAGCTGCACGTCACTTCCGTGCCCCGGCGAGGGCCCGCGTCCGTGCGAGCGAAGAAGTAGTGCGAGCAGGATGGTTGAGCCGGGACTCTAGAGCGCAGAGTGGCCTGGTGTCCGGAGCGGAGCCGAGGCAATACTGCCGGCAGTATCGGCAGTATTGCACTGGTCCGCCGAGGACATCAGTCCGCTCTGCGCGGCGGTCAGGCCGGTCAGCAGGTCACGGTCGGATTCCACGGATAGAACATGCCGAGCGGGTTCGACGTGAAGACCCACACGTGTAGCTCATAGTGGGGGATCGGATCGGGGTTCCCGGGGAACGTATGAAGGCTGAACAGGAGCGGCTGGCCGAATACGGTCGGCGGGGCCGCGCCGACGCCATGCACGCGCTCCCACGCGGCTTTGAAGACGATGTACTCGACGCCAACCAGGTGGACAGCGCCGTCGGCGCGCTTTTCATATAGAAGCATTTCCGGGTGCATCGGGTCGATCACGGCGTCGCCGGCTGCGGGATTTGCGGCGCCTCCCCGCAGCGGGACGTTCACGAGGTGATAGCCCATGTTGCCCTCCGCGCTCGAGGGGCACGTCGCGTTTGCGACGAACGGATCCGGCGACCACACCGTGTATCCGGCGGCCATGGCGGCGCCCAGGTCGTGGTACGTCGATGCAAGCTGTCGGACTTGGGCGAGATCGGCGAGCACATCGGAGCCGACGCCGCCGAGCCCGGAGGTCAGCGCGGCGGGGGCGTTGGCTTGGTGCTGGGGGACCACGGGCCTGTCCGCGGCGCAGGCGGCACCGAACAGCAGAAGGACGGCAGGAGCAGCTTTGGAAAACATGAGAACCTCCAACGGGTATGAGACGGTCGCGCCAGGGCGGCGCGCGCAGCGCGTGGCGGACGTGGGTCGTGCGTCGTCTTGCCCTTGACCCGCCACGGTACGGCCGGTAGCGTAACCCGCAGCCTTCACAAAGCTCTCACACGGCGCTCACAAACCGCTCCGACGAACCGGTATGTTTGCCCTGAAGCTGTTCGGCGGGCTCGCTCTGGGGAGCGACGGCGCTCCACTCGGGCCGGGTGCGCAGCAGCGGCGGCGGCTCGGTCTGCTCGCCTTGCTCGCCCTGGCCGGCGAACGCGGCATGTCGCGCGACCGTGTGCAGGCCTACCTCTGGCCGGAGAGCACATCGGGCAACGCGCGGCACGCGCTCGATCAACTCCTCTATACCACGCGCCGTGAGCTGGGGCCGGACTCGATTCTCACGACCGGCAACGCGCTGCATCTCAATCCGCGTGTAGTGGGTCCCGACCTCTGGCTGTTCGATTCGGCCATTCGGAGCGGCGCCTGGCGCCATGCGGTCGACCTGTACGCTGGGCCGCTGCTCGACGGCATTCATCCCGCGAGCGACGTCGAATTCGAGCAACTCGTCGACGGTGAACGGATGCGTCGCGAACACGACTACCACAGCGCGCTCGAGTGGCTCGCGCGCTCGGCGATGACCGGTGGCGACGCCGCCGAAGCGGTCCGCTGGTGGCGTCAGCGCGCGGCGTCGGAGCCATCGAGCGCACCGGTCGCGGTCGAGTTGATGCGGGCGTTGGCGGCCGCCGGCGACCGGCACGCCGCGATCCAGCACGCGCGGATCTACCAGCGAATGGTGCGAGAAACGCTCGAGATCGAGCCCGATCCCTCGGTGGAGGCGCTGGCGCAGTCGCTCGTTGCGGCACTGCTCAGCGTGACACCGTCCACGTCGCTCCCTGTCGCGGCGATCCCCCTGGTGCCGGCCGTGGCGGTTCAGCACCCAAGCAGCTCCCCGGCCGCCGCGCCGCCGATGCCGCGTCGCGCGTCGCGCCCCACCTCGCGTCGTCGACGCGTCTGGCTCGCTGCTGGATTCGTCCTCGTGGCGGCGTTCGTTCCGTTCATGCGCGCCAATCCCTTCGGGCGCGACCGTGCGAAAGCGTTCGCGAACGCATCAGAGCTTCCGAATGCTCGAGATCCCAATCGGTCGATCATGGGGGCAAGGCAGACCACGGATCCTCGCGCTCAGTCATCGTATCTGCGAGCCCGCGCGGCCTGGAACACTCGGACAAAACAGGGCCTCGATCAGTCGGTCGTCCTGTACCGTCTCGCAATCGATCGCGATCCGATGTACGCGGCGGCCTATACTGGATTGGCCGAATCGTACGCGATGCTCGGTTACTTCAGCTTTGCGCCGGCCGACGCAATGTTTCCAAAGGCGAGAGCGGCGGCGCTGCGGGCGCTCGAGCTCGACCCGAACGCCGGAGAGGCGTATGCCGCGCTCGGGCAGGTGCTCGCGTCGGAGCATCGATGGGCGGACGCAGAGGCGGCGTACCGGCGCGGAATCGAGCTTGCACCGAACAGTGCGACGCTGCATCAGTGGTACGGGCTGCTGCTGTCCTACGTCGGGCGCGCGCGCGAGGCCGCGACGCAGGCCGGGCTGGCGAGCCACTTGGACCCGCTCTCGGTACAGATCAACAACATGTACGGCATGATGCTGTACTACGCCGGAGATCTCTCTGGCGCTCTCCGGCAGTACGAGCGCACGGTGGTCGATGAGCCGGATTCGGCGTGGGTGCGGCAGAACCCGTGGGTGCTGGCGAACTTTGCCCGGGTTGCCGCGGCGGCCGGCCGATACGATCAGGCCATCCGTCTCGTCGATCGAGCGCTCGTGGTGGTGCCGACCAGTCCGCGCGCGCGGTTCGATCTGGCGTCCGCGTACGTCCTCAAAGGGGACACGGCGGCCGCCGAGGCGGCGTTCGCCCAGGCAGATTCGACCGATCCGCAGTACGCGACGGACCGCGCGTTTCTCTATGCCGCGCGTGGAGACATCGGAAATGCATATCGCTGGATCGCTCGCGTGCACGATTGGCCGCTGCCGGCGCTGGTGACGCTGACCAACGAGCCGATGCTCGCGCGGTTTCGCGCCGATCCGCGGTACAAGGATCTTCTCAGGACTGTCGCCATCAGGTAGGCGTCTCGACACGCATCGGCGCGGCGGAGGGGGAAGCCGGCCGGCTCTCGGCTCATTCCAAATTTGGAATGATTGGCTTCGCGAGCGTGACTCAGGCGGGCGCGGGCTCGGCCCACCACCCACTCGCGCGAGTGCCGCTCGCCTGGCAAGCCGAGCCGAGAGCAACACCGCTGCACGGTATCAAGAGGGCTCGTGGAAGTCGGAGAGCACGATCAGTCCTTCCCGTTCCGCGGCCGCGGCCAGGCGTTCATCGAGACACACGAATGGCACGGCTGTGAAATCCGGTTCCGTCACGAGGAGCGCGGCCCCGAGCTGCGCGGCGTCAGCCGCGCGCAAGGGATGCCGCGCCAAAAGCGGAATCGCCCTCGTGCGCACCGCAAGCACGTCGGTGACTTCGTCCCACGCGCTCGCGAGCGCGTCGAAACGGGCAAGCGCATCGCGGCGCTGCTGGCGTGACAGCAACCCCTCACGCGCGCGACGTTCGACGGCGCCTGTAATTTCGACGCGCGTCCAGGCCCACGTCACGATCGACGCATCGCGTTCGATCCATGACCGAACCCGTTTCGTGGCCGGCTCCGCGATGACAAGCGGGATGAGGGCCGACGCGTCCCAATATCTCACAGCCGGTCGGCGCGGTCTTGGTCGAGGGCGGCGCTGAGGCTGACTGGGAGCTCGAGCGGCTTGCTCTTGAGGGCGGCCGCGACCTTTCCCGACCCGGCCCTCAAAATGCCGGCGCTCACCAGTCGTCGGCGGCGCTGGTCCTCGTGGCCGGGCGCCGCAGGGCCGGGATTCGTCAAGCGCGCGACGGGCACGCCGCGGTCGAGGACCTGGATTTCACCGCCGCGCCGCACCTCGCGCAGGAACTTGGACAGATGCGCTTTCAACTCGGAGACCGACACGGTTTTCATTATGACCAATATAGTCACGAAATGGAGACCGATCAAGTCATATTTGGCGTTTCCCCGACGTACCCGAAGCTCGTGGTTGGTCGTGTCAGACCTGCATGCTTGAAGTCCTTCGAATCGCGCCGAGTTCGGTGTCGACCGACTGCGACGCGCTGGGCAAGGGAATGTCATCGATGATGATCAGCGATCTCTCGGCGGTGACGGAGATCCGGTTCGTCGAGCGCCGCCGCATGGAAGATCTCTTAGGATGGAACTGCAACGATGGCTGCAAGTGACCGCTGACCAGAACAAGCTCTTCGAGCTGGGGCAGGGGCTGGCCGACCGGCTGGGGCTCGGCCCCGCGCTGTCGCCGGACGAGCAGGCGAAGCTCGCCGTGCAGGAGAAGGCCGATCGCGTCGATGCGGTGGCCACCGTCAATGACTTCTCACAAGCGCTCGGGTACTACGATCGAAAGGATTACGACAACGCGGTGTAGCACATGGCGCCGGCGATGATCAAGGCGCCGAACTCGATGGTGTTCAAGGTGGTGTTCGGCGAGATGAAGCATCGCGCCGCTGGGTCGGCCGAGGAGAAAGCGAAGAAGAAGATCAAATCCGGGATCACGAGTTTGTTTAAGCGGCCGCGGCTCGGGGAGCGGACGGTCCTCCACCGCGACGACCTAATGTCCGACCTGCAAGGTCGCCGGAGCAAGCTGACCGACCTTCTTCCATGCTGGATCGGCGACGCTCACCAAGAAGACGCAAATGCCGTCGTGGGTCGGCGCGATGTTTGCGCCTTGCTTCGCCAGGACCGTCTGCAACTGTGCCGGATTAAGGTTGTACAGCCCGCCCGAAAGTGCGTCGACGGCGAGCCCAATCAGGCCGCCGAACACCACGTTGCCCCACACCCAGCCTGATACCGATTTGGTCAATGTCAGCTCCGCGGGGGCGTAGCCGTCCATCGTGAGCTTGATGATGTGATTGTCCTTACGGGAGAGCTTCGCGATATACGGCGTCTCGGCCCCGGCCAGGTTGTCCACGCTGACCTTGGCGCCCGTAGGACTCGACGAGATTCCGACATCCTGAGAGCCGCCATGCATGATCGAGGCGCAAGCACCAAGGACCACTGCTGCGAGTACGAAAGTGAGGCGCTTCACGAAACATCTCCGTGGAAAGGGTGAGGCGAACCTGTCGAGCCGGCGCGCCCCGAGATGAGCGCGCCCATCAGACGACGGACGACGCAGGAAATACTGAGTCAAATATTAGAACAATTTAATGTTGATATAAAAAGCTCGAAGTTGTCGAGGGTGTGTTACAATACTCGCTGTCCGGCAGTCTGTGGATCAGAATCGGCAAGCGACCCGAAGCCTGTCCGGCACTGTTTCCAGTCGATTATCCATAGGAGGCCCCGGCCAAATCGTCGGCTGGCTGATCAGCACGCGCGTATCGGCGCCGCTCACTTAGGGACAAAAGTGCTGGCTGGCTACGAATCTGAGACTACGCAAGCGAGTGCAACCGACGTCATTACCGCTATCTCATCGCTGTTCACCGCCGTCGGTGTGCTACTGGCATTCCGGCAGCTTCAACTTGCCAAGCGGCAAGCGCTCACGACATTCGAAGACCAAATGGCCGCTCAATACCGCGAGCTCATACGGCGAATCCCGGTGAAGGCGCTGCTTGGCGTCAATTCCGAGTTGCTCCGGTGACCGACTTACGCAAGCCGATCATCTCGACGCGCTCCCAGCGTTCTACCATTACTTCGACCTGTCGAACGAGCAGGCGTTCCTGCATGAGCACGGACGGGTGAGCGACGAAACCTGGATTGAATGGAAAGACGGAATTCTTCAGAACTTGAACCGCCCCGCCTTCTCGGACGCATGGCAGGAAGTCAGTCGGCAAGCTAATGAAAGCTTTGACGAGCTTCGCCGGATCGCTCCGCCAACGTTCCAGAATGCCACGGGTCAGAGTCTCGTAGACAGAAGGCGAACACTGAAGGCGCCTACGAATGACGGACGGCGGTAGAGATTGAGTCGGTCACTTCGACGACAGCTCCGTCGACCCGACGTTGCTCACCCGTTGCGCGATTGTGAGCATAGCCGCTTCCAACCTTCGCGAATTGCCTCTTGCTTGATGGATACGCGATCTCATCAAAACGACCGCCATCGACGGCGCTCGACGTTGGCGTCAACGCGATGCCACCGTCCTTTCCGGGAGCCTGTTGGTTTCGTATCGAGGTGATCACCGTCGAGTCCGGCGACGCCCGGGGAAACCGCCCTAGCTCTAGCTGGCGCATTGCTCGACACTCGACGTCCGTGGTGACGTCGGCGTTGGGGTGGAGTTCGGATGACTTCAAGGCTGATCAGAATCACACCGCTGGCAACGGTCTCTTCTAGTAAGTGGCGAATAAAGAGTGTCAAAACGGCGCTTGCCTGCGTAATCGCCACTAGAAGCACATTCTCCCAGTCACTGGTTGATTGACTAGCGGTGGGATGGTTCGACTCCGCGGTGGCTAGGAATGCGGGCGCTGACCGCGCGACAACTATTGCGTTTGTGGTTATAGCCACGCAGGCTTTGGTCCGTTCTTCCTCCGCCAATGGCGCGAAATGGTCTTTGTCGGCACCTCTCCTTGAGACGCGCATTGTTGAATTTGCCGTCTCGGCGCAGACCCCGGTCGCCGCACCATTTCCGACTGGAGCTACTCTTGATCCGTTGCCACATCCGACCGAAACTGCGACTGAAAAAACGAGAAGGGTGACCACCGAGCGATGAAGCCTCTTGAAGCGAAGCATCACGTCCCCACAGATTTGATTGTTCGGCGGCTCGACTGGCGTGACCCGATGGTTTGGGTGTTAGCCTCGT
>Ga0157370_10008573_pt1 | contig 11013 bp, 5 predicted proteins | sample C35metaG_FD_113463 | JGI IMG/M metagenome (GOLD analysis project Ga0157370, IMG submission 113463) | Corn rhizosphere microbial communities from Kellogg Biological Station, Michigan, USA - C3-5 metaG | ecosystem: Host-associated > Plants > Roots > Rhizosphere > Soil | place: USA: Michigan... | reverse complement strand
TGCCAGCTCTCCGCTGCAAAAGTACGAAGTTGAAGCAAATCTGCAAACCTTTTATAATTTATTATTGATATTAATTTTTTATGTTCTGCTAATCATTTAGTTAGCTTCGATATTTTTTTTGAAAAAATGATTTAGCTGCCTAAAATGAGCTGTTTTGAGCCAGTTTTAACCGTAATTTTTATTTTAAACCGCCTTGCTCGGGTAGGTTTTCTCCCTGTCGACAGATAAAATTCCATTTCCTTCGATTAAAAAACAGACCAGTCCGAAGAGTACGGCCGATGAAAACCAAAATTCGGAGTAGGGTTTAAATATACCTGCCGAAATGTTGATGAAGAAAACTGCGCCGATCAGTATGGGTAAATTTAAGAGGCAGAACAAGCGGGTGTAGGTACCTAAAGCAATGGCCATGCCGCCGATGATGTGCATGAGGATAATTAAATGTGCCAGTAAGCTGATACTGATGGCTGTGCCTAAAAAGGCGCCACGCATGAGGTTGCTAAAGGCCTGCATGTTGATGTAAAAATCTACACCCTTCCAAATTAAAACCAGTCCGAGTAAAATTCTGAAGTAGTCTAACCATTTTGGATGGTGGTGGTCACCCCAGTTTTGGATTTTCTTAAGCATGTTCATAACTTCTATATTTTGGTTAGAACAATTTACATAAAAACCAGCACAAAACAAATTGATAATGACTGGATTAAGATTTCTTTTTCTCGGCCAGTTTACTGTTTAGATAGTCGGTTGGCGACATGCCAAACTGTTTAGAAAAATTACGGCCAAAGTGCGATTGCGAACTGTAACCCACCATTTCAGAAATCTCGTATATTTTTAAATTTCCTTCATTTAAAAACTCTGCAGCCCTTTTTAACCTGGCCAGGTTAATCAGTTCGTTGGGGCTCAGGTTCGAAATCGATTTAATTTTACGGTATAAGGTTGGCCGGCTCATATTCATTTTCTCGGCCAGGTGTTCTACATCCAGATCCTGGTTGTGGATATTTTTATTGATGGTATCCTGTAGTTTCTCTAAAAATAGCTCATCAGCCTTAGAATAGGCGATGCTTTTAATGTGCAAAAGGGGTGAACTCGAGAAATATTCCTTGATTTTGTTCCTGTTTTTAATCAGGCTCGAAATCTGTACCTGTAAAAATTCGGGCGAGAAAGGTTTCTCTACATAAGCATCGGCGCCAAGCTCTAAACCTTCAATTTTAGACTGTAGGGTGTTTTTGGCGGTAAGCAAGATTACCGGGATATGGCTGAATTCGAGGGTGGATTTAATTTTGGCGCAAAGTTCGAAACCGTCCATTTCAGGCATCATTACATCGCTGATAATGAGCTGTACAATTTCGCGGTGTAAAATTGCTAAAGCTTCAAGGCCGTTGCGTGCCTGTAGTACCTGATATTTTTCTTCCAGGTCGTCAGAAATGAAATCAAGGATATCTTCATTGTCATCGACCAGCAATACCACCGATTTTTCTATTTCCTTGATAGCTGGCGCCTTTACAGTTTCTTCCATTTTCCGTTCAGGTTAAATTCAATAAGTTGATGGATGGGGAGCGCCAATACAAATATATTAAATTCGGTATGATTAAAATCAAAATACAGTTCGCCGCTATGCAGCTGGGCCAGCGATTTGGAGATGGAAAGCCCTATACCCGTACCTGCCTTTATTTCGGTTTCTTTTGCCCTGAAAAAGGGTTCAAAGATTTTATCCTTAAGTTCTACCGGAACACGGTTGCCATCGTTTTTTACCAGCACCTTAAACTTATCTTCGCCCTCTGGCTGTTCTAAAACCAGTTCTACCGTAGTTTTTCCATATTTAATGGCATTATCGAGCAGATTGCTGATGATTTTATAAAAAGCCTCAACATCGATATAGGCATGAAGCGGCCTATCGGGCAGGTTAATGTGGTAACTGATATTTTCTTGTTCTGCTGCGGGCTGAAACTGCAGGAACACATCTTTCAGAATTTCCTGGATATCGGCCTTTACAAAGTTGAGCGAGAAATCGCTGGTTTCGGTTTTCCTGAAATCGAGCAGCTGATTGGTTAATTTGAGTAGCCTGTCGGTATTCCGCCCCATTATTTTAAGGTTCTTTTCAATCGTGGGCACCGCATGCGCCTGTTTAATCAGTTTCTCCATCGGGCCTATAATCAAAGTAAGTGGCGTACGGATTTCGTGGGCTACATTGGTGAAAAATTCGATCTTCGCCTGGTACACTTCCTTTTGTTTTTCGTGTTCAAAAACTTCCATTCGGCGACTGTTTTTGAGTGCAATTTTAAGGTGGTAGTGGCGTACCAGATAAAAAATAATGGCTGCTGTGCTAATCAGGTAAATAAAATAAGCCAGCGGACTCAGGTAAAAAGGTGGTTTTATCCTGATCAGCAACTTTACATTTTTGTTGCTCCATTTGTTGCTGCCTTCTACCATGGCTTTTACTTCGAAAGTATATTTGCCTGGCGCGAGTTTGGTAAAGTAAACCTTCCTGTTTGTTTTTAAATATTCCCAGTCCTTATAAAGTCCTGTCATTTTATAGGCATATTCGGTCATGGCCGGCGAAAGGTAGCTTAAAGCAGCAAAATCGATACTGAACGAGGATTGGTCATAATTTAAATCGATGGTATCGGTATACACAATTGATTTGTTCAGTACCGAATCGGCACCTTTTACGTCAATTTCAGTGCTGTTTACCTGAAAGCCGGTTAAAAAAACAGGTGTTTCGTATGTGTTGGTTCTAAAATTTGTAGGATTGAAGCTAACCAGTCCCTTAACGCTCCCAAAGTAAAGCCGGCCATCGGTATCCTGGTAGGCTGAATTATAATTAAACTGATCGGTAAGCAAGCCGTTTGCCTTGGTATAAGTTTTACTTAAGCCTGTAGCCGGATCGAAGTGGATAAGGCCCCGCGTGCTGCTGATCCAGAATTGATGGCTGGTATCTTCAGCAATGCGGAAAAGATAATTGCTCGGGAAGCCGTTTTTGCTGCCATAGCGTTTAAATTGCTGCGTTTTGGCATCAAACTTACAAATCCCGCCACCATCAGTAGTTATCCAGATATTTTTATGGCTATCTTCGAAAACACTGTTCACGGTATTGTGGCTTAAGCTGCCAGGATCGGCTGGTCTGTTGCGGTAATTTTTAAAACCCGGCTTCGATAAGTTAAAACAATACACGCCATCGTTAAAACTACCTGCCCAGATATTGCCTGCACGATCTTCGATAACTGAATCGTAAAAAATAAACGGTAAATCGGGTATGGGCTCAAAATCGTCTTTTTTGCGGTTGTAGCGGTAAATGCCGTTAATGGTGGCAACAATAATTTCGCCGGCGCGTGTTCTGCAAAAAGTAACAATAAAATTGGTACGCAGGGCATTGCCCACACCAGCCTGGTAATGTTTAATTACTTTTTCGCTTTTCAGGTCAAAGAGATCCAGCCCGTGTTCAAAAGTACCAACCCAAAGCTTATCGCCATCTACCAGCAAGCCATGGATGTTGGAATAAGCTATGCTGCCTTTTTTTCCATCCGGCAGGAAATGTTTAAAGGTACCGGTTTGGCTGTCGAGTTTGTTTAAACCTGCATCTTCGGTTCCGATCCAGAAATTGCCTGCCTTATCTTTTGTAATTTCCCTTACATCACTTCCGCTGATAGCATTGCGGCCTTCCTGGGGAAAATACTTGGTGAAGAACGAGGTGTGGCTCGAATAGTAGTTAACACCACCAAAATAGGAGCCTGTCCATACGCCCCCTTCACGATCGGCGCAAATGGTGTAAATGGCATTATCGCTAAGTGAATAATCGTTATTGTACTGTTTGGTAATGTGGGTGATCTGGCCGGTTTCATCGTTATACACATAAATGCCCGATTCGGTACCGATCCAGAATTCGTGGCTGGCCACCTGCTTAATGTCGCGTACAAATATGGGCGTTTTATCGCTGTTGAGTCTCAGCAGATCTTTGGAATGCAAGGTAAGCGGATTAAAGAGTTTAATACCCTGGTTGGTGGTACCAATCAACAGTTCGCCTTTAGTGGTTTCGGCAATTTTCGCCACCCAGCCATATTCGGGCTTTTTATCTTTACCATTAATGTTAAAGCTTTGAAAATTGTTGAGTTGTGGGTTGTACTTTTCAACCGTACCACGACCGGTGCTGATCCAGACGCTACCGTTTTTAAGTACTGCTACAGATGAGGCATCGAATGGGGCATTGGCGGTAAAAGCCGTGGTGGTTTTATTTTTTTTGTTGTAAAGATAGATTTTGAACGAGGAGAGCACCCATAAATTCCCTTTGTTGTCGCTACCGAGGTCGATAATGCGCATGCCTTTGGTGGCTTTAATCGAAGTAAAGCTTTCTTTTAGCGGGTTGTACTGGTAAACGCCATCATTGGTGCCTACCCATAGGGTTTTATCATCATGGTGCAGTGCATAAATGAGATCGTTACCCAAACTGCCAGGCTGGTCGGCATCGTGCCGGTAAGTTTTAAAACTATAACCATCAAAACGGTTGAGGCCATCTTTTGTGCCAAACCACATAAATCCGTTTGCATCCTGTATGCTGCAAAATGCCGTGTTGTTCGATAAGCCGTTTTCTACCTGGTACCGCCTGAAATAGTAGGGTTGGGCCAGCAGTACATGGGCTGAAAACAGAAACAGAAAAAGGATGAAAAGTTTTTTCAAGTGAATTTTGGTCAGCAAGATCAAATATATTAAAGAAATGCCTTGGTTTTACAATTTGAGCAGATAAGTAGAAAGATTGAGACGTATCGGTTTTGTCCAGTAACGCAAATGCTATTATTTGCAGTCTGCTAACCAAATCATTTCATAAGTGAAAAATATTAAAGCTATAAGTTTATCTATCCTGCTCATTTTATCGCTTTCGGCCGCTGCACAACAGTTACGCATTGCGCCCTCGCCACTATACCGCGATCCGGTTTACGATGGTGCTGCTGACCCTGTTATGGTGTATAATCATGCCGAAAAAAACTGGTGGATGCTTTACACACAGCGCAGGGCCAATGCCCAAACCAGTGATGTGGCCTACTGTTACGGCACCAATATCGGTGTAGCCACAAGTACCGATAACGGGAAAACTTTTGTATACAAAGGCGCACTCGACCTGGATTTCGAACCGGGTGTAAATACCTTTTGGGCACCAGATGTAATTTATGAAAAAGGCGTGTATCATATGTATCTGGCTTATATTGAGGGGGTACGCAACCATTGGGGAGGTGCCGCAAAAATAGCGCACTACACGAGTAAAAACCTCTGGAAATGGAAATACAAAGGTTTTATCTCCCTTAATTCCGACCATGTTATCGATCCTACCTTGTTAAAGATGCCCGATGGCAAGTGGCACATGTGGTATAAAGACAGTTCAAAAGGCAGCATTACCATGACTGCAGCAAGTAACGATTTACAGCACTGGACCGCACAAAGCGAGCCTGCTATTGGCGGGGCACCACATGAGGGAGCCAAGGCTTTCTTTTTTAACAACTGGTACTGGATGATTACCGACGAGTGGCACGGACAGCGGGTTTACTGCTCAAAAGATGGCAAAAGCTGGGAAAAACAAGGCTTAGTGCTTGATGTGCCCGGCCACAGGCCTGAAGATACACCCACAGGTGCACATGCCGATGTACAGGTAATCGGTAATAAGGCTTATATCTTTTATTTTACCCACCCGGGAAGAAAGGTGCATTTTGAAGGCACACTTGATGCCGACGGCGCATTTTCGTACTCGAACAAGCGAACATCGATCCATGTAGCCGAGCTCGAATTTAAGGATGGCACACTGGTTTGTGACCGCGATAAACCATTTGATTTCTATTTACCAGCTTACTAAATCGATAAAACGAGACAAATTGCAGAAAGATTGATACAAAGTGCCAGCCCACCCAGTATGTAAAAAGCCAATCTTTGAATAGGTAAACGGTGTACACGCCTTTATCACAAACTAACCAAATTACTAAACCTTTATGAAAAGAAGTCTACTCTCTTCTGGCAGCATAGTCTGCCGCGATTGGTACTTGCTTCAAAAGTTATTTTTGAAGCGTAAAGTACACGCTGTTATTTTCGCGTCGATTGCCCTGATATTATTTTCGTTTCAGCTCCAGGCCCAGGAGAAAACTGCCGTTACCGGTACAGTAACCGACGAAAAGGGCGAAACCATTATTGGCGCAAGCATAAAAGTTAAGGGCACTAACACAGGTGCCACCACCGATGGCGATGGTAAATATAAAATTCAGGTAGCTGATAAAAATGCAACACTGATTTTTATTTATGTGGGCTATGTTAACCAGGAAGTTGCCCTTGCCGGCAGTTCGCAGGTTAATGTTAAACTGAAGCCTTCCAATAACGATCTTTCAGAAGTAATTGTAGTGGGTTATAACACGCAGAAAAAAGAAGCCATTACCGGTGCCATTTCTTCGATTAGCAGTAAAGATTTAGAAAAAGTACATGGCGGTTCTACTGTAAGTACCGGGCTTGCGGGTAAATTACCTGGAGTATCTTTCCGGATGCCCGATGGAAGACCAGGTGCATCGGCCAATATTCAGATCCGTAACATGGGTAACCCTTTGTATGTAATTGATGGAATTCAGCAGGATGCAGGCCAGTTTAATAATATTTCGCCAAATGATATCGAATCAATCAGTGTGTTAAAGGATGCATCGGCCGCTATTTACGGTAGCCGTGCAGCCAACGGGGTGGTTTTAGTAACCACCAAAAGAGGTAAAAACGATACCCGCAATACTTTTAGTGTTGATGCCTATACCGGCTGGCAAAACTGGGTGCGTTTTCCTGAAACCACCGATGCTTACCAGTGGATGCTGGGTAAAGCAACTGCCGAAATGAACCAAAACGGTTCAACTACGATTACCCAGACAGAGCTCGATAAATGGAAAGCGGGTACTGAATATGGTTACCAAAGCCAAAACTGGAAAGATATTATTATTGCACCCAATGCCCCACAAACTTCGGTTAATTTAAGTGCATCGGGTGGTACCGATAAGGTAAATTATTATTTCTCGGCTACCCGCTTAGACCAGAAAGGGGTGTATGGAACTTCAAGAGAATTTGAATTTAACCGTACCAATATCCAGAGTAATATTGAAGCTAAAATTACCAACCGTTTTAAGGTAGGGATGTTAATTAACGGTCGTATCGAAAGCCGCGACCAGCCAGGTGTACCCGGTGGCGATGATTACTGGGCTGCCCGTTTTGCTTTGTTACGCAACAGGCCAACAGAACAGGCTTATGCCAACGGTAACCCGAATTATCCGAATGATATTGGCCACAATACCGAACAGTTTGCCGTACAGAGCAAAGCTTTAACCGGCTACTGGAAATCAGACTGGCGCGTATTGCAGACCAATTTATCGGCCACTTATGATACCCCGATAAAAGGACTGGAAATAAAAGGTTTATACTCTTACTACATTGCCGATAATATCATCAATGGACATGAGTATACCTATAATGTATATACCTATCATCCTGAAAGTGGTGTTTACGAAGAAAAAGTAGGTAGTTCAAATCCTTACCGCGAGCGTAGGAATGAAAAAGTTTATACCAATACCTATCAGATTCAGGCCAATTATAACCGCACTTTTGGCAAGCATACCGTAGGAGGCGTGTTGGTAGCTGAGCGTTTAGACCGCTTCAGAACCTACACCTTCCAGCATGCGGTACCACAAACCAATATTTTACCCGTATTACAGTTTGCCGATATGGACGGACAGGATTTTGCCGATATACAGGAAGAACAGGCCCGGGTTGGTTATGTGGCCAGATTTAACTATAACTACGATAATAAATATTACCTGGAATTGTCTGGACGTAGGGATGCTTCCTGGAGGTTTGCGCCAGATAGACGCGTAGGGTATTTCCCTTCGGCATCGATTGGATGGCGAATTACGCAAGAGCAGTTTATGAAAACGCTTTTGGGTGAAAGCAACATGCTGAACGATTTAAAAATCCGTGCCTCTTACGGTCAGCTTGGGGATGACGATACAGGTATTGATCCTTTTGCCTGGATTCCCGGTTATAACTACAATCAGGGTACAGTTATCCTGGATGGTAAGAACATCACTACCTCAAGAGATAAAGGTCCTGTAATTAATAACCTCAGCTGGTTTAAAAGTAAAATCACTGATATTGGAATAGATTTTCAGATGTTTAACAGTAAGCTATCGGGAACAGCAGATTATTTTTACAGAAAACGTACTGGTTTGCCGGCAGTTAAAAACGACGTAATAGTTCCTATTGAACTGGGTTATCCTCAAAATCAGGAAAACCTGAACAGTGATGCGCAGTTTGGGGGCGAATTCTCGTTAAATTACAGAGATAAAATTGGTGAATTTAACTATAATGTTGGAGGGAATTTTTCCATCAGCAGAAAAAAAATAGTAGACGTATATAAGCCACGCTTCGGTAACTCCTGGGAGAATTACAGAAGTAGCAATACCAACAGATATGCTGATATATTCTGGGGTTACGAAGTAACCGGACAGTTCCAAAGTATTGATGAAATCAATAACTATAAAGTAAATATTGATGGAAAAGGAAACCGTTCTTTATTGCCGGGCGATTTAATTTACAAAGATCAGAATGGTGATGGCATTATCAATGGACTTGATGAGAGGCCAATCGGTTATACCACTGCCGGCCAACCCAATATTGGTTTTGGTTTCACCCTGGGTGGTTCTTACAAAAACTTCGATTTTACAGCAGATTTCTCAGGCGGCGCCATGTACTCTTGGAACCAGAACTGGGAGCAGCGCTGGGCTTTCCAGAACGGAGGAGCATTATTGCAGAACTTTGCTGATGACAGCTGGCACCGTACCGATCCTTTTAACCTGAACAGCCCTTGGGTAGCAGGTAAATATCCGGCACTTCGTTTCAACGATCGCGACCACAGTAATAATAACCGCAACTCTACTTTCTGGTTGCACAATGTACGCTACTTAAGGGCACGTACACTGGAGCTGGGTTATACCCTACCAAAAAGATGGGCCGAAAAAATCAAGATCCAGAACGCCAGGGTATATGTAAACGGATATAACCTTTTCTCTATTGATAACCTGAAAGATTATGGCGTAGACCCTGAAATTGCTGATGATAACGGATTGCAATATCCACAGAACAAGTTTTTTAACATCGGTATTAAATTAACGTTGTAACATGAAAAAGACCAGTCAGATGAAAAAATATATATACGCATTTGCGGCCATTGCCTGTTTAAGCTTTGGCCAGTCATGCAAAAAAGATTCAGAATTTTTAGATAAGCAACCCACCAGTACCTTGTCGGTAGATGCGGTATGGAAAGATCCTAATCTGGTGCTTACCGTACTTGGCGATTTGTACGATCGTTATCCTGATTTTCAACGCATCGAATCGTGGTGGCTTTTTGCCGATTTCGACGAGGGTTTTGCCTCGGCAGGTGGCGATTATTTCCGTCACCAGAATTTAGAATATGGCTACGATGCCTGGAGATACTGGGATATGGAGGTTTATAAACTGGTTAATAACCTGAATTTATTTATCAAACGCGGTCAGGAATCTACCGCTTTGAAACCCGCAGACCGCGACCGTTTACTGGCCGAAGCACGTTTTATCAGGGCAGGGGTATACTTCGAAATGGTGAAACGCATGGGCGGGGTACCTTTGATTACGGTTCCCTTAGAATACGATTATAGTGGTGACCCCAGCTACCTGCAATATCCAAGGGCAAAAGAGTCTGAAATTTATGATTTTGTAATTGCTGAACTGGAGGCCGTTAAAACCATATTACCTGATGATGCAACTGTAAAAAGCAGGGCTACCAAAGCTACGGCATTGGCTATGGAAACCAGGGCAGCACTTTATGCTGGCTCTATCGCCAAATACAGCAATTCGCAGTTAAGCTTGCCGGGTGGCGAAGTAGGCATACCTTCGGCTATGGCCAATGGATATTTTACCAAAGCCTTAAATGCAGCCAAACAAATTATCGATGGTGGTAAGTATTCGCTTTACCAAAAGAACCCGAACCTGTCTGATAATTTCGCAGCACTGTTTACCGATAAAGGCAGCAACCCCGAAGTGATATTCGCAAAAGATTTTAAATTGAAAACCAATAAAGTACACGGTTTTACGATCGATAACCAACCCCGTTCATCAGCTGAAGAGGCTCAGGGTGGCAGGTTAAATCCATCATTAAACCTGGTTCAGTCTTTCGAAAAGCTGGATAACAGCTATGCTTCACTGGCTTCGGTTGATGCAGGCGGAAATCCGGTTTACTATACCAATATCACCGATATTTTTGCAGGCCGCGATGCACGTTTAGCAGGTACGGTAATCCTCCCAGGAACGCAGTTTAAAGGTAAAACAGTCGATATCTGGGCTGGTTACCAGTTGGCCAACGGAACCATCATTACCGGCGATAATTTCGGACAGATGAAGGATAAAGTTTTACCCGATAATCAGGCATCAGTGCAGGTAGTGGGAAAAGACGGACCTGTTGATGGTTTGGAATTCAGTGCACAATCGGGATTTTATGTACGTAAATATTTGGATCCGGCAACAGGATCGGGCCAGATTGGTACCCGTAGCGATGTATGGTGGATCCGTTACCGCTATGCCGAAGTATTGTTAAATGCAGCCGAAGCCGCTTTTGAACTGGGCGATTTAGGTGCAGCAGCAGGCTATATTAAACCGGTACGTGACCGTGCCGGATTAACCACAGCTTTAACTCCGGCACAGATTACTTTTGATAGAATTGTGCACGAGCGTAAAGTAGAATTTGCTTTTGAAGGACAGCAGCTTTGGGACATGAAACGCTGGAGACTGGCCGATAAAGTGTGGAACGGCAGTAACATGTCGGCCGCCGATTTTACCAACGCCACCAATATTGGCAGTGCAACGCGTACCAGCACCCAGGTTTTTGGTTTATGGCCTTATAAATATTACAACCCGGGCAATGCCAACCACTTAAAGTATGTTTTTAAAGTAATTAAACCCAGCCGCGTTACAGCAGCACATCGTTTC
>Ga0157370_10008572_pt1 | contig 11015 bp, 7 predicted proteins | sample C35metaG_FD_113463 | JGI IMG/M metagenome (GOLD analysis project Ga0157370, IMG submission 113463) | Corn rhizosphere microbial communities from Kellogg Biological Station, Michigan, USA - C3-5 metaG | ecosystem: Host-associated > Plants > Roots > Rhizosphere > Soil | place: USA: Michigan... | reverse complement strand
GGGAAAAGCCACCAATATATCCCCCTGAATTTAAAATCCTGATATGCCATAAAAGCCAGCACCATAAAAATCGCTCCCAGTAAAAGGTACATCAGTCTGCAGTTACCTCTTTTAAATTCTTATTCTGATCGATCTGCCAGACATTAAAAGTTCCATCACCATCAAAATCAGCCACCGCTGTGGCTTTTGCGGTAAAGGTATTATTGCTGACCCCGGTCACCTCTAGCTTATAGTTCGCCTTACCATCCTTCCCATCACTGGTCAGTTTCTCCTGGATAAAGCCGATTTCTACCAGATCATTTGAATATTTAGAATGCTCATAAAAATAGCTCTGCTCAAGTTTGGCCACATGTTCCAACTGGAGCTTGGCCTCAGTGGTCTTCGCCTTGGTAATCAGTGGCATCAGGTTCGGCAGAGCCAAGAGCACCAATATCCCGATAATCACCAATACAATCAGTATCTCTGTAAGTGTATAAGCGTTCAGTTTGCGGTTTAGATTTTTTTTCATTTTCACATTATCCGATTATTTCTCTTTTGGCATCCCTATTCAATCTGAACAAACGGATGCAAGAGAAAGGCATTTACCAATTTGGCTATCAATGTGCGGAGAAAAAAAAAGATAAATCAATCTTTTTGACGAACGATCGTTTTGAAGTGATATTCTATGGTTTTGACATGATGAATGCAAATTGATTCTGATTTGATAAGAGCGAAAAGTGAACACCCATGCGTTTAGCTTTATTCAAATTATTCTTAAAATTGATAAAGATTGTTGATCTAAACTTTTAGCCTAAGTTTCACATAAGATGTAGTAAAATGAGAAAAGCCCAGCATTTCTGTTGGGCTTTGAACGTTATAATCCTAAAATGACTGTTGAAATAAAACCACTTAGATCAACTAATATCCATTATTTTTTTTAGCAGAAATTTCATTCTCGATCCGACCTATCTCTATGGTGGTGAGTCCATCCGAATTATCTGATATTTTTTCATTCTTATATATTCGACAAAAGTCGTTGTCTAAATACATTTCTGGATATTTAGACAAATAATATGAGAGATAATCTGGCCAAACTGGGGATTTCGGCAATGGTGGTTCTTCCTCACTTTTGGAATAATCCCCAGGGTAGCTTGCCGCCCTTGATAAGGATTTACTAAAACGTATAGAGACATTGAAAAACTGGATGAAGCCACTAAGCAACACCTATTTTTCCTCATTGAAAACGTTACACAGAACTACAAGACAAAGAAAGCCTTTAATAATGAAAAAGCACAGACTTGCCGGGCTTAATTTTTACCTACTATATTCTATTTCCTTTAGATGCTCCATTGCCCTGCTGGCATTTGGCTTTCCTTTTGATTGTTGTATAAATGTTTCAACGACTTGGTTTAAAGTATCAAGATCCCCTTTTGCCTTTAAGAGGGTCGTTAGATATTTAAACCTACCTATTTCCGTTGTACCGGCATAGCTATCATTCATCCAACTGGTTATTAAACCTTCATCAGACAGGCGTTTATTTATTTCAGGCATTATAATACTTTGAACAGTTTTCATTACATTAGAAGTGATGCCACTCAAGTTGTCTGATGTACTGGCATTCCACCAATAATCAGGGCTACCTGGCATAAAATCTCCAACCCTTGCTTCCCAATGACACTGTTCAACTTCCGGTTTTGCTGAACTATTATAGCCATATTGTAATTGCCCCAAAATATCGGAATAGATGCCAAAATTGATTGTAAATTTGATTACATCTTTCGTGCTTTCCCTGCTTTTTTGAAAGTTTACAACCCCATAATTCTTACCCGCTTCTAAGTAAAAGCTATTTCCTTTTTTACTAACCCCCATTGATTTCAATATGGGGGTTAATGCTTTAATAAGTTCTTTAAATATGTCCATTTTATTTTACCAATTTGCGGGTTTTCTGACCAACTGTACAGGATAGTTATTTGCCCCAAGCCAAGCATCTTTCAATCTTTGCAAAGGAAGGTAACGAGAACCGCCTACCTTGGTTTCTATGCCCCCCAAGTTAACCCCATTATGCCAAACATCTAAATCCATATAACGGTAATTATTTTTTCACCACTATTATCCAATTCATTTCCTCTAATTCCTTGAGCGTATATTGGTATCTTGTATATTTTTTTCTTGCCGTCATTAAATCGATGTCATTATAGGCTTTGAGTGAATCGACATTATACACAAAAAGATTAAGTTTCTTATTGGTACTTTCCTCCACAAGAGAAGGCCAGTCTGCATTATATGCCCTCAATCGAACTGTATCGTTTGATTTGACAGTATTGCTCAGGTAAAACTCTGTATGATTTTGGTCTAATGGAATAGTATCTAAACCATAATAAAGTGTGATCTCGTATGCTGCCTGATTTACAATCCTTGCACGACTATCAGCTGGGTCGTAGATGCATGATGCAAATAGCAACCCTAATATTATAGCCCAATATTTTTTCATTTTTAAAACGTTTTTAAAACCTATAATTCAAAAATCCATTGATAGTTTGATTCATAAATTTGGAGTAAATACTTTCTGTCGGAGGAGCTAGTAAAGGGAAATTGATTTCATCCCAATTATTAGGTTTCCCAAAATAGTTATAGGAAAGAGTGTTAGCTGTAGTTTCAGTTATTGCTCTCTGATGAAGATAACTTGGAACATACTTATCTATTGTTGCACTTATTAAACTCATGGGTACAATATGGTTATAAAATAAAGTTTTACCTCCCGCATTTGCCTGCAATATATGACCAAACTCATGTCTAAGCAGGTTAATATCGTTCTCACTTCCAGGGGAAACAAAAATACCAATTCCCGGCAATGTGAATGCAGACTCTTCCTTTAATTGATTGAATGTAAATATGGGAATACCCTCAAATCTTTTCACATATCTTATAACTTTTTCATTGTTGGTCGTCGCATTCTTAGTTCCCCGAACCAAAATTGATGGTCCCACGAAATTACCAGAAGTCCCGTTAATTATTATTGAATTTCCATTCGCATCTACTGGATTATATCCTCCCGTGACTGTGAGGCTCATCCAGTTGGCATAAGCACTTTCAAAACTCCCCACAGCGCCATTTGTTCCCCATCCATTATATTTATCCAAATAATCAACCGCCGCCGTAAAGGCGCCAAAGGCATCAAACCTGGTTATATCGTTGATCCCAGTTGAGCTGCCACCATTTTCGAGTCCTCTAAGCTGATCTATCGTTCTTTGTACTTCGTCAAGATCATTGAAATCATCGCCCATTGGGTCGTTGAACATGATAGGATCATTGCCTGCATAGTTATATGGTGTTAATTCTGAATATTTATCTGCCATGGGGTCAACTGCATTCATCCTTCCCAATACGGGATCGTATTCCCGAAAAAAGGTACTATACACATTTGGATCATCCCCAAAATCATCCTGGAGTTCGCTGCCTCCATTATAAAAACTTTTATTAGGGGCACTAGGCGTTGCAGTCCTAATGATTGCACCTTTCATAGCCATCCCAAACGGATAGAAATGATTTTCCTGTATTATCTGCGCCTGACCATCTGTTCCTTCTTCAAAACTCAGGCGAACATTGCCCTGCTGATCGGTTATATAGTATTCGTATTTTAATATCCCACCCGCATTACGCACACGCCCCTCTGCCATTGGGAAATAAGCCAGAGTACTATTTTCAAAAACAAAGCCATCAATATAATCTATGGTCTTCACAATAGTATTGTCATGTGTTTCCTTTCGCAAACGTTCACCTGTTGCCGCGTAAATATACAAAATATATTTACCTCCGGGCAGATCTACCCTGCTCGTTTTATTAAGCTCATTGTAACCGATGGTCATAGCCGTAATACCATCTCCTTTATTTTTGTCGCTAACCAGATTACCGTTTTCATCGTATCCATATTCATCAGAAATATGGGCACTTTCCTTAAAGCCCTGAATATTTCCCGATGCATCCTCCACTTGTTTTAATTGATTTCCCGTCCCAGAGTTATAGGTGTAAGTCAGATCATCTATCAGCGCTACACTGCTGCTACCATTATTAATGGAATAGCGTTTCAAGGCGAGAATATTCCCGTTATGATCGTATTTAATGTCCCGTTCATCATATCCACCAGATTCCGCAGACCAGGTACTTCCGTTAAATGCCGAGTAGCTCGCATTTTTTAAACGCCCTATTTTATCATAATCGAACTTGTAGCTCCGCTCATAAACAGCAGTAGAGCTATTGCTGTGCACATCGTTTATTTTCCATTTGACAGCAGAAAGCTTCCCGTCAAAACGAACGTCAGTTGCTGAGCTTAAACCTGGAACAACAGTGTTGTACATGAATTCCATACCAAAAATATCATTCGTTCCATTATCATCTGATTCAGCTGTCAAACTGCTATTATTAATGCGATTTAGCCATCCCTGAATGGTATAACGGTAATCTAGCGATTGCAAGAAACCTCCACCGCTTTTAGCATGCAGGCTTTTGTCAATTAACTGCCCCAGCTCATTATAGGCATATTGGGCAATCAATTGTTCTGCAGAGCCGTTGTTTGACTGATAAATCTGTTTTACACGGTTGCGATGATCTGATTCATAGCGATTAGTAACTGTAACAGTTGTATTTGCTGAACTTACTTTCACCTGCTTTGTTAATTTAGGTGCCGCGGAAAAACCTTCGTACACCACAGACTGGTTATCTTCCAGCCCTGAATTGTACAATTGATTATTACTTCTTTTCTCAATGACCCGTCCGTATCGATCGTAGAATACAACCGAAGTTATCCATGTACTGCTACCTAATACAAGCTTTTTGTTGCCTGTAAGCTGTCCCTGAATCTTCATATGGGCTTCTGTAGCCGCTCCAAGTAAGCCTGGATTGATATAGCTGTAATCTGGACTGGCATCATTGTTAAAATCATAATCATCATAATAGTTAACGGTCAATACAGTTGTATTGCTTGTGGGGAAAGCAAGGTTGCTATAACCATGTGCTGTACCAGCTTCGCGCTGTTCATGAAAGTAAGTTCCAGGCAAATCGTAATTAAGCTCGTTAAAATATTTCTGTAACTGCGCTCTCGGAGTTAGTGAACTTCCAGAAAACAATTCCGAATAAGTGTAGATTCCCTGAAGAACAGGCCGCTGAAGCAAATCGTATTTAATGAAAGTCCATTTATTTGTTGTACGCATCTTCGCATCCTGCGTCATCACCGGGCGATCCAGTTTATCATATACAATATAAGTACTTCCACTTCCCGGCACTTTCTTTTCAATGAGATGGGCATTTTCATCGTAGCTATACTTAAATATCCATTCATCGATGAACGTATCGTTCCAGCTTGCGCCGTTTTTGATTTTTGATGTGGCTTTGGGCGAAACTTGATAAACCAGATTTCCAAGATCATCATATACATAATATGTTTCTAGGTAATCTGCATGCTGTGTGCTGCCAGCCTCTGTAACATCTTCATCCAGATAGACTTTCTTCAAAATTAATTTACCATTCTTATCTGAAAATGTAAGTGTTTTACCGCCATTCTGATCAGTTGATTCTATAACGGAAAGCTCCTGTTCATTATAATTAACATCCGGACCATTTACAGTCCACCGAATTACCTGATCTGCTGCAGTATTTACACGGAATACGCTTTTAGCGGCATGCCCGCCCCCCGGCTGGAAGTCTGCTCCCACACCACCCTGCTCTACCAAAATATCCAAAGGCGAACTGTCATACATGCTTTGAGCATAGGGCTTTGAATCCATAGCTATCTTATCTCCTATATTATAAAAAGCGCTCTGCTCGGCAATAGCATTTGGGCTGAAATTTCCATTTGTATTTCCGGAAACATAAGGCAGATATTGCATACTTTGCCGTCCGTATTGATCGTAAGCAATAGGTTTTACCATATCATTCCCTAGGGGACTGCCTTTTTGATCGATAGTCTGTATCACGCGCCGCAAGCCATCCCAATATGTAGTGGTGGTCTGTTTTTGAGTGTCGTTCAAATTATTAAGCTGCGCATCAGTCTTTATGCCGGGAATTTTAACTATTTCAGTAGTTACTTTGTTGTAAGATTGAACTTGATCGCTAATGGGAGTTGTTTGATTCGCTTCAATGGTTATAAAAAATGATGAATTTGTTGTGGCCGTAAACACAAAACCATCCGTTAAAGTCACGCTTTTTAATGCCCTATATGATTTCCCTTCATACGCAGGTAATACTTTTGTAATGACCATCTCCACATTCTGGCATAATGCTGTAGATATACTAAAAACATTAAGGAGTATGATACTAAAGCACATACCCAATATTATTTTACTTTTCATAAGATCCTAATTGCAAGGTATAAAGTTCACACTAACTGGTTCTGTCGTTATCCAAAAAGGATACGGCACCTCCCAAAAATTTGGATTGATATGCGTATCTGTAATGGTTACACGGCAGCGTATCTGATAACTGTTACTGGGCTCATTTGCCTCCACTGCCTTTTGATAGGTATTGGAATTAGCGTTGGGGATTTCCGTCCAAGGTATGCCGTTTGCCGCAGAGGCATATTCCCACACATAATTAAACACGGCACTGGAAGATGTATTTTGGCTGGCATCAACCTTAAAAACATTATATCCAGGATACCCGGTTGGATTTGTGTCACATGGGGAATAGGTTGAGTTTCCATTGCAGATCACATAAGTAACAGGCCCCATTGTATTACAAACAGTTGCATTTACATTTCTTATTACCGTTTGCGTAATGGATTTGGTGCTTCCGCCATATTGGGGATGAGAGGTCGTTAGGGTAATGGTGTAAATACCAGGTTCTTGGTAGGTATGCTCGGGATTACCTCCGACTTGGGTTGAACCGTCTCCAAAGTTCCAAGTGTAGATAGTCCCCGGAGTGCATTGGTCATCTGCCAGAAAGTATATTGGATTCCCTGCTTTCGGTGTATCGTAAACTAACTGATAATTTGTGGAATGAAAATCGGCACTGATTACACGATTGGATGTAACAGGATAAGTTACACGCTTTAGTATATTGTTATCTTGGTCCCGAATATGTGTCAATCTTCTGAATATGTCATAATCATAAAACAATGTATTACCGTTCATATCATTATCAGACTCTTTTCCTAGATTATTATAGGTGTAGTACGTTAAAGTAGCACTGGACGGATAAAGCAATATATGTTCATCGATAGATATCGGTGAACTGCTTTGGATCACAGCATCAAATGTAGCGTTCATTGTAGTAACCGGAATTTTGCATTGATAAAACTTCCAATCGTTGGTGTCTGTGTAACCTATTACTGAACTGACACTATGACTGCCGTCAGAAAGAGTGACGGTGAGGTTACCTGTGCTTGAAGATTTAATCCAGCAGTAAAAGGTATAAGAGGCATCAAGTTTATTTTTAGTAATATTGGTTTTTGTTAATGTCTCCATAGCGGCGAGGGCCGGTCCCATATTGCGGACTGTAGGCTCATTTGCAAAGTTTTGCCCTGCTTTTTTAAAGCCTGCAAAAGCTACCTCAGAAAGTCGTGCATTTGTAATATCAGCTTTACGCCTACCATCTTGTGTAATCACCGCCTGTATATTTTGTTTATCATCACTCGTTTCTGTCGGCATAGCTAATTTTTTGTCCCAACTCAAATAGTTAGCAATGACCTTGTATCTACCATCAAAAACCAAGTTATTTGAAGATCCTATAGTAGCTGAGGCAAAGTTCGAAATTGGAGTAGCGATCTTTAACCCCAAGCTTTCATAAGGATAACAGTAAGTTAATGAGGGATAATCAGGATGAGCCCCATTAGTATAAATACTGAGAGTAGCTCCTGTTATTTTTTCCACATCACCGGGGTGAACGATTGAAGATGTCTGTTCTATAGGAACGCCATACATATTTTTCTGGCTCATTTTGTAAAGAGTCATCACTTCTGGGGTACCGCCAGATGGAATATTAAAATCACCGAGATATTTAATTCTCGTGTGGTAAACTATTCCTGTACTGTTGGTTTTGGTAATATGGTTGAGCAAACGATGATTAGCACTTTCATAAAAATAATTCACCTGAGATTCTATTTTCTTAGTCGAATTTGTCTGATCAAAAATGATTTCTTTTTCAGTAGAAGTTACTTTTCCAACATCGGTTAACATAGTATATTGACCAAACTGGTATAGGGGCATATTATTTACCTTATGGCTCTCCATTTTGACCCCCTTAATAACATAAGGAAGAGCCCCCTTCATTAGACGCGTGTAGGTGTATTGTATTTCCTTAACCAGGTTCCCCGTTTCGTTATACATCTTTTTGTTGAGCAGCTGGCCCCTTTCAAAGTCATAGTTCGTATTTTCAGGAAAAGGAAATATGGAATATCCATTCTCAATAATTCCGCTTTCTGCACAGATACCAGCTGATTTTAATCTGACAGTTTTTGATAATGTAGCTGAATAATCATTGACCGATATTTCCCCATTGGTTGCAGCCATAGCATACTGATACACTGTTTTTCCTTTGCCAGCTTCCCTCTCAATAACGGTTTCATAAACTATCCCCCCATTGTCCATTTGTGCCATATTAAGATCAGTGGCAGACCGGAGTGTAAATAATTTATATAGATTTGCACCAGTTTCCTGACTGGGGTAACGGACAGTTCCATCCAGAGAATGCATAGGAACAGCATACGCAAAGGAGGGCTTGTAGAGTAGTCTACCCCCATTTGTATCATATATATAATCCTTTATCATGTCATTCGTGTGGCTAATGCCATCATGGAACGTGATTCTTTTGACCCGTGCACCAGAACCTTTAAACTTAGCGGCAGCGGTCTGGTCATAATACTCGTTAGACTCATAATCAAGAGAAATCACGCCTTTGGATGGAGTAATGATTTGGTTTAGAATTCCTGCAGTTACCGCATCTTCATTCACATCCCTGTTAGCACCTGTCAGAAGATGGTAATTGGGATTACCCGGGATCGGATGAATCCTATACCGATCTGCCCCTGTTAATGAAGGATATATATATATCTGAGGATATGAGACCTGAACATCTGAAGTGTTATTAAAATAACCCCAAAAATCCTTTGCATTAGAGGAGATAGAAGGAAGGACAGACGCCCCAGGACCGGAAAGATCCACTCCCCTGTATTCAAACTTGTGCTCGGCAAGAGTAACACAGTTGGCAACTTCCGCAAGAGACTTCAAAAAGGTACGTCCATTTACTTCTGATGTATTAAAAGCAATTGGATTTCGAAAATCTGAGGAATTTAAAAACTGAATACCCTCAGGAGAAAACTGAACTGCATCAGCCACTCCTGAAACGCCAATAGGAAGTCTATATTGCTTTCTGACAATACTGTTAGTAGCATTCAACTCAGTATATGCTTCGTTTTGATCAGAAGTTTTAATAACAACCTTTTGTGGTTCCGCAAATGTTTCTTCGCGAACATGGGAATATTGAATACTTATTCCCGCTAGGCCACCTGGCTGCTCAACCGCATATAATCCCCATTCTTCTGTATAAGTTACTGGTGTGACGTAACGATAATATGAGGTATTAAAATAATCAGACGGCCCATCCTGAATATCTTTTTGGATAGTTACGGTTGGCATAAATCTATAAACATATCCCGTACTCGTGGTAATAGTAAATTCCGAAATAGCATTGTTAATAAGAGTATAAGAAACGCTAAAATCCTGATAGGGAACAGTGTGGACCGGCCTTATAGACATTCCCTCTGGAGTTGTGTGGTCAAAGACAAATTTTCCCGAAAACTCTCCGAAACTAAAATTAAACACATCAGGTTCTGTATCGATATTCGAGGCGATGGAATTCAAGACCGCATAATCTGATTGCTCGTCATCACAGATTGATAAATTATTATCAGATGAGGACACAAAGGACTGAATACCTTGCGCACCTGTTCCAAATAGCCAGCCTTGCCGCAAGTCTGTACCAGTACCCAAATAATCATCAGGTAAAGCCCGAACTGTTCTTTTAATGACCCCTCCGACGTTTAAATGCCACCCTGCAGCTATTCTTACAGTGTTTGAGGTTCCAATCGGATCTTTGCCGCCACCAAAAGTGTCATAATGATAACTTCCATACGGAGTACCCGCATCATTAACCCGCAAGCCACTTGCATCATAAACTAAATTTATCGGCATTTTTAAACTGCCTGAAGTAACAGTATATATTGGGAAGTTGATGATCCCTGTTCCTGTGTGGATATCTACCGACACATTAGGATTTAAATTTTGTGCGATAGCATTTGCACAAAATAGCAGGCTTGCTAAAATCAATGGTATAAACTTCATATAAAATTGCTTACTTAATATTTAATTGCTTTAACATTCTCTGTCCTTCATTTTATGAAGCAATGGGCAAAACACCCATAAAAGCCACATCCACCAAAAACGAACAATCACTAAAACCTTGATTTATAATCAGTTCACCAGGCTATTAAATCAGTGAAAATGAACAATAATTCGATTCATTCGATGTAGTGATGATAAGAGCGTTTTACTTGTTAACTTCTGGTTCGATAGCTGATTTGATTCTTCGACCAAGTCAAATATTGGTTAAACTTAATTCGTACACCAGGGATAGCGAAATCTCTTTGACGAACGATGTTTTATTTAACATGAACGTGTGTTTTGAAGTGACGAAATTTCTTGGAACAGATAAGAATTCCATTATTTTACAAAATGCAGCCATTCAAAAGTCATCCCTCCTACATCAAGACCTTTGGTAAGTCATTTAGGATAATCAGACGGCTAAAAAGTATTGCTCATCTGGAACATCGGCAGATACATCGCAATCAGGATAACGCCTACGGCCAAACCCAGAAAGATAATAATCAAAGGCTCCAGTAATCCACTAATGGCATTTGTCTTATATTCTACCTCTTCGGTATACTGTTGGGAAAGCTGCTCAAAGAAATACTCCAGGCGGTTTACCTCTTCCGCAATCCGGATCATCTGAATAAATTTGGCCGGATAAAATGCATGTTTACCAAGCGC
>Ga0157370_10008571_pt1 | contig 11015 bp, 12 predicted proteins | sample C35metaG_FD_113463 | JGI IMG/M metagenome (GOLD analysis project Ga0157370, IMG submission 113463) | Corn rhizosphere microbial communities from Kellogg Biological Station, Michigan, USA - C3-5 metaG | ecosystem: Host-associated > Plants > Roots > Rhizosphere > Soil | place: USA: Michigan... | reverse complement strand
TCGAATGCGGGCCCGGCAAGGTGCTGACTGGTTTGTGCAAGCGCATCGACAAATCCATTGATGCGCACGCGCTGGGAACGTCGGCGGAACTGCGCGCGGCGCTTGCGGAGGTGCACGCATGACAAATGCCTTGCAGGGCGAAATCGCGCTGGTCACGGGCGCCTCTCGCGGTATTGGTGCCGCGATCGCGGATGAGCTGGCGGCGCAGGGTGCGAAGGTGATCGGTACCGCGACTTCGGACGCCGGTGCGCAAGCGATCACCCGGCGGCTGTCCGCGCACGGCGGAGAAGGCCGCGTGCTGAACGTCACCGACGGAGCGGCGGTGGATGCGCTGATCGAGGGGATCCTCAAACAACACGGCGGTTTGGCCATTCTGGTCAACAACGCGGGCATCACCCGCGACCAGTTGCTGATGCGCATGAAGGACGAGGACTGGTACGCGATCCTCGACACCAACCTCACGTCGGTGTATCGCACCTCGAAGGCCGTGATGCGCACGATGATGAAGGCGCGCAAGGGACGCATCATCAACATCGCTTCGGTGGTCGGGGTGACCGGCAATCCAGGCCAGACCAACTACGCGGCGGCCAAGGCCGGCATCATCGCGTTCTCCAAGTCGCTGGCGCGCGAAGTCGGTTCGCGCGGCATCACCGTCAACGTGGTGGCTCCGGGTTTCATCGATACCGACATGACCCGTGCGCTCGCCGAAGATCAACGCAAGGCGCTGGAAGGCACCATCGCGCTGGGGCGGCTGGGGGAGGCCGCGGACATCGCGCACGCCGTCGCGTTTCTGGCGTCGCCTGCCGCGGCATACATCACCGGCGAGACGTTGCACGTCAATGGCGGCATGTACATGCCGTAAGAGGCAATGATTCAATCGAAGCGGCTGTTGTTGAAAGTCAGGCCATGGAAGGCCGTTCTGGTGTTGATGACGCGATAGAGTTCCAGGTTTGACCGCCGCTGGGTAGAGCAGCGATCAGGGATGATCGCAATCGATAAACCGGGTAATATGGCGACTTTCGTGCCGCGCCCGGAACGGTCGTGGCATCACCATGCAGACCCTTCGCGGGTCCGATTGAAGTCTGTACCGTGCGGGCCCGACGGGCGCGTGCGGGTCGAGTGGGGAAGGGCCGCAACCCGACCTCGAATGCATTTGTCCCGGGAGGCACTGTCTCATGAGCAGCATCGAAGAGCGCGTCAAGAAGATCGTGGTCGATCAGTTGGGGGTCAAGGAAGAGGATGTCACGCCGAACGCCTCGTTCGTGGACGATCTGGGTGCGGACTCGTTGGATACCGTGGAACTGGTGATGGCGCTCGAAGAGGAATTCGAAACCGAAATTCCCGACGAGGAAGCCGAGAAGATCACCACCGTGCAGCAGGCGGTGGATTACATCAAGGCGCACGTCAAATCCTGATCCAGGCTTCGGCGCATGCCTCCAGGCGGCGCGAAGATGTGCCATGCGGCAACCCGAAAGCTGCGCCTTCCGTGCGCAGCTTTCGCGTTGATGGGGTTGTGACTGTGCGGTGGCGTATGGCTGGCGATTCGCGCGCTTCCATGCTCGCAGGCAGCGCATGGTCGGCGCGATATGCATCGATCCCGACGAATATTCGCAACATGGAGTTCCCATGAACAAGCGGCGTGTAGTGGTCACCGGCCTCGGCATGGTTTCGCCCGTCGGCAACGACGTCGCGACCGCGTGGCAAAACGTGATCACGGGTAAAAGCGGCATCGGTCCGATCACGCATTTCGATGCCAGCGCGTTTCCCACGCGTATCGCCGGCGAAGTGAAGAACTTCGACGCGGCGCAATACATTCCGCCGAAAGACCTCAAGAAAATGGATACCTTCATCCATTACGGCATCGCCGCGGGCGCCGAGGCGCTGAAGGATTCCGGCCTCGAAATCACCGAGGACAATGCACCGCGGATCGGCGTCGCGGTGGGCGCCGGCATCGGCGGCATCGCCAGCATCGAGCGTACCACCCACGCCTATTACGAAGGTGGTCCGCGCAAGATTTCACCGTTCTTCGTGCCGGGTTGCATCATCAACATGGCGTCCGGGAATCTTGCGATCATCCATGGGTTGAAGGGCCCGAACATCGCCTGCGTCACCGCGTGCACCACGGCGACGCATAACATCGGTCTGGCCATGCGCATGATCCAGTACGGCGACGCCGACGCGATGCTGACAGGTGGCGCCGAATTCTGCGTCACGCCGACCGCAGTCGGAGGGTTCTGCTCGGCGCGCGCCATGAGCACCCGCAACGACGATCCGACCCGCGCCAGCCGACCCTGGGACAAGGACCGCGATGGTTTCGTGCTGTCCGACGGCGCTGGCTTGCTGGTGCTCGAGGAGTACGAACATGCGAAGGCGCGCGGCGCGCGCATCTATGCGGAGCTGGCCGGCTTCGGCATGAGCGATGATGCGTACCACATCACCGCGCCGAGCGAGGGCGGCGAAGGCGCGGCGCGCTGCATGGACGCGGCAGTGAAGGATGCCGGCGTCAATCCGGCCGAGGTGCAATACATCAACGCACATGGCACTTCGACGCCGCTGGGCGATCTGGGAGAAGTGCACGCGGCCAAGCGGGTGTTTGGCGAACATGCCTACAAGCTCGCGATGAGTTCCACCAAATCGGTGACCGGACATCTGCTTGGTGCGGCCGGGGGCGTGGAGGCGATCTTCACCTTGCTGGCGATGCGCGACAGCGTGCTGCCGCCGACCATCAATCTGGACGAACCGGGCGAAGGCTGCGACCTCGATTTCGTGCCCAACACCGCGCGCGATGGCAAGGTCGACATTGCCATTTCCAACTCGTTCGGCTTCGGCGGCACCAATGGCACCCTGCTGTTCAAGCGCGTTTGAACCGCGCTGGACGCGGCAACCCAATCCGCCGCCGCATCCCGGGTACACGTGATCTGCTGCCGCTCGCGGCGGCGCATCCCGAGCGTTACCCGGCATTGCTGGAAAGCGCTGCGACGGGATCATGCGCGCACTGGGATATCCTGCTCGCGTTCGCAGAAGACAGCCTGACGCTCGCGCGCGATGGTGTGGTGCGCGACGTGAGTGGGGCAGCGTGCGGCACGCGTTTCCTGGATGCGCTGGATGCCACGTGGCTGTCGCAACATGATGGCGCATCGGGTGATACGGGGCTGCCGTTCGTCGGTGGTTGGCTGCTTTACCTCGGATACGAACTTGCGGCCGAAGTCGAACCCACGCTCGCGATTCCGGCCGCGCAAGCAACGCGGATGCCGATCGCGTTGGCGTTGCATTGTCCTGCGGCGATCCTGGTCGATCGTGTCGACGGAAGTACCTGGCTGGTGGCGCAACCAGGTCGCGAGATCCTGTTGGATGCGCTGCAGCGCGATCTGGATGGGTTGCCTGAGCGGGCGGTCGTCGAAGGCGATCTTCCGCCGCCGCACGAATTGCACGAAGACGATCCGCGCCCGTTCCTGGACGGCGTAGCACGCGTGCACGAGTACCTGCGCGCAGGCGACACCTTCCAGGTCAACCTGTCGCGCGCGTGGCGGGCGCGTTTCGACGCGGCGCCCACACCGGCGACGCTGTATGCCGCGTTGCGCAAGGCCAATCCAGCGCCCTTCGCCGGGCTGCTGCAGCAGCCCGGCTGGGCAATCGCGAGTTCCTCGCCCGAACGCCTGCTGCAGGTTCGCGACGGATTTGCGCAGACGCGGCCGATCGCGGGCACGCGCCCGCGTGTCCCGGCCGACGACGATGCCGCTCGCATCGCCGAACTGCTGGGGCACGCCAAGGAGCGCGCCGAGCACGTGATGCTGGTCGATCTGGAACGCAACGATCTGGGCCGCGTGTGCGTGCCCGGCAGCGTGCGCGTGAACGAGATGATGACGGTCGAGAGTTATGCGCACGTCCACCACATCGTCTCGAACGTGGGCGGCCGGCTGCGCCCGAACGTGACGCCGGGGCAGGCGATCGCGGCGATGTTTCCGGGCGGCACCATCACCGGTTGCCCCAAGGTGCGTTGCATGGAAATCATCGCCGAACTGGAAGGTGTGGCGCGCGGGGCGTACACCGGCTCGCTCGGCTATCTTTCCCGGAACGGCAATCTCGACTTGAACATCCTCATCCGCACGATGGTTCTCGAAGACGATCGGCTGACTTTTCGCGCGGGCGCCGGCATCGTGGTGAATTCCGATGCCGAACGCGAGCTCGCCGAAACCCGTGCGAAAGCGCGCGGACTGCTGCGCGCGCTGGGACGCGACGTCGAATGACTGCGCGGGTGCTGGTCAATGGCCTTGCCGAAGATCACGTGTCGGCGCTGGATCGCGGCCTGGCCTACGGCGATGGACTGTTCGAGACCATCCGTGCCATCAACGGAATGGCGCCGTTATGGGCGCGCCACATGGCGCGGTTGTGCGATGGATGCGGGCGGCTTGGCTTGCCGCCACCGGATGCAGGAATGCTTTCGCGGGAATTTGCACGTGTCGTTGACGGCATTCCGGATGCAGTGGTGAAGATCACGTTGACACGCGGACGCGGCGAACGTGGCTATGCGCCGCCGGAATCGATCGACGTCACGCGCGTCGTGGCCGCATTTCCGACACCGCTGTGGCCGCCGGATTGGTACCGCGATGGAATCCGGGTACGCTGTTGTGCCTTGCGCCTCGCGTCGCAGCCGAGGCTCGCCGGAGTGAAACACCTGAATCGGCTTGAACAGGTGCTCGCACGCGGGGAATGGTCGGATGCGGAAGTGGTCGAAGGCTTGTTGTTCGACCAGGCGGACAATCTTGTTTCCGCGACGGCGGCCAACGTGTTCGTCGGCATCGACGACGCGCTGCTGACCCCGCCGATCGAGGCTTGTGGTGTGGCGGGCGTGTTGCGCGGTGCGCTGCTGGAGGCCCTGCCGGACACCCGTGTGCGGACGATGACAAAGGAAGAGCTGATGCGGGCCGATGAAATATTCCTGACTTCGAGCGTGCGTGGCGTGCTGCCGGTGCGCGCGCTGGACGGACGCGTTCTGCACGCAGGCGGCCACGCGCGTGCCGCGCAGGCGCATTGGCGCGCGTTGGGATTCCCGGGAGGCGGGTCGTGATGCGTCATCCGGGCCGCGCCGGTGCCGGGCCTGTCGCGCGCGGCGGGGTCGTCGTGCGCACGCTGTCGATCGTCATCATCCTGGCGATCATTGCAGCCATCGCGTGGGGTGGCATCACCTATCTGCATTTCACGCGCACGCCATTGAACGTGCGCGTCAGCGGACAGACGCTGGAAATCGCCAAGGGCGAGGGTTTCAACGGCATCGTCGCGCAACTGCGGCAGGAAAAGCTCTCCGGGGCGCCGCCGTTGCTGTGGCGGGCGTTGGCGATGCGCCTGGGCGTCGCCAACAGATTGCACGCCGGCGAGTACGCGCTGGCGCCGGGCATGACGCCGACCGTGCTGCTGGAAAACATGGCAGCGGGCAAGGTGCTGCATCGGCGTGTCACGCTGGTCGATGGGTGGACCTTCGCGCAGGTACGGCAGGCGTTGCAGCGCGCGCCGAAACTGGCCGACGACATCGACGGCTTGAGCGACCAGCAGGTGATGGCGAAACTTGGCGATGGCGCCCGATCGCCGGAAGGCGCGTTCATGCCCGACACTTACGATTACGTGCTCGGCATGTCCGACCTCGACATTCTTGCACGCGCGCGCAAGGCGATGCAGGCGTTTCTTGCTGCCGAATGGGCGAAGCGGGACACCTCCATCTGGGTTCAACAACCGTATCAGGCGTTGATCCTGGCGTCGCTGGTCGAGAAGGAAACCGCCGTGCCGGCCGAGCGCCCGAAGATCGCGGGCGTCTTCGAGCGGCGGCTCAAGCTCGGCATGAAACTCGATACCGATCCCAGCGTCATTTTCGGAATGGGCGCCACTTACACCGGCAATATCCACAAGTCGGACCTTGAAACCGACACGCCGTACAACACCTATATGCGCGCCGGACTGCCGCCCACGCCCATTGCATTGCCGAGCCGGGCCGCGCTCCACGCGGTGCTGCATCCCGCGGCGGGCGACGCACTGTATTTCGTGGCCAAGGGTGACGGCACCCACGTATTTTCCGCGACGCTGGGCGAACAGAACGCAGCGGTGAAAAAATACATCCTGGACAGGAAAAAACAATGAGGGGCCGGCTGATCACGCTGGAGGGCGGCGAGGGCGCGGGCAAGAGCACGCTGCTTGCGGGTTTGCGCGGGCACTTCGCGCGCAGCGGGCTTGATGTGTTGTATACCCGCGAACCCGGCGGCACGCCGGTGGGCGAGGCGGTTCGCGCGCTGGTGCTCGATCCGGCGCATCGCGGCATGGCCGTTGAAACGGAGTTGCTGCTGATGTTCGCCGCGCGCGCACAACTGGTGCGCGAAGTGCTGCAACCCGCGCTTGCGGCGGGGCGCTGGGTATTGTGCGACCGCTTCACCGACGCGAGCTATGCGTACCAGGGCGGCGGACGCGGCGTCGATGCCGCGCACATCGCGGAATTGGAACGTATCGCGACGGACGGTTTGAAACCGGATCTGACCTTGTTGCTGGATTTGCCGGTTGCGCATGGCCGCGCCCGCGCCAGCCGGCGCAGCGATGCGGACCGCATCGAAGCCGAGCGGGACGATTTCTTCGAGCGCGTGCGCGCGACGTACCTCGCGCGCGCGCAGGCCGAGCCTGGGCGCTTCCATGTGATCGACGCCTCGCGGCCTGCCGACACGGTTTTGCATGCCGCGGTGAAGGCCATCGATGAACTTCGAATGAGCGCGCCGACATGAAGGACGAGGAAGTCGTCGTCGCCGCGATCGCCCCGGAAGATCCGTTGCCGGCGTGGTGCCGACCGGCCTGGAGCCTGCTGGCCGCCCGTGCCGCGAATGGCACGCTGCCGCATGCGTTGTTGCTGAGCGGTCCGGCGGGTCTCGGCAAGCGTGCGCTGGCCGAAATGTTCGTGCGCGCCCGATTGTGCGAAACGTCGCGTGACGGGCGCGCTTGCGGCGCGTGCCGCGCGTGCAAGCTGTTGGCCGCGGGTACGCATCCCGATCGGGTGCTGGTCACGCTGGAGCCGAATCCCAAGACCGGCGTGATGCGCAAGGAAATCGTGGTCGACCAGATCCGCGATTTGTCGGCGCGCTTGGCGATGGCGAGCCAGCTCGACGGCTGGCAAGTCGCAGTGATCGATCCTGCCCAAACCATGAACGTGGCCGCACAGAATGCGCTGCTGAAAACACTGGAAGAGCCGACCGACGCGAGCCTCATCGTGCTGGTGGCCGATCAGCCTTGGCGCCTCAGCGCCACGATCCGGAGCCGCTGCCAGCGCATCGACATTGCAGTGCCACAGGCAGACGAAGCACTGGCGTGGCTGGCCGCGCGCGGCATCGAATCCGCGGAGGCCCTGCTTGCCGCGGCCGGTGGCAATCCTGGCCAGGCCTGGCTGCTGGCGGAACGCGGCGGCATGCAGCGCCGCCAGGAAGTCGCGCGCGATCTGCTGGCGCTGGCCGCGGGGCGCGGCGATGCACGTGCGATGGGCAAGGCCTGGGCGGACGACGAACCGGGACAACGGCTTGAACAGGCGGCGCGCCTGCTGGAAGGCGTGTTGCGCGCGCGTGCCGCGGGCGAACGCGCGCGCTTCGATCCGGGCTGGAATGATGAGATCGTGGCCGTGCGTGTCGCCGAAGCGAATCGGCTGCGGATGCTGTTGAACGGCCCGCTGCGCGGCGACCTTGCATTGTTCGAATGGTTGAACGGCCTGCCGGTCGGCGCTCCATAGCCATCCGGAACCTGGCCGCCCGGGCGGGATAGCAGGGGCCACACGCCGGTCAGTGCCGGGTCAATCACTTCCGGGCACAATCGCGCCGCGATTTCCGCCGTGAAGTCCCGCGCGCGATGAAAGGACCGCCTGTTTGCGCCTGGAAAAACCTTCCGACCTGTTCGATCCCGACGTGCTGCTGAAGCGCCCGGGCGCCAGCCTGATGGTGCTGGCGCCGCATCCGGACGACGAATCGCTGGCGGCGGGCGGCCTGATCCAGCGTGCGCTCGCCTATCGCGCTCGCGTGAGCGTGGTCTTCATCAGCGACGGCGAGAACAATCCCTGGCCCCAACGGGTGCTGGAGCGGCGCATGTGGATCGGCGACAGCCAGCGCGCGAATTGGGCCGCCCGGCGACGCGGCGAGGCCGATGCTGCCCTGCACATGCTTGGTGTCGAGCCCATCGATGTGCATCGCCTCGGCTGGCCCGATGGCGGCGTTACCTGGATGCTGCTGGATGACACTGCATCGATGCTCGCGACCATGCGCGAGCTGGTCGGACGCGAACGCCCGACGCTGATGGTGCTCCCCGATCTGGTGGATCGCCATCCCGACCACAGCGCGATCCATGTATTGATGGAAATGGTGTTCCAGACGTCGCCGCAGGTGCGCAAGCCGGATTGCCTCGGCTACCTGCTGCACGGTCGTTCGCAACCCGGAGTGCCGCAGCGCGCGGTATTCACGCTCACCCCCGATGAAGTGTCGCGCAAACGTGATGCGATCAAGGCACACGCCAGCCAGATCGCGCTGAGCCGCGGGCGCTTCCTGCGTTTTGCCGCGGCCACGGAAAACTTCGTGGCAGCGCTCGATTGCCATGATCGCGCGGGCGCGACCCTGCCGTGGCTGCCGTCGCGTGCATTGCGTCCGTTCCTGGCACTGCTCGCCGTCGACGCCGTGGGGGGCGAGCGGGTTCGGCTGGGTGGCGGCGCGAAAGCCAACCTGTTCTGGCGCGACGGCAGCCCGGCCGCGCGTATCTCGCGCGCATTGCGTGCGCCGTATTACGTCAAGCTGTATTGCCCGCTGCCATCGCCGTGGGTGTTCGACGGATGGGGCTGGTGCCGTTTTGGAGCTTGACCGCGACTTGCCTGCGGCGGCAAGCTGATGCCGCTGAACAGCGAGGGGTGGAAACGATGGCAATGATGGGCGGTGCGGGCGGCATGGGCAGTCAGGGCATCCTGCCGATCGTCATCAAGGACAAGCAGACGCTGTACCAGTCCTACATGTCGTTCGTGAAGGGCGGCGGCCTGTTCGTGCCCACCAACAAGCGTTACAACCTCGGCGACGAGGTGTTCCTGTTGATGACGCTGCCCGAGGAAACCGAACGCGTGGCGACCACCGGCCGGGTGGTATGGATCACGCCCATCGCCGCGCAGGGCAATCGTCCGGCCGGCATCGGCGTGCAATTCGCCGAGAACGCCGACGGCGACAATGCGCGCACCAAGATCGAAACGCTGCTGGCCGGCCTGCAGGGTGGCGACAAGCCGACGCATACGATGTAGAACCGCTGATAGCCTGCTGCGCTTGGCCTGCCGCGCGTTACGGGACATCCACGCACCCGCAGTTCACGTCTTGATGGCGCTTGCATAAGCAGCAGCTCGCAAACGCGAGAAAGCTCGGGTAGCAGAATCTACGTAAGCTTTGGTCGGGGAGAAGCGCGACACGCTGTTCCAGCAATTCCCGTTCGAGTGCGCGTGAGGCGAGGCTGAGGTGCAGTTTGCTGGATATCGAAGCGCATAGTGGCGATCGCCGGATCGCCGCCCATCGTGGCACGCCTTCACCGGCTTTACGAGCAACAGAAAACGGCGCCCGAAGGCGCCGCTGTTCTGGGCGACTACGTGACCCGCTGGCTGCGATGGACGCGCGCCGGATTGCGGGAGTTAGGCGGTAGCGCCAGTGCTCTTGCGCTTGCGCAGGGCATACCCCAACCCGGCTAGGCCGAGGCCAAACAGCATCGGCGTGGAGGGCTCGGGGACGTCGGCGGTCGTGAAAACCGCGGCTTCAACCACCTGACAACCGCACGCGTCTATCCCGGGGGGTGGGACAAATCCGGCCTCAGTCCGCCAAAATGGGATTTCAGGGGTGGCGAAGCCGTTAGCCTCGGCGAAGTCTGATAGCTCGGGGGCCGCCGCCGTCGGGTCGACTGTTACGATCATCCCGACCGCTAGTGAGGCCTCCTCGCCATCCAATCCGGTGACGCCTGCGGAATTCAGGGCCGCCGCCACGGCGAGCGCCGCATCAATGCTAGCCTGGGTGCCATAAGAGAAAGGCGAGTCGGCCGGTGTGAGGCTAAACGCCACGTCGTAAGTCACGCCATCGACTGTCAGCCCCGTGATGCCGGTCGGGTCTGTCGGCGTCCCCGTGAGCACCGGGGTCGCCCACGCGTACCCGCCGAAAAACAAAACGGCCGTGCCAGCTAACGCTGCAATAACCTTTCGCATGTCAGACCTCCCCAGACGTATGTTGGTTGGCTGCGCCAGACCTCGTGGGGGTTGTTCGTCTGAAGCAAGTTGCGTGCCGAGCTTGCACATCCAAGCATATCAATTACTTGCAGCCGGACCCGATTCAGCCGCGACGCTGAAGTGTAAAAACTACCGACAGTTTGAAGTGCCGTCTCGTGGTGCAGGAGGGACGGGCGGCGTGTACGTGGATGCCCGGCGCGGAATTTCCCGTGGCTGCGCCCTGGGCCAGCTGATCGGCGCGTTCTACCTGGAGACGCTCGATGCCGCCTTGAGTCGCAGCGGCCTGTAGTACTACGTCCGGTACATGGACGACATCCTCGTCCTCGCCCCAACGCGCTGGCGGCTACGCAGGGCCGTGCGCTGCCTGCACGAACACTTTGTCCGGCTCAAGCTGCGCACGCACCCCGACAAAACCTTCATCGGGCGCATCGAGCGGGGATTCGACTTTCTCGGCTACCACTACTCACGCAAGCCTCTACAGCTTGCGGCCAGCACAGTCAGGCATTTCGTGGCACGCCTTCACCTGCTTTACGAGCAACAGAAAACGGCGCCCGAAGGCGCCGTTGTTCTGGGTGAGTACGTGACCCGCTGGCTGCGATGGACGCGCGCCGGATTGCGGGAGTCAGGCGATAGCGCCAGGCCCTTACGCCTGGTCGGGGAGACAGGATTTGAACCTGCGACTTCTACGTCCCGAACGTAGCGCTCTACCAGGCTGAGCTACACCCCGACACCTCGCGCAAAGGCAGCGCCCCGCAGCGAGCCGCAAATGATA
>Ga0157370_10008570_pt1 | contig 11017 bp, 13 predicted proteins | sample C35metaG_FD_113463 | JGI IMG/M metagenome (GOLD analysis project Ga0157370, IMG submission 113463) | Corn rhizosphere microbial communities from Kellogg Biological Station, Michigan, USA - C3-5 metaG | ecosystem: Host-associated > Plants > Roots > Rhizosphere > Soil | place: USA: Michigan... | reverse complement strand
ACACGCCCGGTCGGCTACATGGCAAGCGGGTTATTCCAAGGTAAACTCCTTTCAGTTTACGAGGCAAAACCGGTTTCACTGACGCACCAGATAAACGCAGATTGAACCGTGACAGTGTAATTTTCTTGACGCACCGCAACGCAGTGTTTTTGAGGCGTCGATTCTGAATTGGTTTCGAATTTTCTAATCTGAGTTTATCTGCGGTTAATTCTTCCTCGGCAGCATCGTCTGCACGCCCATCATCCGATCGATTTGCAGAAGCGTCAGGCCCTCTTCCAGCACCGGCCACGCCTCATCCAGCGCCTGCAACACGCCCGCCGGCAACTCGCAATCCGTCACCACCGCAAGCTCGCCCTCATCCAGTCCAAGCCTAGCGTTGAAAGGCCGCAGTAATGCCGAAATCCGATCGAGAGTTTGATAGGTCTGCTGGGCGGTCATGGCCTGCCTCGATTTTTAATATCTCGTGCGACGTGCCTCCCCGCATTGCTATACATTGCTCTCCGCGATTGGTTAACCGAAATTCCCGTGGTGGGCCGCTCTTTTCCTCGGGCGAGCGCACGCTTGCTGCTCTGATGGCATCAACGACTACTCAGGCCGGGGTCCGGGACCGGTTGTCCGCACATAGGTAGCGAAATCGGCACGTAGAGAGGCTGATCTATGGCTGGATAGCTCAGATCCTCAAATTCAGGTCTGATGTACAACGAAAACTGGCCTTCATGGTCTCGTCCGTTCGGCCGGAGGTAAACGTAGTTGAAGAATTGCTGTCTCATCCGCCATTTGCCCGATTCCTCGGTCGTGCGGCCGTCAAGCGTGGTGGAGGATTGATAGGTCCCGTCATCCAAAAAGATAATCCACCCTCGAATGTCTACTAAGCGCGGGGGATCGCCCGGCTTCTCCGGAGCGGTCTGCACGATTGGCATCGCCCAGTAGCCGAGGATATTGAAGATCGGGCGGGCGTGGGATCGCCCGGGTGCCAGACCCAGCCGCCTGGCGGTATAGTTGCACACCCGATTGCCGCGAACATCACCGCCGCGCCTAAGCCGATCAAGCCAACCTTCCGCATAGCCAGCTCCTTTCGAACTAATTCAGGGTTCCTAACGCCTTAAGATTCGACGCGGGTTTGGCGCGCGAAACTCAGGGTTTGGTCGTTAAAGTTCCATAAACGCCGGGCGGAGCGAGATAATAGAAGCTGGCCTTGCCATCGGCCGCTCGCTTGGACACGGATTCGAAACTTTCAAAGACAGCTCTGATTTCGCCCCGAGATGCTGCCTCCGAAAGCAATCGCATCGAGCAATCTTCCTGTTCTGGAAACATCACGTTAATTGATTCAAGTCCCGATTTTTCGAAGGGTGCGAAAGGATAGTAGATCACGACGCCCTTATCGGTAAGCAATTTTGCAATACGCTTATCGTTCTCAGGATCGTTAATCGGACACCAAGGGCGAATTTTCTCTGTGCGGAAAGGGCCTTGAATCATGAAGTTCCGAATTTCAGATCCGGATCCAGATGCTTATGCTTGTATGCGCAACTGCAATAATCAGTGTCCGCGTCGCTCTGAGCGGAGGCGTGGGACGCCGATGCTCCGCTGTTGCCTCCATTAGTCGTACACCCGATTGCCGCAGACATCAGCGCCGCGACTAAGCCGATCAAGGCAACTTGCCGCATAGCCAGCTCCTTTCGAACAACCAAAATCAGCCGCCAAAGAGCCAAACGCACCAAGGGGGGAAGGCACCATCATAGAAGCCAAAAACCTTGTCCACTTGGGTTTCTTTAACGAGTTGACGTGAATCCAAAAAGACGTGAAGAACCAATCCGTAGCCAGTTGGATCGGTAATGCATTTACCAGTTATGACGCCACCCCAAACTTCCTCGGCGCCGGATTTCATAACTCTCAATCCGTGATTCTCGATGACGCGTACCGCGTCTGCCCGACTGGTCCTCACGGGAATTTCGCGTTGAGCCCATGCCTTCACACTCGCTTCGGTGGGCTGAAATAAACCGCAGCAGCCGGGTGCCAGAAACAGCAGAAGCATGAGGGGAATCAGGGAGTATTGTTGCCGCATGGTCAGGCCGTTTTGAGTGTGTCAATCCGAAATCAAATCGAGTAGATCAACTGCGTTAGCATTAACGTGCGCGGCCCAGTCGCTTTCGCCGCTCAGTGCAATCATTGCGCTCAGAACGTTCCATCCGGCGGATCAACAGTCACAATCGTTTGTTTCACTCGATCGGACTGATCGAAATTGAGCGACACCCCTAACAAAATATCGGGCCCCAAATGATCCATGCATCCGTTCGTGATTATTTGAAATCTCACCCCTACAAATCGGCTGTCAATTCGTTCCAACCCGTGCTTTTTCAAAATGATGATTGCTTCCTCTCTGGTCATCCCAATTGGAATTTCGTGCTTTACCCATGCTTTTGTGTGATCTTCGGTTGACTGGACATGCTCGGCACAGCGACAGTGGAATTGTCCCGGCAAGGGTTCGCCTTCGGGTTCGATATTGCGAGTCGATTCGCTTGAAATGCGTGGTCCGTAGCAACCGAGACTCGTGATTAGAGTCACAGATGCGAGTATCAAAGGAAGTTTCATAGTACTTACTCCCCGCCTACCGGCGCGATGGGCTCATGGGTTTGCAGGTGATCGGTTTGCGAGCCATAGAAAAGCCTGGCCACTTCGTCAGCCAGCTTCTGCGCAATTTGCTGCTCGACGGTGCCTTCTGTGGCTCCCTCGTGAAGCTGGACGTATGGCGTTTCCACCTTGACCGGCTGTCCATCCGCAATCGCCTGCGGCCAGCGCACTTCCCCAGTCGCTACGTCGATCACTTTCACATGCGCCTCGCCCTGGCCCTTGGCCATGCCGGCGCCGAGTGCGCCTTCGGTTTTGAACTCGACGAGATCGGCATAAAGCACCTGCTTGGCTCCCAGCGCCTTGCCGATCGCGGCAATTTCCATGTTCGAAAACTTCGTTGGATTGGCCTGACGATATTCGACGAGCCGATCCGGATTAATGATCGGTGCCACATGATGCTGGACCAGTTGGTAGGTCACCTGCTGATCAAGCAATTCCGACACGATCTTCATAGCAGCCGGGTTGCGGTAATTCTCGACCAGGACCAGCATGTTGTCCTTCGGCGGAACGTATTGTGCCTCCGTCGTCGGCTCGGGAAGTATTCTGCTTAGACCCACTCCGAATATCTGGCAACCGCCGATGCAGATGGCGCACGAGGCCAGAAATGCGACTCGAAAAGATAGGACCGCTTTGGATTGAAGTGTGTGCATGGTGATTCCCGGTTGCGATCTTCAAGATGGAGCTTCCGTCACGCTAATGATGATCAATCATTCATCAGGCGCTGGGCGCGCGTGGAACAGGTTCGCGACGGATGAGGTAAATTCATTCACCGTTTGCCGGTACGTTTCGAAGTCCCCGATGCCCGGCACGCCTTCTTCGGCGGATTTCTCGGGATAGACGGTCCGCACGTTTTCTTCCGTGTAAACGACTCGCGCCTTGCCGTTGGTGACTTCGACTACGCGAACCGTCGCGGTCACGGTCCCACGAAATAAATCGACGGCTGAATCAGGTCGAGTCTGAAAACCGCCAATCTCGACATAGATCAAGCGTGAAACCTTCAGCCGCGGCGCGATCTCTTCAATATTGTCGGCAGCCCATTCCGGGTGTTCTTCCTGCAATCGAGCCGCGCTCGCGGCCCTGACAGGAAAACGCGTGTCCTTCAGCTCATCTTTGAAATCTTTACTCGCGTTGATCAACTTGGCTTGAATGCCATTGGCGGTGTCGAGCTGAATGTGTGGAAAATCCACGCGGATGCCGCGATCCGCCCACACCATCACGGCGACGCTCTGTCCCTTGAGGCTCGCGTATTTAGCGGGAATCGGCGGTGGCAGCTTACTTAAAGCCCAGCCGATGGTGGGACCGCATCCTGAGATCGCGAGCATGCCCGTTAGCAACGCGATCATAATGACGCTGTTTCGAATCTGATGCCGAGGAATTGGAACCCTTCCCATAACGCCGTCCCTTTTATGAGGAGCCATCGAGCCCACGAATCCCGCCGCCGGCACCGCGTGGCTTATGGTGAGGTTGCCGGCAAAATACCTTGCTGTCGGTCAAAGAAGTGACGGCATTGTACCGCCTCACCGGCGGGGCGGTAAGAAAATTTTGGTACACTGATATGCGCGTGCGCAATTCAAAGCGCCTATTCGTGCTTCGCATTCGCGATGACAGGGAACGCTGGCGCGTTTGCCGGTCGGGCGGTGAGCCACCGCACAGGGGCGATGAGCAACAAGATGAGCAGGGGCCAGAGCGGCATGACAATTTCAAACTCTCGAGTCATTTGAGCGCCAACTCTATAGACTTGATGGGCGCCGATGCTGAATTTGAAAATGCGCGACACCCGCACACCCCGCGTAGGCGCCGATCCAAATCCCCACTTCTCATTCCCGCCCATCCATGGCTCATCCGTTATTATGTAATAAACATGGCCGCCTTTGAGCCCGATCCAACTGGCTCCTGTGAATTTTAAATAATCATCAATCCAAAGGCTTCTAACTCCCGCGCTAGCGACCACTACAAACAGCAGCAATGACACGGTTGCGGCTATCGACAATCGGCGTGTTCGGGCGTGGCGACGCATGGGATAGGCATCTTACCGTCAGCGCATGAAAGAGGCCCCAGATGCGCAGGGCCAATTCCTCGGAGAGGCAGAAAACATTGCTGGAGTGGTCCCGCTCCGCGGTCGGCATCAACGGGTATTGCCAATCGCCATCGTGGAAAATGGCCCTTGTCGAAAACCATCGTCTGCGTCCAGCAGAAATGCTTTCGCCTGAGTCACGCGGGCGATAACATCGAGATCCACAACAATTTCTAGGTAGACGCGGTGACCTGGCCGCGTGATTTTCAACATAGAGAACCGGTTCGGTTCCCCCAAAACGCCCATGAAAAAGCCGCGTTTCTTCAATGCGTCGATCGCCTTGGCGCGCGTTGTTCCAACAGGGATTTCGGTTAGCATCCATGTCTCTGCGTCGGCTTGCGTCGATATATGCTCTTCGCTGTCGTTCGCTACGACGGGGCCGACTCCCTTTTCAGAATGTCCACCAAGAGGCTTCGGTTCGAAGTATGGTTCATGCTGCTGCTGGCAACCCGCAGCTGCAACCAGCCCAATGATCGCAAGAGAACGCGCAGTGCGGTTCATGGGGATGCTCCTGGTGTGAAACCCTGGTGTCGGTCTATGAAGCGGCGGCATTGTATCTAGCTTGGCGGCGGGGGAGTAGAAAATTTTTGATATGTTGACGTTTGCGCGTCGGATTTGAAGGTTCTATCCCTGTGGTGCATTCGTGTTAACCCGCGATGGCAGGTGCGCGTGCAGATGGGTCTCTTTTGGGGCAGCGGGCTTTCTGTCCACGCCGGGGTAAAGTCGGCGCCAGGGACTTTTGCTTCGCGCAATTCCGTGATCGCCGCGCCACCCCGGATCCCGGTAGCGCGTCTTAAAAGCGCTCAGAGATCCGGGGCGTCGCTGCGCTCTGCCACCGGCGTGGACAGGAGGGGCCTGGGCGTTCATATGGTTGGAGGCGAAGTGGGACGTTTTTGCACCTATCCCATTTTTTCCTGTAAGCGCCGCAACCGACAATCGGCGTGTGCGGGTGGGTCGACGCATTGAGAATGATTTTACTTCGGCGTAATGCGAAAACCGTCGCAATTGGCAACGCTAATTTGCCGGAAGTTTTGGTTGCGCCATTTCCGGTCGGCGAGGAAGCGCCAAGAGTACGATACAAATAAGAAGCCCAACAATGCTTGCTACGACGATCGCCGCACGAAACCGGTGGGGAATGTCATAGTTGCGATCCAGAATGCCGACAACATTGTCTGCAGGCATCCTGAAGACGATCAGAGAACACCAGCCGATCGCCGCACTGAGGATGATCAATCCCGCCACGCGCCAGAACTTGGATCGGCCCGCCAAACCAATGGTCATGACGAGCAGCAGCGGCGCGGGCGATCGAAGCCAGTTCCCCCGGCAGGCTTCCAGCACAAAGTCGATCGTCAACACCGCGCTGGCCAGCCAAAGACCGGCCATGATGAGTCCCGGCAAATGAGGCGATTCAAGCTGTGCCGCAACTCGCGCATCATTCATCAGCGAGATGCTCGCAAGCATGATCAGCACCGCGAGCAGCCAGACATGCGGAAATGCGAGCATACCCAAAGCTGATTCGGGACAATCCCAGCCAGTTCGGTGAAAGAGCAAATATCCATTCCGAGCAGGCGTGCGAACGCGCTTCAGAATCGTATTGTCGTCGGGAGCGACATCGATGGCGTCGGGTATGAAGCCTGTCGCCGGTTCATCATCGAGTATGGCCAGCGGCTGATTGTGGCGAAGGTCATAGATGCTGGTCTGAAAGCGCGATCCGATCTGGCTTGTGACGACAAATTTCTTTGAATCTGAAAAGAATCGCGGGGGCGACATTCGGTTGCTCAGCGAGCGGATGACCCGGCCCGTCAGCCTATCGACCAGGTCCGTCCGGCTGATCACCGCAGATCTATTTGCACCGGTTCGCTCGACTCTCAGGGACAGATCAGGAGACCAGTATCCGAAACCTGTCGTGCCAACAAAACGGTCTATTTCATTGCCCTTTGCATCATATAAATGTGTTGTGATCGCGCTCCCCGCCACGGAGGTAACAATGACGCGGTCGGTGCCAACTTGGTGGGGCGTCCCGGACATGGGGTTCGCAAACTTCAACACCTGCCGCATCGTCGAAAGGTCCAGCACCGCCTGACCTGACGAATTTTGAATGACCAGTAGCCCTTGTTTGTCGGCAAACGGAACAGCGTTGTAGGCCGGCAGGGTCTCATCCGGCTTGAGCGATTCCATCGACGGGTGCGCCGTCAAGTTCCACACCACAATATTGCGCTCGGTCCGCGGCGCTATCATGCGCACGGGTAGCGTTCGCGGCCGCGGAACGGGACGGGTAGCTGGTCCGGTCGGCGCCGGCCTGGCCATGCGCTTGGGTGGGGACTGGGCAACATTACCCGGCTGAGTGCTCGACTGAAGTATCCGACGTTGAAAGGCGCCGGTGACCATTCGGTTCCCGTCGCCCGACATGGCAACAAAGCTGTAGTTTGCTCCAACGGGGTTAGGCAGCTCCCTCATTTTGCTGCCGGTTTGCACATCATTGATTTCAAACGTTGGCGAATGAGGCGGCACCACCGCCATCAAGCCATGATCCAGTTCGAGATACCCGGTGCCTCGGTCGCATGAAAAGATTGTCTTGACGATCTTTCCCGTCGCCAGGTCAACTCGGCTGACGCCAGTCGCCTGCGAGAAAGCCAGAAGTTCGTTGTTCGGCAGAAACCACACGTGCGAATCGTAGGTCGGTGATGGCCTGCGCGTGTCCAGTTCCGATGCCACGAAGGCGTCCGCGCGCCATGGCACGTGCCTGCGTCCAAGTCAGACAATGGTCGGCGCGATCAAAAGAAGAAGGACGAACGAGCGAAAGGATGGCGGGAAGATTGCGCCTGCCCACCATTTTGTGTGCACCCGCGAGTATTCGAGCGATAAGGGCTCCAGGCGACACCCCGCTGATAATTCGATGGGCCGTTCATGATCCAGTTGCTGCCACCCGCTAAAAACCGCCGCGGTCATGATGCCAGTAATGCCACGATTGCGCGAATTAGTAGCGGGCGGGTGCGAATCGGTCTACGCATGGAAGGGAACCGATAGCGCATGAAAAACCGCGCATGGAGGATGGCTCCGCCGAATGATATACAGGATCGAGCTTTCGCCGTTACGAAGGTGAGAGCGCTATGATGAACGACCAACTTCCTCGAGAAAGCTTGCTCGAAACGATTGAGCTGATGGTGCAGACAGCGAAAACATATTCCCTACCGGATCTTGAAAGCGAAATCGGCTACATCCGCCGATACTATGAGCGACTCCAATCAGTGGAGTCCGAACCGCTGGATTCGGTGGTCGCGGAATCCCTTGAGTTTGACTTCTTCCTGATTCTCGAAGAACGCCCGCCCCTGAAGCAACTCTATATTGCATCGGCTTACACTGAGGCCCTCGCCTCCTGCATTTGCGGCATCGAATCGCTCACCGAATTGTCTCACGCCCGGCCACTCACGCCTGAAGAATTGTCGCGCAAGCGTGCTTTGGAGCAGACCCGCAAAAAAATCGAAGCGGAGCTCGAAAGAGCGTTGCAGCCACTGCGAGGCACAACAGATTAGGACCGGCGTACGCGGCTAGCTTCCACCAAGTCAAGCTGCCCTCCGCCTGGATCGGCCCATGCACATCACAAGTGCGATGATCCCAGAGATTGCCACTCCTGTCGGCTCGGGAGTGGTTACGCCGACCGTCAGGAAATCGACAGCCCAGCCATCGCCGCCATTGCCTCCTTCGTTGATCGAAAGCGCCAGTACATTCGACGGAAGCAACATCGCGGGATCAATGCCAATCGAAAGGAAATGTTCGTAGCCGGCGTTCACGTTGGGGATCTCCATGTCATCCGACATGATGGCGTTGGCCAACGCCTGATCATTTATGCCGTTGATTGTTGTCGTGAAGGGAACACCGAAGCGGGGGTATTGAAAATCGTCCGCGCCGATGCCAAGGGTGAGTGTGGTAATGGATTGCCCTTGCGGCACAATCGAACTGTAGTTGATCGTAATCACATCGGGGCCATTGATCCGCTGTGTCTGCAACGCATATTCGTCGTAGGCGCCCGTTTGCGTCTGACCAACATAAATCTGGTCGGTACCCGCCAAGTCCCCGCTCGATGGCGTGAATGGGTAACTGTGTCCGTAGCCATTGTTGGCAAAGGTGTAAGAGTTGGGCGCGAGTCCCGATAGCGTCGCACCGAGCGTGGGGTCGGATCCGGTCGGATATCCATAGCCGAACAGGGTTTCAGTGCCGAAGGTAGCTACTGCGGCAGAGGTCCCGCGCGGCTTGAGGCCGAGCACCAGAAAACCGACCAATGCAAACATGAGTGTAGCGAATTTCATTTTCTCTCCCTAATGAAACCTAATTAGAAGACGAGCCCTGAAGCTAGCGCTCGTTTTTGGTCCTTCACATAGCCCTTTGTGAAGACGAGTATGACTGGCGCTGCCGCGTGTAGCAAGAAAGAACGATCAGACCCGGAGCGTTGTTACGCAGGAGACGTTAGCGAATCTCAAGCGGGTTCTGAGAGTGGTTTTTTGGGTGAAAAGCGGCGGGGGTTGCGCTTTCAGGAGTTCTTGCGTTCCGGTCAACTCTGCGGGGTTGATCGGACATGTTTCAACTTCTTGTCGCAGTCAGTGCGCAATTGCGAGGGAGCCGCTTCGCTCGATTTGGTTTTTCACGTCGCTCCGCGCGGACCTTTATTCTCGCTCCGGCCAATCCTTACGCCTCGGCGCGCGAAGGGCCAAGAAACAAAAGCGAACGATTCGACGGTTCGTAATATGTATGGTATACGGCTTGCAGGAGATTTCTCTGCGCTATGGAGGTTTCGACGGCGATTGGAGTAGAGGCAGTGAGATCGATGGAAGTTCGGGGGAGCTGGGGACAGCTACTTGGGCAAGCGCAGGCGGCGCGGGTGTATCTGCCGCAGACAGCCGAGGGAGTTACTCAACACCATTTTTCGCGCAGCGCGTCCCAATCCGCTTACTTCGTGCGCGGCTCCTTTATTGCGGAAGGCGGGAACGACCAATGGAAGGTAAATTTGAAAAGTCGATTGACAATCGTTGCGCGGCGCTGGTGTCGCGCGAGCCTCGCGCGCCGCGCGCGAGACAGAATTGCAAGCCCTGTATGGTAAATACATTGCGGTTGATGAGCCCCCTAACCAGGGCGCGCGGCGCGCAAGTGTCGCGCGCCGCGCGCGAGCCGAATGGTGGTCGGGATTGCACAACCAAGTTTAGCCGCCCGGCCTGCAGTGAGCTTGTCGAACCTGCTTGTCGGGCGCTTTCTACCCTTCGCGGCGTAGCAGGAGCGACGCCCTCCAAAAATGGGAATGTCACCCCCATGTCACACGAATGTCACTGAATGTCACACGTGTGACATCGCGTGCTGTATTCATAAGCCAATGCGATGGAATGGGTTAGATCTGGAATTGCAGCCGAAGGACATCCATTTTCGTGAAATGTGTGACATTTTGAGACATTTTGGGACATGGGCCCCTCCGCATAGGAGAAGTCACAGCCAGGATGGCTGTGCTACGTCATGCAACATCCTTCAAAATGCCAAAAATGTTGCGTTTTGTTGCATTTTGTTGCATCGCCATGCGAGGCCTAATTTTTTTACGGAAAGCGGGGCTTCACCCCGCGCGCCCCAGCGTTTTATCCACTATCGCGCGGACCATGGCGATCTTGGCTTCGGCAGTCGCGCGATCGGGGGCTTCGGCGATGATGCGCATGATCGGCTCGGTGTTGCTGGGCCGCGCGTGGACCCAGGCGTCGGGCCAATCGATGCGGATGCCGTCCTGGGTGTCGATGCGCTCGGAGGAAAATTGATTCTTGATCGCCGCGACGGCGCGGTCGGCATCTTCACGCCGGCATTCGAACTTGGTTTTCACGATCTCGTATCGCGGGATCTCGGCAACGAGCTGGCTGATCGATTTTCCCGTCGAGGCCATGAGGGCCAGCACATAGGCGATGCCGACGAGACTATCGCGGCCGGGGACGATGCGGGAATCGATTACGCCGCCGTTCCCTTCACCGCCGATGACGGCGTTGTTGGCGAGCATGGTCGAGATGACATTGGCTTCGCCGACCGGGGTGCGCAGGACGCGCCCGCCGGACTGCGCGGCAATGTCATCCAGCATTCGGCTGCTGGACAAATTCGTCACCGCGACGCCGCCGGGCTTGCGGGAGAGCATCCACATTGCCGCAAGGGCGAGGGAATACTCTTCGCCGATGTAGCGCCCTTTTTCGTCCACGAGCGCCAGTCGATCGGCATCGGGATCCTGGGCAAAGCCGACTGCGGCCCGCTGCCGACGGACTTCGTCGGCAAGGCCGGTGAGATTGGCCTCGGTGGGTT